>JAESGH010000478.1_pt1 | contig 18208 bp, 18 predicted proteins | sample 9269641 | NCBI WGS metagenome assembly JAESGH01 (sample SAMN14515345, study PRJNA621665) | algae metagenome | isolation source: Phormidium tanganyikae FI6-MK23 and co-occurring heterotrophs from granitic... | place: USA: Fort Irwin, California | collected 1998-05-24
CAGCGTACGTTCAGCAAGATGATTTCAGGCAAGAAGTGGTGCCATTTGAACAGGGAGTCAGTCGCCATTGAGAGCAAAGCTAGAGAAAATTGAGCTTTCACACCCTACCATTTTTGCGACACAACCAGAAATTGAGCAATGGTTTCGACGATCGGGAAATCAGGAAAGTGAGGGCTGAAGTTTGCATCCTGGTATTGCCCATTTTGCAACACACTGATTCTTAGTTGTCCATTGTCAAATCGCCAGAGTTCTGAAACTCCCAAGGCTTGATAAGCATCCAATCCAGTTTTAGAAGTGACATCTACCTCGATCGCCAAATCTGGAGGAGGATCAACCATCAGATCAATTCGGTCTTTGCCAACCATTTGAGCAGCATTCTCAATGTAGAAGCAGTCATCTGGCTCGATTCCTTTCGCCATGTCTTGCCGTTTGAAGGTGCTGGAACCAAAACACTCGTTATCAATCTCAAGCTCCTCCAGTAAAATCGTGACCATATTCCCGATCAAGACTTTCGCTTTTTCGTGTTTTGGTAAAGGCATCCGAATCTCTAACACTTCGTCATTATAAGCAATTCGACAGGCGCGTTTGTCTCCTAGCTCATCGAGAATGGCTTCAAATTGCTGCTAGTTGACCTCTTGAAGTTGGACTCGTTGCCCCGGATCAATCGCCAGTTGTCGAAGCTGAAGTGTGACCATAATGCGCTGAAAGAATTAGCCTTAGTATATTTCTTCTATTCCTCGGATTCAAAATTAGAATCTAGGAAGTTTAGAGCATGATTTCGTAGTTGATAATACTCTGGCGAATTGCGGATTTTGGCGCGATCGCGGGGATGAGCAAATGGCACATCGAGAATTTCACCGATCGTGGCTTCAGGTCCGTTCGTCATCAAAACAATGCGATCGCTCATGTAAATCGCTTCATCCACATCGTGGGTAATCATCATGACGGCTTGGCGATGGTTTTCCCAAATCTCTAACACTTGTCGCTGAAGTTTGCCGCGCGTCAAGGCATCTAACGCACCAAACGGCTCATCCATTAGCAACATCTTTGGACGAGTCGCCAACGCTCGCGCAATTCCGACCCGCTGCTTCATTCCACCAGAGATCTCGTCAGGATACTTGTCTGCGGCAGCAGTAAGATTCACCATTGCAAGATGTTCACTAACAATTTGTTTCTTCTCGACAGATGAAGCATCTTTTAGCACTTCATCGATCGCCAATCGAATGTTCTGACTCACCGTTAACCAAGGCAAGAGTGAATATTGCTGAAACACCATCATGCGCTCGGCTCCAGGCTTGCGGATTTCTCGCCCTTCGAGCAGCACAGAACCCGAAGTCGATTGTTCTAATCCCGCAACGATTTTCAGCAGCGTAGACTTACCGCAGCCAGAGTGACCAATGATCGAAATAAACTCGCGATCGCCGATCGTTAAATTGACATCTTTGAGAATGACAGTTTCTCGACCGCCTGTTTTGTAGGCTTTGTGCAGATGGTTGACTTCGAGAAAGGGTGTAGACACCGTGGAATTAGCGTTTTGGACGCCATCGTTAAGCATATTGAACTGAACCATGAGGAACCCCCTTAAGATACTTCTAAGCGAGATAGATGTTTGTCGATCGACTCGCACGAATGTCGAAGCTGTTGAGATATCCGACAGGATCACTCGGATCAAAGACTTTCTTATCAATAAATGCCTCGGCAGGTTCGATTTTGTAATCTTCACTCGGACAGGCAATTCCTAACTCAGCCGCCACTTCTCGATAAATATCAGTCCGCCAAGCTCGCTCTGCCATCTGGTTCGCGTCTTTGGGAATTTCTTTGATTTGTCCCCAGCGTGCAGCCTGCGTCATTAGCCACAAACTCCGCGATCGCCACATAAAGGTAGAATGCTCGTTCGGCACTTGAGGCACACCTTTCGGCATACTGAAAAACATCGTCGTTGCATCCGATTTCACGGTGCGATCGCGTCCATCAAAGCCACCATAGTTATAGTTACCCACGATCGCGGGTTCTGTCAGTTTCGGTTTAGCTCCGGTGTACGATCGACCAGAAATAATCTGGGCAACTTCTTCTCGATTCTCATCACAGTAACGACACGCTTCGATCATCGCTTTAAGTAAAGCGCGATAGGTTTTCGGATTCTCATCAATAAAGGATTGCATCACCGCGAGTAAGCGATCGGGATGTCCGTTCCAAATCTCACGACCTTGAGCAAAAGTGAAACCGATACCTTCATTGCCAGCGATCGCGCGTGTATTCCAAGGCTCTGCGACCATGTATGCCTGCATTGCACCAATCCGCACGTTTGTCACCATTTGCGGCGGCGGAACAATGATCACTCTGAACTCTTTTAATGGATCGATCCCTGCTGCTGCTGCGACATACCGCACAAAGTATTCATAGATTGAAGAACTCAGCACCACTGCCCAAACTCGCTGTTCTGGAGCGAGTCCTTCAAAGTAGCGGCGAAAATCCTTGCCGAATGCTTCTAAGTCACCGTTGTACTCAAACCACGGACGCAATCCAGCATCCCACATGGCGCGATTCATGGTGATCGCATTACCGTGGTGGTGAATCGTCATGGCTGCACACATCGGAGCATGACGCGCCCCTTCCGCACCCACACGCGCATTCGTGACCGCACCCGCAACCACTGGAGCGGCATCTAATCGACCAAAGATCAAACCATCGCGCGAAGTCGCCCAACTTGCTTCGCGGCTCAGTCGCACATTCAAGCCGTATTTCCGAAAAAAGCCTTTCTCCCACGCGATCGCAAACGGCGCACAGTCATTTACCGGAACATAGCCGATCGTTAAATTCGGTTTCTCTAAATCACTCGATCGAATCACAGGCGTGATCGACATTGCCGCTTCGGATAGTCCTTGCGGCGCACGATTGGCGTTGATGGCGCAGGAAGGTAAAGTTGCTGCGATCGCAGATGCGCCCATTCCTGCGAGAAAGTCTCGGCGCGTCCATTGATGAGTCATTGTTCTAAGTCCTTGAGCTACGAAGCGCGGCGGCGATGTGTCACCCAAGCTTCAATTTGCGCTAAAGCAAAATCTAATAACAGTCCAGTTATCCCAATCACAAATACTGCTAAAAACACCGAACTGAGATTCAATCGGCTCCATTCGTCCCACACAAAAAAGCCAATTCCCACACCACCCGTGAGCATTTCAACTGCCACAATCACAAGCCAAGCAACTCCTAAACTGATTCGTAATCCAGTAAAGATATAAGGCAAGCTTGCGGGTAGAACAATCTTGAGAATTCGTCTCCAATACGGCATTTCCAGCACTCGCGCCACGTCCAAATAGTCTTTGGGAACGCTTGCGACTCCGAGTGCAGTATTGATGATCGTCGCCCACAAAGAGGTAATGAAGATCACAAAAATTGCAGACGGATCAGCCAGGTTAAAGATAGCTAATGCGATCGGCAACCAAGCTAACGGCGAAACAGGTTTGAAAATCTGAATAATCGGATTCAACGTCAGCATTGCTTTCTTAGACATCCCGATCAAAAAGCCGATCGGAATTGCCACGATCGCGCCCAATCCAAAGCCAATCAAGACTCGTCTCAAGCTTGCCAACAACAGCCAGCCTAATCCCAAATCTCCAGGACCTCGGCGGTAGAAGGGATTGAGAATGTAATCCATATTTGCCATCAGCGCTTCGGGAGGCGTAGGCATCAATTCGTGTTTCGCAAGCGCGATCGTCCACCACAGAACAATCACGCCGAGAAATCCTAAAGCCGGATAAATCACACGATCGCTCGATACGATCGGTTTCACCCGACGCACCGTAGCCTGAGCAACAGCAGCAAAGACCGCTGCCAAATTGAGTTGCAGAATCATAGGGTTTGGTTCTCCAGAGTCAAGCTCTCAGGGGCTGACGGAGTTAGCTGACGGGCTAGGGCTGAGAGATTGCCCCCGATTGGATCACCTAGAATTCTAAGTTCACAACAGTAAGCCCCGGTTAAACTGGTTCCTCCGCTTCGGAAAGGATTTCCGAATTAAGCTGACCGACTCGAATGATAGAACTTTAGCACCTCGATACGATTTTGAACCATCTGCCTTTTGAAATAGTGATCATCGAGTCGCCAAAATCCGGAGATTTACAGAATCAACGCTCATCGATCAGTTGTTGTCGTAGCTGATCTACGTTGCTTAATAGTTCAGATTGTACGATCGCACTTTGCTCCCCAGTTTTCAACCATTTAATCTGTACTGTTCCATTCTCCGCTTCTGTATCACCCAGAATCAAACAAGCCGCAGCACCCGATCGATCTGCCCGCTTGAATTGCTTCCCAAACGCACTTCCGCTCATATCCAATTCGGTTGCAAATCCAACGCGACGAAGCGATTGAGCCAATCTTAGCGCCTGTCCTTCAGCTTTCTCACCACGAGAGACAACATAGAAATCGATGCTTGCACCGCGCTTCGCGTTCAAGCTTTGACGAGTCTGCTGGATCTGCTGTAACAGAATCACCAATCGTTCTAATCCCATCGCCCAACCGACCGCAGGCGTGTCCGCCCCGCCCAACTGTGCGACTAATCCGTCATACCGCCCACCCGCACAAACGGTCGCCTGAGCACCCAAATCATCCGACTGAATTTCAAAAACAGTGTGAGTGTAATAGTCCAAACCTCGCACTAATCGCGCATTGATATTACAAGGAATTCCAAGATCTTGTAAGAGCGCCTGAACTCGATCGAATCTCTGTTTCGACTCCGAGCTTAAATAGTCCAAAATGCTCGGCGCATTCTCCAAAATCGCTTGTGTTTGTGCATCTTTAGAATCAAGAATTCTCAGGGGATTCTTAGTCAATCGCGTCTGAGAATCCGGATCAAGCTTCTCTTTATGCGGCGTGAGAAATTCAATCAACGCAGTGCGATAATTTTGTCGATCGTCTGCATTTCCGATCGAGTTCAGTTGCAATGTGAGATTCTTCAACCCGATCGATTGCAGAATATCAGTCGCGATCGCAATCACTTCTGCATCTGCTCTCACATCCCCACTGCCTAAAACCTCCACACCCAATTGATGAAACTGCCGCTGCCGTCCCGCTTGCGGACGCTCATAGCGAAACATTGCGCCTGTATACCACAATCGCGCGACCCCACCTTGAGCCTGCATCCCATGTTCGATATATGAGCGCACTACGCCAGCCGTTCCCTCCGGTCTGAGCGTAATTGCTCGATCTCCCCGATCTTTGAACGTATACATTTCTTTCCCGACCACATCGGTTGTCTCTCCGATGCCGCGTTCAAACAAATCGGTCTGCTCAAAAATCGGCGTGCGAATTTCTTGATAAGCAGCACGCGCCAATGTTTCACGAGCGATCGCTTCGATTTGCTGCCAGTTGCCGATTTCTTCCGGCAAAATATCCCGCGTTCCGCGAGTCGCTTGAATACCCATGTCACAAAAATCCGATTAGTCTAACCAGTCTACCGACAAAGCTGAACGTTGGGTACACGACATTGAATAAACGGTGTTTCATGAAGTGCGATCGCGAGGTCTTGCCGGGAATTTCGTATTAAGATTCAGATGAAACGCCCTTGAGTTTAGAAGAAGCCCGTCAAGGAGAAGAAGTGAACCATGCTATCGTGTGAGACTTGCGGTTCAAAGGAGTTTTCAGAAACATTTCTGGATGAGATCTTTCAAGTTGAGGGAAGACCTGTTTTGGTAGAACGGATTCCTGCTAAAGTTTGCGTTCAGCGTGGTGAAGCTACGTTTAGTCGAGAGACAACCGAAAGAATTCGACAGATGTTGCATGGGGAGCATCAACCGATTCGATCGATAAATGTCGATGTTTATGCCTTTCAAGCTTCATGAAGTGCGATCGCGCAGGCAATGCAGCAAGAGGGAGAGATTGAGAATGACTTCCCCTACGTATTTTTTCTATGAGAGATTTTGAAGATGGACAACCGACATTTAGATCCAGCGATCGCACAAACGATTTTAGCTGCGCTACCCGATCATATCCGCAAAGCCTATCTTGCTCACGCGGCTGAGATTGAGTATCCGGTGGAGGCGGTTTTGGAAATGGCGATCGCAGGTTTCCTTGATTCGGAGGCGCTAAGTTTCTTGGATTGCAAACCCGCTGCTTACGATGTTGCTCAAGCTACATAGAGGAGTTGGGAGATGCGATCGACAATCACTAGGTGATGTGCAACTTTAATAGGTTGAGGTTAATAGGTTGAGGTTCAGCGCTTTGTCACTGAGATTCAGCGCTTCGTCATTGAGACAAAAAGCACCGTCGTTGAGGTTCAGCACTTCGTCATTGAGATAATACAGACTCGCCGTTGAGGTTCAGCGCTTCGTCATTGAGATTCAGCACTTCGCCGTTGAGACAAAAAGCATCGCCGTTGAGGTTCAGCACTTCGTCATTGAGATTCAGCGCTTCGCCATTGAGACAAAAAGCATCACCGTTGAGGTTCAGCACTTCGTCATTGAGATAAACAGATTCAAGTGTGAAAGTTGCACATCGCCTATCACTGCTCAAAGCGATCTCGCTTCTCAATGCTCTAAGGCTCAGCGAGTTCGATCATAGGGCAAGAGCAATGTGGCTTCAATCTCCTCGCGGACTTCGCGGCTGACGTAGCAATCGCTATTGAGGCAGTCTACGAGGAGGATGTTGGCATTGTAATACTGCTGGAGGAGTTCTTTCTGAGCCTCAGTGAAGTGCCAATCGTGCCCGATGTTGCAGTGTTGAATCATCGCAGTCCTAAGTTGCTCAATCCAAGCTTGTCCGTTAGTTCTCCACCATTGTTTGTAATCCTCCCAGTTGTCAGTAGAGGGAAGTTGCTCTTTGAACTGTTGCAATTTTCGCTGCAATTCAGGATCGCGGTGATGGGCGAGGGCGAGGGCGAGGTCGCGGGCACGGGCAAGGTCGAGGGCGAGGTCGAGGGCGAGGTCGCGGGCGCGGGCGAGGTAGAAAGCTCGAATTGCAGCAGGCTTGTAAGGGGCATCTACAGAGCGAGATTTCTGCTCAACCCAAGTGAGGAATTGTTGTAGCTTCTCATCTTGTGCAAGAAGGCTATCGATTTGCAGCTTCATCGCTTGCAGAAGCTTGTTGGCATTTTTCAACATTCCGACGGTGAGGTAGAAAATCTCTTGCCATCGCTCCTCGGTGATGTGGCAAACAAGATCAGAAAACTCACCCTCTGACTTTTCCTTGAACTGCCGAGCGGTGAAGTACTCCTGAAAGGTGAGATGGGAAAAAGAGTAAATGCCTCGCGCCCGTTCGACTAGCAAACCATGTTGAGCTTCGATCGATTTAAGCACCGCTTCGCTATCAAGCTGCAAAGCTTCAGGATCATCATTAGCATTAGGAAGATTGCGGATGTAGTCTCGAATCTGTTCTTCGACAAATTTCTGCTTAAAAAAGTACTCGCTCCCCACAAAGGCAGTGAAAGCCACTTGACTGAGCAGATCTTCTTTGCGCTGTAGTGACAGTTGCTTATAAACCTGCTCCCGTCTAATGTTCCGCTTGACATCCCATTTCTTCAGCAGGACATCTACGCCTTCTTTGTAAAGTTCCGAACGATTCGCCGGAAATCCAGCTTGTTCTTCAAACACAAGACAGAGCAGCGTCAGCAAAAGTGGATTCGTTGCTAACTCCCGCAAGCTGGATGCTTTTCGAGTTCCTTTGGGAATTCTTCAGCCTTGGTTGGATCGTTTGGCAGAAACCATTTGTTCGTGAAGTCGGCAATCTGCTCCTCGTTAAAATCAGCGACTTCGACCTCTGTGAAGGCTGTAAAGGTATACTCTTTCGCCGCAATCCGGCAGGTCATGACAAACTGATTACGTTCGAACAATTCCGAGGTGCGCCGAATCGTATTCAAAACGCGATCGCTATCTTCCACCCGCACTTCATCCAATCCATCCAAAAACACAAACCCTCGTCCCGATCGCAGCAAGTGTTTTACCATGTCTAGTGCAGTCTCAATCCCGCACTCCTCAAACTGTCGCCCAACAAACTCAAGCAGCGTCGGTTGTCCTGATGCCTCTGCAAACTCCTTCAGCGTCACAAACATGGGAACTCGATCAGGGAACAGTTCGCCTTCCTTGCATTGCAGTGTTAACCATTTCAGAAAGGTCGTTTTCCCCGCCCCCGGCTTGCCCAAAATCAACAGCTTATCGTGTCGCTGAACTGCTTCCACTCCAGGGATTCGCTCTTGTCGTACTCGTCCCAAACTTAAGCGATCGAAGTTCGTCAAGTCGCACCCGTCGAGCAAATTCTCCACACTGATTCGCTGATAGCTAGAGACTTTCTCCAGAATGTTGACCGTCGTGTAAATCGAATCGATCGTGATCGGTTGCTCCATGTCCAGCACTCGCATTGTGCCGCAGCGCTTTTGAATGTCTTCGCTGATCTGCTTGCGGACTTTTTGAACCAGTGCATCAATATCTAAAGTCTGCTTGACTGGCTCACTTCCTTCCTCTAACTCTGCAATATTGTTCCATCTCAACTCCAACTCGGTACAAATCGCTTGAAAGATTCGTGGCTCGATCGCGATTCCTTTCAGAAATCGATTCAACGTCTGCCGCGAACATTGAGACGCGCCAGCGAGATATTCCTGAGTCCAGCCCTTCAGTTTTAGCGCCTTCTTCGCTGATTCGATTCCAGCGATCGATGCTCGAATGCCTCTGTCCATAGTCTCGCCGCAACACTGACATAAGTGTTACACAACTGCACAGCTAACCATAACCATTTCTTTAGAAATTTAGAGTCTGATGAGAACAAGGCAATCATCCCGCCTCGCCTCCTTTGTTCTCTCACTCTCAAAACACCGGATTACTATGAATCACTACGACCCCGACTGGATCATCTTAAAAGAACGAATTCGCCAAGCCCATCTCAGCTTCAATGTTGCAATGTTTGCGACAACAACCTTTGCCGCTGTCGGACTCGCAGGAATTAGCTTACAACTATCCGGCAGACTTCCCGAAGGAACCGCAACCGCAATCAGCGGTATGGCACTGAGCGGCTATTTTAGTCGGTTAGCAAAAGACGCAAACGATCGACTGGATAAACTGAGTGATTAGAACTTCAAATACGATCGCACAACTTGAAAGCACAATTGCATCCTTTCCTCCTTGCTCTCCTTCTAAAGCCGACTGCGCTTTTCAACCAAATCATCTAATTCTGCATAGCTTGGCAATGTTGTATCGATCGCTTTCCCATCTCTCAACACAATCCGATCGTGCTGCGATCGAGACAATAACTCTCGATAATTTCGCGCTTTAAACAACACCAGATCCGCAGGCAACCCCACCCCAATTCGTCCCACATTCGACAATCCCATCAGATCCGCAGGCGTAGAGGTAATCGCAGTCGCCCAATCCCCAAACGGATGATCTAACTGAGCAATTTTCACCGATTGGCTAAACACCTCTAACGCATCATGATCGCCATACGCATGAAACGGATCGCGGCAATTATCCGATGCGATCGCGACCGGAACTTTCGCCTGTTTCAACTCATGCAATAACGTTACTCCTCGCCATCTCGGAGTTTTTCCAGGTCGCCTGCCTTGTAGATAAAGATTGCACATCGGTAAGCTCACAATTCCGATTCCAGCTTTTTTGACTAATGAGATCGTCGTTTCTGCCTCAGTTTCTTCTTGCACTGCCAAACTACAGCAATGTCCGCAAACCGTTTTGCCCCGATACTTTTGTCGAATCGCAGTTTCCGCAACTCGGCGTAAAGTATCTGAGTTCGGATCATCATTCTCATCGGCGTGAAAATCTAAATTCAATTTCCGCTCTTTCGCGAGTGAAAAAACGCGATCGATCTGCTGATCAATCTCTGGATTAATAAACGTAACTCCGCCCAAAATTCCATCCGATTCAGCGACTAAATCCGCAAGCTTTTCCCCTTCAGATGTCAAAAAATAATCCAACGAAACCAAACAAACCGCTTGCAAAATGATTCGATCTGCCCACTTTTTTCGCAGTTCCCGAAACACTTCAAAACTAATCGCTCCTTGTTTCCCCGCTGAATCCAAATGTGTCCGAATCGCTTTCGTTCCGTGAGCATAACTACACTTCAAACCGAACTCCATGCGGCGATACACATCTTCAGCATTCCAATTCTTCTCAGAGTCTGCCCTGACTGCCCTCAACGCACTTTCAAACGTCCCATCAGGATTCGAGGCGCGATTCCAAATATGACCTTTATCTAAATGCGTGTGCAAATCCGCAAAACACGCCCAAATCATCCCACCCTGCAAATCGATCGACGGATGCGCATAATTGCTATAAGTTCCCGCTGCTAAAATCGCGCTAATCGCTCCATCCACAATCTCTAAATCGACGTGCAGCAGATGATCAACAGGCGATTTTCGAGTCGCCCACTTCTTCCCATTCACCACCAAAGAAGCAGGCACATGAGCATTTCTAATCCAGTAGTGACTCGCATCAAAAATCATAAAGTCTGAGCAATAGCATTCTTCTGATTTTGCCATGCAAATCCAGCAAATCCGAGTAAACTAAAAAAGCTCGAAACCAATGTAAAAAAAGTAACACACTGATATGGAGTGGCATCTAACCGACGCACAAAGTTTGGCAATCATAGATCGAGAAGTTGGCGACCATGTGCTGTCTCCCGCTGAATACGAAATTGTTCGCCGTGCAATCTACGCCACTGCGGACTTTGACTATAAATCGCTGATCCATTTTTCAGACCTCGCCCTGCAATCCGGTGCAGCCGCGCTTGCAGCTCGAACCACGATCATTGTCGATGTGCCGATGGTACAGGTTGGTATCAATACCAACATTCAAAATACCTTTGCCAATCCCATCTATTGCAGCATGGAGACCATTACCCGCCCGCAAAAAGAGAAAACCCGTGCAGCGTGGGGCATCGAAACATTAGCAAAACGCTATCCAGAAGGAATCTTCGTGGTCGGACAATCTCAAACTGCGCTGATGACACTTGCCTCATTAATCCAAGCCGAGGAAATCAAACCTACCTTAGTCATTGCAACCCCCTCCGGCTTTCTTGATGTTGATACCGCCAAAGCGCGATTAAGCGATTCTCTCGTTCCGCACATTCGCACAGTAGGCAGAAAAGGAAGCGCAGTCGTTGCCGCCGCGATCGTCAACGCACTCGTCGATCTGGCATGGCAAGCCTACGGCGGAAATAACGCGGGTTAGCGCGATCGTCGTCTTGATTTCGGAATCCGTTTTCTCGTCGATCGCGGTTCTTCAAACTGCTCATATCGATCGTCTTCATAGCGCTCCGCACGTCGAGGCGGTTCTTCATACTCGTCTGGCTCGACCTCGATCGTATTCAACCGCCGACTCACCGCCTCAAACTCATCCCGTTGCAAATATGGATAATCACTCACCCAAACCCCAACGCGACTAACAAACACATCGCTCACTCTGGCAATCCGGCTCAAATCGGGTCGATCGGACATCACCAACATTTCCGCCGTATCCCCGATCCGAATCGCCTGATGTTCCCGTTTCAGCGGCACTTGAATCCGCGTCGCAAACCCAGTCTCATCCCCAACTTCAACATTAATCCGCCGCTCTCGATTCTCCGTTACCACCAAATCGCCCCGGTTATTCACGCTTTCCTCTGTCCCAACCACTTCATCCGTGACAAAGACATCAAACACTTCGCCGCGTAAAAATCCTGCGTACTTATAGCGCCGACACGCTGCATTCCTCACCCCTGCTTGAATCGCCGGTCCCCAAAGCCAATACACCAGCGCAAATATTCCAACAAAAAATGTCACGGCTTGTAGAACGTCCTGCAATTCGCCCGAAGCGAAAAAAGTCCGAATCAGTAAAATAGCCGCAAGCGCTGAGATCGACACCAAAACTCGCCTGAGAACATCAGAAAACTTGCCCCAGCAATACTTATACTGAGCGCCAGTTCCCACCAGCGGAATCAGATCTTCAAATTTTTTACGGCTCAGAGGAACTAGCATAATCAACGAAGGCAAGGAATTTCTCTCAATTTTATCCGCTCTGGCTCGATTCTGACGGTCTTAGATCTTAGTTGAATCCGTTTTAGGCGAGGTGTGCAGGGAATATTTACGGATTCATCGATTCGATTCGACTTTGGTCTGACGTAAAAATCGGTAGTTCTTGCGAGGGGATTCGGGGTTGTGGTAGCTGAGAATGAATTCAAATCTGAGGAACGCACTCGGAGAAGCTAAGCAACTAGGGGGCAACTAAGTTTGTTTAGTCTATCCGGTCAAAAGCGTCCTTACAGGTAGACTGCCTGATCCTGGGGGCTTTTAAGGGTCAGGCAATTTTTTTGCTTTTTGTACAAAAATTGTCGAGTAACACTTTACTTGTCGTCGCTAACATATTCTTGTCGTTGTTAACAAGTTATTGTCGCCATAACGACTTCTTGTCATGGAAACTAATAAACTCGATCGTTAACAAGTTATTGTCGTTATTCTCCTTGCATAACGCAACCGCTTTCTCACCCGTCAGCGTTATGTTTCCCAGAGTCAGGCAGTCCTTTCAATCCACCCATTAGTTGAAAGTTGACAAGAGTAGTGTAGCGAACTCTAGCAGCATGAAGGTAATCTAACGTGATCGCTTTCAATCTGCCTCTTGCTGAAAAGGCGATTGCGACTGATGTGCGATCGTTCTCTCATCAAAAGCAACGAATCTTTCAATCTGCCTCTTGCTGAAAAGGCGATTGCGACCCCGGCTATCTAAAGCCTAGACGCAGTAAGCTTTTCAAACCGAGGTTTGGCAAACCTCGTTTCTAGGCTCATTTTTAGAGGGATTAGAAGCAAGTTCAACAGGCGGAAAACCTTTTAAAGGCCTGACATATAAAGAGTGTCCAACCTACCGGGAATTTCGCTCTCGCTTCGGTTTGCCAATAAGTTTAGGGTGAGGGTGGATTCCTCCTTGCTTGGAGGTGAGAACGGCTAACCAACACTACGGTAAACCCGTACCCTTTTGCTGGGAGCGCACCCAACATCCAGGTGGACAGTTAACCAGAGCCAGAAAGCAAGACTACCTTCCGATAGTCAAACTAACTCCTAATTGTCAGTAGCACAGAGACCAGATTTGGTATGAGCTATGGCGCAATTCATTTATAAAATACATCTAAACTAATTGCAAGCGATTTTCATTTTCGAGCTTGATAGGCAGCGATCGCTAAATCTCTGGCTTTCTCTTGAGGAGTCCCTATGAGGGGTTGTTTCACGATCTCAATAGAAATGCCAAGTTGAGCTGCTTGGCTTTGAATAAACTGGGTCAATTGCGCGTATCGCCAACGGTGGACGCTTGCTCGATACTGACGGGCATACTGTCGCTGTTGTTCTATGGAACCAGGGATTTTTTGCTCTGCTTTTGCTTGAACCTCGCTTTGAACAATTTCTCGAATGTTACCGAGGTCAGGCAGTACAAGGCTACTCACTTGATATTTTTGAGCGATCGCTACAATCTCATGGGTTATCAAGCGATCTAGATATTGTCCTTGGTTAGATTCTCTAGGTTGGTTAGAACTTCCTTTTCTTTGATTGTTACGACGCTTGTGGGCATTACGTTGCTGTTTTAGGCGATATCGGTTGAGAAGTTTGTAATTTTTACCCAGGATCTGACGAATGCTCCTGTAGGCAATAGCTTTACCAGTTTGGATATCGACAATGGCTAAAGTAGCAGGTTTATCAAGTCCATAGCTTACCCCAGCCAGAATTGAAGGCTGACTTTGGTAGAGAGGATGGCTCGGACGTGGAAATTGATTATCCAGGAGTTCCAGCATTCTTTCTCGCCTTCTGATAAAAGCGTCCTGATTCTGACTTCGATTTTCTTTGGCTTTCGTACTAGCGATCACTTTTGCACAGTCGATCGCCTTCTTTTGACGGATTTTCTCTGTACCTTCTTGAGTCCAAGTATCAGTCTCTACAGAACACGATAAAACTAGTCGATGAACCACCCAATGTTCTGCAACACCTTTGCCTTCTTGCCAAGCGATCCGTCCAGAACGTAAAGAGAACAAACTGCTTGAATGCTGATTTTTGCTGGCTTTTTTAGTTTCTTGATCTTCTAAGAATCGATTGAACCAGTGGAGATCCCTTTGATCGCAGTAAACCTCAAAGGAGTGCTCGCTCAAACCGTTGAAACTGACACATAACCTGCCTTTGCTATTTAGTGACCAGTGAAGATCTTCGTTGGTTTCATAGTTGACAGGGAAGGGCAAAATTGCTGGCTTAGTTAAGAGTCTTGCTTGCCAATCGGCTGCTTGCTCTTCATTTTCAGGAACATGACTTGTTGCCCTATCTAACGCTTCTATCCAGGTATGCCAAGATAAGTGCCGTCCTCTTGGAACTCTTGTGTTTTGGAACGTATTCATCAAGCGCTCAAGACGGATTTCTGTTTTACGACGACGTTGGGCAAATTTTTCGGGATTTTCGTCTTGTTCAGGCAATTTGCAACCATTTTTGAGTAGGTAAGCGATCTCACATCGAGTCAAAGGATCTTCTGTCTCGTCGTAAAGTTTGAAGAGGGTGCGAGAAACATTTGCTCCTGCTTGTTGTGATGGTTGATTATTTTTCTTACTTCGGGTCTTCTTCTTAACTTCAGTCTGGGCGCTCTCTGAGATCGATGCATTCAGTTGTTCGAGGAGTTCGCTGGCTTTCGATCTGAGTGTATTGATGTCAGTCTGACTAGCGATCGTTAATTCATCGTCGCTTTGAAGCATTGCTAACCATCGGGTCTGACCTGCAATCTGATTTCTAAGTCGTGTTTGAAGTGCTAGCCAGGATAAGAATATGCGATGCACAGTCGAGATTGCTGAGGAATAAAACCTTCATGGTTGTCCTGAAAATTGGGGGTCTTGCTTTAGTTGATTGCATGCTTCACTGACAACTAAACGAGGAAGTCTCCCCGTAAAACTCCATTCCTCAAATCGGGAATCCTGGGCGATACGCTTGAGCAACTCGTTGATCAGAGGAGTATGCTTTTCTGCCATCAAGTGCCATAAAGCACGACGGGTTTCTTCAGTTGCCACCAGCTTGCATTGGATTGTAACGACACTCATAAAACAAGTTCCTAATTTTGGTAAGGCACAAGACCAGCATGATGAGCATAGATTCAGCGCTCGCAGTGTTGACCAAGTTTCAATTTCGATTTGAAAATAATACATTAGTTCTAAATTCTTGCAAAGATATAGTAGCCTAGAGTTTTGCCACCCTGACAATTAATCTGGCTATGCCTCTTGCTCCTCGCCTACCAACTCATCGACACTGGAATGCGTTGAACGCATATCTACAACCATTGGGCGATAAGCAGATGGAGATCGACGAGTTTCTTAAAAACTGGGATGTTTCGCGCGAGGAACTTGCATTCATCTGCGACTGTTCTTTAACGACCGTAAATCATTGGTTTTCTCAAGGAGAGCATCGTAGGATTCCGACGGATAAGCACAAGCAGCGACTGGCGCTAGCTCATCACATTTGGATCACGATCGAGTCGGAACCGGAATATTTACAGACGCTACGACAGATGTATTACAAGGGAACCCGACGGAAACCACAATCGTAGGAATTGCCGGATGGCAAGATTTTCTTGTCGCTCTTAATAATTCAAGCGTACTATTTTGCTGGATTCCATCGCAGATCGAAAGGGCAACCGCCCAAGAAGATCACGGTTATCAAGTATGAGCAAACTAGGAGTTGAATGATGATTGGAGTACCGAAGCCGTTTCCATCTATCTGGGTAACATGGTTAGCTCGATTGATGGCTGATGAGATTCACTGCCATTGGGCAATTTGGTTTCGCACTCGCTACAACTACGAGAAGCTCATTTCAGGGTTTGACTTAGCTAAATGGAATGCTAGTCATCAGGATTTGTTGCGGAGCCGTGTTGCGGACTTGGAGACAGAAGGATATGCAGTGTTTTTGGAGGGGGAGAATTGGTTTGAGATTGCAGGGAGAAGTTTTCTAGTTAAGGTGTCGGGCAAGCCAGATATTGTTGCAATGGTAGGTGATCAAGGATTTGTTGAGGATTGCAAAACCGGGCGGCGAAAGCATTCAGACTTCTATCAGGTGCTGATTTATCTGCTGTTGCTTCCATTCAGTCATCCTAGATATCGGAAGTTAAGTCTAGCAGGTCGCCTCATTTATCCGACTGAGGTCATTGAAATTCAAGCAGCTCAGGTTAACGAGGATTTTAAAGCACAGTTTCGATCAGCGATCGCGATTCTAAACAACACGACCCCAGCGCGGAAGGTGCCCAGTTTGCACGAATGCCGTTTTTGCGATATTCCATTCCAGTACTGCCCAGAGCGAGTGGAGAATCGGCTGGATGAGGATTTAGAAAACCATGACCTTTTCTAACATCTAGAAATCAGCCTCGCTAAAGGCTATATCATCTGTTGAACGTGGAAATTTTCTCTAGATTCTTCACTTCAAAAACATGCCCTTCTAGGAACTAACCCCTGCTAAGTCCCTTTTCTAAAAGATTTGAACTTTTGCCTCTACTGGCTGATTCAGCGTTTAGCCTGAGATTTTTCAAGATGCGGTTCCAAACTCTGCCTCAACGGTTTCATTGAACGATCTCAGGATCGCCACAATCTGATCAGCAGCAGCATCACGAAACATACCGTCTAAGCCATCGGGGTGAGCTTCGGTAAAAGGAGATTCATAGAGTTGTCCCGGATCCATCACTCCGTTTTGAGTTAGGTAGTCGATGATAGTTTCGATAAAGCGGATTTGATTGGCGCTGAAGGTGCTGCTTCCTAAATATTGAGCAAAGGCTTGCTTTGCAGCATTGCGATCGAGTCCAACCAGTTTGCGAATAAACAGCTTCAGTCTCAGATTTTCGCCAAAGACTTTCTCAAATTGCTCCCGGCTTCCAACTTCCGGTGAGCTAAAAAGCATGATTTCCAGGGATTCTAAATCGGATTCGGTGAGAGGTGCGTTGCGCTTGAGTTTTGCGATCGCCACATGATTCTCATTCGCTCGGATGTAGGCTTCTACTTTCTTGCGGTATTGATAGGGGCTGAAACCCGTTTGTTTGTTGGGCACGTCTACTTCTTGCACCTCTCCCATCTGATCCTCAAAGTTGGTGTAGACGATGCGTTGTTCTTGGCGATCAATGAATTTAATGAGATCGCGCAGGTGAAGCCGTACGTAGTCAATCATCCAGGGCATTACGTCTGTCCACCAGGCTTCTGCTTGAACTTCTTCAATCAAGGAAAGTTGATCCTTGACCATTGGAATTTCTCGTTTGGCTTCGAGCTGGCTCAACAGATCTCGCACCTGATCGCGGAGCCGAACGAAGTCGTTAGTGCGCTTGAGGATTGAGAGTTGTAGCTTGAAGCAGAGCAGATCAAATTCCTTGGCTAAGCGGTCTTCGGTGGGGAGACCGTTCGGGAGACTGGATAGAGACTGAGAAATTATCTCGGTGTCTGCTTCATTCAGTTGCTCCCATCGTTCGCGCTTTGAGAATTCCTCGACGTGTTGAAGGTGACGACGTACCAAAAAATTTTCCCGCTCCATTGTTGCCACATGCTGGTGCAGATCGTTTAAGAGGGAGGATCGGAGTTCTGTTTGTTCAGGATCAGAATTTTTTTGCTGGTGCAGGAGTTGAGCCAGTTCCAAGCGAGTGTTGACGAGGCGAGTGGTGAGGGTTTCGGGTGGCTTTTGGTTCGTTTCAGGAATCGTTTGCTCGAAGAAGTCGAAATTACCGCAGAGGTCGAACACGAGGAACTCGGTTTTGTGTTCGTCTACGCCAAACAGGTTTGGGCATAGACGGGTGCCTCGCCCGATCATTTGGTTGAATTTGACCTGTGAGTAGACGGGTTTGAAGAAGACTAGATTGACCACTTCGGGCACATCCACGCCGGTATCGAGCATATCGACGGAAACTGCGATCGAGGGTTGTTTGGCAGCGATCGGGAAGTCATCAATCAGGCTCTCGGCATAGGCGATATCGCTGTGAATTACTTGAGCGAACTTGCCCTTGTAGTGAGGGTAGTTGGCATCAAATCGATCAACGATAAACTGAGCATGTTTTTGCGAACGAGCGAAAATGATGGTTTTGCCGAGACGATCGCCGCCCTCTACTTTCAGACCTCGCTGCATCAGCAGTTTTAACGGTTGTGTCGCAAAAATGGTAGGGTGTGAAAGCTCAATTTTCTCTAGCTTTGCTCTCAATGGCGACTGACTCCCTGTTCAAATGGCACCACTTCTTGCCTGAAATCATCTTGCTGAACGTACGC
>JAESGH010000480.1_pt1 | contig 17922 bp, 20 predicted proteins | sample 9269641 | NCBI WGS metagenome assembly JAESGH01 (sample SAMN14515345, study PRJNA621665) | algae metagenome | isolation source: Phormidium tanganyikae FI6-MK23 and co-occurring heterotrophs from granitic... | place: USA: Fort Irwin, California | collected 1998-05-24
TAGGCCGGACACATGCAAGCCGCCGACGTATCGCTCATCGCCCAAACCAAACCCTTGCACCGCGGAGGCCATCCACACATGCTGGTCTCGATCAGCTGTTGCGTCGAGCCGACAGCCGCCTGCGCCTCGCCGCGCGCGCCCTGCACCAGCGCATCGACCTCGCGGCGCAGCTGCGCCGCCGCCTGATCGACCTCCTTGAGGCCGCGCGTGATGCCTTCGCGGGTGGTGATGTCGCGGTTGCGGATGTCGACCAGCCCGTCGCTGCCCTCGCCGACCGCGATCAGGTCCTCGACCGTCTTGGATCGCGCCTTGTTGGCGGCGATCTTTTCGGCGTCGGCGAGCAGAGTCCGCAGCCGGTAGGCGATGCCGTTGAAGCGCTCGCGGGCGAGGCTGAGCTTCTCCTTGTCGTTGATCTGCGCGACCTCGCGCAGTACGCCGACCATCTCGTTGACATTGGCCTGCAGCGTGCGCGCCAGGTCGAAGATGGCGAAGTCGCGGTCCATCAGCGTCTTGACCGCGCCGGTCAGCGCATCGCCGGAGAGCACGGCGAGATCGTCGAGCCCGAAGGTCACGGCGAACTTGGCCTGCTCGGCCTCGCCGCTGGCCGCCTTGACGAAGGCGTCATAGGCGGTCCCGAGTTTCTCCAGCGCGGCGGCGCTCTCCGCGGCGTTGCGCAGGCGCTCGCCCGTCAGGTCGTTGATGTCGTTGATCTGGCGCGACAGGCCGTCGAGCGCGGCCTGCGCCTTCTTGTTGTCGACATTGCCCTCACCGATCTTGCGGACGAGGTCGAACTGCCGGGCCTCGACCTTGTCGAACTCGCCGGTCAGCGCGGCGCGCTCGCGCACGCTCTGCACTTCCATGAAGCGCGGCGCCAGCGCGGTCGAGGCCGTCGCCGCCTGCGACAGTTCGAGCGCCAGCTCGACCACCGGCATCTTGCGCTCGACCATGTCGGCGACCGTGCTGCCGACCCGGCCATAGGAGAACCAGGCGACCAGCGAGGCCGCGATCGTCAACACCGTCAGGACGCCGAGCGCGGCATAGATCCGCGCTGCGATCCCGATACGCGAGCCCTTCTGGCGCGCAGGCTTTCCAGTCTTCGACATTGACGCGGTACTCCTGAAGGCATTCCCGGCAGCGCGGCGCTGGCCGAGGTCGGACGCGGACATGGGTGCAGGCAGCCGACGATGGTCAGCCGTGGAAGGGAAATGATCTCGTTGACAGGCGACAGCGGCTCGTCGGCGCAGCGCCCAGTTGCGGCGACGGCGCGAGCCAAGCTTCATGCGCCGACGGATGACGGCGGCCGATCATGCAGGACCTCCCAGCCCCTGGCAGAGCGGTCCCGGTGGACCGATCGACGGTAGAATTGCGGAGGTCCGCTTAAAGAACGTTTAAGTTGCCGGATTCTTCTGAATCACTCGGCGATGAGGTGGATTCATACCTCGTTAGAGATTGTGCGCCGCGTCAGCCCGCCGGCAATGGCGGCACTGGCCGCGGCTTGCCGTCGTCGTCGATGGCGACGAAGGTGAAGGTCGCGTCGGTGACCTTCTCGTGCAGCGTGGTGCGGAAGCGCCTGGCCCAGGCCTCGACCTGGATCTTCATCGAGGTCCGCCCGACCGATGTGATCGAGGTGTAGACGCTGAGCACGTCGCCGACCTTGACCGGGCGGATGAAGGTCATCGCCTCGACCGCGACCGTCACCACGCGGCCCTGTGCCCGGTCGACACCCGCGATGCCGCCGGCGGAGTCCATGCGCGACATCACCCAGCCGCCGAAGATGTCGCCATTGGCGTTAGTGTCCGCCGGCATGGCGATGGTGCGCACGGTCAAGGTGCCGCGGGGTTCCTCGGCAGGGTTCGCGCCAGGCTCAGTCATCGTTGCCTTTCCCCTCTTCGATATGGAAGGAGTGGAGCACACGATGCAGGATCGGCGCCAGCACGAAGCCGGTGGCGATCACCACAAACAGTCCTGAGAAGATCGCATAGAAGCCGGCGAAGAGCTTGCCGCCTACGGTCTTGAGCTCGGCCACCGGCCCCATGCCGGAGAGGATCATCGCGGCGTTGACGAAGGCGTCGACTGCACTCATGCCTTCGCTGGCGCCATAGCCGATCATGCCGATGCCGAGCCCGGCCAAGGTGAGTCCGAGCCAGAGCAGCACCGCCCGGCTCATGCGCCGGAAGAACAGCCGGACCGGGATCAGCCGTTCATGGCGGCGCTCGAATTGCAGCATGGATTCGTCCCGGCTGACCTTGAGCCCAGCTTGGCGTGCCCGCATGCTGCGTCAAGCACCGCAATGCAGGAGAAGCGCGATGAGCACCTCGTCCCCAATGATCTGCATCTCGCTGCGCTATGCCGACGCGCCGCCGATGTACGACTGGCTGATCGAGGCCTTCGGCTTCGAGAAGCACGCCGCCTATTATTCCAATGATGGCAAGACCCTGCTGCATGGCGAGCTTCGGATGGGCGAGAGCTTCGTCATGCTCGGCTCCGCCGATAACAACGAATTTGGCAAGCTGGTCTCGCGCCCGGCCGAGCTCGGCGGCACCACCGCCTCGCCCTATATCGCGACGACCAACATCGACGCGCTCTGCGAGCGCGCCCGTGCGGCGGGAGCCGAGATCTGCATGGAACCAAGCGACCAGCCCTATGGCAGCCGCGACTTTATCTGCAAGGACCCGGAGGGCCATGTCTGGTGCTTCGGGACCTATCGGCCGGGTGCCGAGCCGGGCTGACCTCTCCCGTCATTGCGAGGAGCGCAGCGACGAAGCAATCCAGGGGGGGCAGAGCTCTGCGTTCCCCTGGATTTCTTGCTGCGCTCGCAATGACGTGAAGCGTCAAGCCGCCGCCAGTTTCGGCCGCGCCTTCAGCATCAGCCAGCAGACGATAGAGAGGTTGATCAGGTTCCAGGCAAGGCCGTTGAGGAAAGCGAGCCGGTAGGACGTGGTCGCGTCGAAGATCAGCCCCGAGACCCAGCCGCCGAAGGCCATGCCGAAGATGGTCGCGGACATCACCACGCCGATGCGTGCGCCCGCTTCGCGCGGCGGCATGTAGTCGCGGATCGCCACCGCATACATCGGCACGATCCCGCCCTGGAAGAGGCCGAAGATTCCGGTGACGATGAAGAGCGAGCTCAAGCCGTCGAACCAGAGATAGAGGAAGAGCGCGATGCCCTGCATCAGCGAGGACAGGACCAGCGTCGCCGTGCCGCCGATCCTGTCGGCGACGAAACCCGAGCCGACACGGCTGACGATGCCGAGCGCCATCATCACCGTCAGCATCTCGGCGCCGCGGGCGACGCCATAGCCGAGGTCGCTGCAATAGGCGACGATATGGACCTGCGGCATCGACATCGCGACGCAGCAGCAGAAGCCGGCCACGACCAGGAGCAGCTGCAGCTGGTTCGGTGACAATCCGAGGCTGCCGCGCGCCCCGGCGCTGACCGCTTCGGCCGCGGCGATGGTGGCAGCATTCGGCCGGCGCCGGAACAGCGGCGCCAGCGGCAGCATCACCACCAGGCAGGCGATGCCGAGCCACAGATGCGTCGTCCGCAGGCCATGCGTCTCGACGCCCCAGTTGATCAACTGGGGCCAGAACATGCCGGCGAGATAGCTGCCCGAGGCCCCGAAGACGACGGCGAGGCCGCGATAGCGCCGGAACCAGTGTGAGAGATCGGCGATCAGCGGTGAGAAGCCGGTCGCGGCGCCGAGCCCGATGAGGAAGCCGTGCGCCAGCGCGAACTGCCAGAGCGAGCCCGCGACCGAAGCGAGCGCGTAACCGCTTCCGAGCAGCAGCGCGCCGAGCACGATCGGCAAGGCGATACCGAACCGATCGACGAGGCGGCCCATGACGATATTGCCGATGCCGAAGCCGATCATGGCGCAGGTATAGGGCAGGGAAGCATCCGCGCGCATGACGCCGAACTCCGTCTGCACCGCCGTCACGACCACCACGGCCGACCAGGAGCCGACGCAGGCGATCGTCCCGACCAGCAGGGCCAGCGCGAGCCTCATCCAGGCATAGGCTGAATCCGGCGCATAGCGCGCGTCCTGGGCGTTCATGTTTCCTCGCCGTATCAGCGGAGAACGATTTTCTCTCTGCCCGAGCATTAGGCAGCCCGTCTGTTCGCCACAAGCGCATCGGCGACAGGCCGGGGCGGCGCAGATGTGGGTCGTCCGGCATGCCTCTGACGACTTGCATCGTCTCGCAAGGCGGGCATGCTCAGCCTCCTGCTGGAGGCATGATGGCGAGAATCTGCATCTACGGCGCCGGCGCGATTGGCTGCTATCTCGGCGGGCGGCTCGCCGCCGGCGGCGCCGGAGTCGGGTTCATCGGCCGCCCCGGCATCGCGGAGGAACTCCGACAGCATGGCTTGACCCTGACGCATTACGATGGTCGCGACTGGCAGGTTCCGCCGGAGGCCATCGCCTTCTCGACCGAACCGGACTCTGCCTCCGCCGCCGAGCTGATCCTCGTCACGGTCAAATCCGGCGCCACGGCGCAGGCCGCCACCGAGCTTGCGGCCGTCATCCAGCCGGGCGCCCTCGTGATCAGCTTCCAGAACGGGCTCGGCAATGCGGAGACGCTGCGCGCTGCCCTGCCCGGTCGCACGGTGCTCGCCGGCATGGTGCCGTTCAACGTCGTCAGGCGCGATCCCGGCGCCTGCCATCAGGCCTCGGAAGGCGAGCCCGAGGTCAAGGACTCCCCGGCGCTGGCGCCATTCCTCGCCGACTTCACCCGCGCCGGCTTCGCTCTCCGCCGGCACCGCGACATGCTGCCGGTGCAATGGGCCAAGCTGCTGTTCAACCTCAACAATGCAGTGAATGCCCTCTCCGGCCTGCCCTTGCAGCAGGAGCTGGCTCAGCGCGATTATCGCCGCTGCCTCGCCCTCGCCCAGGCCGAAGCGCTCGCTCTTCTGGCACAGGCCGGCATCCAGCCTGCCCGGCTGACGCCGCTGCCGGCGCGCTGGATTCCGGCGCTGCTGCGCCTGCCCGATCCGCTCTTTGTCCGGCTCGCCCGCAAGATGCTGGCGATCGACCCGCTGGCGCGCTCCTCCATGGCCGACGATCTCGCCGCCGGGCGTCCGACCGAGGTCGACTGGATCAATGGCGAGGTGGTCAAGCTGGCAGAGCGGCTCGGGCGGAAGGCGCCGGCCAATGCGCACCTGACCTCGCTCGTCAAAGCTGCGGAGAACGGCGCGGCGCGCTGGAGCGGCGAGGCCCTGCTCGCCGAATTGCAGGCGGCCGGCAGGCGAGCCTAGCTCAGCCCTTGCGGCCGGTCAGATCGGCATATTGTTCCGGCGGCAGCGGCCGCCCGAGCATGTAGCCCTGCATATAATTGCAGCCCTCATCGATCAGGAAGTCGAGCTGCTCGCGTGTCTCGACGCCCTCGGCCACCACCTCGATGCCGAGCGCATGGCCGAGCGCGATCACGGCGCGGGTGATCGCTGCTGCCTCCGAGGCGACGCCGAGATTGGCGACGAAGCTGCGGTCGATCTTCAGCGTCGAGAGGGGGAACATGTGCAGATAGGAGAGCGAGGAATAGCCCGTCCCGAAATCGTCGAGCGCGATGCGCACGCCGAGCGCCTTAATCCGGTGCAGCACCAGCATTGTCCGGTCGAAATCGGTGATCATCACCCCTTCGGTGATCTCAAGCTCGAGCCGCTCCGGCTCCAGCCCGGTCTCGACCAGGATCTCGTCGATCAGCCCCGGCAGGTCGCCATGGCGGAACTGCAGCGGCGAGACGTTGACGGCGATGCGCAGCGGCTTCTCCCAGCGCGCCGCCTCGGTGCAGGCCTGGCACAGCAGCTCGCGCGCCAAAGGCAGGATCAGCCCGCTCTCCTCCGCCGCCGGGATGAATTCGACTGGCGAGATCACGCCGCGCTCGGGATGAACCCAGCGCGCCAGCGCCTCGAAGCCGGCGAGGACGCCTGCCGCCGAAAAGACCGGCTGATAATGCAGATAGAGCTGCTTCTGCGCGATCGCCGCCTCAAGATCCTCGGCGAGGTGGTGACCGCCACCCGCCGCGCTCGGGCCGAGCTGTCCCCCCGGGGTGACATCAACCATCAAGTTGATCGCACCGGTGAGTTTCCCCTCCAGGTCGTAGAGCGGCGTCGGCAGCGGCATGAAGCGTACCCTGCTGCCGTCAGGCCGCTCCGCCAGCGCCTCGGCCCCGCGGACCTCGCGCTCCTCGCGCAGTGCCACCGCCATCGGGCAATCCTCGAACGGCAAGGGCGAACCATCGATCCGGAACAGCTTGTGGCTGATGCACCAGCGATCGCGACCAAGCTGCGGCTCGCGCCCGACGAGCTGGGCTGCGGCCTCATTGAAATACGTTACGTATCCGTCGGCATCGGTCGTGTAGAGCGCGACCGGCAAGCGCGCCACGATCTCGCGAAACCGGCTGCCGCCGCCGCGATCGCGCCCCGCAAGCTGGGATTTGTCCGGCTTCTTGGAACCGGAGGGCTTCGGAGGCATGCTGACGATCTCGGTATCCGCGGGCGAGGTGACGATATCAAAGCCCAAAAAACCGAATAAAGTTTTAAATGGCAATTTCGTCGCGGGCAAATGAGCCAAATGGCAGTTTGGCCAATTGGTAAAAGCGGCTGCCTTTATGTATAATTTAGTTCAATTCATCCAGTTACCCTAGGGATATTCCAGTCACTTCAAAAAAAATGAAAACTTTATCGATCCGTGCATGTGCACGAAAGAAACATTGCTCGCATCCGATCGGAGATTTCCTCAGATTCTTATTTGAACAGTCGTTCGCCTTGCTCGTCGATCAGCTGCCTGGCCTTGACGATGGCGAAGTCAGCTGCCTCCTCGGCGCCCGGGAAGCGGTCGGCCCGGATGAAGCGGTGGCTCTTCATCTCGCCGTCGATCTCCTTCTCGATCACCCCGGAAAGCTGCTGCTGCCCGCCTTCGGGAAACGGCGTCGCATGGATCGTGAAGCCCTTGTACTCGGTGCTCTTCAGCGGCCCGGCCGGGCCGGCCGGCTTGGCCTCCTTGCGACCGAATAGCGACTTGAGAAAGGACATGGCGGGCTCCGTGTGACCCGCGCTGTATAGCGCAGATGCCGACCGCTTGGCCAAGTGCAATGGCAGCGCATGCGGAAAACGAGATCGACGGCCTCGCATTGCGTGGGCCATAGGCCATCGCGAGGCGCGCCTCTGGCGCATCGCGCCGAGCGTCACCATGTCTTTTTCAGACAGGGCGGAAAGCTTAAGCCTGTCCACCTTCGCGCGCTTCCATGCCCGCTCTGTCGCAGGAGCAGCCATGACGCGCTTCGTCTCATCCTGCCTGCCAGTCGCACTGGCGCCGGCGCTATTCCTCGGCGCGGTTCGGGCCGAGGCTCCCGCCGGCGTTCCTTGCGCCGACCGCGGGGTGGCAACGAGCCAGCTGCATGAACTCTATGGCGAGCGGCGGATCGGCTACGGCCTCGCCGCGAACGGCAGTGTGATCGAGCTCTTCGCGTCACCGAACGGCTCCTTCACCCTGTTCGCAACGTTTCCCGAAGGCGTGAGCTGCCTGATCGCCACCGGCCAATCCTGGGAACCGCCGCCGGAGCCCGAATACTACGCTGGGCGGTGATCCGATCTCGCGCCGGACAACGGTCGCCGCGGCCCCATTCTCCACAACCCACACCTCCTCCCGCCATCGAGGCCTCCGTCGCCAGCAGTCCCGAGGCTTGCTTCTCTCGCAAAATAATACCATACAGTACGGTATTATTTCAGGAGATCGCCATGAACGCCTGGCTCGCACTTGCCGCTGTGCTCGCGGCTGCTACGACCCTGGTCCACATCATCCTCGGCGGCCGCGAGATCGCCACGCCCCTGCTGGCGACGGAGCGCCTGCATCCCGTGCCCAAGTTCACCATGTATTATTGCTGGCATCTGGTGACGATCGTGCTCGCTGCCCTGGCGCTTGCCTTCGGCCTCGCCGCGACCGGCCTCGGCAGTCGCGACCTCGCCATCTTCGCCACTGCTGGCGCCGCCCTGTTCTGTCTCTGGGGCCTCGGCATGATCGGCCTGTTCCGTCTCCGGATCGCACACTTCCCGCAATGGGCGCTGTTCGCGGCGATCGCGGTCAGTGGCACGATCGGCTTGTGGCAATGACATCCCCTGCCCCGCGCCGTTTCCGCCGCAGCGACTGGCTCGCACTGGGCCTGAATGCGCTCGCCGAGCAGGGACCGGCCGGCTTGACGATCGAGGCGCTCTGCCGCCGGGCCGGCAAGACCAAGGGCTCGTTCTACGCCCATTTCCCGGCGATCGAGGCCTATCTCGTCGCACTCGCCGGCCATTGGCGCGAGACCCACACCCATCGCCTGATGCAGGAAGCCGACAAGGGCGGGCCGGCGCAAGACCGTCTGGTCGCGCTAGACCGCATGGCGCTCGCCCTCGACGTTCGCATCGAGCAGGGCATGCGCCGCCTCGCCCAGCTCGATCCGGGCGTGGCCGCGACTTGCGCCGAGGTCGACCGCGAGCGCGTCGCCTATCTGGAAAAGCTCCATGGCGAGAGCGGGCGCTTCACGCCGCCGGAGGCTCTCGCCCTGGCCCGTATGGAATACGCCGCCTTCATCGGTTTCCAGCAGTTCGACCTCGGCCTATCGCCGCAGGATCTGCACGACTGCTACGGCACCTTCATGCGGCTGCTTGCCCGTCCCATTGCGGGCTGACGGCTCAGGCGAGGTGCAGTACGACCTCGCGCCGATGCGAGCTGATTCGGTGCTCGAACAGATAGATGCCTTGCCAGGTCCCGAGCGCCATTTTCCCGCCGCTCACGGGAATCGAGAGTGAAACCGGCAACACCGCCGCCTTGATATGGGCCGGCATGTCGTCCGGCCCCTCGGCACGATGGGTGAGATAGGCCATCGCCGGATCGTCGGCGGGCGGCACGAGCCGGGCGAAGAAGGCGGCAAGATCGCGCCGGACGTCGGGATCGGCATTCTCCTGGATCAGCAGCGAGCAGGAGGTATGGCGCACGAACAGCGTCAGCAGGCCGGTATCGACGGCCGTCTCGCGGACGAAACGGGCCACCGTATCGGTGAATTCGTAGAGCCCCGCCCCGCGCGTTTCGATCGCGAGGCGGGTTTGTTTCCCGCTCATTACCGCTCGGTCAGCGCGAGCTTGGCGCCGAGCGCGACGAAGGCCGCCGCGAAGGTCCGGCGCAGCCAGGCCATCACCGCCGGCCGGCTCACGACATGGTCGCGCATCGCCGCCGCGAACAGGCCGTAGAGCGCGAAGACGACGAAGGTCATCGCCATGAACACGCCCGAGAGCTCGAGCATGCGCGCCATCGGGCTCGCCTCGTCCGCGGCGATGAACTGCGGCAGGAAGGCGACGAAGAAGATCGAGAGCTTGGGATTGAGCACGTTGAGCGCGAGCCCGTCGACCAGCACGCGCCAGGCCGAGCGCTTGTCGGCCGTGGTCTCGACGCTGAGCGCGCCCTGCTCCTTCAGCGTCTGCCAGGCCATCCAGAGCAGATAGGCGACGCCGGCATATTTGACGATCGCGAAGGCGAGCGCGCTGGCATGCAGCAGCGCCGCCAGGCCCAGCATCGCGGCGATCAGATGCGGCACGATACCGAGCGTGCAGGCAAAGGAGGCGAGCACGCTGGCCTTCGCCCCGCGCGTCAGCCCGGCGGCGATGGTGTAGATCGCGCCCGTCCCGGGCGAGGCGACGATGATCAGCGAGGTCAGCAGGAATTCGAGGGACACAGCTTCACTCCAGCTCCAGCGACGCTGCCGGAACCGCATCGATATCCCGGTCGCTGACGCCTTGCTAGCCCAGCCCCTCGAAGATGCCGCCGATCACCGTGACGACGGCTTCGCCGGTGGCGACCACGGCGGTCCCGGCGCCCTCGACCACGGCGCCGACCACCTCGACTGCGACGCCGACCGCCTCGACCGTGACATTGCTGGCGACGTCGAGCACGCCGCTGACGATATCGCCAGCAGCCGAACCTTCCTCTTCCTGCTTCTTCGCCTGGGGCGGAAGATTCGCCTGCAAGGCCGCCTTGGCGGCCTCGATCTCCTCGGCCGTCGGGATCCCGGTCATCTCTGCTCCTCCACGGGAAGCCCCGATTGTGAGGCTCACCTTAGCAGAACTGTGGCGGACTGAACCGATTCTGCTTGCCCCCTGCGCCGGTCGATCGTAAAGGCGGCGTTGCGTCCCCTGCGGACGGCCGTAAGCGTCTCACGTCAGGCAACGCATCCCCCGGCTCAATGCCGCCAGGATGCCAGAAGGCCATGACGGCAGAGCCTGTCTTTACGGATGGTCCCATGAACCCCTTCCGCAAATTGCCGGCGCGCTACGGCGCGTTCGTCACTCCCTTGATCCTGTCGGGCCTGATGACGCTGATCGTCTCGGGGATCTCGACCCTGCGCGTGCTCGGCCCGACGCCGGCCTTCCTGCAAGGCTGGCCCGTCGCCTGGGGCCTATCCTGGCTGATCGCCTTCCCGGTGCTGCTGCTGGCCCTGCCGATGGCGCGCCGTCTCACCGCGATGCTGGTCGCGCCGGCAGGGTGAGGCAAAAGAAAAGGGCGGCTCGCGCCGCCCTGTTCGACTGGAGCATTTTCGAGCGAAGTGGACACCGGTTCGCGCGAAGAAAGTGCGATAAAACAAGGACCTAGAGCAATTTCGCGATTCGAAGAATTGCGGAAACGCTCTAGATCGATCTTCGATCCCTCAGTTGTCGAGGAAGCTCCGGAGCTTCCGGCTGCGGCTCGGATGCTTGAGCTTGCGCAGCGCCTTCGCCTCGATCTGGCGGATGCGCTCGCGGGTGACGCTGAACTGCTGGCCGACCTCTTCGAGGGTGTGGTCGGTGTTCATGCCGATGCCGAAGCGCATGCGCAGCACGCGCTCCTCGCGCGGGGTGAGCGAAGCCAGCACGCGCGTCGTGGTCTCGCGCAGATTGCTCTGGATCGCCGCGTCGATCGGCAGGATCGCGTTCTTGTCTTCGATGAAGTCGCCGAGATGCGAATCCTCCTCGTCGCCGATCGGCGTTTCGAGCGAGATCGGCTCCTTGGCGATCTTCAGGACCTTGCGCACCTTCTCCAGCGGCATGGCCAGCTTCTCCGCCAGCTCTTCCGGGGTCGGCTCGCGGCCGATCTCATGCAGCATCTGGCGCGAGGTCCGGACGATCTTGTTGATCGTCTCGATCATGTGCACCGGGATGCGGATGGTGCGGGCCTGGTCGGCGATCGAGCGGGTGATCGCCTGCCGGATCCACCAGGTCGCGTAGGTCGAGAACTTGTAGCCCCGGCGGTACTCGAACTTGTCGACCGCCTTCATCAGGCCGATATTGCCTTCCTGGATCAGGTCGAGGAACTGCAGTCCGCGGTTCGTGTACTTCTTGGCGATCGAGATCACGAGACGCAGGTTCGCCTCGATCATCTCCTTCTTCGCCTGCCGGGCCTCGCGCTCGCCCTTCTGGACCATCAGCACGATCTTGCGGAATTCCTGGATCTCCAGGCCGGTCTCCGAGGCCATCGTATGGATGTCCTCGCGCAGATCCTTGATCCGGTCCTTCTCCTGCGCGACGAATTCCCGCCAGCCACGCGAGCCGAGCTTGGAGACGCGCAGCAGCCACTTCGGATCGAGCTCGCCGCCGATATGCTGCTTCAGGAAGTCGTCGCGGGCGACGCCATAGCTCTCGGCCAGACGCAGCAGCCGGGTCTCGTGCGAGATCAGGCGCTTGTTGATGTCGTAGAGCTGCTCGACCAGCGCCTCGATGCGGTTGTTGTTGAGCGAGAGCGACTTCACCGAAACGATGATGTCGTCCTTCAGCTTCTTGTACTTGCGGTCCTGCGACGGCGAGAGCTTGGTGTTCTCCAGCCGGTTGGCGATGTCCTGGTCCTGCAGGCGGCGCAGCTTGGTATAGTTGCTCGCGATCGAATCGAAGGTCTCGAGCACGCGCGGCTTCAGCTCGGCTTCCATGGCCGAGAGCGAGACGTTGTTCTCGATATCGTCGTCGTCCATGCCCTCGGGCGGGGTCTCGCCCTCCGGCGCAGCCTCTTCGGCGGCTTCAGCAGCTTCCTCGCCCTCGCCCGGCAATTGGTCCGGGTTCTTGCCGTCGGGGCCGGCATAGGTCGCTTCGAGGTCGATGATGTCGCGCAGGAGGACCTTGCCCTCGTTGAGCTCGTCGCGCCAGATGATGATCGCCTGGAAGGTCAGCGGGCTCTCGCAGAGCCCGGCGATCATCGCTTCGCGGCCGGCCTCGATGCGCTTGGCGATCGCGATTTCGCCCTCGCGCGAGAGTAGCTCGACCGAGCCCATCTCGCGCAGATACATGCGAACGGGGTCGTCGGTGCGCTCGGTCGGCTCGAGATTGCGCTTGGTCTCGACCGGCAGCGCCGTGCGCTGGGCTTCGACGAGATCGCCGCCCTCCGCTTCGTCCTCACCATCGTCCTTGCCGCGCGCCGCGCGCTCTTCGCCGGCCGCTTCCGGGTCCTCGTTGTCGACGACGTTGATGCCCTGCTCGCTGAGCTGGCCGAGCACGTCCTCGATCTGCTCGGAGGAGAACTCCTCCGAAGGCAGGACCTCGTTCAATTCGTCATAGGTGACATAGCCGCGCTTCTTGGCGAGCTTGATCATCCGCTTGACGGCCTGATCGGTGAGATCGAGGAGCGGGCTGTCCGTGCTCGGGGGCGCTTCCGGAGAACCCGGTTCGGACTTGTCCCGCTCGCTCACTTTGGTCGCCATCAATCAGCGCTCCACCATCTTGCGCGCCGGAGGCAGCCGCTCCGACGCAGAAAAGGGCGCCGCGGCTGCCGTTGCTGCCGCGCACCCCAACCTACTCATTCGTCACAGATAGCGCCGACCATCGTTGATGAATCGTGCACCATCTCGAAAGTCACCCCGAATCTGCCGACGAAAAGCAACGCGCCAGCCTGGTCACTTGTCGGAATTCGCCTCGGTCCCCTCGATCGTCTCGAGGCGGCCCTTGACGTCCTTCATCCAGGCGAAATTGGCTTCCGTTGGTTCGTCAGCCAATGCGCGTTCGGCTGCCTTCAGCTCGCTATGTAGCGTGCGTGCGCGATGATGCAAGACGAGAGCCTGACGAATCGAATCAAAAACCGATTCCGGATCAGCCGTTTGTGCCAGTTTCAGCCGCTCGGCCGGCTGGGTGACGGCCAGCAGCGCCGCCTGCGCTTCGGCGACACGCCCCTGCTCCAGCCGCCGCCCGAACGCCTCCTGGTCGAAGGCACCGTCGATCGCCGCATCGAGCAGCGCCTGGCGGAAGCGTTCGGCTGCGGTTCCATCGAGCGCGAGCTCGGCGATCTCGTCGACGCAGCGCATGACGAGGTCGGGATGGCTCGCCAGCGCCAGCAGGATGAACGCTTCGCGCTGGTTCTCGCCATGCCGGCGCTGCATCATCGGCGAGCTGGCGAGCTGCGGGCTCGGCCGCACCAGCGACAGCGGTGCTCTCTCCGGGCCACGCGAAAAGCCGCGCCCGCCGCGCGCGCCGCCAGAAAACCCGTTCTGGCGCCGCCCCTCGAAGCGCTCCTGCTGCGGCGGGGCGAAGAGCTGCCCGATGCGCTCGTCGATCTCGCGGCGATAATGCCGGCGCGTCGCCTCGTCGCGGATCAGGCCGAGCGGCTCCTTCACCCGGCGCTCGAAGGCGGCGCGGCGCTCTGGGGTATCGAGCTGGCTCGCCTCGAACTCGCGAGACCAGAGCATGTCGACCAGTGGCTTGGCCGAACCGATCACCTCGGCGATCGCGGGCTTGCCGCCGGAGCGGGCGAGATCGTCCGGGTCCTGCCCCTCCGGCAGCAGCGCGAAGGAGAGCGAGCGGCCGGGCTCGAGCAGCGGCAACGCGAGATCGATCGCCCGCCCCGCCGCCTTGCGCCCAGCCTTGTCGCCGTCGAGGCAGATCACCGGCTCGCCGGCCATGCGCCAGAGCAGCGAAAGCTGGTCCTCGGTCAGCGCCGTGCCGAGCGGCGCCACCACCTGCGGGAAGCCGGCGAGCGTCATCGCGATGACGTCGACATAGCCCTCGACCACGATCACCTGGCCGGTGTCGTGCGCGGCTTTCCGAGCATTGTGATGGTTGAACAGCAGCGCGCCCTTGTGGAAGAGCGGCGTCTCCGGCGAATTCAGGTACTTGGCCGGCACGTCGGCGTTCATCGCCCGGCCGCCGAAAGCGACCACCCGCCCGCGCGCATCGTGGATCGGGAACATGATCCGGTCGCGGAAGCGGTCATAGGGCACGGCGATCTCCTCGCCATGCACCAGGAGACCCGTCTCCATCATCGCATCCGCGCCGACACCCTTGCCGGCGAGATGGTCGCGCAGCGCGAATCGGTCGGGCGGGGCATAACCCATGCGGAAGAGCTGGCGCGCCTTGTCCTCCAGCCCGCGGCCCGAGAGATAGCGCCGCGCCAGGCCCCCGCGCTCCGATTGCAATTCGGCCTCGAAGAAGCGCGCCGCCAGCTCGACGACCTCGTGCAGCCCCTTGCGCTTCTCCTCCTGGACCTGCGCCTCGAAGGAAACCTTCGGCAAGGTGACGCCGGCCTCCGAAGCGAGCTTCTCGACCGCTTCCGGGAAGGAGAGCCCTTCGGTCTCCATCACGAATTTGAAGATGTCGCCGTTCTTGCCGGAGGAGAAATCGAAGAACGAGCCCTTCTGGTCGTTGACGAAGAAGGACGGCGTCTTCTCGGCGTTGAAGGGCGAGAGCCCCTTCCATTCCCGGCCGGCCTTGGCGAGGCGCACGCGCTTGCCCACGACCGCCGAGACAGGCAGCCGCGCCTTGATCTCCTCAAGGACGGAGGGCGGGAACTTCATGGCTTCCTATCTGGCTGCTGCGAGCCGGCTTGCCAACCGCGGAAACCGCAGTCGTCGGGCTTATGGTCCATATCCACAGCAAGCCCCATATGATAAAGAAAATGCTGGAAAAGGAAGAAAGCCGTGGCGCTCAACATCAAGGACCCGGAGACCGAGAAGGTGGTGCGCCAGCTCGCGCGCCGGCGCGGGCTCAGTCTGACGGAAGCCGTGCGCATGGCCGTCAGGAGCGAGCTCGACAAGGATGAATTGTCCGAGGAGGAGAAGGCGCGGCGGGTCGCCGCTGCTCATCAGCGAATGGCCGAGTTCTACAAGAAATACAACATCAAGCCGGCCGAGCGCTCCATGACCAAGGAAGAGATGGACGATATCATCGGCTATGACGAGAATGGCATGTGGTGAGCCTCGTCGTCGACACCTCCGCAATCGTGGCGATCGTCATGGAGGAGCCCGAAGCTGCCGACTTCATCGCTGCGCTCGCATCGGCTCGGACACGTATCCTGACCAGCGTCAACCTGCTCGAAGCCCAGATCGTCCTGACATTCGGCAAGGGCATGCCGGCCGAAACCGCCGAAGTCTTGGTCGCGCGCGAGAATATCGAGATCATCCCCTTCGACGAGGATCTCTCCGGCATCGCCTTCGACGCGTACCGCCGCTACGGCAAGGGCCGCCATCCCGCCAAGCTGAATATGGGCGACTGCGCCGCTTACGCTCTCGCCAAGTCACGCGGCTGGCCGCTGCTCTACAAGGGCGACGACTTCACCCAGACCGATATCGAGCGGGCCTGACAGCGCAACCACCGTTCATGGACAGCTCAGCGGGTCTCCGGCCAGGGCTTTCGCCACCCCTTCCGTCGGCAGCAAGACCGCAGCCTCGGCGGCCCGCAACTCGATCCGCTGCGCCTCACGCAGGCTCACCACCACTGGGTGCATCTCCGAGACACCGAAGTCGCGACTTGGCGTCCAGGTCAGTTCGACCTCCTCCATGCCTGCCTGGGCCTTGACCGGCACGCGAGTCGCCTTGCCGTCGGCCACGATTTCGATCGTCGACGGCAGGGCGTCCTTGAGCTGCGTCTTGGGCAGGACGGCCATCAGATAGGGACCACTCACAATCGCCGGGTTGGCGCGGGCCGCCGCCGCATCCCCGCAATAAAAGGTGAGACGCGTGCCATCGGCGCCGCTCACCCCGGCATAGGAGGTGCCCATCTGGTAACCGGTGCCCCAGCCCTCCGATTGGGCGAGGGCAGCGGGGCCTTGCAAGGCGATACCAAGCGCGATGACAGCGACCCACTGTTTCGACATCGGAAGCCTCCTTTGCCGAAACGCAGCCCCGTCGATATGGCGGAAATGCCGCTCCGGCTGATCAGCCGCCCAGCAACTGCTTTACCATAGGGGAGACCTTGGCGAAGTCCATCTGGCCGGCATAGGCGCCGCGCAGCGCGCCGATCACCTTGCCCATGTCCTTGATCGAGGCAGCGCCGATCTCGGCGATGACCTCCTCGATCGCTCCCTTGATTTCCTCGTCACTCATCTGCTTGGGCAGATAGGAAGAGATCACCGCGACCTCGGCCCGCTCACCGTCGGCGAGCTCGGGGCGTCCGTTGGCGTCGTAGATCGTGATCGATTCCTGGCGCTGCTTGATCATTTTCTGCAGCAGAGCGAGAATTTCGTCGGCGGTGGCCTCGCCCTTGCCAGCACCGCGCGCCTCGATGTCCTTGTCCTTGAGCGCCGCCTGGATCAGGCGGATAGCGGCGACCTTGCCCTTCTCGCCGGCCTTCATCGCGGTCTTGAGGTCGGCGGTGAACTGCTCACGCAGGGTGGACATGATGTTACGAACCTTCTTCATTCATTGACGGAGCATGGTCAGCCGATTAAGGCTCGCGCTCCAGACCGGCCGCGCCATTACGCGCGCAGCCTTCACGCTTGCCGCAGCTTCCAGCGGCCTGGACGAGACATAGACATGACCGCTCACGAAGGAAACCCCGCCGCTCAGGGCTGGCAAGAGGGCTGGGTCGAGCCGCGCGCGACTGCCGTGCTGGTGCTGGCAGACGGTACCGTGCTTGAAGGCTTCGGCCTCGGCGCCATCGCGCAGGCTCCAGGCGAGGTCTGCTTCAACACGGCGATGACCGGCTATCAGGAGATCCTGACCGACCCGTCCTATGCCGGGCAGATCATCACCTTCACCTTCCCGCATATCGGCAATGTCGGTGTCAACGAAGAGGACACCGAGACGGTCAATGCCGCCGCCTCCTCCGGCGTGCGCGGCGTCGTGCTGCATGCCGAGGTCACCCAGCCCTCGAACTGGCGCGCCGCAAAACATCTCGACGCCTGGCTCAAGGCCCGGGGCATCGTCGGCATCTGCGGCGTCGATACCCGCGCGCTGACCACGCTGATCCGCGAGAACGGCATGCCCAACGCCGTCATCGCCCATGATCCTGCCGGCAATTTCGACATCGAGCAGTTGAAGAAGGACGCGGCCGCTCTGCCTGACATGGCCGGGCTCGACCTCGTCCCGCTCGTCGCCGCGACGCAGCGCTATGACTGGGACGAGACGCCCTGGCAGTGGCCGCGCGGCTACGGCAAGCGCGACAGCGCCGCGCATCGCGTCGTCGCCATCGACTACGGCGTCAAGCGCAACATCCTGCGCCTGCTGGCCAAGGCCGGCTGCGAGGTCGAGGTCGTGCCATCGACCGCGAGCGCAAAGGACATCCTGGCGCTGAACCCAGACGGCGTTTTCCTGTCGAACGGCCCGGGCGACCCGGCCGCGACCGGCGAATATGCCGTGCCGGTGATCAGGGAACTGCTCGACCGCAAGATCCCGACCTTCGGCATCTGCCTCGGCCACCAGATGCTGGCCCTCGCCATCGGCGGCCAGACCATGAAGATGAAGCAGGGCCATCACGGCGCCAATCATCCGGTCCAGGACAAGACCACCGGCAAGGTCGAGATCGTCTCGATGAACCACGGCTTCGCCGTCGATCCGGCGACGCTGCCGGCCAATGCGACCGAGACCCATGTCTCGCTCTTCGACGGCTCGAACTGCGGCATCGCGCTGAACGATCGCCCGGCCTTCAGCGTCCAGCACCATCCGGAGGCCTCCCCCGGCCCGCAGGACAGCCACTACCTCTTCACCCGCTTCGTCGAGCTGATG
>JAESGH010000481.1_pt1 | contig 17821 bp, 16 predicted proteins | sample 9269641 | NCBI WGS metagenome assembly JAESGH01 (sample SAMN14515345, study PRJNA621665) | algae metagenome | isolation source: Phormidium tanganyikae FI6-MK23 and co-occurring heterotrophs from granitic... | place: USA: Fort Irwin, California | collected 1998-05-24
CACCCGTGCACCGGTGCGACATCGACCACAACCACGACCACGCCCGCGGCGGGAAGACACGCATCGACAACCTCGCCCACTTCTGCCGCGCCCACCACACCCTCAAACACCCCGACATCCCGTCCGCGCACCGGTGGACCGCGACCCAAGAACCCGACGGCACCATCACCTGGCACAGCCCCCTCGGCCGCGACTACACCGACAAACCCACCCACCGCGTCATGTTCATCTGAAGAGGGAAAGTCAGCTCTTCGCGCGGTCAGCCTGCGCCAGCAGATCCACCAGCCATCCGGCGGACCGCACCTGCGCGGCACCCGCTGCCTCGACCCGCTCACGAAGCGCGCGGTCGCTGGTCACCGCCAGCACGGTCTCCCCCGCAGCGACGCGACGCTCGACCTCCACCACGATCGCGTCATCGCCCGAGGCGTCCGCGTTGATGACCGATACCGAGTCGGCATCCAGACCGGAGGAGACACCACGCGCCTGCCCCTCGAGCACCAGCGACACCGCAGGGAACCACAGGTCACCCTCGACACCGAGATCGTCGGCGGAGACGGCCAGCCCCTCCAGGCGGGCGCGAAGACGCGACGCCGCACCGGCGCGATCCTTCCACCACCCGTTCGGAACAGAACCGACGACGTTCGCACCATCGACCACGACCACGGGACGAACATCGAGCAGCGCACGCAGCGCCGGCCATGCGGCACCGAATCCCGGATGCAACGGCAGAGACGCGACCTCGTCGACGGGCACCCATTCGAGAGCGACGCTCTCCGGGTCGCTGATCACCGGATCGAACGGCACCTGCACATCGGCGATGACCGTCGTGTACGACCAGATCTCCAGATCGAGCACACTCGTGAATCGCGGGCGGACGGCGCCGTCCGGCACCCCTGCTTCCTCCTGCGCCTCGCGGATGGCACCGACCATCGCGGTCTCACCCTCGTGCAGCGCACCGCCGGGCAGCCCCCACGTGCCTCCGAAATGGCTCCAGGAGACGCGATGCTGCAGCAGGATGCCGCGTGCGGGGTCGAATGCGAGAAGCCCAGCGGCACCGAAGCGTCCCCAGTACTTCTCCCCCGACTCTGCGACCACCCAGGCATCGCCCGGATTCCGCGGCCCGTCGGGGCGACGCGGTTCACCGGTAGCGGGAGGTACGACAGTCACCCCTTCAGCCTTTCACAGCATCCGGGTATCGGCACCACCCCGCGCAACAGGCGGGAACAGGCGCACCAGGCCGGAACAGGTCAGCGCTGACGCTTCTCACGCACACGCATGTTGATCACGATCGGCGTTCCCTCGAACGAGTAGATCTCGCGCAGGCGTCGCTGGATGAACCGGCGGTAGCCCGGGTCGAGGAATCCGGTCGTGAACAGCACGAACGTCGGCGGTCGCGTTGTCGCCTGCGTTCCGAACAGGATGCGCGGCTGCTTGCCGCCGCGAAGCGGGTGCGGGTGCTCCGCCACCAGCTCGGCCAGGAAGGCGTTGAACTTGCCGGTCGGGATGCGGCGATCCCAGTTCTCGAGCGCCGTCTCCAGCGCGGGGACGAGCTTGTCGAGGTGACGACCCGTCTTGGCCGAGATGTTCACGCGCGGAGCCCAGGCCACATGCGCGAGGTCCTGCTCGATCTCGCGCTCGAGGTAGCGGCGACGGTCGGCGTTCTCGAGGTCGGTGTCGTTGAGGCGGTCCCACTTGTTGAACGCCAGCACCAGCGCACGCCCCGATTCCAGCACGAGGTCGATGATGCGCACATCCTGCTCGCTGATCGTCTCCGACACGTCGAGCACGACGACGGCGACCTCGGCCTTCTCGAGCGCGGCCGAGGTGCGCAGCGACGCGTAGAAGTCGGCGCCCTGCGCCATGTGCACGCGACGACGGATGCCGGCCGTGTCGACCAGACGCCACATCTTGCCGCCGAGTTCGACGACCTCGTCCACCGGGTCGCGGGTCGTTCCCGCGAGCTCGTTCACGACGACGCGCTCTTCGCCCGCCGCCTTGTTCAGCAGCGACGACTTGCCGACGTTCGGGCGACCGAGGATCGCGACACGACGCGGTCCGCCGATCTCCTGCTTCGCGACGGCCGAGACCTCGGGAAGCTTCTTCAGCACCGCATCGAGCAGGTCGGCGACACCACGACCGTGGATCGCCGACACCGGGTACGGCTCGCCGAGCCCCAGGGCCCACAGTGCGGCCGCTTCCGGCTCCTGCCGGGTGTCATCGATCTTGTTCGCGACGAGGAACACCGGCTTGCCGCTCTTGCGGAGCAGCTTCACGACGTGCTCGTCGGTCGACGTCGCGCCGACCATCGCATCCACGACGAACAGCACCATGTCGGCCAGGTCGATCGCGACCTCGGCCTGCATCGCGACCGAGCGGTCGATGCCACGGGCGTCCGGCTCCCAGCCTCCGGTGTCGACGAGCGAGAAGCGACGATCGGCCCATTCGGCCTTGTACGTCACGCGGTCGCGGGTCACGCCGGGTGTGTCCTCCACGACGGCCTCGCGACGACCGAGGATGCGGTTGACGAGCGCGGACTTTCCCACGTTCGGTCGCCCGACGATCGCTACCACCGGCAGGGCCGGGCTGAACATGATCCCGTCCTCGCCCATGGTGATGCCGGCGAGGAGCGCGGCATCCTCATCGTCGAGGTCGTAGTCCGCCAGACCTGCGCGGAGCGTCTCAGCGCGCTGCTCGGCGAGCTCCTCGTCGATCTGCTCCATCTTCTCGGCGAGCTGGTCGGGGCCGCCTTCGTATTCGTCGTCAGCCACGGTGTGCTCCTCGGTGTTGCTCGATCACCGTGAGAACGGCGTCGATGGTCTGGGAAAAATCAAGGTCCGTCGAGTCGACGACCTCGACGCCGTCCGCGGCGTTCAGGAAGTCGACGACGGCGCTGTCCGACGCGTCGCGCTTGTGCAGCGCAGCAGCGACGGCATCCGCGTTCTCGCCGGCGAGTTCGCCGGCGCGGCGGGCGGCCCGTACCTCGGGGGCCGCGGTCAGAAGGATCCGCACGGGCGCGTCGGGCGCGACCACCGTCGTGATGTCACGGCCCTCGACGACCACCGCGGGATACGCGGCATCGGCGACGAGAGCGCGGAACAGTTCGTTCACCTGGGCGCGCACCTCCGCGACCCGGGCGACACCGCTCACGGCGCCCGAGACCCGCGGGTCGCGGATCGCCTCGGTGACCTCGACCTCGCCCACCCGCACGGTGCGGTCGTCGGGATCGAGACCGAGTACGACGGGGAAGTCGGATGCCGCGGCGCGCACGGCATCGGCATCCGTCGTGTCGGCGCCGCGGTCGAGCACGTGCCATGCGAGAGCGCGATACGCCGAACCCGTGTCGAGGTAGCCGAAGCCCAGCCTGCGGGCGACGGCCTTCGACACGCTGGACTTGCCGGACCCGGCAGGACCGTCGATCGCGATGAACTTGGTGGCGGTCGAGGTGTCAGTCATTGGTGTTCCCTGCAATCCGCCATCCGCGTTCCTGGAGCCCCGTGATCGCCCCGTGGAGGGTGGCCGGCTCGACGCTGATCTCAGCCAGTCCGAACTGGGCACCGGGCGAGTGCTCGAGCCGCAGGTCCTCGACGTTGACGCCGAGTTCGCCGAGCTCGCCGAACAGGCGTCCGAGCTGGCCGGGGGTGTCGTCGATCATGACGATGAGCGACTCGAAACGTCGGTTCTGTCCGTGCTTGCCGGGGAGGCGGTCGACGCCGTCGTTGCCCTGCCGGATGGTCTCCGCGACGACGCGGCGGGAACCGGGCGCGCCGGGTTCCCGAAGCGCGTCGGAGATCTCGCCGAGGTCGGCGGCCAGCGCATCGAGGATCTCCACGACCGGACCGGCGTTCGCGCCGAGGATCTGCACCCAGAGCTCAGGAGCGGATGCCGCGATGCGCGTCGTATCACGGACGCCCTGGCCAGCGAGGCGCAGCGCCCCCTCCTCCGCACCGGCGAGACGCGCGGCCAGAAGGCTGGCGACGACCTGAGGCACGTGCGAGGTCAGCGCGACCGAGCGGTCGTGCTCCTCGGGCGTCATCTCCAGCGGCATCGCGCCGACATCCAGCGCGAGCGCCTCGACGAGCGCGAGATCCGACGCCTTCGTGTCCTCATCGCGGCAGACCACCCAGGGGCGGCCGATGAACAGGTCGGCACGCGCGGAGATCGCTCCCCCGCGCTCACGACCGGCGAGCGGATGCGAGCCGATGTAGCGCGTGAGGTCGACGCCGCGCTCCTGCAGCGTGCGGAACGGCTCGAGCTTGACGCTCGCGACGTCCGTGACGACGGCATCCGGGTAATGCGCGAGTTCGGCCTCGATCACATCGGCGGTGACATCCGGCGGGACGGCGACGACGATCAGCGCAGGCGCGTCGTCATCGGCGGAGAGCCTGCCGGCGCCGTAGTCGACCGCCAGACGCAGCTGCGCGGGCGACGCGTCCGTGAGCACGACGTCGACTCCCTTCGCGCGGAGGGCGTGCCCGACGCTCGCGCCGAGCAGGCCGGCGCCGACGATGCGGACGGTGCCGGAGAGGCGGGGCGCGACAGCACCGGCCTTCCGCACCGTGGGCGCACTCGTCGTATCGGTCACTCGTTCTCCTGCTGCTCGCCTGGCGCCGCGGCGACACCGGAATCCTGGCGCGACAGAGTCAAGAGCGCGCCGAGTTCGATTTTACTCAGTTCCCGCGTCTTCCCCGCCGGGAGGGTTCCCAGGTGCAGCGGTCCGAACTGTCGGCGCACGAGTTCGGTGACCGGGTGACCGACCGCGGCCAGCATCCGGCGCACGATGCGGTTGCGGCCGGAATGCAGCGTCAGTTCCACGAGGCTCGATCCGCGGGACGTGTCGAGCAGGCGCGCCTTGTCGGCGGCGATCGGGCCGTCGTCGAGCTCGATGCCCTTCGTGAGCTTCGAGATCGTCTGCGGCAGAACCGTTCCCTCGACCTTCGCGATGTACACCTTCCTCACGCCGAACGACGGATGCGCCAGCACGTGAGCCAGCCCGCCGTCGTTCGTGAGGATGAGCAGACCGCTGGTCTCGGCATCGAGCCGGCCCACGTTGTAGAGGCGCTCCTCGTAGTCTGCGGTGAAGCGCCGCAGGTCGGGGCGGCCGTTCTCGTCCTTCATGCTGCTGACGACGCCGGTCGGCTTGTTGAGCATCACATAGCGCTTCGACACGTCGAGCTGCACGGCGGTGCCGTCGACGTCGACGAGGTCGTGCTCGGGGTCGATGCGGCGGCCGAGCTCCTCGACGACCACGCCGTTCACGCGGATGCGACCCTCGGTGATGTAGTTCTCGACGACGCGGCGCGAGGCCACGCCGGCGGCGGCGAGCACCTTCTGCAGGCGCACGCCCTCCGGTGCGCCCTCGCTGGAGATGTCGGTCATCGGATGGTCCCTTCGTCGAAGCCGTCCGCGCCGTCGTCGAGCAGCGGGGAGATCGGGGGCAGCTCGTCGAGCGAGTTGATGCCCAGGTGCTGCAGGAGAGCGTCGGACGTGCCGTAGTTGATCGCGCCGGTCTCGGAATCGGCGAAGAGCTCGGTGATGAGGCCGCGGGCGAGAAGCGTCCGGACCACTGAGTCGACGTTGACGGCGCGGATGGAGGCGACCTGGCTGCGCGTGACCGGCTGCTTGTAGGCGATCACGGCGAGCGTCTCGAGCGCCGCCTGCGAGAGGCGGGCGGGCGCCTGACCGCCGATGAACTCGGCCACGAGATCGTCGTGATCCTCGCGCACGTACAGCCGCCAGCCGCCGCCCACCTCGCGCAGCTCGAACCCGCGACGCGGTCCGTGACCGCGTCCGTCATAGTCGTCGACGAGCGTCTCGAGGGTCTGCCGTACGGCGGGGACCGGAGATCCGACCGCCGCCGCGAGGGCGACGAGACCGATGGGCTCGTCGACGATCAGCAGGATCGCCTCGACGCGCTCGGAGAGCGGAGTGTCGCGCACGGTCTCCGAGGTCAAGGGATCCGTGGAAGTGTCATCGGTCATAGTCGGCTCCCAGGGTGGCCAGAGTCTCATCCGACCACGAGTCGGCGGCCCAGCGGAGCGTGAGCTCGCCGAGCGGTTCCAGTTGTTCGAACGACAGCGCAGCGTGACGGTACAGCTCCAGCACGGAGATGAATCGCGCGACGACGATGCCGGGCTCGGTGACGCCCGCGACGAGTTCGCGGAAGCTCACCGACTCCGTGGCGCGCAGCAGCGTCACCACGATCGCCGCCTGCTCGCGGATGCTGATCAGCGGCGCGTGCAGGTGATCCATCCCGACGTGCGGGATCTCCTTCGGTGCGAACGCGAGGAGCGCGAGGGCAGCGAAGTCCTCGGCGGTGAGCGACCAGACGAGCTCCGGCGTCTGCCGACGATGCTTCTCGTCGAGGCGCACAGCGCGCACGTGACGCCGATCCTCGCGCTGCAGGCAGCGGGAGAACCAGGCCGACACCTCCTTGAAAGCCCGGTACTGCAGCAGGCGGGCGAACAGCAGATCACGTGCCTCGAGCAGGGCCACCGCCTCGGCATCGACCAGCTCGCCCTGCGGCAGAAGACCGGCGACCTTCATGTCGAGCAGCGTCGCCGCGACCACCAGGAACTCCGACGCCTGGTCGAGCTCCTCGTCGTCGTCGAGCTGACTCAGGTAGGCGATGAACTCGTTCGTAACGGCGCTCAGCGACACCTCGGTGATGTCCATCTCGTGCTTCGAGATGAGATTCAGCAGCAGATCGAAAGGGCCGTCGAAGTTCGACAGCGAGACACGGAAACCGGGGTTCTCCTCGAGCGCTTCGACCGGCTCGGGGATCCCCTCGACAGGATCCTCGTCAGGCGACGGCGCCACGGGCGACCAGCTCCCGCGCCAGCCGCAGGTACGCCTGGGCGGCGGCGTGCTCCGGAGCGAACTCGGTGATGGGCACACCCGAGACCGAGGCATCCGGGAACTTCACGGTGCGGCCGATCACGGTCTCCAGAACGTCGTCGCCGAAGGTCTCGACCACGCGCTCGAGCACCTCGCGCGAGTGCAGCGTGCGCGAGTCGTACATCGTGGCCAGCAGACCGTCCATCGTGATGGAGGGGTTCAGCCGGTCACGGACCTTGTCGATCGTCTCGATCAGCAGCGCCACTCCGCGCAGCGCGAAGAACTCGCACTCGAGCGGGATGATCACGCCGTGCGCGGCTGTCAGGGCGTTCACGGTGAGCAGGCCGAGAGACGGCTGGCAGTCGATGAGGATGACGTCGTACTCCCCCGCCACCTGGCGGAGCACCCGGGCGAGGATGGTCTCGCGGGCGACCTCGTTCACGAGGTGCACCTCGGCGGCGGAGAGGTCGATGTTGGCCGGCATCACGTCGAGCCCCTCGACGCCCGAGTGCACGATGGCGTCGTGCGCGTCGCGCTTGGTGTCGAGCAGCAGGTCGTAGACCGTCGGCACGTCGTGGGTCTGGATGCCGAGGCCGGCGGAGAGCGCACCCTGCGGGTCGAAGTCGACCGCGAGCACCTTGCGACCGTACTCGGCGAGAGCCGCTGCGAGGTTGATCGTGGTCGTCGTCTTGCCGACGCCGCCCTTCTGGTTGCAGAGGGCGATGATGCGGGCGGGACCGTGGGACTTCAGCGGTTCGGGGGTCGGGAACCCGTGATACGGGCGGCCGGTGGGTCCCAAGGGGGTCTCGTCGGCCTTCGCCTGCTTCGCCCTGGACTTCGCCGCTTTCTCAGCCACCGGTTCTCCTGCTCCTTTTCGTGCTTGGTCGATTCTAGCGGCCGACGTCTTCCCCGCCTTTCCCGGCACGCGGCGCGGCCGATTCAGCGGGCGCGGGGGTGGGATGTCGCGTAGATGTCCCGCAGGGCGTCCACGGAGACGTGAGTGTAGATCTGGGTCGTCGCGACCGAGGCGTGTCCGAGCAGCTCCTGCACGACGCGCACGTCGGCGCCGCCCTGCAGCAGGTGGGTGGCGAACGAGTGGCGCAGGGTGTGCGGCGACACCTCGCTGGTGATCTGCGCGCCCTCGGCAGCGGCCCGGATGACGAGCCAGGCGCTCTGCCGGGACAGGGGCGCGCCCCGCGCTCCGAGGAACAGGCGCGATGATGCACGCCCCTTCGCCGCGAGCCCGGGACGGACCCGGGTCAGGTACGCGTCGACCGCCGCCCGAGCGTAGGAGCCGATCGGGACGATGCGCTCCTTCGATCCCTTGCCGCGAAGCCGCAGCACATCGCCGTGGGCGAGGTCGTCGACGTCGAGCCCGATCGCCTCGGACACTCGCGCTCCCGTGGCGTACAGCAATTCGAGGAGGGCGCGGTCGCGGATGCCCACCGGGTCTTCGGCCGACGGCGCCGCGAGCAGCCGTTCCACCTGATCGATGGTCAACGCCTTGGGCAGTCGACGGGGTGCCTTCGGCGGGCGGAGACGCCCGCTCGGGTCGTCCGCCTCGATACCCTCCCGCGCGAGGAAACGGTGCCATCCGCGCACCGACGACTGCAGCCGCGCGAGACTCGTCGAAGCCGGAGCGGGGTCGGCGGACGAGCGCTCGGCGATGAAGCGGCCGATGACCGCCGGGGTGATCTCGGCCGTGTCGACGATGCCCTCAGCGGACAGCCACTCCAGGTAACCGCCGAGATCCCGACGGTAGGCCGAGATCGTGTGCTCGCTCAGTCCGCGTTCGACCGTGACGTGACGCAGGTACAGGTCGAAGGCGCGCGCGAGCAGCATCCTCAGGACCGATCGCGCAGCCTCTGGGTGGCCGCGAGCACTCCGATCGACAGGATGCCGTTGCGCATGCGTCCGGCGAGCACCGCCTCGACGGCATCCGGGAGCGGAACCCATTCGACGCGGATGTCCGCCTCTTCGTCTTCACGGTCGTGGGCGGACTCGGCTGCAGAGACACCCGTCGCGAGGAAGATGTGGATGACCTCGTCGTTGCCGCCCGGTGTCGTCCACGACGACACCAGGGGCTCCCAGTGCGCGGCGACGAGGTCGGCCTCCTCGGCGAGTTCGCGCTTCGCTGCCGCGAGCGGCTCCTCACCCTCGACGTCGAGCAGCCCCGCGGGCAGCTCCCAGTCGCGGTGGCGGATCGGATGCCGGTACTGCTGGATCAGAAGGACGCGACCCTGGTCGTCGAGCGCGAGGATCGCGACGGCGCCGGTGTGCGCGACGTACTGCCGGCGGATCTCACCGGTGCCGTAGCGCACGCGGTCCTCGCGCACGTCCCAGACCGCGCCGTGGTAGGCCAGGTCGCTCTGGACGACCTCCGGCTCGAACGGCTCGTCGCGGAGGACGCTCTTCGGCTCACTCATCGACGCATCACTCATCGACGCATCACTCGTCGACGCTGACGTCGAACAGCTCGCTGGCGCGGTGACGCTCGATCGCGGCGCCGACCAATCCGCGGAACAGCGGGTGCGGGGCGGTCGGACGCGAACGCAGCTCAGGGTGCGCCTGCGTGGCGATGTAGTAGGGGTGCACGTCCCGCGGAAGCTCGACGTACTCGACGAGATCGAGCTCCGGGTTGAGGCCCGAGAACACGAGACCTGCCTCGGACAGGCGGTCGCGGTACTGGTTGTTCACCTCGTAGCGGTGGCGGTGGCGCTCCGAGGCCTCGGGCGTGCCGTACAGCTCGCGGGCGAGCGACCCCTCGGCCAGTGCGGCCTGGTAGAGGCCCAGACGCATCGTGCCGCCCAGGTCTCCGCCGTCGAGGATCTCGATCTGCTCGGCCATCGTGGCGATGACCGGCTCGGTGGTCTCGGGGTCGAACTCGCTCGACGATGCTCCGGCGATGCCGGCCACGTCGCGCGCGTACTCGATCACCATGCACTGCAGGCCGAGGCAGAGGCCGAGCGTCGGGATGCCCTGCTCGCGCGCGAACTTCAGTGCGCCCAGCTTGCCCTCGATGCCGCGGATGCCGAAACCGCCGGGCACGCAGATGCCGTCAAGGTCCGCCAGCTGCTCCTGCGCGCCCTCGGGCGTCTCGCAGAGGTCGGAGGGGATCCAGCGGATGTTGACCTTGGTCTCCTGTGCGAAACCGCCGGCCTTGATGGCCTCGGTCACCGAGAGGTAGGCGTCGGGGAGGTCGATGTACTTGCCGACCAGGCCGATCGTGACCTCGTGCTTGGGGTTGTGCACGGCGTGGAGCACCTTGCTCCAGCGCGTCCAGTCCACTTCCTCCGCCGCCTTCTGGTCGAGACCGAGGCGGCGCACGATGTACGAGTCGAGACCCTGATCGTTGAGCGTCGACGGGATGTCGTAGATGCTCGGCAGGTCGACGGTGTTGATGACGCCCTCGACCTCGACGTCGCACATGAGGGCGATCTTGTTGCGGTTGCTCGCGCTCACCGGCCGATCGCTGCGCAGCACGAGGGCGTCGGGCTGGATGCCGACCTGGCGGAGAGCGGCGACCGAGTGCTGAGTGGGCTTGGTCTTCTGCTCCCCCGACGCGCCCATGAAGGGCACGAGCGAGACGTGCACGAAGAACACGCTGTCGCGGCCGAGCTCGTGCCGGAGCTGACGGGCAGCCTCGAGGAACGGCTGCGACTCGATGTCGCCGACCGTGCCGCCGACCTCGGTGATGATCACATCGGGGCGCGGCTCCTCGTTCGCCTGAAGGCGCATCCGGCGCTTGATCTCGTCGGTGATGTGCGGGATGACCTGCACGGTGTCGCCGAGGTACTCTCCGCGGCGCTCGCGCGCGATGACCTGCGAGTAGATCTGGCCGGTGGTGACGTTGGCCGCCTGCGACAGGTTGATGTCGAGGAAGCGCTCGTAGTGACCGATGTCGAGGTCGGTCTCGGCGCCGTCGTCGGTGACGAAGACCTCGCCGTGCTGGAACGGGTTCATCGTGCCCGGATCGACGTTCAGATACGGGTCGAGCTTCTGCATCACGACGCGGAGTCCGCGAGCGGTGAGGAGGTTGCCCAGGCTGGCTGCCGTGAGCCCCTTGCCCAAAGACGAAACGACACCACCTGTCACAAAAATGTGCTTGGTCGTGTCGTTCTTGGGCCCCGCAGAAGAAGAGTTCATCACGGGCTTCGATCCTATCAGGCAGCAGGGGCGCCGAGGCTGAGAAGTTCTCGGGCATGGGTCAGCGCGGCGTCCGAATCGGCGAGTCCCGACAGCAGGCGAGCCATCTCGGCCTCCCGCTCCTCACCCTTCAGAAGCCGCACACTGGAGGCGGTGACGGCGCCGTCGTTGGCCTTCACGACGGACAGATGGTTGTTCGCGAAAGCCGCGACCTGCGCGAGATGAGTGACGGCGATGACTTGCGACTTCTCTGCAAGCCGGGCGAGTCGCCGGCCCACTTCGATCGCCGCCGCACCGCCGATGCCGGCGTCGACCTCGTCGAACACGAACGTCGGCACGGGGTCGGTTCCGGCGATGACGACCTCGATCGCGAGCATCACGCGGGAGAGCTCTCCCCCGGAGGCGCCCTTCCCGACCGAGCGCGGCTCGGCACCCGGATGCGGGGCGAGCAGGATCGCGACGTCGTCGCGGCCGTGCGTGCTCTCGGTCCCTTCGGTGACGGCGACCTCGAGGCGCGCGTCCGGCATCGCCAGGGCGTGCAGCTCTTCGGTGACGGCAGCACCCAATCGTGTCGCGGCGGACGTACGCTCGGCGGTCAGCGCGGCCGCATGGCCGTCGAGCTCGGCGCGCACGGCGTCGCGTTCGGCGATCAGCCGTTCGATGCGCTCCCCGTCGTCGTCGAGCTCGGCGAGTCGGGCGGATCCCGTCTGCCAGACCTCGAGTGCTTCGTCGAGCGATCCGTGGGCGCGGATGAGCGTGCCGAGCGCGGCACGGCGCTCCTCGACCGCGGCCAGCTCGTGCGGACCGGATTCGTCGAGGTCGGCGAGATACGCCGAGAGCAGTCCGGCGACGTCGGCGATCCGGTACCCGATGTCGGCGAGGGTCTCCGCGATCTCCGTGAGCTTGGTGTCGGTCACCCGCTCGAGCAGACGACGCGATTCGGCGACGAGTGCTGCAGCATCCGGCTCGCCGTCTTCGCTCGAGAGAGCGCCGTGGGCGAGGGATGCCGCCAGACGCAGCTCCTCGGAGTTGGCGAGGCGCTCTGCGCGCTCGCTGAGCTCCTGGTCCTCCCCCGGCTCGGGAGCCGTCGCCTCGATGAGGTCGAGGGCTTCGCGGAGCCGTGCTGCCTCTTCGGCACGCCGGTCGCGATTGTCGGAGATGTCGGCGATCTCCGTTTCGAGCGTCTTCCAGCGGGCGAAGGATGCCGCATACGCGTCCAGTGCCCTCGCGATGGGTGCGCCGCCGAAGCGATCGAGGGCATCGCGCTGTGCAGCCGCGGACCGGAGGCGCAGCTGCTCGGACTGCCCGTGCACCACGACCAGCTCCTCGGCGAGGGACGACAGCACGCCTGCCGGCGCGGCGCGGCCGCCCACGCTGGCGCGGCTCCGCCCCTCGGCGCTCAGGGTGCGCGAGACGTAGAGCTCTGCGCGATCCTTGCCCGCCGGTTCGAGCTCGCCCCCGGCATCCGTGACGATGTCTGCGACATCGCCCTTCTCCGGGACGATCCAGACGCCGGCCACCGACGCCTGCGCGGACCCGGCGCGCACCGCACCGGAGTCGGCGCGCTGGCCGAGCAGCAGCCCGAGGCCGGTGACGACCATGGTCTTGCCCGCGCCCGTCTCGCCCGTGATCGCGGTGAAGCCGGGGCCGAGAGGCAGCACCGCATCGGCGATGACGCCGAGGCCCTGCATCCGCATCTCCTCGATCATGATGTCTTCCCCGGTTCCTGCCCCCGCCATCCTTCGACGGGCAGGCGGAATTTCCGCACGAGGCGGTCGGTGAATGCAGTCGGGTGCAGACGCGCCAGACGCACCGGGCGCGACGAGCGACGGACGACGACGCGCGCGCCCGGCGGCAGGTCATGCGAACGACGGCCATCGCACCAGAGGATGCCGGAGCCGTCGGTGCGCTCGAGCATCTCGATGGCGACGGCGGCATCCGGACTCACCACGAGCGGCTTCGCGAACAGGGCGTGCGCCGACAGCGGCACCACGGCGATCGCCTCGACGCTCGGCCAGATGACCGGGCCGCCGGCGGAGAAGTTGTAGGCGGTCGAACCGGTGGGCGTGGAGACGACCATGCCGTCGCAAGCGAAGCTCGACAGCGGGCGGCCGTCGATCTCGAGGACGACCTCGATCATCCGCTCGCGACTGGCCTTCTCGACGGTCGCCTCGTTGAGCGCCCAGGTGTCGTACACGACAGCGCCGGCGGCATCCTTCACCCGCACCGACAGCGCCAGGCGCTCCTCGACCTCGTAATCGCGGTCGATGACGCGGCGGACGGCGTCGTCCATGTCGTCGCGATCGATCTCGGCGAGGAAGCCGACGTGACCCATGTTGATGCCGAGCACCGGAGCGCCGCTGTCGCGGACCAGTTCGGCCGCGCGCAGGATCGTCCCGTCGCCACCCAGCACGATCGCGAGTTCGAGCTCAGCGGAATCCGACGACGCGTCCAGCACGTCGAGGTCGGAGAAGAACGCATCGACCGCACTGAGCGCGGCGTGGTCGTCAGCGGCCAGAAGGGGCTGCGCGCCCGCTCCGCGCAGTGCGTCGATCACGCGACGGGCGGCTTCCACGGTCTCGACGCGGCCGGCATGGGCGACGACCAGGATCCTGCGCTCGTTCATCGTCCTCCTGCCAGTCGATTGATGCTGTCCAACCATTCTGTCGGATTGCTGCCGCGTCCCGGCGCGAGATGCACCAGATACTCCGCATTGCCGTGGGTTCCGAGGATCGGGGAGGAGAGGATGCCGAGCATGCCGAGACCGACGTCCCACGCGGTCCACACGGTGCGGGCGACGGCATCGGCGCGCGTGGCCGGATCGGTGACGAGGCCGCCGCGCACGGCGGTCCGGCCCACCTCGAACTGGGGCTTCACCAGCAGCAGCACGTCGGATGCCGGTGCGGCGACGCCCGCCACGGCCGGCAGCACGAGCTCGAGCGAGATGAAGGAGAGGTCGCCGACCACGAGGTCGGGTCGCTCCGGCTCGCCGGTGACCTCGGCGAGGTTCTCGGGAGTCATGTGCCGCACGTTGTAGCCCTCGACGGCGGTGACGCCCGGGTCGTCGGCGATCGTCGGCGCCAGCTGCCCGTGTCCGACGTCGACAGCCAGCACACGGCGCGCACCGCGCTCGCGCAGCACCTGGGTGAATCCGCCGGTGGAGGCGCCCATGTCGAGAGCGAGCCGTCCGTCGACGGGGATGTCGAACCCGTCGAGCCCGGCGATGAGTTTGTGCGCGGCCCGCCCCACGTAATGGTCGGAGCCTGCAACGGTGATCTGTGCTGCCTCGTCGACCGAGGTCGAGGATTTGACGACGGGTCGGCCATCGACGCTCACGAGTCCCTCGGAGATGAGGGTGGCGGCGTGGCTGCGCGACCGGGCGAGTCCTCGGGCGGCGAGGGCGGCGTCGAGTCGCGTCATCGGGATCCCGGGGTCTCCCGTTGGTCGAGCTTCGCCCCGCTCTCGAGCCGTCTCGACAGCTCGTCGTGCAACGCCGAATAGGCATCGGCCCGCGCGGGAAGCGGCTGCCCCTCGATCAGGCGCAGACGGCTCCAGAGGCCGTCGGTCGGCGCGCTCGTCGTCTCTTCGCTCACGGTTCCACTGTACGCGGCACCTCCGACGGTCGAGGGAGCCACGGCGGCCCCGATCAGGGACGGTGGAACGGGTCGTCGTAGAGACGCTCGGGAACCCGGAGCACGAACACGGGCGTGCCCGAGGCCCAGATCGCGGCGGCGCCCGCACGGAGCAGGTCGATCTGCGCACCCGACTCCGCGACGATCTCGACATCGGCGCCGGCGACACGCACGGCAGCCCCGTTCACGTGGAACACGCCATCCTTCTCGACGGCCTCGGGGTACGGCTCGTGCAGTTCCCGGAGGTCGCCGAGGATGTACGTGGGACGCGAGCCCTCCGGAGCAGCGAGAACGTGCTTCGGCCGATCGATGCCGGTGAGCACGAGAACCGAGTCGATCCCGACGCGGTTGGCCCCCATGATGTCGGTGTCGAGGCGGTCGCCGATGAAGAGAGCCTTCCGGGCGCCGAAGCGCGCGAGCGCCTCTTCGAAGATCGGAGCCTCCGGCTTGCCGGCGACGGTCGCGAGACGGCCGATCGCGGTGTGCACGGCGGACACGAGGGTGCCGTTGCCGGGCGCGACGCCCCGTTCGCGCGGAATCGTCCAGTCGGTGTTCGTGGCGATCCAGGGGATCCCGCCCTCGTCCTCGGGCAGCTTGAGGGCGAAGGCCGCCTCGGCCAGATCGGTCCAGGCCACCTCGGGTGCGAAACCCTGCACGACCGCGGCCGGCGAGTCCTCGGCACTGCGCGTGACCGTGTAGCCCGCCTTCGTCACCTCGTCGACGAGACCGTCTCCTCCGACGACGAGGATCGTCGCGGGGGCCGGAAGGATGCCGGCGATCAGGCGCATCGCTGCCTGCGGGCTCGTCACGACATCGGATGCCGCGACGTCGAGCCCGAGACTGCTCAGGTGCTCCGCCACCGACGCGTCGGTGCGCGCCGCGTTGTTGGTGATGTAGCCGAGCCGGGCAGACTCCCCTGCGCGGTTCAGGCTCTCCACCGCGAACGGCAGTGCGCCCGGACCCGCGTAGACGACGCCGTCGAGATCAGCCAGCACCGTGTCGACGACGTCGAGCGGGCTCGGCGCCGTCGAGCGCTTCCGGGAGAACAGCGCCACTACGCCTCCTGCTCCGGGGCCGCGGTCTCGCCTTCGGCAGCCGACTCGTCGGCGGCTTCGTCGGCGGCGTCGAGGTCATCGTCATCCTCGCCGAGGAGTTCACGGACCTCATCCTCGACCGTGACGTCTTCGGCGACGGGCACGACATCATCGGCCGCCTGTTCAGCCGCGGGCTCGCCGGCTACAGACTCGTCGGCTGCAGACTCGTCGGCTGCAGAGTCATCGGCCGCAGAGTCATCGGCTGCAGAGTCATCGGCTGAGTCGGCGTCAGCATCCGCAGCGGCTTCGTCTTCGTCGAAGTCGCCCTCGACGAGACCGTCCTCGACGAAGATCTCCTCGTCTCCCGCCTCGTCGACGCCGAGGGCTTCCGCCGCGACGTCGGCGCGGTGAGCCCAGAACGCGGCTTCCTCGTCACGCCCGAGGTCCTCCAGCACGGCGGCGCGAGCCGCGAACAGGGCCGGGCTCCACTCGAAGGCGCGGTCGGGGTCGAGCTCCGGGATCTCGAGCTCGCCCAACGCGAGTTCGAGATCGCCCTGGTCGAGGCGAGCGCCCGACATCGCGATCGCGAGCGCGACCCGGACGGGGGTCGTGAGGGCGGTGCGGTCGACGGCACGTCCCGTCTCGAGTGCACGGTCCGGTCGGCCGATGCCGCGTTCGCTGTCCACCATGAGGGCGATCTGATCGTCCTTCCCGGAGATGCGTCGGTAGGTGCGAAGCTCGCGCAGCGCGAGGGCGAAGTCCTCGGTCGCGTACGCCGTGATGCCGAGGGTCTCACGCACGATCGCGATACGGCCGGCGCGACGCGAGGCCGCGAGAGCGTGCTCGTGAGCCAGCGCCGGATCCTCGTCGATCAGCTGCGACGCCATGGCGAGGTGGCGGGCCACGAGGTCCGCGTTCTCCTTGCTCAGCGTCTTGAGCTCATTGCGCGCCGACGTGTGCAGGTCACGGGCCGTGATCTCGTCCGGGATGTGCGGGTCATTGAAACGCGGACGCTCGTCAGCCGCCTGGACCGGACGCTCGCGCCCCGAGCCCCCGCGCTGCGGGAAGGAACGGGAGCGCTCACGATCGGCTCCCGAATCGCGACGCGGCGCGCGATCGAGGTCGAACCCTCCCTCACGACGCGGTGCGGAGTCGCGGTTGTAGCCGCCACCCTCACGACGAGGGCCACGGTCGGCGGAGCGGTTGTCCCCGTCACGACGCGGAGCGGAGTCGCGGTTGTAGCCGCCACCCTCACGACGCGGGCCACGGTCGGCGGAGCGGTTGTCCCCGTCACGACGCGGTGCGGAATCACGGTTGTAGCCACCGCCCTCACGACGCGGTGCAGAGTCACGGTTGTAGCCACCGCCCTCACGACGAGGAGCGGAATCGCGGTTGTACCCGCCGCCCTCACGACGCGGAGCGGAATCGCGGTTGTATCCGCCGCCCTCACGACGCGGAGCGGAGTCGCGGTTGTATCCGCCACCCTCACGACGCGGAGCGGAGTCACGGTTGTATCCGCCACCCTCACGACGAGGGCCACGGTCGGCGGAGCGGTTGTCGCCGTCACGGCGCGGCGCGGAGTCACGGTTGTAGCCGCCACCCTCACGACGCGGCGCGGAATCGCGGTTGTAGCCGCCACCCTCACGACGCGGTGCAGAGTCACGGTTGTACCCACCGCCCTCACGACGCGGCGCAGAGTCACGGTTGTACCCACCACCCTCACGACGAGGTGCGCGATCGCCGGAACGATTGTCGCCATCACGACGAGGTGCAGAGTCACGGTTGTACCCACCGCCCTCACGACGAGGTGCGGAATCGCGGTTGTACCCACCACCCTCACGACGAGGTGCGCGATCGCCGGAACGATTGTCGCCATCACGGCGCGGCGCGGAGTCACGGTTGTATGCGGGGCGTCCGCCGGAAGGCCGCTGGTTGCGCGATCCACTGTCGTTGTCGCGACGCGGACGGCGCTCTTCGTCTTCCGGCATGATGCTCCCTGTTTTCGTATAAACGCAAAATGGCCACCCATCGATGGGTGGCCATTTGCTTAAAAGAAGTCCGGCGGTGTCCTACTCTCCCACAGGGTCCCCCCTGCAGTACCATCGGCGCTGTGAGGCTTAGCTTCCGGGTTCGGAATGTAACCGGGCGTTTCCCTCACGCTATGGCCGCCGAAAC
>JAESGH010000483.1_pt1 | contig 17559 bp, 14 predicted proteins | sample 9269641 | NCBI WGS metagenome assembly JAESGH01 (sample SAMN14515345, study PRJNA621665) | algae metagenome | isolation source: Phormidium tanganyikae FI6-MK23 and co-occurring heterotrophs from granitic... | place: USA: Fort Irwin, California | collected 1998-05-24
AAATCCCAGCGCAGCGACGGCACCTTCAGCCGCTCCGACTTCACCTACGACTACGCCCAGGATCTCTACACCTGCCCGGATGGGAAGGAGCTTCACCAATATCGCCGGCGCTTCGGTATCAGCCGCGAGGGCGTCGATCCCGAAGGCTTCATGCGCTACCGCGCCAGCAAGTTGGACTGCGACGCCTGCTCTCTAAAGCCGCTGTGCTGCCCCAATACGCCGGCTCGCAAGATTCTGCGCTCGATCCACGAGGGCGCTCGCGACATGGCCAGGGACATCGCCGCGACCGATGCCTATGTCACCTCGCGGCGAGAGCGGAAGAAGGTCGAGATGCTCTTCGCCCACCTCAAGCGCATCCTGAAGCTCGATCGGCTGCGACTCCGCGGACCAAACGGAGCCAGGGACGAGTTCCACCTCGCCGCTGCCGCCCAGAACCTCAGGAAACTCGCAAAGCTCCTCCCGAACGGACCGCAGTTCAGACCCGCATGACAGGGCGAGGCTCAATCGGCCAAACCCAGAACGCAGTCGCCGCCCTCTCAAGACCGACCTTTTTCAACGACATCGGCGCAGGGCTGACGCGGGTCAATGGGGACAAAAGGCTTGGCTTGTAGCAGTAGCGGTGGGTGGCATTTTACTGTCGGTGGTTTCAGGCCCCCGCAACCAACCAATATGAATGAAAACCCCAGCTCATCACGAGCTGGGGTTTTCGCGTTCCAGAAACATCCCACCAGAATCCGCGCCGGGGCCGTGCTCCGTTCACGTATTCTGCCGGGCGCCTTTCGACGTGGGGCGCCGCGGACGCTCTTGCTTCCGTCCAAGGGTGTTAACGGGCCGAGCGGCGTTTCAACGCGTGATAGTGTCGCAACAGGTGTCGACGATCCAACGGATCGGTGAGTACCGCAAGATCGATAACCATCGGCTCGGAGGACTCCACCAGAAAGGGAGCAGCTTCAGATTCGGTAAAGCCGTTGCTGCTGGAGTTATCGAGCTCCATTTCCCTCACGATCTGATCAAGTGTCCTGCCATAAAGTTCGGCGAACAGCCTGAGCTGGCTAACGGTGACTTGCGAGGTTCCGTGCTCCTGCTTGCTGATCTGCTGCTGACTTACGCCGATGGCCCGTCCCACCATCGTTCCAGTCATAACCGCTCCCAAGCGAAGAAGGCGCAGGTAGGCTCCGATCCTATCGTCAATCGGCCCGATACCCTGTCTCGGCATTCGTTTGCGACCCCAACAAGGGTCGAAATCACGTAGCGCCGCGCCAACGACAGCAACTGATCGAGGGTTGCGCAAAATGAATTACGCTACTAGCACGGGAGCGCTGTGATGCTAGGCACCGAGGGCAGACCGCTCCGATCACGCCGACATTGAGTGAAAAGCGGAGCCCCTGGTCCTAGCCGGCTCGGGCGCTCCTCTGAGCGATCGCCTCGGTGAAGATCGGTTCCCAGGCCATGATATGGCTGGTCATCAACGCCTCGGCCTCGTCCTCAAGTCCCTGCCTGATGATCTCGATGATGCGGTAGTGCTCCGGCACCGATGATTTCTGCCGCGCCAGGCCGTGCGGCGACCGGATGCCGTAGAGCCGCATCCGGTCGCGCAGGCGCAGGACGATGTCGGCCAGCACCTCGTTGCCGGCCAGCGCCAATAGCTCGGCATGGAAGGCCCGGTCGGCGGCGAGATAGCGCGGCACATCTCCGGTTTCGACCGAGGCGGCGATGGCGTCGGCCTGCGCCTGGAGCTCCGAGAGGTCGTCGGCTCCCATCCTGACCAGCTTGCGGAAGGCGGAGGCTTCGAGCTGCATGCGCACCTCGAAGATGCCGCGGAGCTCGTCGAGCGAGGGGTCGACGACCCGGAAGCCGCGATTGCGCATCGGTTGGAGCAATCCGTCCGAGGTCAGCTGGAGCAAGGCCTCGCGGATCGGCGTCGTCGAGATGCCGAGCGAGCGAGCCAATGACGGCACAGAGCAGACCGTGCCCGGCGGCATCTCGCCCGAGACGATCTCGATCCGCAGCTGATGAACGACCTTTTCGCGCAGATTGGCGTCGCCTGAGACCAGCTGCATCCGTTCCCCACCCTGCGTCTGCATAGCCTGCGCTCTCTGCCACGATCCTGCCGGATATAGCGAGTCGCATCTTAGGCTTGAAGTAGCGCGTCACGCGTTATACATTACCGCATGGCCGAGATGTGCTCAGTCCAGATCAAAGAGGGGTATTGCACCCTGTGCCGCTCCCGCTGCGGCTCGCTGAATCACGTCCTGGACGGGCGTCTGGTGGCGGTTTCGCCAAATCCGGCCCACCCGACCGGGGCGGCGCTCTGTGCGAAGGGCCGGGCGGCACCCGAGCTGGTGGAGAGCCCGCTGCGGCTGACTAGGCCGCTCAGGCGCACGACACCGCGTGGCGCCGATTCGCCGGAATGGGTCGAGATCGACTGGTCGGAGGCACTCGCCATGATCGCCGAGCGGCTGGGCACGATCCGGAACGAAACCGGGGCCGAGACGGTCGCGTTCGCCGTGACCACGCCGAGCGGCACGCCGATGGTCGACAGCTTCGAATGGGTCGAGCGCTTCATCCGCTGCTTCGGCAGCCCCAATCTGATCTACGCTGTCGAAATCTGCGGCTGGCACAAGGACTATGCCCAGGCCTTGACTTATGGCCGTGGCATCGGCGCCGCCGATTACGACAATGCCGATGCCATCGTCCTCTGGGGCCATAACCCGACGCGGACCTGGCTGGCGCAGGCGACCCGCATCGCCGAGGCCCGCAAGCGCGGCGCGACCGTCGCTGTGGTCGACCCCAAGCGCGGCGGCGCCGGCGAGAGCGCCGATCTCTGGCTCGGCATCCGCCCCGGCGCCGACGGCGCGCTCGCCATGGGCGCGATCCGTCATCTCCTGACGAACCGCTGCTATGACGACGCCTTCGTCCGGCAATGGACGAATGCGCCGATGCTGGTCGATCTCTCGACCGGGCGTCTGCTCCGGGCGCGGGACCTTTGGGCGGATGGCGCGGCCGACGCCTTCGTGCTGCTGCGGCCGGATGGTTCGGCTGAGCCCTATGATACGCGCCAAGTGCTGGAGCGGCCGAAGGATGTCGTTCTCGACGGCGAGGCGAACTTGCATGGCGCCGACGGCCGGACGATCGCCTGCGCCACCGTGATGCGATTGCTGGCGCGCGAAGCTGGCGCCTTTACGCCCGAGCATGTCGCCGGGATCACGGGCCTCGCCCCCGCCGATCTCGCCCGGTTCTATGCGCTGTTCGAAGGCTCGCCGCGGCTCGCCTACCATTCCTGGACCGGCGTCGGCCAGCATTCCAATGCGACCATGATCGAGCGCGCGATCGGTACGCTTTACGCGCTGACGGGCGCAAGCGACCGTATCGGTGGCAATGTCTGGACGAGCGCGCCGCCTTTCCGCGCGGTGAACGACTATGCCCTGCTGCCGGAAGCACAGCGCCGCAAGGCGCTCGGTCTCGCCGAATTGCCGCTCGGGCCGCCGGCCAAGGGCTGGATCACCGCGCGCGACTTCTGCCGGTCGGTGCTGGAGGGCGAGCCCTACCGCGTCCGCGCGCTGATAAGCTTCGGCACCAATTTCGCGGTGTCGCAGGGCGATTCCGGGCGCAACCTGGCGGCGCTGCAAGCGCTCGACTTCCATGTCCATGTCGACATGTTCATGAACCCGACCGCCGAGCAGGCCGATATTGTCCTGCCCGCGAGCATGCCCTGGGAGCGCGAGGCGCTCCGGCTCGGATTCGAGATCACGCAGGCAGCGGTCGAGCATATCCAGCTGCGCCAGGCCATGGTACCGCCGCGCGGCGACGTCCGGGCCGATTACGACATCGCCTTCGAGCTTGCCTGCCGGCTCGGCCATGGCGAAGCCTTCTTCGGCGGCTCGGTCGAGGCCGGCTGGAACCACCAGCTCGCGCCGCTCGGGCTGAGCGTCGCGCAGTTGCGGGCCGTGCCGGGCGGCATCCGCCTGCCGCAGCCGAACCCCGAGCGCAAATTCAGCCTGGCTCGTCCGGACGGCAGCGTCGCCGGCTTCCCGACTGCGAGCCGCCGCGTCGAGATCTATTCGGAGCAATTGCTCGCGCTGGGGCATCCGGCGTTGCCCCAGCATGTCGAGCCGGCGAGTGCGGCGGGCCGCCCGGCGGAGTTGCCGCTACTGCTCTCGACCGCGAAGTCCGGCTGGTTCGTTCATAGCTCGCACCGCCATGTCGCCTCGCTGCGGCGCAAGGCGCCCGATCCTTCGGTCGAGCTCAGCCAGGCCGATGCGGAAGCGCGCGGCATCGCCGCCGGCGATTGGGTGATCGTGCGCACCCGCGACGGCGAGGCACGCTTGAGAGTGAAACTGGAGCCGACGCTGCCCGCCGGCACCGTGATCGCCGAGTTCGGCTGGTGGGAAGCCTGCACGCCGCTCGGACGGCCCGGTAGGGCCGTGACGGGAGCGACCACGCACAACATCAATGCGGTCCTGTCGGATCGCGATCGCGATCCGATCAGCGGCTCAGTGCCCTTGCGGGCGGTTGCCTGCGAGGTCATCCGCGACGCGGCCGCCTCACGCGGCTGGTGGACGGGGGAGCGTGCCTTCCGTGTAACCGCGCGGCGGCGCGAGGCCGAGGATGTCCTCGCCTTCGGCCTGGCACCTGTCGATGGCGGATCGCTGCCGAACTTCCTGCCCGGCCAGCATGTCCAGGTGACCGAGCCGGGGACGGGATTGTCGCGCAGCTATTCGCTGACGGGCGCCAACGACAATCCGAGCGAATTCGAGATCGCGGTGCGTCGCATCGGACCGGGCGGGGAAGGCGCGCCGCCGGGCCGGATGTCGAGCCTCCTGCACGAGCTTGCGCCGGGCAGCCTCGTCACTCTGCAGCCTCCGGCCGGAACATTCACGCCGCCGCTGACCGGCAATCGCCCGGTGATTCTGGTCGCGGCGGGCGTCGGCATCACGCCATTCGTCGGCTATCTCGATGCGCTGGCGCGGATCGCGCGGCGCCCGCCTTCTGTCGAGCTGGTCTATATCTGCCGGAACGGAGCCGAGCAGCCCTATGGCGACTGGCTGCGGACAATCGCAGGCCGGCTTCCGGAGTTGCGGGTCATTCGGGCCTTCACCCGGCCACGGACCGAGGATCGGCCCGGTTGCGACTACGATCACGCCGGCCGCCCCGATATCGCGGCGCTCGGCCTTGCGCCGGGCGCGCGCCGGCCGCTGGCCTATCTCTGCGGGCCCGACGGCTTCGTCGCCGACACCAAGGCGGCCCTGGCCAGTATCGGCCTTCCGGGCTTCGACGTCTTCAGCGAGGTCTTCGTCTCGCAGATCGAGATACCCTCGAACCTGGCGCCGCGCCGCATCGTGCTGGAGCGCAGCGGGAAGGCTTTCGACTGGTCGGCGCAATCAGGCAGCCTGCTCGATGCCGCCGAGGCGGCCGGGCTGTCGCTGCCGAGCGGCTGCCGCAGCGGCCAATGCGAGAGCTGCCGGGTGCGGGTCGTCTTCGGCTCGGCCAGCCATCTCGCTGCTTACGACGGCGCGCCCGACGACTGCCTGACCTGCTGCGCGATACCGCTCAGCGACCTCGTTCTCGATGCCTGAAGCAGACCAACGGCGGCAAAAGCCGCCATAAGAGGGGACAAATGACAGATTCGATCCTGAACGAACGCGCGGTCGCGCCGCGCGAAGGCGTCCTTGTGCGCCTGTCGCAGACCATGGTGGCGTTTTCCGAGCGCTGGTTCCCGGACGCCTATATCTTCGTGCTGCTGGCGACGGTCGCGGTGGCGCTCGCTGCGATCGTGCATGGCGGCTCGCCCGTCGCGGTCAGCAGCGCCTTCGGCGAAGGCTTCTGGAGCATCATTCCCTTCACCATGCAGATGGCGCTCGTCGCCATCGGTGGCTACATCGTGGCGCTGTCGCCGCCGGTCGCAGCATTGATGCGGCGCGCCGCCGCGGTCCCGACGACCGGCCGCGGCGCCGTCGTCTTCGTCGGCGTGGTCAGCATCCTGCTCTCGCTGGTCAACTGGGGCGTCAGCCTGATCTTCTCCGGCCTGCTGGTGCGCGAGATCGCGCGGCGCAAGGACATCCGCCTGGATTATCGCGCCGCCGGCGCCGCCGGCTATCTCGGCCTCGGCTTCGGCTTCACCCTCGGCATCAGCTCCTCGGCAGCGCAGCTCCAGGCCAATCCGGCGAGCATCCCGCCCTCGCTGATGCCGATCACCGGCGTGATCAGCTTCTACGAGACGATCCTGACCTGGCAGAACCTCCTGGTGATCGTGGTTGGCACGCTGCTCTCGGCGGCGATCTGCTACTACACCACGCCTAGCGACGCTGCCGCCAAGACGGCGGCGGATCTTGGCGTCGACCTGACCGACGCCAAGGTCGAGCAGAAGCCGACCCGGCCGGGCGACTATCTCGAATTCAGCCCGCTCCTGACGATCCTGATCGTCGTGCTGGCGGCCGGCTGGTTCTACGAGACCTTCAAGTCCGGCAATCCGCTAATCACGATGTCGGGCCTCAACACCTACAACTTCGTCTTCCTGCTCGTCGGCGCGCTGCTGCACTGGCGGCCGCGCAGCTTCCTCGTCAGCTTCTCGCAGGCGATGCCGAGCGTCGCCGGCGTCCTGCTGCAGTTCCCGTTCTATGGCGGCATCGCCTACATGCTGACGCGGGTGAAGGCTTCAGGCGTCTCCCTTTCCGACACGATCGCGCACTGGTTCGTCAGCCTCGCCAGCGACACCAGCGTGTTCTCCTTCATCGTCGGGATCTATTCGGCGGTGCTCGGCTTCTTCATCCCCTCGGCCGGCGGCAAATGGATCATCGAGGCGCCCTACATCATGAAGGCCGCCAACGAGATCGGCGCGCATCTCGGCTGGACCGTGATGGTCTACAACATCGCCGAGACCCTGCCGAACTTCATCAATCCGTTCTGGATGCTGCCGCTGCTCGGCGTGCTGAAGCTGAAGTCGAAGGACCTGATCGGTTACACCTCGATGCAGTTCTTCATCCATTTCCCGGTGGTGATGCTGCTCGCGGTCGCGCTGATGCACACCTTTACCTATCGCGCGCCGGTCATCCCCTGAGCAGCCGCGCGCATGCGGGCGGCATGAAATCCTTGAGCGGCGACACTGTGTCTCGCAATCAGGCTCGGCGGTTCGATCCCGCCGAGCCTGATACTGTCCGGCTTAAGCTGCCGGGAATTCATTCAGGTCACGCGTATAACTGGACAGCCGGGCGTCTTGCGGACTTCCATATGCCACACTGGTGCTGGAAATGGACTTTGGACGTAGGTCGAGCGGCAGATATTGATCCTCATGGCCAGCTTTTGCTCGTGGAAGCCTTCTCTTTCGATCGTTATCCTATCCAGCTAGAAAAATGCCTCGTCGGACGGCTCGCAGCCGGCATGCAGGCGATGCCATAGGCTGCGCTCGGCCAGACGGGACGGTGGCGTTCATCAGCTCTCAACGCAATCAAAGGAGCCGGACATGCCCTGGGTCGAATGCGTGATGACGGTGCCGGAAACAGAGACGCTCGCTCGGTGCGCTTGCGAGAAGAGGCTAGCTGAGGCGCGCCGGTGAAGGTCATCGTTCTCGGCGCGGCGGCTGGTGGCGGTTTTCCGCAATGGAATTGCCGATGCCGGGTCTGTGCGCTGGCCTGGAACAGGGATCCCCGAGCGCCCTGGCGGACGCAGGCGAGCATCGCTGTGAGCCTCGGCGGCGAGAGCTGGACGGTACTGAACGCGTCGCCCGATCTCGGCAGCCAGATCCGCGCAACGCCGGCCCTGTGGCCGCGCGGGGAGCGACATTCGCCGATCGGCGCCGTCATCCTGAGCAGCGCCGAGATCGACCATGTCACCGGGCTGCTCAGCCTGCGCGAGCGGCATCCGTTCGATCTGGTCGCGCTGCCGCCGGTCCTCGAGGCGATTGGCGACAATCCGATTCTCGCCGCGGTGCCAGCGCGTCGCGTGGCAGCGAGCGCCTCGGAGCCCGTCATGCTGTCCGGTGGACTTACGGCAGAGCTGTTTCCTGTCCCCGGCAAGGCGCCGCTCTATCTCGAGGGCAAGGATCCGAAGCTCGAATCCGAGGAAGGGGAAACGGCGGGCGTCCGGATCAGCGGCAACGGGTGCTCAATCGTCTACATCCCGGGCTGCGCCACCCTATCCGACGATCTGCGCGCCAGGGTGGACGGCGCCGACCTGTTGTTCTTCGACGGCACCTTGTTTACCGATGACGAGATGATCCGGGCCGGTGTCGGCCAGAAGACCGGCCGCCGCATGGGGCACATGCCGATCGCAGGTGCTGACGGCTCGCTCGCCTGGCTCGCCGGGCTTCCCGTCGAGCGAAAGGTCTACATCCACCTCAACAACACCAATCCGGCGTTGATCGCGGGGTCGCCAGAGCGTCTCATGATCGAAGCCGCCGGTGTCGCGGTGGCCCATGACGGCATGGAGATGACGCTGTGAGCGCTTTGCTATCGCCCGAGGACCTGGAGCGGCGCCTGCGCGAGGTCGGCGATGCCCGCTACCACGACAAGCATCCCTTCCATGCGCGGCTCCACTCCGGCCAGTGCAGCAAGGGAGAGGTCCAGGCCTGGGCGCTCAACCGCTTCACGTACCAGGCCCATATCCCGGTGAAGGATGCCTATCTCATCGCCCGGGCCAATGATCCCGCGCTCCGGCGGGCCTGGCGCCAGCGCCTCGTCGACCATGATGGCGACCATGAGGGCGAGGGCGGGATCGAACGCTGGCTCCGGCTCTGCGAAAGCCTGGGTTTGGCGCGGGCGGATGTGCAGGCGCATCGCGGTGTGTTGCCGGCGACCCGCTTTGCGGTCGAGGCCTATGTCAATTTCGTGCGCGAGCGGCCTCTGCTGGAAGCTGTCGCCTCCTCGTTGACCGAGCTGTTCTCACCAAAGGTCATCCGCAATCGCGTCGAGGGCATGCTGGCGCATTACGACTTCGTCAGTCCGGAAAGCCTGAGCTATTTCACCGCCCGCCCGGAGCAGGCGCGGCGCGATGTCGAGACCGCCCTTGGCTATGTGACGCTTCATGCCCGCACGCCGGCGGAGCAACGGGCCGTGATCGCGGCGCTGGAGTTCAAATGCGACGTGCTCTGGGCGATGCTGGATGCGCTGCATCACGCCTATGTTGCGCCCGGCCATATTCCGCCCGGCGCTTTCGTGCCGGCGCCTTGACGGTGTTTCAGAGGAGGCAAGTTACGCCGGCCCAGAAGGCGGCTGTCGTCAAACGCCCTGATAGCCCCGGTAGATGAAATCGCTAAGCTCGGAGGCAGCCTCTGCTTCCGCCAGCGCAACCAGCTTTTCGTGCAGCGGTGACAGGGAGCAGGCGGGGTCGGTCGCGGCCGCGTCACCGGCGAGGGCCATGGCCTGGCAGCGGCAGCCACCGAAATCCTGTTCCTTGCGCGCGCAACTGCGGCACGGCTCCTTCATCCAGTCCGTGCCACGGAAGGCGTTGAATGCCGCGCCACGATACCAGATCTCCGACAGGCTGGAGTCGCGTATATTATCGAAGCTCAGCCCGGCGATCGTCTCGGCAGCATGGCAGGGCAAGGCGCGGCCCGACGGCGTGACATTCATCAGCCGCGCGCCCCAGCCACCCATGCAGGCCTTCGGGTAGCGGGCATAGTAATCGGGCAGTACGCTGTCGATGACGAGGCGCCCCGCCGTGCGGCTCCGCGCCGCCTCGACCTGCGCCATCGCGGTTTCGACCTGTCGGCGTGTCGGCATCAGCCTGGCGCGGTTGACCAGGCCCCAGCCATAATACTGAACATGGGCGATCTCGATCCGCGCCGCGCCCCACGCTTCGGCAAGCTCTACAAAGCCGGGGATCTCGTGCACGTTCTCGCGGTGGATGACGGCGTTCACGGTGAGGCGCAGGCCGAGCCGGGCGATGGCGGCCGCGACCGCATGCTTGCGCTCCGCGGCGCCCTCATAGCCGGCGACACGATCGCAGGTCTTGGCGTCGATCGCCTGTACCGAGAGCTGGATATGGTCGAGCCCGGCCTCGGCCACGGCATCGAGGACGGCCGGCTGAAAGCCGACGCCGGAGGTGATCATGTTGGTGTAAAGACCAGCGGCGCTGGCATGCGCGACAAGCTCGGCGATATCGCGCCGCAGCATCGGCTCGCCGCCGGAAAAGTAGATGTGCAGGACACCGAGGGCGGCCGCTTCGTCGATCAGCCGCTTCCATTCGGCGGTCGAGAGTTCCTGCGAGCGCCGGTCGAGCTCGAGCGGGTTGGAGCAATAGGGGCAGCGCAGGGAGCAGCGATGCGTCAGCTCCGCCAGCAGGCCCATGGGCGGCGGCAATACCGGCCGGGCGGGCGTGGCTTGCGGGAGCGTCTCGACATCGCTCACAGATCGACCATCCTCTGATCGGCGAGGCCGCGCAGAAACGTCATGACGTCGGCGGCGATCTCGTCGCGGTCCGCTGCGAATGCCGCTGCCAGTTCCTGCGCTATGGCTTCGACGCTGCGCGCGCCGTCGACGCGCTGCAGAATCTCGAGCGCGATCTCGTCAGGCTCGAAGACCCGTTCAGGGCCGAGAAGGAACCATTGCTGGCGGCTCTCGTCGAAACGCAGGCGAACCCCGCGAGGCAGCGCCGGGACAATGGCTGCGATACCGATATGCGTGGCGTCGGCTTTCATGGGGCGGCGGCTCGCGCGAACTCGTCAAGCACCAGAACAAGCGACGATGCGGAACGCATCGCACAAAAGCGCGAGGATCGGCCTCCCACCTGCCTCGCGGAGGGGAGGCCGATCCTCATGCCGCAACACTCATTGCTCAGCGCCAATCCGAGAAGGCGCCGCTGCGCACCGCCTAGGGCAATAGCCTGGGGCCTCGGAACCGAAACGTCAGAGCTTGGCGGGAGCGTAGGACGTCACTTCGCAGCCGACCGTCACTTCGATGATCGTGGGCTTTTTCCACTTGCGCATGATCGGTATCTCCAGATCGTCGCCAGCTTTCGCTCGGGAAAGCGGGAGAAGGTTACACCCGGCTCCAGCCTGTTGCAAACGAGGTCGACGGCCGGGCGGCGTCATCTCGCTGCGTCGACGAAGGACGATCAGTCCTTCGACATCGGCCCACGTCACCTCCTCGCGGGACCGACACCCAAGTCTCGTTACTGGGCGAGAATCCACTTCACGAGAATTTCGGCGTCCTCCGGCGAAACGCCCGGCTGCGGCGGCATCGGCGTTTGCCCCCAATGGCCGCCGCCGCCCTTCACGACCCTTTCGCTCAGGGTTTTGATCGCGGTTTCATCCTTCCCGTAGCGCTCGGCGACGGCCTTGAAGGCCGGGCCGATCATCTTGCGCTCGGGGTGATGGCAAGCCACGCAGTTCTTACTTCTCGCCAGCTCGGGGCTCGCGACAGCGCTCGACGAGGTCAGAAGCACGGCGAAAAGGGCCGTCGCGCAGTGGCGAAAGTCAGGCATGGGCTGAATTCCCTCATGCTCGATCCAGATCGGGCGGGATCGCAGGGGCGCGTCTCAGGAGAGGAAGGCCAATTGCGCCGCCGCTTCTGCGGCGCAATTGGCGGATGCGCTCAGTTGGGCTTGAGCTGGTAGACGTCGCCCTGGTCGGTGGCGACATACATGCTGCCGTCAGGCGCCTGCACGACGGAACGGAAGCGCCCGGCCGGCATCGGCAGGGAGATCGTGGAGCGCTTGGCGGACGAGCCGTCGGGCGTGATGTCGAGCACGTCGAGGCGGTTGCCGACCGGCGTTCCATGAATCCCGATACCCATGAAGGTCACCACCATCCGGCCATTCCAGTCCTTCCATTGCGGGCCATTCAGGAACGCGCATGACGACATGCCCTGAGAGAGCATTTCGTTGTTCCAGGCCGGCTTCATCGCATTGGGATAGGTCTTGGTGTCGGTCATCGGCATGAACGCCGAGCGATCCTTCGGATCTACCGCGCCCATCTGGTTTGGCGAGTAGCCGCAATAATTGTCGGGACAGTCGGCACGTCCCGCCATATTGGGGCGCGGATCCCAGCCGGCATTGCCGCCGGCGGTCAGCGCCGTCACCTCGTCGCTATGCCAGGGTCCGTTCTCCGCCGTATAGGGCTGGTTGGTGCCCGGGCGGAAACAGATGCCCTGCGGGTTGCGATGGCCGTAGGTGAAGACGCGCGCATCGAAGCCCTGCGGCGGATTGTTGCCCGGGGCGGCCTTGCCGTCCCGGTCGATGCGGAGCACTTTTCCGCCGATACGCGTCGGGCTTTGCGGCACCTCACCATTATGGGTGTCGCCTGTCGTCACATACAGGAATCCATCCGTCGGACCGAAGCGGAGGCGCCCGCCATTATGTGCGCCCGGATCGCCGAAGGGATGGTTGCTGGGCGCCGGCTTGTAGGCGATGTCGGTGACGATATCCTGCCGGTTCGAGACCTTGGTCAGATCGGAATTGACCGTCAGCCGCAGGACCCGATTGGTTCCGGGCGCCGTCATGTTCGACGCCGAGGCCACGTAGATGAAGCGGTTGGTGGCAAACTCGGGGTCGATCGCGACACCATACATGCCAGCCTGACCGCCGCAGAAGAGATCAGATGCGGTGTCAGGGTAGTTCTTGGAATCCTTGATGCCGAGCAAGGCGTTGATCTTGCCGGATGGTAGCCGGACCGAGAGTCCGCTGCACTTCTCGGTGAAGAACATCGTGCCGTCGGGCAGGAAAGCCATGTCCCAGGTCAGGTCACGGCCTGACATCACGGCAGTGCTGGTAAGTCCGGGAGTTTGGGCCGCCCCCGCCCCGGGCAGGATGAATGAAGTCAGTAAGGCATAGGGCAACACGAAGCGAACACGTCGAGTCATCGATGTCTCCTCCGAGCTTGTAAGCCTCCCCAGTGATAGAGCCCGCAATCCGCAGGCTTTGGCCAAAATCGCTGTTCGGCCGCAGGATTGTTATGTGATGGCCGCAATCTGCGCAACATCGTTTCCCGGCAAGGCCGGCGCCGATGCGGTCGCGGCGATGCCTCGGTCATATCGTGGGCGCCCTCGTGGAGCGAGTGCAGGCTCTTGCGAGGGGGCGGCTTGAGCGAGCAGGCCTCGCAGTCGAACTTGCTGGCGCGGTAACGCATCAAGCCTTCGGGGTCGACATCGTCGCTGCCGACGCTGAGGCGCCAACGATGCTAAGACCGCCTTCGATCGATCAGCCTGTGCGGCAGAACGCGCTGGCGATCGGGCTTCTCGATATCTCCCGTGATCAATTCGGCTACCGCCTGGCCGAAGGTGCCGTAGGGGATCAGGACGGATGAGAGCCAGGGCGCGACCCAGTCGTTGAGCGGGTTGTCGTCGAAGCCGTAGATCGGCGGCATCGAGCTGCCATGTTCCACGATGAAGCGGTGGGCGCCGAAAGCGATGAGATCACCCGTGCAGATCAGCGCGTCGAAGTCGGCGTCCTTGTTCTTCAGCAGCTTGGCGGCCGTATAACCGAGCGCCAGATGCTCCCTCTCGGCCGGCCCGAGGATCAGGGAAGGTGGGATTGGGTGCCCCGCCTCGGCAAAGCTTTCCGTGATGGCCTCAACCCGGGCCCGCGTCGCCGATGAGGCGAGCGGGGCGTGGATGAGCGCCGGGCGTCTGATGCCAGACGCGAGTGCATGCGCGGCGACGTCGCACCCAGCCTGCGCATTGTCGATACCGACGAAATCGCCATCGGGATCGCCGGGATCGCGGCGGTTGACGAAGACGAGCGGCGTGGGACCGCCCCGCATCAGGTCCAGCATGGGGCTCGCCACCGCGCCGAGGAAGACGATGGCCCGGGCCTGCTGTGCCCGCATCTCGCGCAGATACTCGTCCTGCAGTTCCGGGCTGTCGTGCGTGTCGCAGAGGACCATCACCAGACCGCGCTCGCGCAGCGCCACTTCGGTCGAGGCGGCAATCGCCGCCATCGTCGGGTTGGCGAGGTTGGCAGCCAGGACCGCGACGAGCCTGCTCTGCTTCTGCCGCAATGACTTGCCGGCGCTGGAAGGGCGATAGTCGAGCTCGGCCACCGCCTGCCTGACCTTGGCGACCGTCTCGCGCGAGGCTTTGTTCGCCACGCCGTTGAGCACGCGCGAGACGGTCGCGATCGAGACGCCCGCGCGCTCGGCCACATTGGCGATCGATGCCTGCTGGGCATCGGCCGGCTTGAGCGCCGTGCGCCGCATCGTCATCGCTGTCGTTCGATCCAAAGCCAAAAAACGCTTGCAGTTTTATAGCGGGAGGTCCTAGGGTACAGCAAGGGTAAACGTTTACCCTCAATAAAGCGGCGCTGAACAAGGCGCAGCTCGACGGTTTTCAGGGGAGGAAGCCATGGGGTTCTTGAAACGGATTGCCGCCGCCGCGGGTATCGTGATGGCCGGCGCGCTGCCTTCGGCCGCGCAGACGCTGACGGTCTGGCATGATCTCGGCGACAACGGCCTCAAATGGTTCGAGGCGATGTCCGCCGAGTTCGCCAAGCAGCGGCCGGGCGTGACGGTGAAGTCGCTCAGCTACCCGACCGACCAATGGTTCGGCCGCGTCATCAGCGCGCTGAACACCGATTCGGCGCCGGACCTGATCTACAACAATTACGAGCGCGTCATCCGCATCCAGGACCAGACCGGCAAGGTCTCGGACCTCAAGCCACTGCTCGGCAAGGTCTCCGACAAGGCCTTCCTGAGCGAGGACGATCTCAAGGTCGCGACCTATAAGGACCGCCAGATCATCATCCCGATCCAGCGCGTGCAGATGGGCTTCGGCGTCCGCAAGAGCTGGCTCGACAAGGTCGGCGAGAAGTTCCCCGAGACCTGGGAGGATGCCAAGCGCGTCGCCGGCAAGTTCCGTGACAATGATCCGGACGGCAATGGCAAGGCCGACACCTTCGGCTTCGCGCTCGAGGCGGCCAAGCCGCGCGATCTCATCCACATCCTCGATCTCTTCAGCTTCGGCACCGGCCTGCGCCACACGCTGATCGACCCAGCGGGCAAGATCACGGTCGACGAGCCGCGCCATGCGGCGGTGCTGGAGGAGTTCCTCAAGACCTATACGAGCTATAAGTTCGTCGCGCCGGACACGATCAACCACTCCTTCACCGAGATGTACCAGGTGATCGAGGGCGGCCGCGGCGGCATGTTCCGGGTCGGCGACTGGAACGTGAAGAAGTGGGACGGCGAGAAGGTCCTCAACGGCGACTTCATCGTCGGCAAATGGCCAAAGTTTGCGGCCGACGAGAAGAATTACGTCGTCATCGGCGGCATGCGCGGCATCGCGATTCCCGAAAACGCGCCTAACAAGGCGCTGGCGCAGGACTTCGCCCAGTTCATGCTGACCAAGGCGGCGCAGCAAGCCTCGCTCGACAATGTCGGCGCCGCCGTGCGCGGCGATCTCGACGTCGCTACCCTGTCGCCCCGCTCACAGTATTTCGCGAAGGCCGAGGCACCACTCATCGCCTATGACTTCCCCGAGGCGGTGCATCCCTTCTATCCGGAGCTCGAAGCGGCCTTCCACAAGAAGCTGCTCTCCGGTATCGCCAACCCGCCGGCGGACTGGAAGCCGTTCATCGCCGAGACGGCCAAGGAGATGCGCGAACTCGCGGCCAAGCTGAAGGCCAAATAGCCGTAGCCGATATCGCGATTGCGGGCCGCTTCGCGCGGCCCGCGGCCGAACCTCCTCCCGAAGGGCAGACAGCATGACCACGACCCTTGAAACGGTCTGGCATAACCGGATCTTCTATCTCTTCGTCCTGCCCTTCGCGGCGCTGACGATCCTGTTCGGCGTCTGGCCGATCGTGCTGTCGATCATGGTGTCGTTCACGGCATCGGCGACGGCGCTGCGGCCGAACCCGACCTATGTCGGCTTCGCCAATTACGCCGCGATCTTCGCCGACCCGGCCTTCCTGGCCTCGCTGCTGCGCACCTTCCTCTATACGGCGGCGGCGGTCGTGGTGAATGTCGGCTTCGCCTTCGGCATGGCGGTGCTGATCGATTCACCGCTGCTGAGGCGCGGCGGCCTGCTCCTGCGCCTGGCGCTGTTCCTGCCGGTGGTGACGCCGGATGTCGCCGGCTATGTCGTCTGGCGCTGGCTCTACGATCGCTCCTTCGGCGCGATCAACGCGCTGCTCGACACCGTCGGCCTGCCGGCCTTCGCCGGTTTGACCACCGGCCCGACGGCGATGATCTCGCTGCTGATCGCCGAGCTCTGGCACCATGCCGGCTTCTACATGCTGATCTTCCACGCCAACCTCGCCATCCGCGACCGGGCGCTGGAGGAGGCAGCGCATGTCGACGGCGCCACGGCCTGGCAGCGCTGGCGCTATGTGATCCTGCCGCAGCTCAAGCCGGCCTTCATCATCAACACCGTCTACGCGCTGATCCAGTTCCTGAAGACCTTCACGGTCGTGGTGGTGATGACCAAGGGCGGGCCGAACGAGGCCACCAACTTCGTCTCCTACTACGCCTACCAGCTCTTCGATCAGGGCCGCTATGGCGAGGCGACCGCGATGGCGAGCGTGCTCTTCCTGATCGTGATCGGCGTCTCCCTGACCATTTATCGCCTGGGCGACAGGGAGGCCGCGCGATGAACGCCGATGCGCAGATGACGCGGATCAGCCGTCCGCTCCAGATCCTGGCCTATGTCTTTGCCGTGCTGGTCGGGCTCGCTTTCCTCTATCCCTATTGGTGGATGCTGGTCAGCGCCTTCCGCTCGACGCGGGCGATCATGGACGATCCGCTGCGGCTGCTGCCGGAGACGCTGGACTTCTCGATCTTCACGGAGATCGCCAGCCTCGGTGGCGTCTCGCTGGCGCGCTATATCGGCAACTCGCTGGCGATCACCATAGCTTCGACGGTGCTGAGCGTCGTCGTCACGGCGCTCGGCGCCTATGCCCTAACGCGCAAGCCGCAGCTGCCTGGGTTCGTAGCGCTGCGCTACGGCTTCCTCGTCACCATCATGTACCCCTACATGCTGCTGGTGATCCCGGTCTATCTGGTGATGTTCAAGCTCGGTTTGCTCGGCTCCTATGCCGGCATCGTGCTCTTCCTGGCGCTCGGCCCGATCCAGTTCTTCCTGTTCGAGCAGTTCTTCCGGAAGATTCCGGGCGAGGTGATCGAGGCGGCGATCATCGACGGCGCCAACGAGGCGCAGATCCTCTTCCGCATCGTCCTGCCGATGGCGTCCTCGATCACCGCGACGGTCGCGCTGATCACCTTCCTGCTCAACTGGGCGCAGTGGTTCCCGGTGCTGGTGATCTCGAAGACGCCGGACACCTACACGCTCCCGGTGGCGCTCCTGTCGATGAACACGGAGCTGGGAGCCAACTTCCAGGGAATCATGGCGCTCGCCGTGATCACCACCCTGCCGGTGGCAGGGCTGTTCCTGCTCGCCCAGAAGCGGGTGATGGCGGGCATGGCGAGCGGCGCAGTCAAGGGATGAGCCTGATGTACGATGCGATATCGCAAACCAGCCGTGCGGCGGCGATCGAGACCGCAAGGCAGCGCTCGCTCGGCTGGCTCGCCGCGATGCAGGTGGCGGGCGCGCCGCGCGGCGTCATGCGCATCTCGGCGGCGCAGGATCATGCAGACTGGCCGGGCATCAGCCTCTACGGCACCTCTAACGGCAT
>JAESGH010000484.1_pt1 | contig 17415 bp, 12 predicted proteins | sample 9269641 | NCBI WGS metagenome assembly JAESGH01 (sample SAMN14515345, study PRJNA621665) | algae metagenome | isolation source: Phormidium tanganyikae FI6-MK23 and co-occurring heterotrophs from granitic... | place: USA: Fort Irwin, California | collected 1998-05-24
GCGAGCGCGGATCGGCGTCGGTGCCATCGCGCCATAGGCTACCCGCGCCTGCGTGACGCGGCCGCCCGAGAGCGGCAGATGCGCCGCGATCGACAGCACCGAGATGCCCTTCGGCTTGACCCGGCTGATCTTGCGGAAGTGGAATTCGGCCGGGTTCTGCGGCCGGGCGAACTGCACCGCCGTCACCAGTCCCTGGCCGCCGCGCTCGCGGGCGCTGAGGAAATCCTCCAGCGGCACCGCCCGGCCCGAGCCATAGCCGGATTGCAGCACCACCTGGGCATCGAGCGCGAGCAGCGCCACGGTGAAGTCGCCATAGGGCGTCCCGGCGAAGAGATTGCCGCCGATCGTCGCCATCGTCCGGACCGCCGGCCCGCCGATGCCGCGCGCCGCGGCGTGCAGGAATGCGAGGTCGCGATTGGCCAACAGCATCGCCATGGTCACGCCGGCGCCGAGCTCGATGCGGGCGCCGCCGGTGTTCATCTGGCGGAAGGCCGGATCGGTGACGCGCACCAGCGTGCCCTCGGTCAGCCGGCCTTCGTTGACGTCGCGCATCACCAGCGTGCCGCCGCCGATCAGCAGCGCCTGGCGGTCGCCGGAGAGGATGCCGGCGGCTTCCGACAGGCTGGCGCAGGTTCGCAGGTCGAGCATGTCAGGCCTCCTCGCCGACGATCGCGGGCAGGCGGCGCACCGCCTCGATGCCGTTGGTGTAGACCTCGTCGCCGACGAGCCTAGCGAGCTCGGCTTCGCGTCCGGGCGGCGTGGTGAAGCGGCTTTCCCAATGCCAGAAGCTGCGATTGCCGTCGGTCACCGGCAGCAAACGGACATGGGCGACATAGTTGAACAGCGGAATCGGCGTATCGAGCAGGCAGTAGCTGAAGGTCATTTCGAGGTCGGAGAGCGTCAGCAATTGCTCGCGGAGTTCGCTGCCGTCGCGCAGCAGGAAGCGCCGGATGCAGCCTACTCGGTCGGACGGGTAGGCGCGCTCGATCTCGCTCCTCGCCACGATCGGGTGCCAGCGGTCATGCCCGTTGAAGTCGCGCAGGACCGACCAGAGCCGGTCCACCGGCGCATCGATGATCGTGCTGCGGACCACATGGGGCATGGCTATCCCCCGAAGGCGCGCTTGAGGGCGTCGAAGCCGCCCTGGAAGACATTGGTGCCGATGCCGGCGACGAGCTCTGCCTCCTTGTCGGGCGCGCAGTCGAAATCGGCCGACCATTCGATGAAGGTGCGCTCCTGGTCGGTGATCGGCGTCAGCCGGAGCGTCGCGACGTAGTTCGTCAGCGGCATCGGCGAGTCCAGGATCGAATAGGTGCAGAACATGTCGTAGTCGGAGAGGCCGAGCAGCTGCTCGCGCAAACGGTCGCCGCTGCGCAGCGAGAAGGCGCGGATGCAGCCGACCTTGTCGGCGGGCTCGCCGTTCTCGATCCGGCTCTCGGCGATGCGGGGATGCCAGTTCGGCAGGCCGTTGAAGTCGCGCACCCGGGCCCAGACCTTGGCGGCCGGGGCGGCAATGACGCTGGAGACGTAGACGCGGGCCATCGTTCAGCGCCTCACGACTTCTTGCCGGAGCCGGAGCGGCCGCCGCCTTCAGGAGCGGGTGCGGTATCGCCGCCATCCTTCGGCTTGGCCGGCTGCGCCTCCTTGGCAACGCGCTGCATGTCGGAGGCCTCGCGCATCAAACCGCCCATTTTGGCGAGGTTGCCGCCCTCGATGCCGATCTCCTTCAGCACCTGGTCGATCATCGGCGCCTGGACGCGGTAGCGCAGCGCCGACTCGATGACCTCGTCGGTGGGCGAGCGTGCCGCCCCGCCGGCGCCGCTCGCTCCCGCCCCGCCGGCGAGCCCGTCGACATGGAGGATGCGGATGCCCTCGATCTTCTCCATCGGCTTGACGCTCTCGCGCACGATACCCTCGATCTTGTCGAGCAGGCGGCGACGGAACAGCCCGTAGCGGGCGCCGTCGCTGAGCACGTTCTCGGCCTCGTAGAGCAGCTTCTGCGCCTCGGCCTCGACGGCGCGGCGCACCTTCTCGGCTTCGGCCGCGATGCGGGCTTCCTCGGCGGCCTTCTCGGCGAGCAGGATCTCGACAGTCTTGCGCCGCTGGGCGCTCTCGCTCTCGCGGACGGTCTTGACCTTCTCCTCGGCCTCGACGGCCTTGGCGCGCGCGATCTCGGCATTGGCCTGCGCCGCCGATTCCTCCAGCGACTTGGCGTAGAGCGCGATCGCCTTGTCCATGGCAGCGGACTCGACCTCGCGCTCGCGCTCGATCTCGAGCTTGCGCAATTCGCGCTGACGGCCGACGCGGGCCTCGTCGAGGCCGCGATCGGAGGAGATGCGGGCCCGCTCCACCTCCTCGTTCGAAGCGATCTGGGCCTCCTGCAGCGCCTGGTTGCGCGCGATCTCCAATTGCTCCAGCGCGCGGCGGCGCTCGATCCTGACCGCTTCCAGTGCCTGCTCGCGGGCGATGTCGACGGTCTCGACCTGCTGGCGCGCCGTGATCTCGGCCTGGCGCAGCGCCTTGTCGGCGTCGGTGCGCTCGACCTTCTTGGCGGCAAGCACGATGGCGCGCTCTTCCTCGGCGACCTCGACCGCCTTCTTCTGGGCGATCTGCAGCATCTCGCGGGTCTTGCTGGAGTCGATCCGCTCCTTCTCCAGCCCGAGCTCGGTGGCGATGCGCTGGCGCTCGACGGCGTCGCGGCGCTTCAGCTCGGCGGCGTCGAGATCGGCATTGCGCTTGATCTCCAGTTCCTTGGTCGAAAGCTCGGCGGCGATGCGCTCGGCGGCGACGACCTTCTCCTGCGCGATCCGGGCGGCTTCCGTCGCCTCGCGCGCCGAGATCTCGGCGGTGTCGATCGCCTGGTTGCGGGCGATCTCGAGATTGCGGACCTCCTCGTCGCGGCGGATGCGCTCGGCCGAGACGATCCGCTCCTGGCTGATCCGGGCCTTCTCGACCGTCTCCCGAGCAGCGATCTCGGCAGCGTCCACGGTCTCGGTGCGTCCAATCTCCAGCAGCCGCTTGCGCTGTTCCAGCGCGATCCGGTCGGCGGTGATCACGTCCTCGTGGGCGATGCGGGCCTTCTCGACCGCTTCGCGCGCCGCGATCTCGGCCTCGTCCAGGGCTCTGTTGCGGGCGATCTGGAGGGCGCGCACGCGCTCTTCCTGCACGATGCGCGCGGACTCGACCGCCTCGCGCGCCGCGATATCCTCCTGGTCGAGCGTACGGGTTCGTTCGATCTCGCGGTTGCGGACCTCCTGCTCGCGGGCGATGCGCTCGGCGTTGACCGCGGTCTCCTGCAGGATGCGGGCCTTCTCGGTCGCCTCTCTGGCCTCGATCTCGGCCGCTTCCAGCACCCTGGTGCGCTCGATTTCCTTCTGCCGGATCTCGCGCTCGGAGGCGATGCGGGCGGCATTGATCGCCTGCTCATTGGCGATGCGCGCCTTCTCGACCTGCTCGCGCGCCGCGATCTCGGCCTCCTCGACGGCCTGCGTCCGGGCGATCTCCTGCTGGCGGATGTCGCGCTCCGAGGCGATGCGGGCCTCGCTGATCGCGCGCTCATTGGCGATGCGCGACTTCTCGATCTCCTCGCGCGAGGTGATCTGCGCCTGCTCGGCCTCGGTATCGCGGACTGCGCGCTCGCGGGCGACCTCGGCACGCTGCATGGCGCGCTTGATCTCGATCTCGCGCTGCTGCTCCAGCCGCGCGGCCTCGCTCTCGCGCTCGATGTCGAGCGCCTGGCGCTCGGCTTCGAGATTGCGGGTGCGGATGCGGATCATCGAGTCCTGCTCGATGTCGTTGCGCAGCTTCCGCTTGTCCTCGATCTCCTCGATGATCCGCGTCAGGCCGGCTGCGTCGAAGCGGTTGGACGGGTTGAAATATTGCAGGTCGGTCTGGTCGAGATCGGTCAGCGCGACCGATTCCAGCACGAGCCCGTTCTGGTCGAGCGCCTCGGCGGCGGCGTCCTTGACGCGCTGGACGTAAGAACCGCGCTGCTCGTGCATCTCCTCCATGGTCATCTCGGAGGCGACGGTGCGCAGCGCCGAGATGAACTTGCCGGAGAGCAACGCATTGAGCTGGTCCGGCTGCAAGGTGCGCCGGCCGAGCGTCGCAGCTGCGACCGAGACCGATTGCCGCTCCGGCTTCACCCGGACATAGAACTCGGCGTCGATGTCGACGCGCATCCGGTCGCGGGTGATCAGCGCGTCATTGTTCGCCCGCGTCACTGCGAGCTGCAGCACGTTCATGTTGACCGGCGTGACGTCGTGGATGATCGGCAGCACGAAGGCGCCGCCATTGATCACCACCTTTTCGCCAAACAGGCCGGTGCGGACGAAGGAGACCTCCTTCGACGAGCGCCGATAGAGCCAGTTCACCAGATAGACGACGATGGCGATGACGATCACCGCCACGATCAGCCAGAGGATCAGCGATCCGATCAGTTGCCCGGTCATCGTGACGTTCTCCCCGCCAGCGTCGCGTTTTCTTCTTTCTCAGCCCTCATCCTGAGGAGCGCCGCAGGCGCGTCTCGAAGGATGCTCCAGTAGGCTCCAGAGACATCCGGACCATCCTTCGAGACGCCGCTTCGCGACTCCTCAGGATGAGGGCTGAGGGAGAGCCGGATGCTCATGGCTTTTTGCTCCCGCCGGCCTTGCGCGCCGGCTTTCCCGTCGCCGCCGAGCGGCTGATCTGTTTGAAGGCGCGGGTCTGGTCGCGGATCGCGACCTCGACCGGCAGGCGCTCCATCGAGGACGCGCCGTAGAAACCGTGGCAGTTGACCGTGTTCTTCATGATGAAGTCGGCATCGCTGGGCTCGGCGACCGGCCCGCCATGGACGAGGATGATCGCGTCCTTCTTCACGGCGAGCGCGGCTTTGGCCCAGCTCTCGACCAGGGCCGGGCAATCCTTCAACTTGAGCGCCGTCTCGGCCCCGATCGAGCCGCCGGTGGTGAGGCCGAGATGGCAGACGATGATGTCGGCGCCGGCCTTCGCCATGGCTCGCGCGTCGTCCTCGCAGAAGACGTAAGGTGTGGTCAGCAGGCCCTTGGCGTTGGCCAGCGCGATCATCTCGACCTCGAGGCCGTAGCCCATACCGGTCTCTTCGAGATTGGCGCGGAAGGTGCCGTCGATCAGCCCGACGGTCGGGAAGTTCTGCACGCCGGAAAAGCCGAGGCGCTGGACCTCATCAAGGAAGACGTCCATGCGCCGGAACGGATCGGTGCCGCAGACGCCGGCGATCACCGGGGTGTTCTTCACCACCGGCAGCACCTCGGCCGCCATCTCCATGACGATCGCGTTGGCGTCGCCATAGGGCATCAGGCCGGAGAGCGAACCGCGGCCGGCCATGCGATAGCGGCCGGAATTGTAGATCACGATCAGGTCGATGCCGCCGGCCTCCTCGCATTTGGCCGAGAGGCCGGTGCCGGCGCCGCCGCCGACGATCGGCTCGCCCTTGGCGATCATCGCCCGGAAGCGCTTCAGCAGGGTCTTCTTGTCGAAGCTCGTCATGATCTGCCTCCGCCGGCCCGCTCGCGGCGCCGGCCGGCATGCAGTGTGCGGAACTGCTGCACCAGAGCGGCGGCGAAGGCGGGGTCGTTGATGTGGAGCGGCAGGCGGATGAGCTGCCGGTTCGGACCGGTGCGCACCGTCTGCTCCAACGCCTGGAACAAGGCCGCGTCGGCAGCCAGGTCGTGGAAGGCCTGGCCAGGCGCATCCAGCGCGGAGACGCCGAGTTCGGGGATCAGGAAGCGGACCGGCCCTTCCATCTGGTTCAGCCGCTCGCCGATCCAGCGGCCCATGCGCGCGTTCTCCTCCGCCGTGGTCCGCATCAGCGTGATCTGCGGGTTGTGCGGATAGAGCTGCCGGGTGCGATAACGTTCCGGCACCGTCTCGGGCGCGAAGAAGTTGACCATGTCGAGCGCGCCGACCGAGCCGACATAGGGAATGCGCGTGCGGATGATCGCGCCAAAACGGTCCTCGGTCGCCGGCAGGAGGCCGCCCATCAGCAGGTCGCAGATTTCGGTGGTCGTGACGTCGATCACCGCGCCGACGAGGCCGGACTCGACAAGCTTCTCCATTGAGCGTCCACCGGTGCCGGTGGCGTGGAAGACGAGCGGCTCCCAGTCGTCGGCGAGGAGTCTGGAGACCTGCTGCACGCAAGGCGTGGTCACGCCGAACATGGTGAGCCCGACAAGCGGCTTCTCCGGCTCGCGGCGGCGCGAGGGCTCGGGTTTGAGCTCAACGAGACGAGCCTTGGCCATGGCGGCGATGGCGTGCGCACCATTGCCGAGCACGAGGCGCGAGACGCGGTTGACGCCCTGCACATCGGTGACGGCATGCAGCATCGCGATGTCGGTGGCGCCTACATAGGCGCGGACATCGCCGGAGGCCATGGTCGAGATCATCAGCTTGGGCAGGCCGACCGGCAGCGCCTGCATCGCCGGCGTCACCATGGCGGTCGCGCCCGAGCCACCGGCCGAGATGATGCCGAGCAGGCCCTGCTGGCGCGGCAGCCAGGCCTTGAAGGCCTCGGTCATCGCCGCGACCGCCGTGCCGCGATCGCCCGAAGCGATGCCGGCCGATGCCTTCGAAGAGGCGAGTGCGATCTCCTGCGGGGTGACGTCGCCGCCAGCGCTGCGGCCCGAGGTCGAGATATCGACGAGGCGGGTGCGCAAGCCCTCGGCCCGGATCAGGTCGCGGATGAAGCGCAGCTCCTCGCCCTTGGTGTCGAGCGTGCCGGCGATGACGACATAGGGTTCGCTGCTCGCCGCGGCTGCGAGCGGCCGGATCGCGCCGACCGGCTGGCCATCGCGCGTCGCCAATGTCGGGCGCGAGATGGTGCGGGCCTGGGCCTCGATCCGCGCCGCCGGCACGGCCTGAGACCAGCGGTTCGGGGTGACGGGGTTGGAGATGTAGACGCGCGTCGGTCCGGCCGGCACCGGAGCGGCAGGCCGGGAGGTTCCGGCTGCCGGGGCCGCGTCCGCCGCCGCATCGGTCTCGTCATGGCCATGGCGGCCGACGCCGAGCAGGCGCTGCTGCAGGTCGCGGTCGCCGGCCAGGGTCGCCGAGGCGATGATCCGGTTGATCCGGCCATTGACCATGATCGCGACGGGATCGGACATCTGCGTGGCGACGCCGATGTTCTGCTCGATCACCAGGATCGCGACATCGCCCTGCTCGGCGAGGCGGACCAGCATCTCCTCGACATGGGCGACGATGACTGGCGCGAGCCCCTCGGTCGGCTCGTCCATGATGAGGAGGCGCGGATTGAGCAGCAGCGCCCGGCTGATCGCCAGCATCTGCTGCTCGCCGCCGGAGAGCTGGCCGCCGCCATTGTTGCGGCGCTCGGCCAGGCGCGGGAAGACCTCGTAGATGCGCTCGGGCGTCCAGGGCCCGCGCTTGCCGCGCTGCATCAGCCGCAGATGCTCGTCGACCGTCAGCGAGCGCCAGAGCCGGCGGCCCTGCGGCACATAGCCGATGCCGAGCCGCGCCACCTCGGCCGGCGAGTGGCCGGCGATCTCCTCGCCGAAGAAGCGGATCGAGCCCGAGGCGATCGGCACCAGCCCCATGATCGCCTTGCACATGGTGGTCTTGCCCATGCCGTTGCGACCGACGACCGAGAGGACGCCCTGCTGCAGTGTGAGATCGACGCCCTGGACGGCGTGCGAGCGACCATAGAAGACGTTGAGTCCTGCGATCTGCAGGATCGGGATGCCGGCCGGGGGCGGGGCTTTCAGGCGCTCAGCCATGGCCGCCCCCGAGATAGAGTTCCTGCACCTCGGGATCGGACTCGATCTCGTCCGGCCGCCCCTCTTTGAAGATGCGGCCATTGTGCATCATCGTCACGCTCTCGACGACGCGCAGCGCCACGTCCATGTCGTGCTCGATGATGATGTAGCCGATATGGCCCGGCAGCGAGGTCAGGATCTGGACGAGGTCGGCCCGCTCGGTCGGCGACAGGCCCGCCGCCGGCTCGTCGAACAGGATGAAGCGCGGCGCGCCCGACAGAGCGAGCGCGATCTCGAGTTGGCGCTGCTGGCCATAGGCGAGCTCACCGACCAGCCGGTCCTTCACCGCCGTGAGATGAACGGCATCGACTAGGCTCTCGGCGGCATGCTGGAGCGTGTCGTCGCGGCGCGGCCGCCGCAGCGAGAAGCGGTTCCGCGAGACCCCGCGGCAGGCGAGGTAGACATTGTCGATCACCGTCAGCCCGGTGAAGAGCGAGGAGATCTGATAGGTGCGCCTGAGGCCGCGCCGGATGCGCTCATGCGGCGGAAAGGCCGTCACATCCTCGCCGAAGAAGCGGATGACGCCGGAGCTCGGCGAAAAATCGCCGGTGACGCAGTTGAACAGCGTGGTCTTGCCGGCACCGTTCGAGCCGAGCACGGCGCGCCGCTCGCCGGGGCGGACCGAGAGCGTGACGTCGGACAGGGCCGCCAGCGCCCCGAACAGTCGCGAGACGCCGCGCAGCTCGAGCGCATTGCCCGAGCTGGCCGTGCTCAGACGTTCCAGGCTCGGCACGGCGCTCATGGCGCGCCTCCACCGGTGCGCATCTGCGCATCCTGTGCCTCGCGGCTCCTACGATAGCGTTCGCGCAGGCGCTGCCAGATGCCGATCAGCCCGTCCGGCGAGAACAGCACGATGACGAGGAAGCCGAAGCCGATCAGCAATTGATAGCGCTTGCCTTCGAGCCCGACCCAGTCGAGCAGGTCGAGCGCAAAGGTGCGCAGCAGCACATAGACCAGCGCGCCGATGAAGGGGCCGATCGGGCGGCTTAGGCCCCCGACCACGGCGATGATTAGCATGTCGACGACAGGGCCGACGCCGCCCGTCCCCGGCGAGACCTGGCGCTGGTACCAAACCAGCAGCACCCCGGCGAAGGCGGCGATCACCGCGGCGAAGGCATAGGCGGCGATGCGATGGGCGACGACGTCGAAGCCGAGCGCCGCCATGCGCCTTGGATTGTCGCGCGTGCCCTGCAAGGCGAGGCCGAAGGGCGCGCGCGAGACATAGACGACGACCGCATAAGCAAGGGCGGCGCAGCCGAGGGTCAGATAGTAGAACGGGACCGTCCCGCCCCAGTCGATGCCGAGGAAGACCGGCGGCATCACGCCGTTGAAGCCGCTGAAGCCGTTGAAGATCGTGTAGTTCTGCAGTGTCAGGTAGTAGAAGGCCGAGCCGATCGCGAGGGTGATCATGATCGTGTAGATGCCCTCGGTCCTGACCGAGAGGGCACCGCCCAGCGTACCGAACAATGTGGCGAGCAGGATTGCGACCGGCACCGCCGTCCACCAGGGCCATTTCAGGCTGATCTGGGTGATGGCGCTCTCGCCGAAGATCGCGACGAGATAGGCGGCGAAGGCGGCGACGGTCATCTGGATCAGGCTGACGATGCCGCCATAGCCGGCGAGGAACATCAGGCTGAGCGCGATCATGCCGAGGATCATCGCATAGGCGAGGATCTGGACGAGCCAGAACGGGCTTGCGATCAGCGGCATCACCAGGAGCAGCGCCGCGACGATCCAGAAGCCCGTGCCCTGCCGGGCGATCACCTCGGCGAGCCCTTCGCGGGGGCGCGGCGTCGCGATCGCGAGGCGTGGTTCGGCCAGCGCCATCTCAGCGCCTCACCGCGGCCAAGCCTTGCGGCCGGATCGCCAGCACCACGACCATGATGACGAAGGTCAGCATCACCGCATAGGTCGGCATGTAGACCGAGCCGAACTGCTCGGCGAGGCCGACGATGAGCGCCCCCATCGCCGCGCCCGGAATCGAGCCCATGCCGCCGACGATGACGACGACCAGCGACGACAGCAGGATCTTGGTGTCCTCGCCTGGCTGAAGCGACTGGAAGGTGCCGCCGACGACGCCGGCGAGCCCCGCGAGCCCGGCGCCGAAGGCGAAGACCATGATGAAGACGAGCTGCACGCGCACGCCGGTGGCGGAGAGCATGTCGCGATCGTCGACGCCGGCGCGCACCAGCATGCCGATGCGGGTGCGGTTGAGCGCCAGCCACATCGCGACACCCAGGATGATCGCGCCGATCAGGATGGCGATGCGGACCAGCGGGTACATCATCATCACCGCCTCGCCATTGCTGCGCAGTGCGACGATGAAGGGCAGCTGCACTGGCCCGGAGAGCCAGTCCGGCGTCGTCACCTGGAAGGTATCGCCGCCATAGCCCCAGAGCAGCAGGTCGGCGACGATGATCGAGAGCCCGATTGTGACCAGCGTCTGCCGCAGGTCCTGGCCCTCCATCCAGCGGAAGAGCAGCACCTGCATCAGGATACCGGCCAGGGCGACGACCACGAAGGCGCCGATCAGCGCGGCGAACCAGGAGCCCGTCAGGTTGCCGATGCTGTAGCCGACATAGCCGCCAAACAGATAGAGCGAACCGTGCGCCAGGTTGACGTTGCGCATCAGGCCGAAGATCAGCGTGAAGCCGCTGGCGACCAGGAAATAGAGCCCGCCGAGCGTGATGCCATTGAACAGCGCGCTCAGGAAGACGCGCTTGCGGCCGAAGGTCAGCTCCATCCACGGCGTCCAGACCGCAAAGATCAGGAAGAGGAGCAGGGCGACCGCGATCAGGATCACCAGCGACCAGATCGGGCGGCGGCCGATGAAATCAGACATGGCTCGCCTGCGATGGCGGGAGGCCGACGGTGCGGAGCACCCGCCGATAGTCGCGCGGCGCCATGCCGACATGGGCGCTGAAAAAGCGGGTGAACACGCTCTGGCCGGAGAAGCCGAGGCGGTGGCTGATGCTGGTCACCGGGTCGCTCGACAGCACGATCCTCTCGAGCGCCGCGTCGATCCGGGCGGTATTGGCGAAGATGTTTGGCGTGACGCCGACCTGTTGCCGGAAGAGCTTGAAGAAATGGGCGCGCGACAGGCCTGCCTCGCGCGCGATCCGGGCGAGTGCGCCTTCGGACGAGGTATGCTGTTCCAGCAATCGGCAGGCCCGCAGCACCCGCCGATCAAGGGCGCCTGCCGAGGTGTCGTGTAGCAGCGAAGAGACGAGCTCGGGTCCGATCGGCTCGCTGGAAGCCTGCGCCAGCGCCATCAGCACCGGGGCGAGATTGAGCTCGCGGTGCTGCGACAGCAGCATCTCGACCGCCTGGTCGCGCCAGGCGGCGAGCTCGCGGGTTATGACCAGTTCGGATGACGGGAAGACCAGCGAACCGGCCGACGGCATGGCCTGCGCCGCCAGCCATTCCGGCTTGAGATAGATGACGAGGAAGAGCCCGAAGGCGCCCGGCTGTTCCGGCTGGAAATTATGCGGTTCCCAGGGGTTGATCGCCACACCCATGAACGGATCGACCCGGACCATGTGGTCATTGACGGTCACGAGGCCCCGCGAGCCCTCGAGAAAGAAGATCAGATGCGCTTCGCGATGCGCATGCACCACCATCGGGCGATCGAGATTGTAGATCGACACCCGTCCGAAGGGACCGTGGCAGACCGCGACTGCGCGACTCATGGCTCCTCGCGTAGCAATGCCCGGTGGACCTAAGGCTGCCTCATCAGGTGAGCCTTGCCCGACGGCGCAGGCTGATCGCGCGCGACGTCGTTGACCGGAGCGGGACGGCTGACCGGAGGGGACACGATCCTTGTCGCGTCCCGTCCGGGGAGTCAGTCAGTGGAAGTCAGGGCTTGCATTCCGGATTGGTCCGGGAGGGCAATCCCACCGCCTTGAAGGCTTCCGCCGACAGACCCATCGTCTTCGAGACATTGGGGACGGTCCGGACGAACTTGTTGGTGAGTTCGCCGCTCGGCGTCTCGACCACCTCGGTGATGAAGGTCGTCGCGATCGCCTGCCGGTCGTCGTCGAGCTTGATCGGCCCGTTCGGGGCATCAAGCTCGACTTTGGCGAGCTCCGCCCGGAACTTGGCGCCGCCGTCAGAGAGGTCGGCGTTGACCTTCTCCAGACCCGTCGCCATGCCGTTGAAGGCGTTGTAGTAATTGGTCGCGAACAGCGAGGGGCTGGCGAAGCGCTTGTCCGCCGGGAAGGCGTCCTGATAGGCCTTCACCCAGGCCTTCCATTTCGGGTCGTCCCAGGCATCGGCGACGCCGCCCGAAGAGGGCGTGCCGACGAGCAGGCGCTTGGCGGCGCCGCGCGAGGACAGCACGGTCTGGTCGACCATGATCGAACCGCCGACGAACTTCGCCTTGCCGCCGGTCTGGCCGTACTGGTTGAGGAAGTTGACGGAGTCGCCGCCGCCAAGGCCGAGGAAGACCGCATCGACGTCATCGGGGATGTTGGCGATGACCGAGCCGAAATCCTTGGTTCCGAGCGGCACCCATTGACGCTGCACGATCTGGCCGCCGGCCTTGCAGTAGCCGAGGGCGAAGCCGAAGACCTGCGTATAAGGGAAGGAGTAGTCCTCGCCGATCACGGCGAGCTTCTTGTAGCCCTTGTCCTTGAAGACGTACTCGCCGAGCCCGGCCATCCACATCGCGCCGTTGCTGTTGAAGCGGAAATAGTTCGGCGACGGATTGACATAGGTGGTTTCGAGCGCGCCCGACGACGCATCGACCACGGTGACGTTCGGCACCGTCTTCGAGTAGTCGCGCATCGCGATGCCCTCGGAGCCCGAGAGCGGGCCGAGGATGAGCTGGACCTTGTCCTGCTCGACCAACTTGCGCGCCGCCCGCAGCGCCGAGTCCGGGCTGGCGTCGGTCGCCGCGATGATGAACTCGACCTCGCGCCCGGCGATCTTGCCGCCGCGCTGCTTCAGAGCGATCTGCGCGCCGCGGACACCGTCCTCGCCGCCCGAGGTCAGCGCGCCCGAGAGCGTCGCCAGCACGCCGATCCTGAGTTTTTCCTGCGCCTGGCCGGTGCCCCCGGCCGCAATCAAAGCGCACGCCGCTACGGCGGCCATTAATGCCTTCCGCATTGCATTTACCTCCCTGCGTGGCCGGCCGCGCCGAAGGTTTCCAACGGCGGAGCCGATGGCGGATTTTTTATCCCGCTCTAGATCTAGGCTAGCACAGGAGGTCGTACTGCCAAGGTCGTAGATATTGCCGAGGGTCTGCTTTTCGTCGCCAGGCGAGCTCGGTAGCTCGCAATGACGGTGTGCTTCCCGGCTGCTGGCGCGCATTAGGGCGATCGGCTGAGATTGATCCGCTTTGCATCGGCAAGTATTGCATTTAGAGAACAATATATGCAAAATAGGTCATGCTTCAGTTCACAACGATCGTTTCAGTCGAGGGTGCCGTCCGGGTGGACGCCATGGGCCTGTTCGGAGCGGACTATGGACGCCTGCCGCACATCCTCCGCATCCTTGTGGAGAATGTCGCGCGAACCGCGTCCTCTTCGGCCGAGCGCGACTCGGCCATCGCAGCGATCCGCGATTGGCTGAAGGCTGGCACGAGCAACGCCGAGATCGCCTTTCAGCCCTCCCGCGTGCTGATGCACGACACCACCTGCACGCCGGCTCTGGTCGATATCGCCGGGATGCGCGACGCGCTCGCCGAAGCCGGCGGCGACCCGCAGGTCCTCAGCCCTGTCCTGCCGGTCGACGTCTCCGTCGATCATTCGCTGGGTGTCGACGTCTCGGCCGTGCCGGGGGCGGCCGACCTCAACAAGGAGCGCGAATACCGCCGCAACGGCGAGCGCTACCGCTTCCTCAAATGGGCGACGCAGGCGATGCGCGGCGTGCGGGTCAATCCCCCCGGCACTGGCATCATGCACACGATCAATCTCGAGCAGCTTGCGACGGTCGTCGGTACGACCGTCATCGAGGGACGCATGGTCGCCGTGCCCGATACCCTGATCGGGACCGACAGCCACACGCCGATGATCAACGGGATCGGCGTGCTGGCCTGGGGCGTTGGCGGGCTCGAAGCCGAGAGCGTCATGTTCGGCATGCCGGTGATGATGCGGCTGCCCGAGGTGATCGGTGTGCGTCTCGACGGCCGGCTGCGCGAAGGCGTGCTCGCGACTGATCTGGCGCTCACCGTCACGCAGCTTCTGCGCGCGCGCGGAGTGACCGGCGCTTTCGTCGAGTTCTTCGGGCCCGGCGTCTCGACCCTGTCGGCCGGCGAACGCGCGGTCGTTGCGAACATGACGCCCGAATTCGGAGCGTCCACAGCCTTCTTCCCGATCGACGAACGCACACTCGCCTATCTCACACAGACCGGTCGCGACGCGCGCGCGGTTGCGCTGGTCGAGGCCTATGCCAAGGCGCAGGGGCTGTGGCTCGACCCGGCCGCCGAGCCGCGCTTCACTGACACCGTCGCGCTGGATCTGGGGACGGTCGAGACCAGCCTCGCCGGCCCCTTCCGTCCGCAGGACCGATTGCCACTGTCCGGCGTGCCGGCGGCGCTGGCCGCGCTCCCGCAGCCCACGACGCTGGCGGAAGGCCTGCCGCGCCACCCGATCGCGATCGCCGCGATCACGAGCTGCACCAACACCAGCGATCCGCGCCTGCTCGTCGCGGCCGGGCTCGTGGCGCGCAAGGCCAGCACGCTCGGCCTTGTTCCACCACCCTGGGTCAAGACCTCGCTCGCGCCGGGTTCACCGGCGGCCGAGCATTTCCTGCGCCGCTCCGGCCTCCTCGACGATCTCGACGCTCTGGGCTTCGGGATTGTCGGCTATGGCTGCACCACCTGCATCGGCAATTCGGGGCCGCTGCTGCCGCTGATGGAGCAGGCGGTCGCGGCAAGCGAGACGCTGCCGGTCGCAATGCTGTCGGGCAATCGCAACTTTCCCGGCCGCGTCCACGGCCAGGTCGAGGCCGGCTTCCTCGCATCGCCGCCGCTCGTCGTCGCCTATGCCCTCGCCGGCGATGCGACGCGCGACCTCTCACATGAGCCGGTCGGCTGGGTTGGCGATCAAGCGATCCATCTGTCCGAACTTTGGCCATCGGGCGAGGAAATCGATGCTGCCCTGGCTGCCGGCCTCGACCACCGCGACTTCCCGGCTGCCTTCGCGCGCGCTTCGGCCGATGCGAGCTGGGCCGAGCTCGAAGCGCCGTCGACGCCGCGCTTCCCTTGGGACCCGTCATCGACCTATTTGCGCCGGCCTCCCTTCGCCCGCGCCGATGCGCCCAGCTCACTTGGCCGGTTCAGCGCCCACCCGATCCTGGTCCTCGGCGACGACATCACGACCGATCACATCTCGCCCGCCGGGCAGACTCCCGCTGCGAGCGAGGCGGGTCGGTGGTTGACCCTGCATGGCGAGAACCCACGCGACCTCAATGTCTACGCGTCCAGGCGCGGCAATTGGGAGGTCATGCTGCGGGGCCTGTTCACCAATCGCACTGTGGTCAACCGGCTGGAGCCCGACCTGCCGCCGGGATCGACCCGGCACGTGGCCAGCGGCGAAGTCTTGCCGCTCTGGGCTGCTGCAGAGCGTTATCGAGCCGCGGGCGAAGCCATCGTGGTCGTCGCCGGCGAGCGCTATGGCACGGGCTCCTCGCGCGACTGGGCGGCGAAGGGGCTCGCCCTGCTCGGCGTTCGCGCCGTACTCGCGGCGAGCTTCGAGCGCATCCACCGCTCGAACCTGATCGGCATGGGCATCCTGCCGCTCACCTTCGACGAGGCTGCACAGGGGGGCGGTTTGTCGCTCCGGCCCGGCGACCAGATCGAGATCGCGGTGCCCGAGAACCTGCTCGCGCCGCGTCTCGCCACGCAGGTCACGCTCCTGCGCGCGGGCGGCGGGCCCCTGTCGATCCCGATGCATCTCGCGGTCGAGACGGAGCTCGAATGCGAGACGCTGCGTGCCGGCGGCATGCTGCCGCTGATCCTGCGGCGCTTCCTGCCCGATCACCGAGATCACCCACCGGGTGACGACGAAGCGGCGGAACGTCGCCGCGCCTGAGTTGCATCGCTCCACAACCAAAATCGACCACACAAGGAGGAAACCCCATGATCGACCGTCGACTTCTCCTCGCCTGCGCCGCCGCCTTCATCGCAGCTCCGGCCATGGCCCAGGCCCCTGCCGAGCTCAAGATCATCGCCCCCGCCGGACCGGGCGGCGGCTGGGACACCGCTGCGCGCTCGATCCAGCAGGTCCTGACCGGCACCGGGCTCGCCAAGAGCGTCCAGGTCCAGAACGTCACCGGTGCCGGCGGCACCGTCGGCCTGGCCCAGTTCATCAACGGGTCGAAGGGCGACCCCTCCCAGCTGATGGTCAACGGCATCACCATGGTCGGGGCGATCCTGACCAACAAGGCGCCGGTCAGTCTCGACCAGGTCACGCCGCTCGCGCGCCTCACGGGTGACCCGCTCGTCATCGTCGTGCCGGAGAGTTCGCCGCACAAGACGATCAAGGACGTGGCCGCGGCGATCAAGGCCGATCCCTCGCGCTTCATCTGGGCCGGCGGATCGGCCGGCGGGGCCGACCACATCCTCGCCGCGCTCGTGACGAAAGCGGCCGGCAGCGACCCCGGCAAGCTCAACTATGTCGCCTTCTCGGGCGGCGGCGAGGCGCTCGCCGCCATGCTCGGCGGCCGGGTGACGGCCGGCGTGTCGGGCTATGGCGAGTTCGAGAGCCAGATCAAGGCGGGCAAGCTGCGGGCAATCGCCCTGTCCTCGGGCAAGCGCCTCGAGGGCGCGGATGTCCCGACGCTGAAGGAACTCGGCATGGACGTCGAGGTCGTCAACTGGCGCGCCGTGATGGCGGCGCCCGGCCTCTCGGCCCAGCAACGGCAGGAGCTCACCGCCGTCTTCGACAAGATGGTCAAGTCGAAGGAATGGGCCGAGCAGCTGAAGGTCCGCGGTTGGGACGATTACTACCTTGCCGGCGAGCCCTTCACCGCCTTCCTCAAGGAGGAGCAGGTCCGTGTCGCCGATGTTCTGCGCTCGATCGGTCTCGTCAAATAGGCTTCGAATCCTGGCCCGGCTCGGGTAGATGCTCTCGTCGGCAGGCCGCGCAGGCCGATGGGAGCGCGTCGTGGCACGGGCGAGCAGGCAGGACCTCGGAGAGACGCTGGCGGCGAAGCTGCTCGGAGAGATCCGGGAGTTGCGGCTCGCTGCCGGAACGCATCTGCGCGCTCAGGACCTTGCAACCCGCCTCGGCGTCTCGCGTTTCCCGGTCGGGCAGGCCCTCCAGCTGCTCGCCGGCAAGGGCGTGCTGCGCCATGAGCCCAACCGCGGCTATTTCGTCGCTCAGGGCGAGCCGGCCAGCGCCGAAGAGCTGGGTCTCGCCAGCACCGATGGCCGCGACGCGATCTATTTCCGGATCGCCGAGGATCGTCTCGGCGGGACGCTTCCCGACCAGGTCACGGAAGCCGAGCTGCGCGAGCGCTACGGGCTGACGCGGGCCGAACTCACGGCGGTGCTGACCCGCATCAGCTCCGAGGGCTGGGCCGAGCGCCGCGCCGGCTATGGCTGGACCTTTCTCCCGGTCCTGAACACGCCGGAAAGCCTGGAGCAGAGCTACCGGCTCCGTCTCGTCCTCGAGCCCGCGGCCCTGCT
>JAESGH010000485.1_pt1 | contig 17363 bp, 10 predicted proteins | sample 9269641 | NCBI WGS metagenome assembly JAESGH01 (sample SAMN14515345, study PRJNA621665) | algae metagenome | isolation source: Phormidium tanganyikae FI6-MK23 and co-occurring heterotrophs from granitic... | place: USA: Fort Irwin, California | collected 1998-05-24
TCACAGCGCCGCGCCGGGCGCAAATTGCAAGAAAACCACCGCCCCGTAGGTCAAAACCGGTGAAAACGAATACCGGGAAGCGGAGGTTCACAGCACAATATCAACGAGTTATGCGTTCTTCACGGACAACTGAACAAGCCGCGAAGCGGCTGAGATCCGGGACGGCGTATTTTCGGGCCGATGCACTGGGCCGGCTTCTACCGCATCGCATCGGGATGATGGACGGCCGCGAAACCGAATCCCGCACGCCGCGCCGCCAGCGGCAGCAGCCTTTCGAGAGCGTGCAGGAGCGTGCCGTCGATCGGGAGAGGCTCCGCCGGATAGTCGTGCCATCCAAGACCAAGAGCGCGAAGTGGCAGTAACGCGGCCGGGCGCGCCGCGAACATCGTGCCGACCGGAAACTCTGGAAAGCGCGGAAGCAGCGAGATACCCATGCGTTCGGCCAGCGAAACCGCGATGTCTCGGCTTCCGCCCCAGCTATGCAGGTTCGGATCCTCGGGAAAGGCGAGGCCGAGCTTGGGATCGGCGTCGAAAGCCGAAGCGAGGGCGTCGAGGGCGTTGAGCCCGTCGTCACCGATCAGATGGGCCCAGAGGAACTTTCGCCAGCTTTCGCCATAAGCGGCATCGACATGGCGGCTCTTCTTGCCGTGGATATGCAGGACGAGATCGTAGCCGTCGAGATTCGGCATGGCCTCGCTCAGGAACGGGCCGATATCGCGCCCGCGATTGGGGACGATACGGATCTCGACCGAGCCGGAGCCGTAGGATTTGGCCGCGCTACGGAGCAGGGCAGCCTCGCTTTCGCCGGAAGTCGTCAGGAACAGATCGGCCGGCGTTCTGTTGCGGGCGAGCCGCTGAAGAAAATCCGGAAGGAGGTCGGGATAGTGGAAATGACCGTGAATGGCGACGCGCGTGGCGCTCCGGTCGGCGCCAGGCTCCAGAACGAGGCAGGGATGGGTCCAATCGCCCTCGGGGCGGCCCTCGCGCAGCCATTGCGCGAAGGGATCGCCCTCGAAGCCGCTGCGGGCCTCATGGAAAGCCAGAGGATTGAAGCCGGGCGCGGGGCGACGCAGATGCAGCTCGATGCCCTCACGTTCGGCCGCGACGGCCCAGATCCTAGCATTGCTCTTCAGGGCATCGATCGGATCGCCACCCGCCGGCCCGACGAGAAGAGCGCGACTCAGATCGGGCGCGCCCCGCATCACCGAGACATCCTCCGCAACCTGGCGCGAGACCTCCTCGGCCTCCGCCAACACCGCGGCGAGGCTCCGCGACGCCTGGGCCGGCCCCGCCTCCGCCGCCAGCCGCTCCGATATCGCGCCGAACCACTCCCCATCCGACACCGCCCGTACGAGCGCGGCGGCCGCACCGGCGACATCGTAGGGGACGAGCACGGCATCATGCGCCGCCGGATCGGCAGCCAGCCAATCGCGCAACGGACCTGCGGCCTGCATCGTTACCACGGGACGCGCGGCGGCGACGGCTCTCCAGGCAAGCGGCGACATCCGGTCGGCCTGCGGCAGCAGGATGAAGCTGTCGGCCAAGCTGGCGACGATCTCCATGCGGTCGCCGAGCGGCCTGCCGATGATGGACGGTTCGGCCGCGACCTCGCCTATCCGGGATGACGAGGACAGCGACGCGGCGAGGAACGGCGCATCCGGGCCGAGCCAAGCGAAACGGACAGACCGTGCCGTACCAGGCATGGCCGCAGCCAAAGCCCAGAGCAACGCTATATCGGTCTCGCCACCGATGACAGCGACGAGATGGGCATCGCGCCCTTCAGAACAGATCGCCCGGGTCGCGTCGGCGGCGGCATCGAGCCCAAGCGGAGCTGCCGGGGGAAGCGGCAGCACCGGCGGACGGCCCAGAACCAGCTGGCGCCGAGCCAAGACGTTGAAGGCGCCGAAGAGCTCGTCGCGCGTCGCATCCGAATGCACCAAGACCGCATGCGCATTCCTCAGGACCGGGTAGAGCGCGTTGCGCGAATGGGCCAGCACGGCATCATCGATGACCGCGGCGACCGGAATTCCGAGCGCGTCGAAGGCGGGCACGAACTCATGGAGCGTGGGATCGATCAGCAGCACCGCGCGCAGCGCACGGGCAGCTTCGAGGCGCTTCGCGCTCGCCTGTGCCTCCAAATCGGCGCCGTCGTCATCCGCTGCAAGGACGATGACCTCGTCGGTCAGCCGGCGCAAGGCGGTAGCCGCGGGTCCCTCCCGCCGCGCCAAGACGATGAGCGGGCCGGCGCCGGCGAGGGTTTCGGCACGCGCCAGCGCCGGCGAGAGCAGGGGGTTCTCGCCACCGTCCACGAGCATCAGCAGCGCCGGCTCGGACCGCGGGCGCGGCGGAAGGCTCAGACGCTCCGCGCGCGAAACGGGCAGCCGCGCCTCGGCCCTACCATGCAGAACGTAGTGGCGCAGAGATCCTGCGCCCGCGATATCGGGATAACGGCGCCCATAGAAGCTGGGATCGAAAGCCGGTCCGGGCCGATGCCCCAGAGCCTCGCCAACGGTGAGGTAATGGACCAGCGGATCGACTCCCGCGGCCTGCGCATCCGCGCTCAATGCGTAGTGGGACGCATCGAAGAGGCCGCTGGCGCGGATTGCTGCGCGCTCCGCGGCGTCCGGCTCCGCCGGCGGGCTTGCGGTCGCGATCGGTGCCGGCAGGGTCGGCAAAGTCGGCAAGACGCCGAGGCGGCGCGCCGCGACGCGGGTGAAGCGGTGGAGGAAGCCCGGCTCGGGGCGCAGCGGAACCCCGGCCAGCAATCGCGTGAGGAGCTGTTTCAGCGCATGGCGATCGCGGGCATTCTGCTCGCCGCTCGCCCGGCCAAGCCGCCCGAGCGCCTGCGACAGCCCGGTGGCGTCCATGCCCAGCAGGTGCCGCAGGACGTGGTCCAGTTCGAGCCAGGAGCCGGCTGCGGCCTCTGCCTCCAGTGCGCGTCGCCCCGCCCCCTCCTCCAGCGATGCAATCCGCCCACTGATCTCCGTCTCCGCGCGGCGCGCCTGCGACTGCCAGCGGTCACGTTCCAGCATCGCGCCGTCGAGCGCGCCCGAAAGCTCCGCGACCCGCCGGTAGACGACCTCGAGCGCGAGGCGATCGTTCATCGTGCCGCCCAGCCTGGCGAAATAGGCTCGCGCCCGTCCGCGCGGCTCATCCTCGCGATGGGCCGCGAGCAGGGCGGCCAATCCGGCCGTCGGCGGTTCGCTCCCGACATAGACGACGCCGAGCCCGTTGCTGTGTAGGAACTCGAAGCTCGGGAAGCGCCGTGCGATCTCACCGAAAAATCGCCAGACGCCGAAATCGGGCGCGCGCACATTGGTGTCGTGGAACAGCACGAGGCCGCGCGTGCTCATCTTGCGCTCGAAGGTTTCGAAATCGCCGCGAACCGCCTCATAAGTGTGGAAACCGTCGATATGCAGCAGATCGACGGCGCCATCTGGGATATCGGCGGCGGCAGCGGCGAAATCCATGCGCAGCAAGGTCGAGAACCGGCCATAGAGCGGGTCGTGATGGGCCTTCAGCTCATCATAGACCTCGGTGCCGTAGCTTCCCGCCTGGGGATCGCCCAACCAATGGTCGACGCCGAAGGCCATCGTGTCCAGTCCGAGCCTGTCGATGGCCTCGCAGAAGCTGCAATAGGAATTGCCGGTGTGAACGCCGAGCTCGACCAGCATGCCAGGGCGGTGCACGCCGACCAGCCATTGGGCGAAAGGCAGATGCCCGACCCAGGGCGCAGGCTGCACGAGCCGGCGAGGCTGCACCAGTGAAAGCCCGACGCTCTGCCAAGGTCCCGCCTCGGTATCAGATGCGGTAGGATGGGACTGACGAGCGTTCGGTTCCATGGGTAAAGGGTCGCATCTCACGCAGGCAACGGATTGAAGGCCGCATTAAGGGCCAACGCAGAAGCCCGTCAAGAATTGCCGCTTCTGGACCCGTGGCTCAAGCGCTACGCAGCCACTTCAAAGGGGAAGGACCATGTCGGTCCGTATGTCACTAGCGCCCTGGTAGAAAAGCTCTTTCAACTCGGGTAACGTCAATGAAGAACGTGCCGGTCCGGATTCCCTGTCGGATGATTCCGGAAAGGTGTCGCCGACAGATCAGCAGGGGCTCGATGATCTCGGGCTCATCCACCATCAGCTCTCGGATCCCTGGTTCGAAACGGCTCGTGACGATCGCCCCAACTTTTAGACGAAAACTGCGCAAAAGCCCGCGATCGAGATCGCCTTCTCCTGGAGCGGCCGGCGCGCCGTCAGCAAGGCGCGGCGCTCCTAGCTGGCGACGGTCTTCACATGCACCGGTCACACCAATCAAGCAAGCGCTGATCGACGCCCACATCGTTGACAACATGCGGTAGGCGGGCTGGTCAGATTGAATCTCCGGCGGCGTCCTGTCCGACGTTGATGGTGACACCATGCCTGCGGAGCATCTTGCCATCTGCGCTCTTCAGATCGAGTTCAACCCTATCCTCACCTGCGAAACCATCCTTGCTCTTATAGGTCGCGACGTAACCGGGAACTTCGATTGCAAGACAGTTCTTGTGGTTGGTCAGGCGGACTTTTGTTGGGCTGACACGAACATTGCCGTTCGATGGAGCTTTGGAGAGAGAGATGGTCGGCAAGGGGCCTGCCGTGCAATCGGCGCGGAGATTGGCGAAAACGCCGATGCGGATTTCCTGTCCCGGCTTGGCCGACGCTTTCCGATGGATTGTGACTTGAGCAGTCGCAGCTGCCAAACTGGCGAGGAGGCAGACTACTGCGATTGAAGTGCGGCGAAACATCCCAAACCTCTGATTTGCAGATCGGCATCCTTGCAGCGCGTTGCGTCTGGATTATGACCTGGAGCGTAACCATGTTGGCGCGGCTGGTTCGGAGCGCGAGCGCGATCAGTATCCCAGCAAGGGGGTCACGACCCCCGTGGCAATCGCAATGACAATGATGGCCCTGATCAGCACGCCTTTTTGACTTTCGCTCACGACCGCTCTCGATACTTGCCTCACGCTACTTCTCCGACCTGACATGCCGAACGATTAACGGATCGTTTATGCGTAATCCGGTGACGGACGGTTGTCGAATCAAGCCGTTCCTGACCGGACGGCTTTTCAACATCCGAAGCATCATCGTGAAAGCCAGCGCAGCGAGCCGCCAGGCGATGACGGCGTGTAAATCGGCGAGAGGATTTCGGCACCGATGGGCGTAAGGGCGCTTTAGTAAATCATTGGATTCTATTGCCGCGCAGTGCCTAACCCGGTCGGTCCATGAGGCCAATACACCCACACTTGGGTGAGCAGAGGCGAACGCCGGCCGCAGATTGCAAATCGCCTAGGTTAGGACAACTTACTGAAATCGATGGTGTCGTCTTTTTCGAACAGGAAGCTGGGGTTTTTTGTTTCGGGTCTTGTAGCCAAATCGGGGTATTTTCCCGCAATTGGCCCCTGCCGGAAATTGGCCCATGACAGGAGATGGGCATAGACTAGCGGCAAAACGCCCTTGTCTCGCAGCGTCGCAAATACCTCATGCGGCAGGGCATTCAGCTTTGCTTCGTCGACGACGCGCAGGCCGCTCACGCGATGCTCCGGCGCCCCCCGCTTGCGGATGCGCACCAACCGTTCAACCAAAAGACCTGCAGCCTCGATATCCGCGACTAGCCGTTGAGTGAGCGGAAGCTTCTTCTGGATCTCTACGAGAAGTTGAGCGCGGCGCTTGGTGTGATCGCTCAACTCGCCCTGCGGCGTGAAGACCGCATGTCCATTCGGCTCGCGGAAATGCGGTGCCTCGGTATCGATAGCAACGGTGAATTTCTGTGAATCGGCTTCGCCTGCGGCCTTTGCCAAGGCAAAGGGGTAACGACGAATCAATGCCGGAATATACGTTCCAAGCCAGCGGCCGTCCTCGGCAATATAGGCGTTCTGCCCGGCCTCTAGTCCGAGCAAGGCGGCGGGCAGGCCCGAACCGTTGCTAGGAAAAACAATAGGATACTCGCGGGCGATATCGGCCATCTCGTCGAAGACGATTGGAGCGAGCACTTCCGAGCGCGCATAGCTGTAGTCATTGGTTTCCAGCACCTTGAGATCGCGGTGCTCTGCGAATTTTAGCGGGACGGCTTTGGCGAACATGGTCTGTTCCCTTCACAAAAAACGGGGAGCCGTGGCTCCCCGTTCGTTCTCTCACTCAAAAACCCGACGAGAATCAGGCGAAGAGGAGGTTGTTGGCTGCGACCTCAGGGCCGAAAGCACCCAAACCAACAAGCGTGATGCTGCCCTCAAACTCGCCGTCATTAGCCGTGATGACCAAATCTCCACCGTCAACCACGAAGGTCAGGCTGGCCGCGCTCGTGATACCGAACGAGGACAGATCAAGGGCGTCACGGGTCGCATCAGCAGCGTTAGAGTGATCGAAGCCAGTGATTTCGACCGTACCGATATCATCGCCGACGAAGTTGAAGACTTCGCGCGTGTCGTTGGCAACATCGGTGGTGACGTTGACAACCTCGGTCGCACCGATCTGGTAGCTAACCGAGCCACCGAAGTCGGCGGCCTGTACGTCGACGTTCACCTCCGCCACGACGCTGGACAGGTCCAGGGTCGTGAAGCTGCCCAGATCGTCGGCGAGCGTGACACCGGCTTCATCGGCAGCGGTGACGGTGATGCTGACCAGATCACCGCCGCCAATGGTGTCGCCGCTAACGTCGATGGTAACGATGCCTTCGGCGGCCGCAGTGATCGACGTCACAGCGGTGTTTTCCAAGGTCGCATTCACATCGCCCTGAGCGGAAGAAATGTCCAGGGTGAAAGCGCCATAGACATCCGTCAAGGTCGCCGTCGCGTCGCCATCGTCAGCAGCGACAACGGCGCTCGTCAGACCGTCGAAGCCGATGCCGTCCTCACCAGGAACCGCCTCGACGCCAGGAGTAGTTTCAGCGACGGTAGAGTTAGCACCAGTACCATTTTCATTGACCACAAGCGGATCCTGCGGACCTTCGGCGACAAAGGTGACTACCACATCGGCACCGCCGGCGACAGCGCTATCAATGGCGGTCAGCCCATCAAGTGCAGTCGCAACCTTCCCTGCCACCACATCAGCAGTATCGCCGTTAGCTACCGGAACATTAATTGGACCAACACCCGGCACCGTTACAATGACAAAACCGTCTGCGGCGGCCGGAGCGGTGAAGGTCACCGTCTGTACCTCCTGCACACCCGGGACAGCGGGAATGCCCACTTGTCCAGTCAGCGTCAGATCGGCGGTGGTGCCACCGGTCACGGAGACGGACGACAGCGCATCGACATCGGCGTCGGCATCATTGGCATCAATCGTAACCACGGCAGCCGCACCAGCGACCACGCTCAGCGAGGTCAGCGTGCTGATGTCGTGATCGGCGTCGCTATCGGCAACGACGCTCACGTCGTCGAACGCCGTGAGCGACAGGGTCGCAAGCGTCGCGCTATTGAAGTTACCGATCTCAATGTTGCCATCTGAGGCGTTGATCGCCAGATCGACCGCACCGTCGACATTGAAATCCGCACCAGCCACAACGAACGAAGCTGCGTTGATCGCGAGCGCCGCAGGCCCATTGGCAAGGGTGAACTCCTGACCGTTGCTGTTGAACTCCTCGTCTTCGCCGATAGAGTTCTGAACATTCAGTGTAGCGAGGTCAGCTATTCCGTTCAGATCGAGGGTGGCAGGAACGCCGAGCGCGATGCCGCTGTCATCGACAAGGGTCAGCGTCTGGACGCCAGTCACACCACCGGAGAAGTCCAGATCATCAATCTCTTCATCGGCGACGATCACAGCCAACTCATTGTCGCCCGCGCCGAGGTCGAGAACGAGGCTGCCATCGACGTTCGCGGCATCGGCAGTGACCTTGTCGTTGCCCGCGCCAGCAGTGATGTTCACGCTGCCGAAAACACCTGACAAGGTGGCCGTGTTGTCGCCTTCACCCAGATCGACAGTGAGTTCGGCACCCGTACCGTTGAAGGTGAGGGCGTCACTGAAAGCCGTCGCGATGACGGATTCGGTGCGCCCACCGAACCCAGCGGTCAAAGCGCCCTGGAGCTCGCTGGCATCCGCATTGACGACGTCGACGACGGAAGAGAAGTTGAGGCTGCCGACACCCGAAATGTTAAGATCGACGACGCCAAGGCCAGAGAGGTTAGGGCCCTGGTTCGTCGCACCGGTACGCGCGGTCGATTCGAGATTGACCGTTTCGATGCTGCCGACGAGGACCGGCGCAATCGATGCCTCGCTCGTCACGTCATTGAGAACGACATCAAGGACGTCGGTATCACCCGCAATGCTATCCGCGGTAAAAGTGAAGACCGAGGGAGCATCGAGCTGTGTCAGGGTAAGCTTGAAGTCCTCAACAAGCTTTATATTGCGAACTTCCGGCGTACCGCCGGTCAGTTGGTTGGTGACGCTGAGGTTCTGGACCCCGGTCGCACGGGAGAGGTCGAGAATCGTGCCGCCGCTGCCGACGTCAAAATAATTGATCGTCGAGATGCCATTGAGCGTCGGCGATACTGGGCCAGCGATCGAATTGCTCAGCCACAGGTTGAGGGTCGGATTGTCGCCCGAACCGGTCAGATTGTCGGCGGAGTTGAGAGTGTGGACACCCTGCTGACCCGACTCGGTGACGAGCGGCGCCTCGAAGACATTTGCCGTCGCCGTGTCCGTCCCCGTAGTCAGCGTGAAGCCGTCAACGACGACAGGCGTTCCCGGACGATCCTCAAACTGGCCGAAGATAACAAAATGACCATAGGCTTCGAGAGCAGTATCGATGCCGGCCTCGCCCAGATCAGGGTTGGCGGCGAGATAGGCCTCAAAATCGAAATCGTCAAACTGGATGAAGGAGTTGCTTGGCGCGCGCCCCTCATAGGCACCGAACGCCAGATAGTGCTGGAAACCATTGACGCCAGCGGCAAGAACGTCCGGGTTGGCGGAGAGATATTCGAAGGTGTTGAAGATCGCGTTCGGGTTCCGGCCCTCAAAGGCGCCGAACTGGTTGAAATGCGCCTCGGCGCTTTCGATCTGGCCGGCCAGAATGGCAGCGAGAACGTCTGGATTCTGCTGCAAATAGTAAGTCGTATCAAATTGCAAAGCCATTGCTCGCTCCTCGGGTCAGCTTCAGATGTCGCGCCGCGCCGACATCCGGCCCGCCGCCAAGCGCCTTACGGTCGCTTTGAAAGCAGGCGACTTAGTCGCCTGCTTTCAAAGCCTCCGCAAGAGCAGTGTCTGCCCTACTTACCACCCTCGCCAACATCCAAGATCGAACCTCGCCGAATATCGGCAATCCAGATTCCACTCGCTTCGTTCCGTGTACAGCAAGGTTCCGTGTACAGCAAGTGCTGTACCCGTAACAAAGATCGCGCGAGCCTGCAACCATCATTTGAAGGATAACAAACCATAGATGCGCCAATCGCGAGCTGAGCTTTCCCTGCCACAGCCTACTGCCTAGCTGCAGCCGCTCAGAAGGGGAGCCGAGCCCACTCGCGTCCGGCGAATCAACGCTCGTTCAGGCCTCGGTGAATCGAATCGGTCAACGGCTTCAACAGGTAATCGAGCATGGAGCGCGACCCCGTCTGGATCAAGACTTCGGCCGGGATACCGGGCGAGGCGTGCTGGCCGCCGAGCTTGGCCAATTCCTCCGGCGGCACCTCGATCTGCGCGAGGAAATAATCATGGCCCGACTTCTGGTCCACGATACGGTCTCCCGACAGAGTGCGCACGGTCCCGAAGATCGCCGGCGTGCGGCGCATGTCCAGGGACACGAAACGTACCTCTGCCTTTAGCCCGAGCTTGACGTCGTGGACATCGTTTGGTGCGACCTTTGCCTCGATCAGAAGCCGGGTGTCGAAGGGAGCGATCTCCAGCAACGGCTGACCCGGCTGGATGACAGCCCCGATCGTGGTCACGGCAACGCTCTGGGCGACCCCACCTTCTGGAGCATTGATCGACAGGCGGGTCATGACGTCGCGCGCAGAGATGTATTGCTGGCGCAGATCCGAGATCTGCGTCTCGACTTCGCGAAGCTGCGTCACCACCTCTTCCCGGAAACGACGCTGCAACTGCACGATCTGAAGGCCGGCCTCGGCTATGCTTTCATTGGCCCGGGCGCGTCGTGAGATCACCTCGCCAACCTCGCCTTCAAGCCGTGCCGTCTCGCGCTCCAGCGCAGTATAGCGTGGGCGCGGGATCAGGTTCGACGTCAACAAGGGAAGGAGATCCGAAAGCTCGCGCCGAATCAGCGTGATCTGCTGGGCCTTGGAGGTCTCCTGGGCGTTCAGCCCATCAATATCTGTCTTCAGCTGCACGACCTTTTGCTGCAGCAACTCGACCTGACCAGCAAGCGAGCGCCTCCGCTCGTCGAACAGAACACGCTCGCCTCGAACAATGCGTTCCAGCATCTGCTCGTCCGCGGCAGAGGGTTTGGTGAACTCGACAGGGAACGTGATGGCGGGCGCCTCGTCGCGCTCGGCGTCCAGCCGGGCCGCATGCGCCAGCTTTGCCAGCAACTGGCCTCGCAGGCGGTCGGCACGCGAAGCCGCCTGAATCTCATCGAGGCGGAACAGAGGCTGCCCCTCACGCACGACGTCCCCCTCTCGAACGAGCACCTGCCCGATAATGCCCCCTTCCAGATGCTGAACGATTCGCTTGCGACCTTCCGTAATCACGGTCGCGGGAGCGGCGACAGCGCGCGCGAGCGGCGCGAGGGCCGCCCAGGCTCCGAAACCAAAGAACGTGAAGAGGATGACGCCTACTCCGAATACGACGCTGCCCCGAGCGCTGCGCGGCAAATGGCGCTGTACATGCGGCGGTCTTTCCGAAGGGGGTGGTGGATTTTGCATCGAGGCCGGCGCAGGAATGTTCAAGGCACGCAATTCAGCCGATCGCGACGCCGCTCCAGGGTCGTCTGAGCCGGCCACGGCGCCATTTCCCCTTGCTGGCAAGGTCTCTCCGCCGCGTTTGTCAGTCGCCATCACCATATTTTAACTGATCCCTACGCTGAGGAAGCTGCGCCAGGCTCAAGCGCCGGCGTAACCCGTATCGGGCTGACACTGGCCGCCGGACGCGGCGGCACCTGGGAGGCAAAGACTATTTCCGGACGATCATAGCGTGCCATCACGCCATCGACCATCACCGCAACCTTATCGACGACGGCCAATAAGGCTGTCCGGTGGCTGATGACGACGACTGTGATGCCGAGCTTCTTGGCGGAAACGATCGCGTTCTGAAGCGCTTTCTCCCCGTCCTGATCAAGGCTGGCATTGGGTTCGTCGAGAACAAGGATGCGTGGATCTCCGTAAAGCGCCCGCGCGAGCGCCACGCGCTGCCTCTGCCCGCCCGACAGCGCCCGCCCGCCCTCGCCGACACGCGTGTCATAACCACCCGACAGGGTTTGAATCATCTCGTGGGCCCCGGCCAACGCCGCAGCAGCGATCACCTGCTGGGGATCGATCTCGCCGAAGCGAGCGATGTTCTCGGCGATCGTGCCCGCGAACAGCTCAACCTCCTGCGGCAGGTAACCCAGATAGGGGCCGAGTTCCTCGGCGTCCCAGTGCCTGATGTCGGAGCCATCGATCCGCACCGTGCCGGAACTTGGCGGCCAGACACCGACGAGCGCGCGCGCCAGCGAGGATTTACCGGCACCGGAGGCGCCAACGACGGCCACGACCTCTCCGGCTTTGATAGAGATCGAAAAATTCCTCACCGTCGGCGCGGTGGAGCCTGGGGGAACGACAAAGACGTTCTCAAGGGAAATGTTGCCGTCCGGACGTGGCAAAGCCATGCGGGGCGCTTCTTCGGGAATCATCGCTAGGAGCTGTTTCAGGCGACCATACGCCGAGCGGGCATTGACGAACTGCTTCCATTGCCCGACAGCCGCCTCGACAGGTGCCAAGGCGCGTCCCATGATGATCGATGCCGCCACGAGCGATCCAGCAGTCAGTTCCCCGCCGATCACGAGATAAGCGCCAACACCAAGGATAGCGACCTGCAGCATCATGCGCACGGCCTTGAAGCAACCCATGATCGCGCCGGCCCTGTCGCTGGCCCGCGCCTGCAACGCCAAGGTGTCCAAATGCAGATCTGACCAGCGCGAGAGGATGCCGCGGGACATACCGAGGGCATGAACGGTCTCTGAATTGCGCAAGCTCGACTGTACATATTGATTGGCGACAATTGCGGAGCCCGAGGCCTCCGCCAGGGTTTTTCTGGTCGCAATCTCGTTGGAAATGGCGAGCGCGAAGATCACTATCGCACCGACAAGAGCCACAGCGCCGATCCACGGATGCATCAAGAAGCAGACGCCGATGAAGATCGGCACCCAAGGCGCATCGCAAAACGCGATCACCCCTGCGCCGGTGATGAACTCGCGCAGGGCATCGACATCACGGGGCGCCTGGCCATAGGCTTGGCCCGGACGGCGAACATAGCCCCGAAAAGCGGTTCGCAGCACGTCCAGGGCAAGCAAGTCATCGAAAAGCACGCCAGTCCGAACCAAAATGCGGGAGCGTACGATTTCCAGGATTGCATACACTACGAACAAGGCTATGGCCAAGCCCGACAAGACGAGCAGGGTCACCGTGCTGCGGCTTGCCAACACCCGGTCATAGATTTGCAGCATATATAGAGGGCCAACGAACACCAGCAAATTCAGGAAAAAGCTGAAGATGATGACGGCGATCACATTGCCCCGGCACTTGCGCAAAACATTTCGCAACAGCGGGCTGATCTCGTCGTCTCGCTTGGACATGCTAGCTTCCTGAACAGGAGTATGGCGCGACGCGCAGCATCACACCTGTTTGCAGCGTCGGGTCTATGAACGCGTGCAAGGCAAGCTGTCAAGCAACCGCGAAAAAGGCGTCCAAAAGCCAGATCTGGCTGCCATCGACCCCAACGATCTGGATATCGTCACCGATGATTGTGACGGACTTGAACCAGGAGTTATCGCTCGCGGCAGAGCCGTCAATGAAGATAACGTCTTCGCCAAAACGGAAATTCTCGATCACTGTCTTGCCTTTCCCGACAACGAAAACATCGACTTGGCCATCGGTAAATTTGAAAGAACTGTTACCGTCCGTCGGAAAATGCGCGACGTAGTCCTTTGGCGGGGAAGCGGCGCTGCTCTCGGATTGCGCCGAGGCGTCGACCTTTCCCTTCAGCGGCACATCTTCGAATTCGCCGACCGCGTCGTCCGCGGCTATCCCATCTTCGAGACCAAAAGCATCTTCCACGTCGTCGTCATCCAAATCCTTATGCTTTACGACGGCGATGATCTCCCTGGTACGAGCATCTTCTGCATCGGCGGAGACGAGGGAATCGGTGATCAGCCTTTTTTCCGCGGCGGTGAAGCGGGCGTCGAACGGCTCGGGCGCGACATTCGCTTTATCGATGCGCTCCTGCGGTGTCTCCGCGACCTCGACCGACGGCTTCGTCTCAGCCGAATTGGTCGGCGGCCTCGAACTGCTCTGATACGTGTGGTCGAATTCGCGCAAATCTAAGAAATCGTCCCCGATCTCGACCTTGGCGGCTTCCACTTCCAGACCGTGCTCGACGTCTTTTACGGCGGTCACGGTCGCGGTTGCCTCAACTGTGAAACTTTGTCCCTCGGCAGCGTCCAGCGAAGCCTTGGCCTCAACAGAAGCAGCTGGGCGGCTCGGGGGGCTGAACGAAGCATAAAATGGCTGCAAATAATCCAAACCGTAGGCAGCCTGCTGGCTTACGCTGGTTGAAACAGGCGCGATCAGCGCGTCGGCTGCTATCGCAAACTGATCGACCACTTGTGAAACATCGCGAACAGATGCGCTGGCGGCGACTCTAGCATCGTCCAGGACGAAACCAGTCGCAAGCGACGCGACCGACCATACCCCGAACCCACCCGCAACGCCGGTTCCGACGACAGCGATCGAACTCTCCCGCGCGAGAACACGGTTGAGCATCTGAGAGAACAGGCCCTCGGGGCTCGGCGCCGTTTCGGCGCCCCCGTGCGGCTCTGCGCGCACCGGATCAATGCCGCGGACAAACTCCGTCAGAACCACGGCAGCGGCGACGAAAGCAGTCAGAACCGTCCGAGGATGGATCACGACCTTTCCGTCTTTCGAGCCGCGTGGAAGCGCGGCCGGCGCGTCCTGCAGCATCTGATCGGTGACTGCGCGGAAGTCAGACCCGCGATAAATCTGGCCGCATGCGGAATTGACGACCGTCAAAATCTCATCGATCCGCGCTATATGTACAATGACCTCACCGGTGTCGATCTGCTCGAACACCGCCCAAGGATCACCCTCGTCAGAAAGGCCGTTGTCGACCGCGACACGGATGCCCGCCTCGCCCAACCGCTGCGCGACGCGATAAAGCTCAGCGAGTTCCTGTGCCGACCAGTTACGCCTGGACTTGGCAAATGTCCGCGATGAGCGACGGTGGAAGGAGAGAATCGAAGCACTCATCGTGGAGCCGGTAGCAAGACGTTGGGAAACACAGGGAGTTCAGCCGTACGCGCGAGCGCCGAAAATCAGCTGATATGTAACAGGCTCGTAATAGCTCAACATCCGCATTGCGAAGTCACGAGCATCGATGCCGAGCGCGTCCGCCCAGAGCTCGTACCGATCAGATGGAATGCGGCCGCGGCCCGCCTCGATCTGCGAGACGAAGGTATAGTAAACCATACCGACACGCTCCGCCATTTCGCGCTGCGACAGCGAGCGCCGCTCACGCTGCTCCTTTAGCCAATGGCCGGCTTGGAGGCGCAATTCGCGGCGCTGCTCGTCGCTATCGCGGATGGCCCCGACGTTGCTCATGACGAATTCCCGATAAGACAATCTACAGTGATAACTGTACCATAAACGAATTATTGCGTCCCCGCTAGGGCGGACTCGTCGCATCAACGCCTTCAAAGCACCGCACGAAGGAAACCGCCCCTTCGCACCGGCCGCCCGCTGCGGTAGAAGGCGCCACGCCACCCTGAGGATGTTACCGCATTGAACGAACCTGGCCCGCGGCTTTCGCCCCCACTCGTCGTTAGCGACCCTGGCGGCGGATCCGTCCATCCCGCCGCGATGATAGCCTCGCTCGTCCGCAACCGGCAGCTGCTCGCCCGGTTGACGGAACGGGAGTTGGCAGGTCGCTTTCGCGGCTCATGGCTAGGCCCGATTTGGCTCGGGCTACAACCGCTCTTCATGCTCGCGGTCTACACATTTGCGCTCGGTTACGTGCTGAAGGCAAGATGGGGGGAGGCGCCGAGCGATTCGCCTCTGACATATGCACTGTTTCTCTATACGGGCTTACTGACGTTTTCGGTCTTTGCCGAAACCATCAGTCGCGCACCGACTGTTCTGTTAGAGAACACCTCGTACATCAAGAAAATGCGGTTCCCGATCGAAATCCTGCCGGTCGTTCCGCTCGCAGCCGCCCTTGTCAATTTCGCGTTCGGCTTCGTCATCCTCCTCGTATTGCGTATGATCATCGAAGGCCCACCCCCCCTGACCGCCCTTCTCGTGCCGCTACCGCTCCTTCCGCTCGTGCTGCTTACGCTCGGGCTGAGCTGGTTCCTCGCTGCGCTCGGCGTCTTCCTGCGCGATCTGCGGCAGCTTATCGGAGTACTTGTGAGCGCGCTGCTGTTCCTGAGCCCGATATTCTATCCGCTGTCGATCCTGCCCGAATGGATCAGACCCTTCATGGCGCTCAATCCGCTCGCTCCCATCGTCGGCACGATGCGCGATCTCGTCTTCTTCGGCCGGCTGCCCGACTGGCAGACATTCGGCCTGTCGGTCGCCTTCTGCGCCCTCATCGCCTGGCTGGGCTTCATCTGGTTCAAGAAAACGCGCCGAGGCTTCGCCGATGTGCTCTGACAGCGTGATCGAGGCCTCGGGCCTGAGCAAATCCTACGCTATCTTCAAGAAGCCCGAGGATCGGCTCAAGCAGATGCTCAGCCGAGGGCGGCGCCGCTATTTCCACGAATACTGGGCGCTGAAGGACGTCTCCCTCACCGTCCGGAAAGGTGAGACGGTCGCCCTAATCGGCCATAACGGCGCCGGAAAGTCGACTTTCCTCCAACTGCTCTGCGGCACCATAGCGGCCACGACGGGCTCGATCGCTGTCGCCGGCCGCGTCGGTGCCCTGCTTGAGCTCGGCGCCGGCTTCAACCCCGAATTCACCGGCCGCGAGAACATGGAGTTGGCGGCCACCGTGCTGGGGCTGACATCGGCGCAACTCGCCGCTAGGACGCAAGCGATCATAGACTTTGCGGAGATCGGCGATTTTCTCGACCAGCCAGTCAAGGTCTATTCGAGCGGCATGTATGCCCGGCTCGCCTTCGCCGTAATGGCTCATATGGATCCCGACATCCTGATCGTCGACGAGATACTCTCCGTCGGAGATGCGGCGTTCCAGCAGAAGTGCATGCGCTTCATCCGGCGCTTTCGACAGCGCGGCACGCTGCTCTTCGTCTCCCATGACATGGCAGCGGTGCTGGCGCTGTGCGATCGCGCGATCTGGCTGGAAGCGGGATCGGTGCGCCTCGCCGGCTCCGCACGCGAGGTCTGCGCCGCCTATCAGGCGAGCGTCCAGGGCGGCGAGATTAACAACAACGCCTTCAGGATCGGCGGCAGCAGGGCCTCGACGGAGGAGCCCCACCCTATCGACCTGCGAGAGGAGGCGTTGCGCGAGGCCGGCATGGCGCCCCGGGTCGAAGTCTTCGCCTTCGACCCGGATGCGCCCTGGTTTGGAAAGAAGGGGGGGACAGTGGTCAATTGCCGGATCATCGGGCCGAAGGGCGAGGCGCTGACCGCCTTCTCGGGCGGGGAGGAGATCACGCTGGTGATCGATGCCGAGGCGCATCAGCGTCTCGAACGCCCGATTCTGGGCTTCATCGTCAAGGATCGCCTTGGCCAGAACCTGTTTTCCGACAACACCAACATCACCTATGCGGAGCGGCCGGTCGTGGTGGAAGCTGGCGGCCGGCTGACTGCGTCCTTCACCTTCCGCCTGCCCTTCATGCCGGCAGGCGACTATGCCGTCGCCGTCGCGCTCGCCGACGGCACCCAGCAGGAGCATGAGCAGCACCACTGGGTCGATGAGGCGCTGATCTTCCGGGTGGTTAGCCTCAACGCCGCCAAGGGGCTGATCGGAATCCCCATGAAACGGATCGAAATGGTCGCCAGCCCCGCCCCGGCCTGAGCCGCCTCCTTTTTGTCAGTCGTCCGTGAAGAACGGATTTCAGGCGCCCTGAGGGGACATTGCTGGCGAGTTTGAGTTGGCGAGTCTCGTCAGGATGAAGGCGTAGAGAAGGGCCAGCCATTTGATCAGGAGGCGGAAGTTGTAGCCGACGGCGGCGAGGACGGCGTTGGCGGCATCGCCGTGGGAGCCGGCGAGACG
>JAESGH010000486.1_pt1 | contig 17190 bp, 19 predicted proteins | sample 9269641 | NCBI WGS metagenome assembly JAESGH01 (sample SAMN14515345, study PRJNA621665) | algae metagenome | isolation source: Phormidium tanganyikae FI6-MK23 and co-occurring heterotrophs from granitic... | place: USA: Fort Irwin, California | collected 1998-05-24
ATCCGGGCCGCAGCGGAATGATTCAGTTGAGAAGAATTCCACAAAGCCCTCGCCAGGGTGGCCCAGGATTTGCCAGTATGGCGCACTGCGGTTGAAGCGGGGGGCTTCATCATGTTCGTGCTCGATCCGACCACCCTGGTCGGTTTCCATACCTGGCTCAGCATCATTGCCATTGTCGCCGGCTTCCCGATGACGGCGGCCCTGCTGAAGGGCCATCTCAGTCCGCGCTGGAACGGCATCTATCTCTCGACCGCCTTCGCGACCAGTGCGACCGGCTATGCCTTTCCGTTCAGCGGAGTGCTGCCCTCGCATATCGTCGGCGCGGTCTCGCTGGTGCTGATCGTGGTCGCGGGGCTGGCGCTCTATGCCTTCGCCCTGCGCGACGTCTGGCGGCGGATCTACGCGATCACCGCGGTGCTCTCCTTCTATCTGCTGATCTTCGTGCTGATCGCCCAGCTCTTCCTCAAGGTGCCGGCGCTGCACGACATGGCGCCAACCCAGAGCGAGCCGCCTTTCGCGATCGCCCAGGCGCTGGCTCTGATCGTCTTCCTCGTGCTGACCCTGGTTGCGGCCCGGCGCTTCAGCAGCGGCGTGCCTTCGACCAGAGCGGCATAAAAAATGGGCGGCCAATTGGCCGCCCGAGTTTTCACCACGCTCTTATGAAGCCGTATCAGTTGCGGTCGACATCGACGATCTCGCCGCGCCAGTTGATCTCGACGCGTAGGTCGTCGCCGCGCCTGTCGGCGCCGTCGATCACCCAGACATTGCCGCTCCAGCGCGCCTGGTCGATATCGGCGACGCCGTTACGTCGCGCGATCCTGATCGCCTCGCGCTGCGAGATCATATCGTAGCGAGCGCCGTCATAGCCGCCTCGAGCGTAGCCGCGGCGATAGTCATCGGGCTTGTAGGTGCCAGCCCGATAGGGCGCATTGTCGTAGCTGGTCGGGCCCCGCTCATATTTCGGAATGCTGTTCTCCGGCCGCAGGTCGACGCCCTGCGCCATAGCTGCGAGCGACGACACCGCGAGCGCGCCGGCCACCAGTCCGATCTTCAGAGGTCTCATCCTCATCCTCCGGGTTGATGATGTATCCTGTTGTCTTAACCGCTGCGGCGACGATGCGTTCCGAAGTCTTTCGTGACCATTCTGCGGCAAAAGTTTAATTCGCCCAATGATCTAGCCGTGGCCGCCGCTGACCGGCAGGATTTCGCCGGTGATGTAGCTGGAGCACTGCGGCGAGGCGAGGAAGACATAGGCCGGGGCGATTTCCTCCGGCTGGGCCGGCCGCTTCATCGGGACTTGCGAGCCGAATTTCGCCACCGCCTCGGCCTGCCGGTCCGAGGGGTTGAGCGGAGTCCAGACCGGGCCGGGCGCGACCGCATTGACCCTGATCCCGCGCGGCAGCAGATGGGCTGCCAGCGAGCGGGTGAAGGCGTGGATGCCGCCCTTGGTCGTGGCGTAGTCGATCAGCTCCTTGCTGCCCTCGAGGCCGACGACGGAACCGGTGTTGACGATCGCGCAACCCTTGCCGAGATGCGGCAGCGCCGCCTGCGTCAGATGGAAATAGCCGTGCAGATTGGTGCGGATCGTCGTGTCAAAATGCTCCTCTGTGATATCCTCGAACCGCGGTGCATGCACCTGGAAGGCGGCGTTATTGACGAGGATGTCGAGGCCTCCCAGCGCCTGCACGGTCTTGGCCACAGCGTTCCGGCAGAAGCTTGAGTCGCGGACGTCACCGGAGATGGCGATGCCCTTGCGGCCTTCGGTTTCGATCGCAGCCAGCGTCGTCTTTGCATCCTCATCCTCGCCGAGATGCAGGATGGCGACATCGGCGCCCTCGCGCGCGAACAGCACGGCGACCGCTCGGCCGATGCCGGAATCGCCGCCGCTGATCAGAGCGACTTTGCCGTCGAGCTTGGCCGAGCCCTTGTAGTAGGGCGCGTCGTACATCGGGGCCGGATCGAGGGTCGCCTCAGAGCCGGGCTTTGCCTGATGCTGACGCTTGAACGGCGGAACGGGATAGAGGCGCGCGCCGGCCTGCACCGCGCCATCCTTCTTCTTCATCGGCCGGGCATCCGCGCGGGCGATCTCCTTCTGGATGCGCCGCTGCTGCTTCGTCGCAGCCTTCACCGACTTCGGTGCCTTATCGTCCTTCCGCTTCACGGCACTCTTGGCCATCATCGCCTCCTCGCGCATTTCCCCGATCCTTCGGGCAACGTGTCGTTCCCGCCGTGGTTCCGCCGGCACGCCCTTGCGATCTGGCGATTTCTCGGCAAGCTCAACCGCAACGGGAATCCGGCGGCTGGGAGGGTGCATGGCGCTCGATGCGGATGTGGTCGTCGTCGGCGCGGGCCTTGCCGGGCTCGTCGCGGCAGCCGAGCTGGCGGATGCCGGCCGCAAGGTGATCGTCGTGGAGCAGGAGCCGCGCGCTTCACTGGGCGGCCAGGCGCACTGGTCCTTCGGCGGACTCTTCCTGATCGATTCGCCCGAGCAGCGCCGCCTGCGGATCAGGGATTCGCTCGCTCTCGCCCGACAGGACTGGTTCGGCTCGGCCGGATTCGACCGCGACGAGGACCATTGGCCCAAGGCCTGGGCCGAGACCTATCTCGACTTCGCCGCGGGCGAGAAGCGCAGCTGGCTGCATCAGCAGGGAATGCGCTGGTTCCCGGTCGTCGGCTGGGCCGAGCGCGGTGGCTATCTCGCCACCGGCCACGGTAATTCCGTGCCGCGCTTCCATGTCACCTGGGGCACGGGGCCGGGCGTGCTCGAACCCTTCCTGCGCCGCGTCGCGGAGGCTGAGGCGAAAGGTCTGATCGAATTGCGCTTCCGCCATCGCGTCACCGCGCTGAGTCGCAGCGGCGGCGCCATCGACGGGGTCGAGGGCGAGGTGCTGGAGGAGAGCTCGGTGGAGCGCGGGCAGGCGAGCTCGCGCAATGTGACCGGCAGCTTCGCGATCAAGGCTCAAGCCGTGATCGTCGCCTCCGGCGGCATCGGCGGCAATCACGAGCTCGTCCGGCGCAACTGGCCGCAGCGTCTCGGCGAGCCGCCAAAACACTTGCTTTCCGGCGTCCCGGCCCATGTCGACGGCGCCATGCTCGGCGTCGCCGAGGCTGCCGGCGGCCGGCTGATCAATGGCGACCGGATGTGGCACTATGTCGAGGGCATCGCCAACTGGGCGCCGATCTGGCCGGACCATGCGATCCGCATCCTGCCCGGCCCATCCTCGCTCTGGTTCGATGCCCGCGGCAACCGCCTGCCGCCGCCGCTGTTCCCCGGCTTCGACACGCTCGGCACGCTGGAGCACCTGCGTAAGACCGGCTTTGACCATTCCTGGTTCGTCACCAGCCGCAGCATCGTCGCCAAGGAGTTCGCGCTCTCCGGCTCCGAGCAGAACCCCGATCTCACCGGCAAGAGCTGGCGCCAGGTCATCCAGCGCGCCCGCGCCGGCATGCCGGCACCGGTCCAGGCCTTCCTCGACAAGGGCGAGGACTTCATCGTCGAGACCGATGTCTCGCGCCTGGTTTCCCGGATGAACGCGCTGGGAGGCGCCGGGCTGATCGACGAGGCGCATCTGTGGGCGCAGATCGAGGCGCGCGACCGCGATGCCGACAATCCCTATGGCAAGGACCTGCAGGTCACGGCGCTGCGCGGCGCCCGCGCCTATCTCGGCGACCGGCTGATCCGCACGGCCAAGCCGCATCGCATCCTCGATCCGGCCCACGGTCCGCTCGTCGCGGTCCGCCTCAACATCCTGACGCGAAAGTCGCTGGGCGGGTTGATGACCGATCTTTCGGCGCGGGTGCTGGGGCAGGATGGCGAGCCGCTGCCGGGACTCTACGCAGTCGGCGAGGCCGCCGGCTTCGGCGGCGGCGGCCTGCACGGCTACCGGGCGCTGGAGGGCACATTCCTCGGCGGCTGCATCTTCTCGGGGCGCGCCGCGGGGAGGGCGGCGGCAAAGGCGGTCGGATAGGGGATTGATTGTCGCGCCAGCCCCGCGCCTCTTTCGCGAAAGCCCGCAAAAGCCTAAACAGCTTGCCCGTCTTGCGGCCTCAACCCCGCCGCGAAGGCACTGCCAGATGCGCGCGTCGCGCCAACAAGAGCAACAGGACTAACGCCCATGTCTCTCGTCGACTCCGTCCGCCGGCTGATCGTGCCGATCCACAAGGAAGGCTATGTCTTCATCGCCATCGGCGTGGTGGCGACGCTGGTGCTCGGCCAGCTCTGGGGGCCCTTCGGCTGGATCGGCACGCTGATCACGCTGTGGATCTGCTATTTCTTCCGCGACCCCGTCCGCATCGTGCCGCAGCGCGAGGGGCTGGTGATCTCCCCCGCCGACGGTCGCATCAGCCAGATCGCCACCGCCGTGCCGCCGCCGGAGCTGGAGCTGCCGGCCGAGCCGATGACGCGCATCTCGGTGTTCATGAACGTTTTCGACTGTCATGTGAATCGCAGCCCCGTCGCCGGCCGCCTGCTCAAGATGGCCTATACGCCTGGCCTCTTCCTCAATGCCGAGCTCGACAAGGCGAGCGAGGACAATGAGCGCAACGCGCTGGCGATCGAGACGCCGGTCGGCACCATCGCCGTCGTTCAGATCGCAGGGCTGATCGCCCGCCGCATCGTGCCCTTCGTCAAGGAGGGTGACCCGCTCGGTCAGGGCGAGCGCTTCGGCCTGATCCGCTTCGGCTCGCGCGTCGACGTCTATCTGCCGCAGGGCGTCGTCCCGCTGGTCGGCGAAGGCCAGACCGCGATCGCCGGCGAGACCGTGCTGGCCGACTTCTCTGGCAATGATATCGGCCGGGTGTTCCGCGGGATTTGATCCAGGGCCGTCATTCTCGGGCGGCGCGCAGCGACGACCCGAGAATCTCGTGACGAGAAGGCCATGCTCTCTGGTCCTGAGATGCTCGGGTCAAGCCCGAGCATGACGCTATGCGATTCGCCCTCGCGCTAGCCTCCCACCTTAAAACCACGTATTCCGGCTGACATGAGCGACCTCTTTCCGTCCTTCGAGCCTGAGCGCGTTGAATCGAAGCGTCCCCGCTTCAAGGCGATCCCGTTCCGGCTGATCGCCCCCAATGTCGTGACGCTGATCGCGCTCTGCCTCGGCCTGACCGCGATGCGGCTCGCGGTCGACGGCAAATTCGAATCGGCGACGATCTGCATCCTCGTCGCGGCCTTGCTCGACGGCATCGACGGTCGCCTTGCGCGCCTGCTCAAGGGCACCTCGCGTTTCGGCGCCGAGCTCGATTCGCTCTCGGATTTTGTCTGTTTCGGCGTTGCCACCGGCTTCGTGCTCTGGACCTTCGTCCTGCACGACCTGCGCTCCTTCGGCTGGATCATCGTACTGACGCTGGCCTGCGCCATGGCGCTGAGGCTCGCGCGCTTCAACGTGATGATCGACGATCCGAACCGGCCGGAATGGCAGAAGAATTTCTTCGTCGGCATGCCGGCTCCGGCCGGCGCGATCACGGCGATGCTGCCGTTCTACCTGCATTTCATCGGTGTTCCCGTGCAGGATTACGGCGCGCCCTTCGTCGGCCTCTACATCCTGTTCATTGCCTTCCTGACGATTTCGCGCATCCCCTGCTATGCCGGCAAGACGCTTGGTACGCGGGTCCCGCGCGACCAGGTGCTGCCGATCTTCGTCGCTGTCGTCGTCGTCGCCGGCCTGCTCTTCGCCTATCCCTTCGAGATGCTGGCGCTGGTCGTTGTCGCTTATCTCGGGCTGATCCCGGTCAGCGTCGCGCGCTATCGCAAGCTGGAGCGCGAGCATGCGGCGGCAGCCGCACTGCCGACCGTCGGCGAAGCGGTTGTCGCAGAACCTGTTATCGAGCCGGGCTCCGAGCCGAAGGCCTAGCGCCGCTTCGCCAGCCGGCTGGCATTGGCGCGGGTACGCCGCGAAAACGGCTCCAGCGAGCTATGAACCGCCTTTGCCGTCGCCTCGCCGAGCCCGTTCGGGGTCAGCGGGTTGAACGCCATGCTCCACCAGAACAGCGTCGCGGCGTGGCCGATGGCGAAGCTGCTCTCCGCCATTGCGGCAGCCTTTTCGACCACGGCCTTGCTGGCCTCGCGCTGGCCCTTGGCGTCGCCGAGCGCGCCCTTGGCCAGGATCGGAAGCCGCATCGCAATCGTCAGCCCGGCATCGACCTGCATCGCGACCATCTCGGTGAGCACGCTCTGCGCATTTGCGGCGAGCGCGACGGTCGAAGCAGGTCTGGTCCGTGACGCCATGGCGAAAGCTCTCCGGTGACGAGAAAGGGGGCCACATCGGCCGAGCCTCGCGGGTCGCCGCCACGCCCGCCTATCTGATGTGGCAAGCTAAACCGTTTAGTGCAATCCGGGACAATGCATGGCCGTGCGCAAATTCTGGGCCTTGCACAGGAGATATAGGGAGCCACGCTTGCAGTTCCGGCTCGTACGCAACTGCCCCGCAACGGCGAAAGTGGTTCCCACAGCAGAGGAACATGCTCTAAAGCCTTGCACGACATCCGCCCGGGACGCGCAGCGAGCCGACAGCCTTGAATCTCTTCAGCTCCCAGAAGCCGCCCGGCTGGCGGCCCAAGCTGGTCCTGGCCTCGGCCTCGCCGCGCCGCCTTGCTCTGCTCGAACAGGCCGGCCTCAAGCCTGACGCGCTGCTGCCGTCCGATCTCGACGAGAGCCCGCACAAGGGCGAGCGCCCGCGCGATCTCGCCCGCCGGCTCGCCCGCGCCAAGGCCGAGGCCGGCCTCACCGGGCTGAAGGGCCGCCCCGATCTCGACGGCGCCTATATCCTCGCCGCCGACACCGTGGTCGCGGTCGGCCGGCGCATCCTGCCCAAGGCCGAGATCGTCGACGAAGCCGCCGCTTGCCTGCGCCTGCTCTCCGGCCGGGCGCACCGGGTCTATACCGGCGTCGCGCTGGCGACGCCTTCGGGTACGATCCGCGAGCGCATCGTCGAGACGCGCCTGCGCTTCAAGCGGCTCTCGAACGAGGATATCGAGAATTACCTCGCTTCGGGCGAATGGCGCGGCAAGGCCGGCGCCTATGCCATCCAGGGCATCGCCGGCTCGTTCGTGGTCAAGCTCGTCGGCTCCTATACCGGCGTGGTCGGCCTACCGCTCTACGAGACCGTCAACCTGCTCGGCGGCGAGGGCTTCCCGATCCGTCTCGGCTGGCTGAATGTCGGCTGAGCGAACTTAAAGCCAGACGATCATGATCCTGGTCTGGCTCTCGCCGCTGATCCTCTTCCTCGGGCTGATCCTGTCCGGACGCTCGGCACTGACCGCCGGCACGCTCGGCACGATCTGCGCCGCGCTCGTCGCCTACCTCGCTGGGCCTGCGCATCCGGACGCCGCCGCGATCATCGGGCATTTCGCCGCCGGCGCCTGGATCGGCCTGCCGGCGACCCTCGTCATCGTCGCCGGGCTCGCCTTCTCGCTCAGCCTGGAGCGCGCCCAGAAGGACGCAGACCCCGCCCGTCCCGAGCATGGCGCGCTCGCCGAGGCCTGCCTGCTGCGCGGCCCGTTCCTGGAGACCTCGACCGGCTTCGGCGTCGGCTATGTCGTCGCCGTTTCCGGTGCCCGCCGCCTCGGCGTCGACAAGGCGCCGGCATTGGCGCTCGCCACCTTCAGCCAGATCCTGGTGCCCTGGGGGGCGCTCGGCATCGGCACCAGGATCAGCGCCGACATCGCCGGCGTCTCGCTTGCCGCGCTGATCTGGCGGATCGCAGTCGTGACGGCGCTGCTCGGCATCGTGCTGCTGCCATTGTTCTGGCGCCTGTCGCGGCAGGCCGGGCTTTCGCCCGCTCTCTCCGACCGCCTCGAATGGGCCGGGCTCATCGCGCTGCTGATGGCTCTGCTCGTCGCCGCCAACCTGACCTTGCCGCTGGAGCTTGCCGCGATCGCGGCGTTGGCGCCGGTGATGCTGCTGCGCTTCCTGCGCGTGAAGGGCTGGGCCGGGCTCGATCGGGCACTGCTGGCGCGCCTTGCACCCTATATCGCCCTGGTCGTCGCGCTGGCGCTGATGCGGTTGGTGCCGGCGATCCATGACCGGCTGGAAACCCCCTCCTTCAAGCCCTTCGCCGACGCGTCGGCCTTCGCGCCGCTGCTCTCGCCGGCGCTGCCGCTGATCGTCATCGCGCTCGTCGTCGCCATGCGCAGGGGCGGGGCGAAGCAGGCGGCAGCCCTGATGAAGTTGACGCTGCAGCGCGCCGGGCGCGCAGCGCTGCTGACCTTCATGCTCGTCGGCATGGCCTGGATCATGGTCGGCTCCGGCCTGGCCGGCGGCATCGGCCTCGCGGTCAGCAGCGTGCTCGGCTCCTGGGCCGCGGGAATCGTCCCGGTCGCAGGCGCACTCGGCGGTTATCTCACCGGCTCGAATACCGGCGCAGGCGCGGTCTCGATGCCGCTCGCCACCGCGTTGGTCCCGGCCGGCGAGGCGAGGCTTGCGGTGATTGCCGCCGCAGTCGTCGCCGGCAGCTTGCTCACCGCGGTCAGCCCTGTGCGCGTCACCATGGGGCAGGTCCTGATCAAGGCGACCACCGCTGAGACCGGGCGGGCGCTGCGCGCGCTCTGGCCCTGGTTCGCGCTGGTCGTCGGCCTCACCACCGCCATCGCCCTCGCCGCCGCGCAGCTCGCCTGAGAACGCCGGAGCGCATGCCGGCTTGCATGCCGTGCGCTTGCCCCTGCCGACGCGAGTGCCGATGGTGGCGCCGGTAGCAAGCAAACGCGCAGGGCAGGGAACACCGGCATGACGAAACGTCTCGAAGGCAAGGTCGCGGTCGTCGCGGGCGCGGGCTCGATCGGCCCGGGTTGGGGCAATGGCAAGGCGACCGCGACCGTGTTCGCCCGCGAAGGCGCCAGGGTCGTCTGCGCCGACCGCAATCTGGAGGCCGCTGAGGAGACCGCGAGCATCATCGCCAGCGAGGGCGGCGAGGCTTTCGCGATCCGCACCGACGTCACCCGCGAGGACGACCTGCGTGCGCTGGTCGAGGCGACTTTGGGCCGTTATGGCCGCATCGACGTGCTCGACAACAATGTCGGCATCGCCGAGGTCGGCAGCGTCGTCGACCTGCCGCTGGAGACCTGGGAGCGCGTCTTCAGGGTCAACCTGACCGGCTGCTTCCTGGCGATGAAGCACGTCATCCCGGTGATGCAGCGCCAGTTCACAGAGGGCGGGCAGGGCGGCTCGATCATCAACATCTCCTCGATCGCCTCGATCCGCCACACCGGCGTGCCCTATGCCAGCTATGGCGCCAGCAAGGCGGCGATGAACCAGCTCACCCGCACCACGGCAGCCCAGTACGCCCCGCAGAAGATCCGCGTGAACGCGGTGCTGCCCGGTTTGATGAAGACGCCGATGGTCGAGCATTCGGCTGGGCTCGCCCAGACCTATGGCAAGGGCGATGTCGCGGCGATGTGGGCGGCGCGGGATCGTCAAGTCCCGATGGGCCATATGGGCGAGGCCTGGGACGTCGCCTGGGCGGCGCTCTTCCTCGCCAGCGACGAAGCGCGCTATGTCACCGGCATCGAGCTTCCAGTCGATGGCGGAGTGACCCTGCAATATGGCGCCTGAGCAACCCGAGAAATCTGCCCCGCCTGCGCGGCCTTGCCCGATCTGCGGCAAGCCGGCCGTGCAGCGCTTCAAGCCGTTCTGCTCAGGCCGCTGCGCCGAAATCGACCTCGGCCGCTGGCTCAAGGGCAACTACGTGATTCCGGGCGAGCCGCTGGAGGAAACCGAGGAAGCGCCGATGCGGCGCGACGAGGACAGCTGAGTCCGCCTGCGCCGATGCCGTCATTGCGAGGAGCGAAGCGACGAAGCAATCCAGAGGGACTTGGCGCTCTGCCGCTCCTGGATTGCTTCGCTGCGCTCGCAATGACGATCTGAGCCCGGACATGGAAAGGCCCGGCGTGTCCCTTTCGGGAGGACGCCGGGCCGTTCGCTGACCGGCCGCGCGACGGGTCAGGACTATCCGGAGGGCGACAGCGCCCGAATTCCGCCTCCCGCGCGATCGAGCCACCGGTACATCCGCGGCTTGCTCCAGATCGGCGGTAGGCACGGCGTCATCGCTGGCGCCGCCGCATCAACCCGACTACCGCGCTTTGGTTCCAGGGCTTGTCAGCATCTGCGTTGCGAACCACGCTCGCGGCGTGCAGGGTTGCACCGCAGTCGTGCCCAGCGCAGCAAAAGGGCCGTGCCGGTCGCGGTTTTCGGGCATTCGTGGGGCTGGACGAAATTTTCCCACCGGCAGGATCGTTTGTCGGCTGGACAGCCCGTGCCCACGCCTCTATATCGCCTCCACCAACCGAAGCGCAGCGCGCTTCGCGGGATGCCCAGGTAGCTCAGTTGGTAGAGCATGCGACTGAAAATCGCAGTGTCGCTGGTTCGATTCCAGCCCTGGGCACCATTCTTCCGCTAAGCTTCTCTCTTCAAAAAAGCCTGACTTCTGGCGCTTCCCCGCGTTTGGTGCTTTTAGCCGCTTGCCGGCTCTTGCACCGCGTCGAACACGTGAACATCGGCACCAACGCGCACGCGGATCTGATAGGTCTTCTGCTTCGCGTCTCCCGCAGGAGGTGCAATGCCAACCGTACCGCCGTACCATTCGCCTGGCAGTAATGTATGATCCTTGATGTAGTCGTTCTCTAAGCGAGCCATGTTTGCTTGCCCTTGAGCGATCGAGGATTCAATCATTGCAGCATTCTGCGCCGAGGCATTGGCAGATGCGATCGCCGCTGCCGCCGGACTATAGCCGGTCGTCGTAGCGACGTAGGTCCCGCGAGGGGTATAGATCGTGCTGTTCGATCGATAATAGCCAGCCTGTGACGCGGCGGCAGCGTTTGCACCAGCGGCAACACCGACAAGAATGGCAGAGACGACCTGCCGTGTTCTCTCTTCTTGCTGCAGCTTTTCGAAGGTCAGCACTTCGAGGGACTGCCCCGTCGTACCTGCGCCGAAAGACTGTTCGACTTGAATCTCGGAAACGGTGAAATTCTGAGGTGCTTTCCCACGATTTTGCATGGCGACAACGAAGCCAACACGCTGACCGGCCGGGATTTCGCGACCGGTGCGGCTCAGCAGAACCACGGATTCTTTGCCTACTGACGAGACAGCAGGCTTACCCTCCCGCATCAATGCGGTCTGTCCAGGCCCAGCGTTGAATCGGACACGATCAGAAACGCAGCCGGCTGCCGCCACGGCCAAAAAGACCGCGCATCCCACTCTAATCATCGCTCCCCCCGATGGCTGCAGCTTGTTATTTTTGGCAGCCTGCACAAGCTTAAGTTGCCGGAGCGGCGGGCGTCAATTGAACCTACGTTGATCACGATAGGCGTCGATCCCGAATATCGAGAATCTGTTCAACTAGGTTTTGATACTCCGCCAGCAGCTCCTGCAACGGCCCCATATCGCGAAAAGCCCGCTGATCCTGTTCTTCCTCGCCTTGCTCTTCCCAGGCGGCGATCGCCTCGTCGGCGGCGGCGAGGTGGTCGGCTGACGGGGAGGGCGGCGGCGTGGCGCCTGCCTCCTCGACAAGTCGCAGCGCGATCTGGCGGCGCAGCTCCTCGGCGCGTTCCAGCATCGCCTCGAGCGGGTCGGTATAGGGCATCTGTCGAACCTTGCTCCGCCAATCCGGATTGCGAAAGCCGCTGTTGGCAACACCTTGCCTCCTTCGCGCGTTGAGGCCCGGTGAGCAATCGCCGTGGGGGAGGGTGGCATGACTTTCGGCAACATCAGCTTCGACATCTGGGCCGAGATCGATCTCTTGCTGCGGCTGCTGGCCGGGATGGCGGCCGGGATCGTCGTCGGTTGGGAGCGCACCGGCAAGCAGCGCGCTGCCGGCATCCGCACCTTCGGGCTCGTCGGCCTCGGCACCGCCGCGGCGGCGACGATCTTCAGCGAGCCGCATGAGATCGACGCTGCCAGCCGCGTCGTACAAGGGCTGATCACCGGCATCGGCTTTCTGGGCGCCGGCGTCATCGTGCTGCGCAAGGGCCACACCACCCCGCAGGGCATGACCACGGCGGCGGCGATCTGGGTCACCGCCGCGCTCGGCTGCGCCGCCGGGCTCGGCGACCATGCGATCGTGCTGTCCGCGACGCTGCTGGCCCTGGGCCTGCTGATCGTCGATCATTCGATCGAGCGCCGGGCCGGGCGGCCGGCGCCGCCTGCTGAGGGTGCCAGCAGCGAGGAAACCGGCTGATGCTGCGGGGCGCCGTTCCGGCTCTCCCCTTGGGCCGCGTCATCCGGCAGAATGCCTGCGGCGGGCAGAAGGCGAGGGCAAGGCAATGATGGCACGTGCGATGATGTCGGCCGCGCTGGCCCTGCTGGTGCTGGCGTCTCCCGCAGCTGCTCAGATCGGCACGCCGGGCAACGCGCCTCTGGCGCCTGGCGGGCCGCGCCAGGGCCTGGGGCCGCCCTCGATCTTCGACAGCACGCCCGACATCAGGCTGCACGCGCCGGGGCCCGGCGGCCTGCCCGGCGCCGGTCCGCCGGTCGACTATGGCGGCACGCCGCGCGGCGCGGGGCGCTCGTCGAACCCGATCTACATGCCGCGCTACGGGGCGGTCGATGATCCATCGCCCCGCAGAGCCGTCGTCGCCTATTGCAAGACCCCGCGCCGGGTCTGTGCGGCGCCGAGCCGCGCCCAGGCCGGCGCGGCCTGCTCCTGCCGCCTGCCGAACGGGGCGCGGCAGCGCGGGCGGGTCGTTCGCTGACCCGCCTCGGCTTCGGCCGTCACCGGTGGGCGACCGCCCTGACCGTGCCGCCCTTGCCGCTGCCGCAGTAGAAGCGGCCGCCGCCGGCCTCCATGCCGGAGACGAAGGTGCCTTCCGGCATGCGCATCGCGTCCAGCACCTTGCCGGTCTCAGGATCGACCCGGCGGATCTCGCTTTCCTCATCCTCCCAGGTCGCGTGCCAGAGCTCGCCATCGCTCCAGGTCACGCCGGTGACGAAGCGGTTGGATTGCAGCGTGCGCAGCACCTTGCCGGTTTCAGGATCGATCTGGTGGATCTGGCGCTCGCGGTAATGCCCGACCCAGAGCGCGCCTTCTGCCCAGGCGAGCCCGGAATCGCCGCCGCCGGCCGGCGCGGGGATGGTCGAGAGCACCTTGCCGCTCTCCGGATCGATCTTCTGGATGCGGTCTTCGGCGATCTGGTAGAGGTGCTTGCCGTCGAAGGCGGTGCCGGCATGGGCGGGGACGTCGAGGCTGCGGACCGTGTCGCCGCTGTCCGGGTCGAGCGCGTTGAGCTTGTCGCCGGAGGCGAACCAGACTTGTCTGCCGTCATAGCTGACGCCGTGCACGGCCTCGACGCCGGGGAAGGGGCCGTATTCGCGAAGGATGGTGGCTGTCCTGGTCATGAGATGATCTCCTCTGTTCGGTTGGACCGACATGAGGTCTAGCCATCCGGCAGCGGAGCCGGGAGTAACAAGGCTGTCGGGAAACCTGGCACCGGCGGCGTCAGCCAGCGCCGCGCCCGCGCCTTGCCGAAGGACTGGACCTTGCCGGCCGCGGCCAGCGCCTCAAGCGCGCGCTGCATGTTGCGCTGGCTCACCCCGAGCGCCAGCGCCAGCGCCGAGCTCGACCAGGCCTCGCCATCGGCGAGCAAGGCGAGCACGTCGGCATGCGCCTCCTCCAGCGGCTGCGCCAGCACCGCGACTTCGCGCGCCCGGTGTGGCTTCAAGGCAAAGCCGCGTTGCGTCGCATTGATCTGCGCGATCCCGTGCAGTTCAGCGCGCAGGCGTCCGATCTCGACCCGCAGGCGGGCGCGATGCGACTCGTCGGCCTCCTTCGCCCGGAAGGCGCGCCTCAGCAGTTCCTCGCGCGAGGCATCCGCCGGCCAGGCTTCGGCGAGCGTGCGCGCGAGCGAAAACAGCACCGGCCGCGTCGCCAGCGGCACGGCGGTGCCGGCCTCGCGCACGACATTGCGGCAGGCGTCGACGACGAAGGCGCCGGAGCCAAGCAGCGCCGCGACCTCGCCCAGCATCAGCGAGCGTTCCTTGCCCCGGACCATCAACCGTGCGGCCGGCGCGTCCAGCACTTGAGCAGCCGCCTCAACCTCGGCCGCGAGCGCGGGAATGCGGGCGCGCTTAGCTGCTTCCGCCGCTCGCCCGAGCGCCGCACGGGCCAGATCCGCCTGCAGCCGGCGCAAGGCGATGCCGCCGATGGCGAGGGCCCGCGCCGCCTCCAGGGCCGGTGGCAGTGGGCTTTCGTCGAAGCCGACGAGCAACCGCTCGGCCTCGCCGAGCCGGCCGATCAAGAGCAGCCGGCGCAGCTCGATCGTGCGGGCATGAGCGGCGTTGAGGCGATCACCATGGGCTTCGAGCACTGCGCGCGCCGCATCGAGCGCCCTCACCGGCCAGGACAGGTCACGCGAGACCAAAGCGATCTCGGCTTCGGCGAGGATGCAGCGCGCCCGCGCCACCGGCTCCTTCGTACCAAAACCCTGGCCGGCACGCTTCAGCAGCACCTTGGCTCTGGCGAGGTCGCCGAGCTGTGCCATCGCGATGCCGCGCAGCGCCAGCGCCGGCGCGTCCTCGCGCAAAGCGACGCGGTTGAGCGCGCCGAACGGATCACCCGCCGCCAGGGCCCGTCCGGCTGCCGTGATCAGCGAATCCATGCCTGAGCCCGAAATCCCGCCAAACTTGTCACTCCCGCCCCAAACCGTCCGGGGCCTAACCCTGTTCCAGACGCCGCATCGCGAAACGGCGAGCGGCGAATGTCAACCGACGACAGGAGCAAGCATCATGACGGCTCATCTCACTGGAACGCGCGAGGACTGGCTCAAGGCCCGGCTCGATCTGCTCGCGGCCGAGAAGGCGTTGACCCATCAGAGCGACGCTGTGGCGCGGCAGCGCCAGGCTCTGCCCTGGGTCAAGATCGACAAGGATTACCGCTTTGTCACCGAGGCGGGCGAGGTCGGGCTGGGCGATCTCTTCGCCGGGCGTTCGCAGCTCCTGATCTATCACTTCATGTTCGGCCCGGACTTCTCCGCCGGCTGCCCGTCCTGCTCGCTGATCGCCGACGGCTTCAACGGCATCCATGTCCATCTCGCCAACCACGACGTGACGCTGACGGCCGTGTCGCTGGCCTCGCTCGACAAGCTCGTCGCCTTCAAGCGGCGCATGGGCTGGAGCTTCCCCTGGGCCTCCTCGGCCACAGGCGATTTCAACTTCGACTTCAGCGCCTCCTTCACCGAGGAGCAGGAGCGGCGGGGCGCGGTCGACTACAATTTCCAGCGCGAGCCGCAGATGGACTGGAGCGGCAACAGCGTCGTCTCCGGGCTCGCCGTGCAAAGCGGCACGACTCCGGGCGGTTATATGCGCGAGCGGCCGGGAGTGAGCGCCTTCATCCGCGAGGACGGCGCGATCTATCACACCTATTCCAGCTATGCCCGCGGCATGGACGCGATCTGGAGCATGTATCCCTGGCTCGACCGCGCGCCGAAGGGACGCAACGAGCCGACCGGGCCCTGGTGGCGCCTGCGCGACACCTATGAGGCGCCAGCAGCCGGCAAGGCCCAGTCATGCTGTGCCTGAGCCCGAGGGCGCATGCCGATCGCGGAGCGCCGGACATACCGTCCGGCGTCTCCGTCGCAGATGCAGGCCGCGTCTTTCGCGCCGTCTGCATCCTGCTGTTCGTCGCCAGCGCGAGCGCGACCATCCTGATCTGCCGCGCCATGGCCGAGATGGGCGAGGTGCCGATGGCGGGCGGCTGGTCGATGTCGACGACCTGGACGTCGCTCTGTGGCGGTTCGTGGCCGGCGGCGGCCGGGGCCTTCCTCGGCATGTGGGCCACGATGATGACGGCGATGATGCTGCCTTCACTAGCGCCGGCACTCCGCAGGGGTCACGAGAATGCCGCGAGAGCCGGCGACGCCCTGCCGGCTCTGTTCAGCGCTCTGGTCGGCCTCTTCTATTTCATCGTCTGGACCGCATTCGGCCTGGTGGTCTTCATCGGCGGTGCGACGCTGCTCGAAGCCGCGCTGCGCTGGCCACAACTGGCTCGTGCTGTGCCGTTCTCCACGGGCCTCGCGATCATCGCGGCCGGTCTCTTTCAGATGTCGCGCTGGAAGCTGGCGTTGCTCGGCCAATGCCGACAGGTGAGCTCGCCCGGCACCGGCCCGGCAGCCGCGATCGGGCAGGGGCTTCGGCTTGGCCTCGCCTGCTGCGCCTCCTGTGCCGGGCTGACCGTGCTGCTGCTCGTCGGCGGCGTGATGGACCTGCGCGCCATGGTCATCGTCGCAGTGGCGATCACCGCCGAGCGGCTTGGCTCGGCCGGCGAACGCATCGCCGGCGCCACCGGCGGCCTGATGCTGGGGGCGGGCGTTGTCCAGCTGACGCAGGCATTCTGGCTGCTCTGAGCCGCGTCGCAGTGCGGCCGCCATGCCTGCCATGCATTTTTGCATCTGCACAGAAACGCGCCACGCAGTGCCGCGGCGCCTCGCTCTGGCCTATACAGGTCGCAGGCGATCTGCAGATTGGGTCGCACGCAAAGATTGTATGATCTACGAGGAGACGCACATGACGCTCAAAGCCCGATTCCTGATGGGAGCGGCCTTCGCCACGGCAGTGCTCGCAGGTGCGCCGGCGCGCGCCGACATCACCATCGGCCTGCTCGCGCCGCTGACCGGCGCTGTCGCCGCCTATGGCGACCAGGTCAAGAACGGCGCCCAGGCTGCCGTCGATGCGATCAACAAGAAGGGCGGCATCGGCGGCGAGAAGGTCGTCCTGAAGCTCGCCGACGATGCCGGCGATCCCAAGCAGGGCGTCTCGGCCGCCAACCTCCTGGTCGGCGACAAGGTCCGCTTCGTCGTCGGCCCGGTGACCTCCGGCGTCGCCATGGCCGCTTCCGACGTCTTCGCCGAGAGCGGCGTGCTGATGGTGACGCCGACCGCGACCTCGCCGGCCCTGACCAGCCGCGGGCTTTCCAACGTCTTCCGCACCTGCGGCCGCGACGACCAGCAGGCCGAAGTCGCCGCGAACTACGTGCTGAAGAACCTGAAGGGCAAGAAGGTCGCCATCGTCCACGACAAGGGCACCTATGGCAAAGGCCTCGCCGATTCCTTCAAGAAGGGCATCAATGCCGGCGGCGTCACCGAGGTCGCCTATCTTACCCTGAACCCAGGAGACAAGGATCTCGCGGCGGTGATCACCCGGCTGAAGTCGGGCGGCGCCGAGCTGATCTATTTCGGCGGCTATCACCCGGAAGGCGGCCTGCTCGC
>JAESGH010000489.1_pt1 | contig 16950 bp, 13 predicted proteins | sample 9269641 | NCBI WGS metagenome assembly JAESGH01 (sample SAMN14515345, study PRJNA621665) | algae metagenome | isolation source: Phormidium tanganyikae FI6-MK23 and co-occurring heterotrophs from granitic... | place: USA: Fort Irwin, California | collected 1998-05-24
TGCGCCAACGATTTGAAGATTGGCGAGAAGTCGCTGGGCTAAAATCGGCTGCGTAAATTGAGCGAACCTGACGATTGAGGGATGGTTGTGCTTGATTTTGAACATCTCCGCTTAAGTTGACAATGCCCTCATGTGGTACCACCTGAACAGTGATAGTTGAGGATGGATTCTCAACCTTTGCATCTCTAATGTTCATAATAATTGCGAGAACTTAGGCAGGATTTGAGGCCCTGGATAATCAAAACTATGCGATCTGCTTCACGGCATCAGATGTGTGTACCCGCTCCAAAACCTCAATCGGGATAGCTTGCCGAATTGCCTCTCTTTCTTCAGGAGATTGCGCTTCGTCCCAGAGAGACCGAATATCAGCGAGAGTCTCTGGATCGAGCCAGTCGGTTTTTCTGGTGAAAGTTTCTGTTTCCGTTACGTTGATTTCGATATTGGGATCTTGACCCATATTGCAGATTGGCGTAACCGACTCTAAAAGCTTACGCCTTGCTGCTGCCAGAAGACGGGTGCGAACTGGATTGAAGTTGAGGTTGATCGAAAACCGCTCAGAATTCTCCCCCCGCTTTCCGGGGCGATCAACTAAGCGGACTGCACCAGGACGATCCCGCCGATTTCGCTCAAGTCCCACCTTTTTTAGAAGTCGATGGCAAATGTCGATCTCGGTCTGTTCTTCGTTAACATGCAATCGGAGCCAATAAGAGATTTCATTTTTGAAGCGGAGTGCCCACTGCTTGACCTGGCGACAGCGCGGATCGGCGTTGCTATAGATTTCGCCGTCGAGCAATTCTAAAACGCCTGATTTGGCGATTAGAAGCGATCTAGCATATTCTTTAGGCAAGCGGTGAAGTGCTCGGATATTGCCCTTCAGCACGGCTTCAACCGCCTTCCGCTCGGATTCTTTTGTGGCATCCAGATTCTCAGCCTTTGCTTGCATCAAAACTCCGCGTCGCATGGCTCCGTTCTCTTTGCACAACGCTTGGTAGCATTCCTCTGGGTCATCAAAACTCACGCCAGGAAATTCCTCGCGCCACAACACCTTTTGGGCCAGAATACGGATCTCTAGACTCACATCCAAGCCGTCCAGTTGCTTGAGCGCCCACGCTTTCGTATGGTCTGGTTTAATCGTTGCCATTGCCAGCTCCGATGCTTGTTCGCGCCAAAGCTCTTCTTTGATGTCACGCCAAAGCTCAACCGTCATTGCGTCTTTGCCGAGTCGTTCGACTTTGCAATCGTATCCGGCTTTCTTCAGTCGCTCCACGAGAGCGGCATGAGCGATCGACTTCTGGATGCCAGACACGGATTTGGAGAGTGCCAAATAGTCCAACACCGCCGCCTCGATCGCCGCTTGAAGTTCAGAACAATTATCTTCGTCGAGCAATGAATCCAGATCGTAGACTCCCGCGATCGACTTGGAATTTAGACCCAATCGCCGCTTGATTGCTCGTGGGTTTAGCAGTGACTCATCGCCGTTTGACAAAATAAAGTCAGGCACAAAGATGAACCGATCCACTGGAGGACGATATCGCCCCAGCAGTTGCCAGTGAGTATCCGTTGCTAAAGCTGAAAAATAGCCCCAAACCGAGTTGAAGTAAGCGTCCTGAATGGAAAAATTGCCCTCGATTGAGACCCCAGATTTGGCGCTGGGGCTGAGAATCAAAACGTCTGGCTGATTCGATTGCAGCCAGGGGTTTGGCTGCTCAAAGAAGCCTGTAAACTGCCCTTGTTCATTCGTGGTTGAGTCAATCCGAACCACTTTTTTATCCGGGTGTTGTTTCAGTAAGGCTCGCTCTAGTCGCTCTGCCTCATCCTGGGAAGTGGTTACGAAGAGCAGTCGCTGACCGTGCTGAACTGCCTGCAAGAATCTCGCTCGGTAGCCACTGGCTTGGCCTGCAAACACTTTGCAATTCCAGGGGATTCCTTGTTTTTGGTGCCGAAACGCCCGAACTTCGTTACTCGCAGAAATCGACTTCATAAAATCGACGGCACGATCTGGTAATCCGTCCTCTGACAGCGCGATCGCACCAGTCTCGATCGCGTGGCGTGCCGCCGCTGCAAACTTTTCAAGAATCAGACTGTAGCGACTCCCCAAGGTGTCGCCCCCTGCGAGATGGTCGATCACCTGATTTGCCTCATCCAGAACCAGTAGGGTTGGGCGACTCCAAAACCAGTCCGGCAGTCGGTGTAGGGAATCCGGACACAAGACGATTCCATGAGAGTACGAAACGTCTGCCCAAAGGGCTTGCTGTTCGTCGGGCTTGGTTCCGTAGTTGTGAATATGCGGCAGGTTCCAATCGTGTGCAGCTTGTTTACCCAAATTATTAATCGGAGTCAAAACCAGGCAATTCCAGCCGAGAGAGATCGCAGCTTTCACCCAGTCTTCGCCAATTCGCACCGTTTTTCCGGCGTTCATCGACGCGTCGATCGCGTGAATCTTTCCGGGCTGCAACGCTGGCAAGGGTGGTAAATATTCGCCAGCGGTTGCGCGTTCGATCGGATAAGTCAGGGCATTCAGCCTGGCAATCATGTCGATCGCTTTGAGTGTCCAAGCATCTCGTTTGTATGTTTTAAGATCTAAAGCATCCTCAAAGACTGCTTGCAGCCAAGCTTGAGCGTGAATTCCCAAAGAAAAAATTGCATCGTCGATGCCCTTGCCCCGCGCTCTGTCCCAAACGCTGACAAAGACTTGAGCGTTGGTTTTCTTCAATGCAGCACCCAGTTTTAGAATTTGTGTGCGAACGGCTTTCTGCGTGGTGAACTTCTCGTCTTGGTCAAAAACAATGTAGAATCTCCGATTTTCAGTAGCAAAGTGTGCGATTTCAGGGTGTAAAGCAGTTTCACCCTTGCGATGCCAGTTGCAAATGCCCCGCAGTGCGATCGCTGGTCTCCCATGAGCAATCAGGCAAAGCGCTTTTTTCAGCCCTTCGGTGATAGCAACCGGCAGGTTGCACCGCCAAACCACCGCCCAAAATGTCTCACCCTCTAGCGGAGTCGCGTTGTAGCGAGCATAGATTTCCTGGGCAGTTTCATCGTCCACTCGAGGCAGAAGCGGAGTCGCTTGCAATCCTTGCGGGGTCTCATATTTAACGGTTTTAATCCTTGGAACTTCACCAAAACCCTTGAATTCCCTAGCCTGGCGCGGATTTGTCGGCTTGAAGTAGGGCACTGCGGCGGTTGTGCCGTCTATCGTGCAACCAAAGGCAACCCAGCCTCCATCGGCGGCAAAAGCGTATTTGTTCAGAATTCGTTGTGCCTGGACTCCCACAAAGCTGGTTACAGTTTGAGAGATTGAGATCGCGTGTTCGGTGAGCATTTGCACCGCCGCGTTTCCATTGATCCAGGAAACATTGACGAAGGCGAGTCGATCTGGAATTGCAGATTGTCTAAATTCTGCAAAAAAACTTGCAGAGAAACGGCTCATTGCACACCTCCCAGCAAGTCTAGTTGAGCCAAGTTCTTCGGCTGGGCTGTTCGTTTCGCTGACTTCGGCGGCTTCTTGGACACGGCTACCGCCAGCATTGCTGATTTTCGCTGAGTTAATACCATAAATTCCTCTCATGAAGTGGTTTTGAGAGGAACTGAGTAATATCACCGCTCGGTGCGGCTGCTAGCTATCTGGATATGAAACTTAGATAAAGTAAGATCGTTGAAAGACAGACTATAACTAGATTTCAGCCCCAATGTGACATTTTGCGTTCTGTAAGGTAGCATAAAGACATCGGAGTCCAATAACTGGGCTATTTGGCGGCTAAACCAAAAGTAATTACTACAGTTCCAGGTTCGAGTAATTGAATCGCTTCAAAAATTCCTCCGTCGATCCATCGACAGGGGGTTTTGAGGTTTAAAGGGGTTTATTCGCTAGAAAATCGCATAATTGCTCCTCTAAAAGAATGTAAATCGTCCCTTTGCTATTCCGAATGTAGGGGACTTTCAAACTGGCTACATTATCGTACAGATGTTCGGGAATTGATTTGAGTTGTGTCGGTTTGGCAAACACTAAGACGCGAACGGCGGTGCGCCGCGCATCTCTAGAGCTTCCTCCGAACAAGTCTCGTCGATTTTTCCGAATCCAGTGCTCATTCTCCTTTGCCTGCTCGATTAGATCTGGTTTTTTGTAGCGGGTTACGCCGCTTCTGCCCTTACGCTGAAAGCAAATGGCTTCGTGCTGTTCATTGTAAAAGACTTTGCCCATTCCCGGCGCTCGAACGGAAATTAGAAAGAACCGTTTCTCTGGCAACTCAATAAACATTTCGAGGGGACGGGGAGCCTCCGCGATCGGAATCTGAAGCGTGATTTTGGCATCTGGAAAACGAGCTTCGATCTGGTCTGCAATGCGCTGAATTGCTTCAAGCTTGCGCTGTTGGACTCCACCATCGACTTTATTGAGGATGTACGACAGAAAGACTAGCCCAACTGACCAAATCCCACTGAAAAACACCCCCCCGATTAGAGTCGTGCCACCCACGATGAAATAAGTGCGCGTCCAGAAGGTCTGGATGAGATCGCTTTCATCTTGTGCAGCACTTTTAGCTGATTCTTGTTGCTGGTCAGGCTCTTGTTGCTGGTCAGGTTGTAGCGTGGGCGTGTTCATCGGCTGTCCGAATTTGGTGTAAGCATCGAATGGCAAGGGAAAACGCTAATCGAATATCTCTGATCAGGACATCAACTCCGGATGAATCTAGGGTTTCTGAATGGGATAAATCAAAGCAGCAATCGATTTTCTCTAGTTCGTTAAGAGTGTCTAGGGCGAAGTTCAGCAGTGGCGGCAAGAGTTCATCGCAGGTGATCGGACTCGTTCTATTACAGAGCAAGTCGCCAAGCTGCCGTTTTCTTGCCTCATGGCTAAACAGCATCGACATTACACCTCCTGAGTTTTGGCTCTAAACTGTCGAACAGCTTCGGGACGAGAGGGGATCGCAGCACACATTGCCAGATGGTCAGTATTTAGGTTTGGCAGAAGCCGACTCTGCTTGATGCGATTGTAACTATCCCCCTCTAAGTAATGAATTTCAATTACACCGTCTTCCCAAAACCAAACCTCTTTCACACCTAAGGCTTTGTAGCGTTTGAGTTTGCTCGGACCTCCACTCGTAATCACAACCTCGATCGCTAAATCTGGAATCGACTTTTGCTCGTCAAAGCAGTAAGACTCGTCTGCTTGAGCAGCAGCCTCATCCTCACGCTCTTGAGAGAAAGAACCAGTTGCAACGAATTCGAGCCCTGCGGTCAGCATATAGTCTTCGACGAGAAAGCCAATATTACCTTTGACAATCTCGTGTTCTGGCGACGTGCCCAAAATCTCAAGCTCCCCACGGAAATAAAACAAACGAACACTAGGCGAATTGGCGAAACCTTGCTGAATCGCTTTGAAGTCCTCCCAACTCACTCCAGTTCTGACGAACCGTTGCTCTGTTGATTGTCCTGATGGTTTTGGAATAGTTGCCGTCATTACAGGTTCAACCTCGCTTTCAAGCCCTCATTTTCAATTATCGATTTGATTGAAGTTTTACTGTGCCTTTTCACGATCTTCCAAAAAACGTTTCACCTCTTCTGGAATTCGTGGTGATTCGCCGGTATTGTCAGGTTAACCCGAACGTAGAATAATCGTACTGGTTCAACTCTGTTCGCGACGTTCTGCTCATGTACTCTCGTCATCGATTCCCCTGCGAAATCATCAGCTACTGTGTCTGGCTCTACTATACGTTTCCCTTGAGCTACCGAGACATCGAGAAAATGATGCTGTATCGCGGGATTGAGGTGACCTACGAAACGATTCGAGAGTGGTGTCAGAAATTCGGGCAGCAGTACGCCAATCAACTGCGACGGAAACGCCCGTTCATCACTGATAAATGGCATCTTGATGAGGTGGTGGTGACGAACCCGCTGCGCGTGTGCCAGAGGCAACAAGAGACAGTAATACTACTTGTGGCGAGCCGTGGATTCTGAAGGGAACGTGCTAGATGTGCTGCTCCAACGGTATCAGGACACAAAGGCAGCCAAGCGGTTCTTTCGCAAACTGCTGAAAAAGCAAGGCTTCATCCCACGGGTGATTGTCACCGATAAGCTGAAGAGCTACGAAGCGGCAAGAAAACGAATGATGAAGACGGTGGAGCATCGACAGCATCAGGGATTGAACAATCGAGTCGAAAACTCACATCAGCCGACACGAGTCAGAGAAAGGCGAATGCGGCGATTCAAATCCCTAGGACAAGCGCAACGATTTCTATCAGCATTTGGACCGATTCGAGGGCACTTTCACCCGAAGCAACATGAACTGAGTGCAAAACGATACCGAGAACAACTGCGCCAACGATTTGAAGATTGGCAAGAAGTCACTTGCGTGAGATCTGCTGCGTAACACTGAGCAAGGCTGACGATTGAGGAATTATTGTGCTTAATTTTGGACGCACTCGGTTAAGTTGACAGTACCGTTGTAGTTTCCTCATTCAGCAGAGACCTCCTCTTATACTTCATGAGTTCAAGAGACAGCCCTGTCAAAAAAAGGGCATCTTTTCGCCGATTTCAGCCTACAGGAAAAAGCTCTAGTCTTTCTAGCTTTCGGGTCTCTCCAAAGCCGAGAGCAAGGCGACAAAATGCTCTATCAAAAAACGGTCTATTAGTTACGGCAGTGCCTCTCCAAGCTGACTCACGTCACCCGAAGTCAGGTCCCCTTTTTCTCCAAGAAGAGCAGCGACAGCCGCACGATTGAGGGGTCGGGAGAAAATGTAGCCTTGCCCATTCTCACATCTCAACACCTTCAGTTGAGCTAACTGTTTCTTCGTCTCTACACCCTCGGCGACCACATCCATCCCCAAATTCCAGGCTAAGGTAACCACAGTGCGAATAATTTCCATTTTTTCTAAATCGTCTTCTACATGAGTGATGAAGGAGCGATCAATCTTCAACGTATCCACTGGAAAGCGGTGTAAATAGCCCAAGGAGGAATATCCTGTTCCGAAATCATCGATCGAGAGATGAAGTCCCAAGTCTCTTAGTTTTTGAAGCATTGCGACCGCTGCATCCGCATTTTCCATCACCGTACTCTCTGTAATTTCTAGCTTTAAGCACTGAGCGCTGAGTCCTGTTTCTTGCAAAACTCCCTGAACTTGGTCCACTAAGTTCGGTTGAGAGAACTGTTTACTGGAAACATTAACACTGATAGTAAGGGGTGGATTCGTCGGAAACTGAATCTGCCATTCCCGCATTTGACGGCAGGCTTCTCGCATAACCCACGAGCCGAGAGGAATAATCAATCCAGTCTCTTCGGCGATTGGAATGAACTCGGATGGCATAATCAAGCCGCGCTTCGGGTGCTGCCATCGAATCAACGCTTCAAACCCGTTGATTCTGTCATTTCTGATCGACACAATCGGTTGATAATAAAGCTGAAATTCCTGATTCTGCAGCGCTCGCCGCATATCATTTTCTATATGCAGTAGCGCTACTGCAGAATCATGCATTGAGGGGTCGAACACTTGATGGCGAGCTCGACCCAGCGCCTTTGCACGATACATTGCCGTATCTGCATCTCTCAACAGGTCTTCCGGTCGCTCATAACGCGCTGTACCGAGAATGATACCAATACTAGCGGTTGCAAAAATCTCCTGGGCATCTAAATGAAAAGGATGCTTGAGTGCCTGTTGTACACCCTCAGCAATCTCAGTAGCGTCTTCATCCTCTTGAATATCGTCTAGCAAAATCACAAACTCATCTCCACCGAGACGAGCAAATGTATCACCCGGTCGTAAACACTCACCCAAGCGTTCAGCGATTGCCATTAAAAGCTGATCGCCAGCCATGTGTCCTAAACTGTCGTTGATCACCTTAAAGCGATCGAGATCGATAAACAGAACGGCGAAACTGTAATTCCCATGTCGTTTAGACAACTGGATGGCGTGTCCTAAGCGGTCCATAAACAAGATGCGATTGGCTAGACCCGTCAAAGAATCGTGTAAAGCATCATGTAAGAGCTGTTCTTCAGCTCGCTTCCGCTCGGTAATATCGGTCTGAGAACCAACCATACGGTATCCTCTGCCATTTTCATCTCGGACGACGAAGCCTCGGTTGAGCACCCAAAGATACCGTCCATCCTTGTGCAGCAGACGATGCTCACTTTCAAACTGCGTTGTGATTCCCTCAATGCAAGCGGCAATCTCTTGATGCACTTTCAATGCCTCCTCAGGATGAATTCGCTCCAGCCAATCATCCGGATGATTGGCAATTTCGGTGTCTTCATACCCCAGCATTGCTTTCCATCGGGATGAGAAAAATATCTGGTTTAGGGCTAGATTCCAGTCCCACAGTCCATCGTGCGTGCCCTGAATCGCTAGGGCGTAGCGCTCCTCACTTTCGCGCAAGGCGGCTTCGATTAGTTTATTCTCCGTAATATCTGAAACAGAGCCCTCATAGTACAGGGCTTGATTGCTGGAGTTCCGTACAATTCGTGCGGTCTCCGAAATCCAAATCATGCTCCCATCCTTGCAATAGACTTGTGATTCAAATTTCGTGATTACATCCTGCTGCCGTAACAACGCTACGAATTCCTTGCGGCGGTTCCGGTCTACATACAGTTGATGTTCGATATTGGTCAAAGCGACGAGTAGTTCTTCAGGTGATTCATAACCATAGATCTGAGCTAGAGCGGGATTCGCACTGAGGTAGTGTCCATCTGGAGTGGTTTGAAACAGTCCAGTGATCGCATTCTCAAAAATGCTGTGGTATTTTTCCTCAACTTGTCGCAAGGCTGCCTCAGCTCGTTGGCGTTCTGCGAGAAATAAGGCTAACCGTTGCACTAAGAAAAGCATGATGCCACCACCGATGAGCCCGATAACAAATAGGGATATTGTGAGATAGCTCAGGCTTTTCTTGCCTTGGTGATAAATCTCGCGAGGAGTATCGACTCGTAACAGCAGCGCTGGTTGACGGTAGAGATCGCTCAGCAGAACATATCCCTCAATCGTCTGTTCACTCAGGGGGCGGACTAGAATTGGGGATCGAGCTGTCAGATCAGGACGCACTGCTTCAAAATCTTTGGGAAGGTTGCCTTGAAGCTGCTGGACGGTAAGCTGCGATCTCGTTACCTCAGAAAGCCGCTGAATCGCATTGGCATCTAAATAACGGCCAAAAATTAGCACTCCTCGGATCGGTCCTTTACTCCCACTCGTCAGAATGGGTCTAGATGCGATTAACATCGGACCGGATGGCAATAATATGATTCCTGCCAAGTTAGTGCCACGAAGGGGTTGCTGAAGCAGCGGATCTTCAGCTGAAAGGTGTTGTAAAACTTTGAGTGGAATGGGCTGTTTGCGTTTGTGTTGTTGATCAAATCCCGTTCCGAAAATGACTCGCCCTGAGGGTTGAACAAACAGCACTAAATCTACCTTCAAATTTGCCAGTGCTTCTGGAACCAGGTTGGATTTGATGTAGTTGAGGTTGCCATCTTGAACGAAGGTGTAGGTATCATCCCAGGAAGACCAGTCTGCAAAACGGCTACTGAAGTTCTCTTGAGTTTGGGTAAAAACACTTAAAACTCCCTGGATAGACTGACGCGTACTCCGGGTTTCTGCATCGCGAACATGACGCATCAAAATGGTTGATGAGACAGTGTACACGGTACTTAGTAACCCGAGAAAGGTAATGCCAACAACGAGTAGTGTCTTCTTGGGAGTGATCATGTCTTTACTTTCAACTCTGCGTCAAACCGTTTCACAAACACGCTCAAGGCTTTCTTACTTGCAATACATTAAGATTCCCTAAGAGTGCTGTCCTGCAACCACGATTAGTTCACTTAAGTTAAGCAGAGGCTAGAATTACGCCATGCCATTGCTAAAGCTCTATGAATTAGAAGTCACTGAATTAGAACTCACTAAATTGGAATCCCAACAGAGTGTGAGGATTATGAAGTAGCGACCTACCTTGTTTTACCCAGTTTTCCTCACAGATACAAAATTAATTTGGAAAATAGAGCTGGTTATTGAGGCGATTCGAGATAAAGGGCTAGGGCAGCTAGGATTGTAGACAGATAAGCGTCGTGTACTTGAGATGAGCAGAACGGATAATACAGTCGTGTTACAAGGCTGGACTAATTCTGGATTGACGGGCATACTACAACGAGATTCAAACCCGCATTCTCTCGTTCATTCCAATACCGTAATTCAATCCAACTTAATAATGGCTCAATTCCGCGCTATAGAAGGGATTGAGCTATTTTCGTAGCGATCGCGCTTCTGCGGAACACGCAGAAGCGCCAAGGGTAAAACGGCTGAAACTTTCGCACAGTATAGAATGTGCCAGTTAGTCCAAAATTCTGGGACGAATCCAACTGATTACAAATTCACTACACAATACACTACAGCATTTAAGCCAGGGCACTCCTCAAAAACACACTTCTATCCGTCACTGGGTAGGAGTGTTTTGAGTGACTTAACCACTTCAACAAAAACACACCTCGCTTCTAACCCCATGCTGATGATGAGCGCTCCTGTTGGAGGGAGCCTAGAGATGAAAATTAGGAGAAAAAGCGTGACACAACACATCCCTAAGGGGCACGAAATCTCAGAGCCACGTATTCATCAGGCTGAGGAGCACTCCCAAAAAGGTCTACAGCATAGCGAAACCGTTGCACACTTGGGAAAGAGGTTACAGGAGCAGGGGCATGTCGCTCCAGACGTTATTCAACGAATTGAGGACTCTGCCAGGACGATGCAACAGTACGCGCAAGAGTCCCTAGTCCAGGTGGAGATTCTAAAGGAGTCTCGGTCGACCGAAGACTTTTTGCAGGCTTCGCAGCAGCATATCGAAGAAGCTCGGGCACATGCTAGGGCGATCAAAGCATTTTTAGGAGTTTCTAAAGAAGAGCACTCCTCAATAAGATAATCCCGGGGTTGAGTTTAACTCAACCCCATTTAGAGTCAGCAGAAGCAGTGATATCTCTTAAGAGCGTTTTGTGTGCTACTAAGATTCGTTAAATTTACAGAGTTGTTAAGAGTGATTAGCGCATGGCTTTCGATCAGGCTCCGGCGCTGCAATCTCAGTTGCATACTCACCATGTTGATCTGAAGGATTGCAGTATTTTTTATACGCAAGGTGGGCTAAAGTCAGATTCAACTCCTATTCTGCTTCTACATGGTTGGGGAATCTCTGCTGAACCTTATCATGAGATCTTGAACCTATTAGCAGAGCGGCATTTCGTGCTTGCACCTGACCTGCCAAGCTTTGGTCGATCGTCTTACCCTAATTTGATTCCAGACTACGACAGCTACGCTAGATTCGTGCTTTCGTTCCTAGATGCGCTCAATCTTCAACAAGTGCATTTGGTAGGGCACTCGCTTGGGGGAGGAATTGCGATTACTTTATCTGCTCTTGCTCCAGACCGAGTAAAAAGCCTAGTTTTAGTAGATAGTACAGGCAACCCATCTGTATCTCTCCTAGAGGCTATACCACGAAGGGCCTTTGAAATGACAGCTCAACTTCTGCTCCCCAAGCTGGAATTGAAATTGGCTGATATTCCTCGAGTCTTCTCTTATAACGTTTTGTTCAACACGGGAAACGTTATTCAAGCATTACTACTTTCGTTATTGGTAGATCTAAAGCATCTGTTGCCAAGCATTCAAGCTCCTTGTCTGTTGTTATGGTCAGAAAAAGACTTAACCACTCCTTTATCTGCCGCACAAGAAATGGCTGCAAAGATTCCAGGCTCCAGATTAACGACTGTAGAAGAAGGTTGGCACGAATGGGGACTGTGGTATCCCGAAAAGATTACATCGATCATGCTTGCTTTTACTCACGAGGCTGAACGTATCGATACGATTACAGCAGACCATTCTTCTGCACCCGTTTGAAGTGTCTCTAAGTAACTGTTTGTAAAAGCTTATTAAGCAGAGTGAGGTTGCCAGGTTCGACGATTGACAAAGAATCGTCGAACCTGGCAACCGAATCATGACCCCATAAATCATGCCCTCGTGATTTTCAGGTAAGCGCTCATAGCCACGGGTCAAGATGCGAGCATTGTCCAACCAAGTCCAAGTGCGTTCGACAATCCATCGTTTTGGTTCGACTTGAAAGCCTTTCGCTTCCGTTAGACGTTGACTCAACTCCAGCTCAACCACGCGCTGTTGAGGGGCAAAAAAGTGCTCAATCAACGTCTCCACATCCCCTCGGTATCCTTGGCCTGCCAGCACTTTGACAATCGGCTTAAACAGTTCGAGAACCTAAACCAGACCTGCAGGAGCGGCTTTGACATCAGCCGTGTTTGCAGAGGTGACGTGGCAACCGAGCACCAGTCCTAAGACATCTACGGCAATATGGTGTTTGCGCCCTTTCACCGTCTTGTTCCCGTCAAAGCCCTGTTCCTCCCTCCTTTTTGTCCGAGTTTAACGGACTGGCTATCGATGATCGCTAAGCTGGGTTCCGCATCGCGCCCTTCCGCTAACCGCGCCTCTCGCACCAGAACCGCATTGATGTGCTTCCAAATCTCCAGGCGTACCCATGATCGGAAGTCTCCATACACGGTTTGCCAAGCAGGAAAATCATGAGGTAAGGCACGCCATTTGACCCCATTGTCCGCTCGATAGAAAATCGTGTTGAGCTTAATTCGCTAAATCGTTTGCGACTGCTCGTCGTAGTTAACTTCTAAGCATGGATCTGGATTAATTAGACTCCTTGCAAAAATCTCCGACCTTTTGATAAGGTTGGGGACTTTTTTAGTGAGACGAGTGTTGCTGACTTCTTAAATACAATACTCCAGACATTTTTGGAATGGTGCCAAAAGGCTTTCAGGGCTTATGGCTTCAAGACTGAGCTATTTTTTCAAAATGGCAAAACAACTGCTCAACACCGCAGGCATTCAGTTAATCACCAAGCTCAAGCGCACCATGAAACAGCGATTGATGCCCTTGAATGACCGTTTGTTGCTCCGCAAACGCGCCATCACTGAAACCATCATTGACCAATTGAAAAACATCTCTCAGATTGAGCATTCGCGTCATCGTTCTCCCGTCAATTGCTTTGTCAATATTTTGGGCGGGTTGATTGCCTATTGCCATCAGCCGAAGAAGCCAACAATTGCGAACACGTTCCGTGTAGCGAAGCTAACGACCACAATTTGCTCCTTCCGGCTTAACCCGAACTGATGTTATTTAACGATTCATCACAGTCTGTAATCGTGGCTCTGGCTTCACTTCTAATTTTTTCCTCACTGAGCGTTTCGTTGCTCATAACCGCCTGTCTGACTAGCTCAGCTTGCTTCTTGACGTTCTGCGACTTTTGTAAAAATAGTTCTGCTGTTTCTGGCTCGTTTGCTTCACCCAGATGCTCAGCGATGTGGTTCATCAACAATTCACTCTCTTCTATTCCTCGCAGCGTAGCCCAAAGAGACGCTTCAATTGACTCGGTTACTTCCGACAGTAGCGCATTGAGAGAATAAGCATGCCCAGTATGACACCGAAAGCGGATCATCTTCCCCTCTTGGAGTTGTAGCAGTACGCCATGACATTCAGGACAGGTATAGGGCGAGATCTGCCCTAGCTTCATAATCCCCGACTCAAACGCTCTATCTTGACGAGCAATCGCAACCTCAAGCTTCATCTGCTCAGACACGGGGTTTTCCTCCTTTTCTGCAACCGCTTCCTTCGCTAAGTGACCTAATAAAGCGCCAATCTCCTTGAGCGGAACACAGTAATCAACCACTACTGCTTTCATCGCCTCAAGGGGCATCGAGGCGTGACGTGCATCAACTGGGTCTTGAATAACAACTTTCCCCCCTTGCTGTTTTACCCCATAGACTCCAGAGGCCCCATCATTGAGATAGCCCGTCAGAATGACTCCCACGACCTGCGCGCCATAAGCCACAGCCGCAGAGCGGAACAAGACATCAACCGATGGACGAAAGCGATTTTCCTTAGGTCCTTTGGTTACTTGGACGCAACCGCGCTCAATGAGCAGGTGATGATCAGGAGGGGCAACGTAAACCTGCCCCGCTTGGATCGTCTCGTTACTCTTGGCATGTCGAACCGGCAACGCGCACACCTTCTGAAGGATTTGCGGTAAGAAGCTGGGGTACTGGGGAGCAACATGCCAGACGATGAAGACAGCCGCTGGTAGGTTGGCGGGTAGATCAGCAACGAGCTGTTTCAACGCTTCCAGTCCGCCGGCTGAAGTTCCAATCACGATAATGCTGTGCTGTGACACTGAATGATTCCTTGACTAGAGTTCTGAACTTGGGGGTGCACAACTTCTCAAAAAGGGATGGTCCATCATGAGATATGCGAGTCTCATGCCAAGAAGTACTTTGCTCTTTCTCCCTTTAATAAAAGGTGAAACGAATTGCTGGAAGCCTGGATATGAAAGCACTTTGACAGCAAAAAGCTTGCTAGAAATCATGATAAGACTTAATCCTCTCTGAGGGGTTCTGCAAAGAATCCTTACAGGTAATTCACCACTTCTCTTAACCGAGACTCTGACACCTCTAGATAGTGGCTCAGATCATCTAGTGACTTGTGCCTACTGATGCACTGAATCTCTTCTAGAAAAAAACCGGCTTCTCTTATGCATTTGATGGCAGTGTGCCGAAACGAATGAGTCGAGACGTGATGAAGCTCTAGACGATCGCACACCTCTTTGAAAATGTGGCTCACAGAGACGGGGTGGGTGACTACTTCACTGAGTTTAACTCAACCCCTTAATCATTTGCACCGTTGTCACCTTTGCCATTCTTACCGTGTTTGCCCTTGTTGTCACTTTTGTTATTCTTGTCAAGCTTATTAGGTTTGTCAGGGGTATTGTCAACTTAATCCAAAGATAGAATAATCGTACTGGTTCAATTCTGATCTCACCCGCTTGCTCATGTACTCCCGTCATCGATTCCCCCGCGAAATTATTAGCCACTGTGTCTGGCTCTACTACACCTTTCCCTTGAGCTACCGGGATATCGAGAAAATGATGCTGTATCGCGGGGGCGAGGTGACGTATGAAACGATCCGGGAGTGGTGCCAGAAATTCGGACAGCAATACGCGAATCAACTGCGTCGTAACCGTCCCTACATCACGGATAAATGGCATCTGGATGAAGTGGTGGTGACGATTAAGAAGCAGCAATATTATCTGTGGCGGGCAGTGGATTCAGAAGGAAATGTGCTGGAAGTCCTGCTGCAACGGCATCGAGATACAAAAGCGGCAAAGCGATTCTTTCGCAAACTGCTGAAAAAACAAGGCTTCGTGCCACGGGTGATTGTCACCGACAAACTGAAGAGTTACGAAGCGGCGAAGAAGCAAGTGATGAAGAACGTGGAGCATCGAGCGCACAAGGGGTTGAACAATCGAGCCGAGAATTCCCATCAACCGACACGAGTGCGAGAACGACGAATGCGGCGCTTCAAATCCCCTGGGCAAGCCCAACGATTTCTCTCTGCCTTTGGACCGATTCGAGACCACTTCCACCCGAAACAACATCAACTGACTGCACCCCGATATCGCCAAGAACTGCGCCAACGATTTGAAGATTGGCGAGAAGTCGCTGGGCTAAAATCTGCTGCGTAAATTGAGCGAACCTGACGAGTGAGGGATTGTTGTGCTTAATTTTGAACATCTCCGGTTAAGTTGACAATACCTCCAGAAACAAGCACCAGAGGACGTTGAATCTGTGAACGAGGACAAGAAGCAAGCGACAGCTAAGGATTACCCTCATGGGTAATATCCACCTTCTCAATGTTCAGTACGATCAAACAGACTAGCTAAAGGAACTAATGGGCACTCCTGAATCGAATCTTCCTTTCCAAGTTACGCAAACCGTCTCGCGCGGTGGCACGACCATCGAGCTTTTAGAATACAATCCACTGGCAGGCAGCGAAACCTTCGCCATTGCTGAGCAGCTTTACACACTCAATCGGGCGGGGGTACCTCTGCGACAGTTGCGTATCCGCCTCGACAACGATGCCGTTCGCACTGAACCTGGAGCGCTGCAATTCCTCAAAGGTCGGATCAGCATGGAAAGCTCGACAGGCGCAGGCAGTGGTGTTGCTGGCTTCATGAAAGGCGCGATGGCCGCTGCCCGTACAGGAGAAACCATCTTCAAGCCACTCTACCGAGGTACAGGCGAAATTTATCTAGAGCCGACCTTTGGGCACTACTGGCTGATGCAGCTTGACAACCAAACGCTGTACGCCGATCAAGGTTTGTTTTGCTGCTGCGAAGATGCAATAAAAGTCGAGGCACATAAAGTTGAGAGCTTCTCAGCACGAGTGGCAGGCGGAGAAGGTCGCTATCAAACCAAAGTCAGCGGTACAGGCATTGTCGTCTTTCGTATTCCCGTTCCTCAATCTGAAATTCTTTCCCTGCCGCTCAATAACGAAACGCTTCAGGTAGACGGTTCATTTGCCCTGCTGCGTACTGAAGGCGTACAATTCAGCGTTGCCCGCGCCTCTAATTCGTTTTTAGGAGCCGTTACCAGCGGGGAAGGGCTGCTGCAAACGTTTCAAGGAACTGGCAGAGTGTGGATTGCTCCTACTCAGCCAGTGTACGATCGCATGAGCTTTCTAGCCGCCGCTCCAACGATGTCATCCACTCAACAACCATAAGTGCGGAAGTGCGATCGCCGCTCTTGTAGGGTGCGCTTCTTAATGCAACGCTTGCTACTCGGCGTTCCCGTAGCTTTTGGGTTAAACTCAGCGGAGCAGTCACCCACTCCGCTGGTCTTCAAAACCGTGAACCGCAGAATAAAAACACCTCTAGCCAATTGGTAGGGGTGCTTTGCCGCGTAGAGATTCAGTCTCCAGAAATCGCCAAATCAATTAATTAATTTAGGGGGTTAAAGGTCAGAGCCACGATCGCCCAACTCGAATGGGTCAATAGTTACGGCTCGATCAAGAGCGTTCTAATGCAATATCTAAAGCTGGAGGCATGAGTAGAAAACCGTCTGCGAATGCACTTGATTTGTTCGGGAAATTCGAC
>JAESGH010000490.1_pt1 | contig 16910 bp, 16 predicted proteins | sample 9269641 | NCBI WGS metagenome assembly JAESGH01 (sample SAMN14515345, study PRJNA621665) | algae metagenome | isolation source: Phormidium tanganyikae FI6-MK23 and co-occurring heterotrophs from granitic... | place: USA: Fort Irwin, California | collected 1998-05-24
TGGAGACGGCGTGTGGATTGCACAATTTTCGCCTTGACCACCGCCAGTTGAAATTCGCTTAGTTTGATGAGTACTTGGAAACCAGTTTGAATTCCTACTGCCTGCTATTTCCGATAAAGTTTATTGTTACCGTAAATGTCTATCTATAGAAATCGCTGACTTAGCTGACTTAGAAGATTTGCACTCTAAGTTACTTTGAACTATTTCTGAGTTCTCAGGTAACTCTCATAGATAACTCAGATTATCTTCAGCATGGAATTTTATACTAGAAATCAAATTAGAACTACGCCCACGTTGTTCTTCAGATATCCCAGATCAAGTTGCTCTATTTGAACAGAATTATGGCTCATATTCTTTTAGTTGAAGATGAAGTTGCATTAGCTCAGTTTATTGCGCTTGAACTCGATAGCGAAGGATATCAGGTGAGCGTGGCACCTGATGGGATGACTGGCTTAACGATCGCACGGCAATCTTCTCCCGATCTTGCCATTCTAGATTGGATGCTACCTGGATTATCTGGGCTAGAACTTTGCCGCCGACTGAGAACAACGGGAAGTAAAATTCCGATCATTCTCCTCACTGCAAAAGATGAAGTGGAAGATCGCGTCTCAGGACTAGATGCGGGAGCGGATGACTATGTGACGAAACCCTTTAGCGTTGAAGAACTTCTGGCACGAGTTCGGGCACATCTACGCCGAACTCAGGAAACCAATGAAAGAGTCTTGCAGTTTGCAGACTTACGACTTGATCTGCTGACTCACCAAGTTTTTCGCGGCGATCGCATGATTAACTTAACGGTCAGAGAGTTCGATTTGCTAGTCTATTTGATGCAGTCTCCTTAGCAGGTTTTTACGAAGGAGCAAATTCTTGAGAATGTTTGAGGATACGATTTTATCGGGGATTCTAACGTGATTGAAGTATACGTACGGTACTTGCGATTAAAGCTTGAACAACACAGCGGAACGCGAGTGATTCATACAATTCGTGGAATCGGATATGTGGTTCGAGAGCCATAATCAGGAAAAAAGTACTTATACTCGGTTTCCTAATGCTGGCAGCGTTAATGTAAATTCTGTGCCCATGCCAGGAGTAGAATCGACAGAGATCGTTCCTCCCAGTTTTTCGACTAAGGTTTTGACGATCGCAAGTCCTAATCCAGTTCCTCCAGTCGCACGATTTCGGGACGGATCAACTCGATGAAACGGTTCAAAAATTAATTCCTGTTGCGATCGAGGAATCCCTTCCCCGCGATCGCTAACTTGAAGAATTGCAGCATTATCTACCTGAGTCAAGCGAATCAGAATCGGTGCATCTGATTCAGAATGTCGAATCGCATTCTGAATCAGATGATTGAGAATTTGCATCAGATAATCCCGATGCGTTTGTACTCGAATCGGGAAAGGTGCGATTTCGGTTTGAAGATTGCCGTGATCAAACTTCTCAGTCAGATTCGCAATGTCTCGCACAAACTCATTCAGAATCAATAGTTCCTGAGCCATCGAGATATCAAGGCTTTCTGCACGAGCAAGATCGATTAGGTCTTGCAGAATCAGCGTCATCCGTTCGGCTTCCGCCGTTGCCATTACCAGACTTTCTTGCTGAACTTGAGATAAATTTGGAATGCGCTGTGGCGTACGTTGAAGATAGCCATAAACCAAACTCAGCGGAGATCGGAGTTCGTGTGCAACATTACTAACAAATTGGCGCTGTTGGTGTCTAACGGCTGCCCGTTGTCTCAACATCTCGTTCCAAGCCTGCGCTAAAACCCGAACTTCACTGGGGGCATAACGCGCATTGAATGAATCCGACTGAGCCTCAGTTGATGTGGTTTTGACCCAGTGCTTAAACTGATGTAAAGGACGCAACAAGAGCCAAATCATACCTAGAACTGCGACGACCATCGCGCTGATCACCATGAAACTGAGTGATGCTAATTGCTCTGCAATCCTGCGAAATTGGTCAGCACTCATATTCTCTGAGTACATCATCAGCACCGTTTGAATGCTCCAATGGCTGAACATTCTGTAACTGGTGAGAGCGATCGCATGAATGGCAATAACGCTGGCAACGAGCCGAAATAGCAACGAGGCAGGATCAAAGAGTTTCCACCTCGGTCTACTCCATCGACTTAAAACCTGACTCAGCGGATTCATTGAATTTACTCATAATGGAGACGATTAACTTTACGTTAGTCTAAAATCTCAGAATGAACGAGTAATCTCCCAGGCAGAGCCATAAAATCTTACTTAACTTCATTCGCCGGAAACTTGGGCAATCTTCCTGATTTAATTGCAACGACAACATCATAAGTCGAGCAATAGGCAACGGTGACATTGTTGGCTTTGTTGTAGAGATTTACAACCATTCCTGTACCCCCGGCTGAATTCCAATCGGTTCTAAATCTCCAAAAAAGTAGCGACGCAGTTCATCGCCGCCGCCGAACTGCTCTTTGTGCTGCGTGATTTTGGCAATCTTTTGCTGAGCTGTCAAACCCGTTGCATCTTTCATAGCTTGAGCAGAAGCTTGAACAAGCTGAGGGTCGATCGCTTTGAGCGGACTATCCCAAACTGCAAGCGTTCCAGCCAAAATAACAACGGTTGAAGCTGTCGTCAGTAAAGAAGTAAGTTTCATCGTGGGAAATTCTTATCGATTGACGTATGAATTGAAATGCTAGATAAAATGCTCTTGTAAAAATGAGTAAGAGTAATAAAAAACTGTCTCCCTCATCTTTACAAAAGCATCTCACAGCAACCTGAGATTTTTCTGAAACGGAACTAGAAGTTGTATGAATTTATTCAGATGAATTTATCAGGAAAGATTCAGTTATTTCTCAGGAACTCATGCAGCGGTAAAAAATATGAATCAAGGTTTCTAAGAGAACTCTCAGACAACAAGTCTTATGCAGGGTTCAATTGTTACTCAGTTATGACTCAGAAACTTTAGTGATAGTAGCTATATTCCATCCTGATTTGCTAGTAGAAGAATTAATGGCAAGCCTTTCTAGGCTGGGGATGGAACTCCTACGGCAGAGTATCCCTTTCTCGAACACTATGAATTTTTTGGATCTTAAACAGCTCCCTCCTAATTTGCGCTCGGTCGTCACGTATCAAGACTTATCACAGGGAACTCATCTCTTTTACCAGAAAGATGCAGTACATTCTATCTTTGCTGTTCTATCAGGCAGAATTCGGCTCCTCTTTTACACGGATGAAGGTCAATCCATTGACCAATATCGAGTTCATGCTGGGGAACTTTTTGCGGAAGTTGCTCTATTCAAGGATGTCTATGGATGCAGCGCGATCGCAGAAGAACCAACACGAGTGATGGTATTCCCTAAATCAGAATTTTGGCGATCCCTACAACAGGACTACGCTTTGTTCACAGCATTCATGAGACATCTCACCCATCGATTACATCTAACAAAGGTAATGTTAGAGATTCACGGAATGCGATCGACACGGGAGCGAATTTTGCACTATCTTCGTTTTATAGCAGATCCGACCACAAGAACCGTGCGGCTAGAACAGTCACTTAAACGAACTGCTCAAAGCTTAGGGATTAGTCCTGAAGGGTTTTCTCGTACTTTAAAGCAACTGCAAGCAGAGGGAATGATCACTCGCACCAAGCGAATCATCACACTCCATGAACCTTATAATCAGATCGGGTAAATAGTAAATTGGCGTAGAGTCTGAATTATAGACTCTACGCCAAGTTGAAGTTCTTTGATAGCTGCTCTCTATGCTGAAATTGCTGGCAAAATATTACCTAAAAATGCATTAACCTCGACTAGGAACCTGAATTCGGGCTGTTCCAACTGGGATTTCTCTCGCAAGCCCAACTCGTTTAGCGGTTACGCCATAGAGCAGAATTTCCCCTTCTTCTTGCTCAGTGCGAATCCCATCAATTTCTACTGATAGTGTCGTGCCAGGTTGAACAGGTTGATCAAACGCGATCGCAACTCGCTCTTTACTCGCTGCAATCTTGGCTGGAATCGCTCTGCCCGAACTATCCGTAACCTTGACCTGATTGAACTTCGTCATTTGGGGCGGAATAGAAAGCCGTAAATCTTCCAAAGCCATTCCAACGACCATGACTCGAATGACGTGATGGTTGTTCAGTAAACCAGAACTGCTAATAAAGGGAGCCGTAAAACTAAACTCCATTTTGTTGAATGCGACGGAATCCACGAGTGGCTGCGTTGCTTGGGCTGCGGGAGCGAGGGTTGCGGCTGCAAGAATAAGGGCAGAGAAGCTGCTGTAAATGAAACGTTGCATGGATCGTCTCCAATAAATTAAGTGAATGGAAATCAGCTAGGTAGGAAAAATCTCAGATGGCTTGCTGATGCGGGTTGAACAGCCCTTCTCGAAGCTCTTTAAGTTTGAGTTAGTCAGGCATCACGACGTAGAGCTGGTTCAGGTTGCGAGATAGAAGTCTAATCTTTAAGAGTCATGTAGGAGTCAGGTTGAGGGTAGTGGTCTAGACCTGTGGATATCCTCGCTGCAATCCTCACTGCTGATGGGTTCTGTAAACCTGATCCACAGGTCTAGCGCATCACCAGGTTGAGACTAGTTCTAATCTTGCATGAGGTTGCTGAGAATCTTCTGAGTAAGACCTGATAATTTCTACAGAATTCGCTGAGAAAAGCCTAAAGTTCACTTGATTTTTCTCGACGAGCTACCTTGTAATGATCGTAAGCCGCGCAAATCCAAGCCCCTATCAACATGAAAACGTTCTTATCCCAATTTCCCTGATTATTCGGGATCAATCCATCTGGACCAATCAGACCGAATGCTATGGTAAAGCTAAATAGCATGAGCATCATGGCAATTCCTGCCCATCGCACAAAGCGATTAATCACGAATAAAACGCCCACAATCATCTCGGTGATTGGTAGCAGATAGGCATAGGGAACGGCAATAATCGCAGGGAGCGGACCAATCCCTGCAAATCCCCAGCCCCATAGCTTGAGCTTGAGCTGCGTTACCGTTTCAAAGAAGCCACCTGGAGCATTGAAATAGAGGTAATTGGCAATCCCAGACAGAATGAAGAAAATCCCTAATAGAACGCGCATTGTTGTGATCGAAAGTCTGAATAGACTGCGTTCGTTACGTAAGCCAGGTTCATTGTGAGTATCTAAAATCATGAGAGGTCTCCAAATTCAAGTCATGTGAAGGTTGCACAGAGATGTTGATCTCTATTTCTGCTGAAGTCGATTCAGCAATGCGGGAAGCTGGGTTGGCTTCAACGCTTGCTCAAACTGAGTCGGTTGAGCAGCACGCCACAGTAGAAGTCCACTACTTGCAACGACGATCGCAGCTGCAATATCTCCAACTCGTCGCAGCGATCTCATTGGCTTTCGAGGCTTAGACGCAAACTGCCCATGGTGCTGGAACAGTTCATCCGTTAGCCAGCCTACGGTTGTTTTGAAGTTGTGGACATACACAGGCAGCAGTTCGAGATAGGTTCCATGCCGAACCAAATGCCCCGCCCGTCCCGTAATCGGAACTCGATCGAAGAGATTGGCAACGCTCTCACCCAGTCCTAACTTCATCAACGTGCCTCGCAGTGCGACCGTCGCAGCTTTGGGCGGTTGCCCATGCGCGATCGCATGCAAATTGTGTGCGATCGTTGCGCCTTGTTGATAGGCAACCTGAGCCGTCGCAGGGAGGGGTTTTTCTAACACGGCACAATCCCCCCCAACAAATACTTCAGGGAAATCGGGAAGTTGCAGTGTGGGAGTCACACAAAGACGACCTGCGAGATCGCGCTTTTCAGGCAAGATGTCCAATTGCTGAACCAGCGGGTGTAACCCATTCCCCGCTGTCCAAATTACAGTGGCAGTGCGAAGGGTTTTGACTTCTTGATCCTGCTCATACTCTAAAGTATCTGGAGAAACCGATTTGACGGCAATGCCTTGGATAATTTCGACCGATACCGTTCGTGATAGAAGCGCATTCTGAACAATTTCTCGCAGATGACCATTGATGTCTCCTTTGAGAATTTCGCGGCTCCGATTCAACACTACAATCCGAATCTCTTGCGGATTTCCATGCAATCGGTCATACCATTGAGGAAGTAAATCTGCGAGCGTTGCTGCCATTTCTAGTCCTGACGGACCCGCTCCCACGATCGCGATCGTTAACCATCCTGGTCGCTGCTCATCACTCGCTTGAGTTGCCCGCTGAAGACAATCCCGCAACTGTCGCCTTAACGCGATCGCATCTTCTCCAGTGCGAAACGAGAAGGTATGAGCCTCAGCTTCTTTGATACCAAAGTAGATCGGAACACTTCCTAATCCCAATACAAGATTGCTATATCGATAGTAGAGTCCTGATACTAGTTTGATTTGTTGTTGCTCTAAATCAATGGCGTGAATGTCATCTTGCACGAACGTTACGCTATCACACTCAAATAAATCGGCATAACGAGGCTGAACTTGACTATCCGTCATCTCGCCGCTTAGAAGTTCGTATAGCAAGGGCTTAAAGACAAACCGCTCCGCTCGATCAATGAGTACAATATGTTGTGGATAGCGGCGCTGGCAAAGGTGCAACGTCGCAAATAGCCCTGTAAAGCCAGCACCCAAAATTACGGTTGGCAGAGTTGTTTCTCTCATAACGGTATCCTGCTGCATGGTGAAGCGATCTCGTAAGGGAGGTCTGATGCCTTTTAATGATTGTGATTTAGAAACAATAAGCAGAAATGATAAGTTGCTAGGAAGTTTCACGCATAAAGCTGATAGTCTGATAAAAAATGTCTCAGCTATTTCTCAGCAGATTCTCAGTTTGGCAGAATTCTCAGCATGGATTTTTCCACGAGTTTGCTGGATGGCATTGAATAGATCGTTCATCGAGAATGGTTTTGCAAGCCAAGAGATGATGTCTTGTGGAAAGAAGCGATCGCTTTTAGGATCTACTGTCATGCCGATAATTGGCACTTGATTGCCCTCGGCTCGAAGTTGGTAATGCAGTTTCACTCCAGCTTCTCTGGGTAAGTCCCAGCTCAGTACAATCACATCTGGACTCCAGACTTGAGCTGCTATCAATCCAGTTCTAATGTCGTGTTTGACACTGAATTGATAGCCTTCAGCATTGAGTTCTAAGGCAATAAAGCGAGCGAGATTGATTTGATCTTCAACTAGGAGAATGCGCGTTTTCATAAAACACTGTGGTAGAGAACTCTATTTCATCATCATGTCCGACGAAGCTTCAGATGACCTGAGAGCAAGCTTAGAACTAGCTGAAAATCAGGGTGCTCCCCCTGAACAAGTCTTTTTTGACTGCTTTGAGCTTGGCTTCAGATCTTAGGGTATGTTGAGACTGAAAAGAAAAGCTTGTCTATCACCCAGAATCGCTATTTTTGTATGCGCGACTCTATCGACTTCTCGAATTTTGATCAATTACCAATTCAGCTGCAATCCGTCTTGACTTACCAAGTTTTGGAGGCTAGAGAACACTTGTTTCACTTGGGTGAAATCGCTACGACCCTGTTTGCAATCAAAGCTGGAAGAATTCGGTTATTGCACTACACAGAAAGCGGTCAGATCGTAAATCATTATCAAGTCATGGTCGGCGAAGTTTTAGCCGAAGTCATCTTGTTTCTAGATCACTATGCTTGTAGCGCGATCGCAGAAGAACGCACCGAGGTTCTAGTTTTTCCAAAGCAAGCATTTTTGGCAGCACTTCAGCATAATCCAGATTTTGCTACATCTTTTATGGCACAGCTTACCCATCGGCTCTATTCCACAAAGGTGATGCTGGAGCTGCGGGGAATTCACTCAGCACGCGATCGAGTGCTGCACTACTTGCGTTTTATTGTTCCTCCCGATCAGAAGAGTATCGTGCTGGAGCAGCCCCTGAAAGCGATCGCCTACGACCTTGGCATCAGTCCTGAATCGCTATCGCGGGCGTTGACCCAACTAGAAAATGAGGGCATTATCGAACGCGACAAGCGCAATCTCAGGCTAATCAGATAGGTTGTGCTACGAATTCACGAGACAGATTTCGAGGCATATTCTTAAGACAATCTAAAAATTTGCCAACCTTGATTTGAATCAAGGACTCTCTCACTTCGTACAGCCTAAGCTTGTGTCGTTGCTATATTCGATCAAAGCCCTGGAGAGCAAATTATGGATTTTCAGACCATCCAACAAGTTGCACAGCGCTCGGCTGTTCTGAAACTTCCTAAATTGCGTGATCAGGATTATAGTCTTGACCATTATTTGCATGAAATCACTCGTGATGTCTGTCAACTGCTGAACTCAGATTGGACAATTATTACGCTGGGTGAAGGCCCATCTGGACAAGTTTTAGCAAGTAACCTGCCGATGCGAAACGCAAAAGCCAAACTCTCCCTGCATGGAAATCTTGCAGCGCTCTTGATACAAAATGGACTGCTCTGCTTCATAGATGAGGTTGAGCATCAGCTAGACTACCAAGAGCCATTGGGTCGATACACTTGTTCTCTGGGCATTCCGTTACGAACAGTACACGGCAAAATGATAGGAACGATGTACTCCTTTCATCAACATCCCTGCCAGCATACTTCAGAAAGGCTCTCTATCGTCAAGCTATTTGCGGAACGAGCAGCAATGGCGATCGAGAATCATCAACTTCGTCAACAGCAACTTGATCAACAGTCAAAGCAAGAAGTCGCTGCTCGTACCAAAGATTGGAAGATGATGCAGTCAAAACTGGCAGATCGGGAAAGGCTAGCTGAAATCGGCGAGTTCACAACCCTGATTGTCCATGAGGTTCGGAATCCCCTCACAACAATCGAAATGGGATTAAACCATGCCAAAAAGAAGTTGTTTTCTGCAACGGATCAACAACGACTCGCCCTGGCTCTCAGTGAATCTCAGCGTTTGAAACATTTGCTGAATGAAATCTTGCTCTATGCAAAACCACAAGTATTAAAGCTATCAAAGCTAAACATCAGTGCTTTCTTGACTGAGTTGCTCGTCGATCTAAGAGAAATGCCGGAAGCGGCTGAACGTTCTGTAGAACTCACCCATCTACCGCCAGAAATTTATGTTTTAGCGGATGTTAACAAGTTGAAGCAGGTTTTTATTAATCTAGTTCGGAATGCCTTTGAAGCCATTCATCCTGGAGAGAAGGTCAATTGCGAAATTGTCAACAGTTCTCATCCAGAGCAAATTTGCCTCAATATTCACAACAACAGCGATCCGATTCCGCCAGAAATCTTATCGCAATTAACTACGCCATTCTGCTCAACGAAGCCCTCTGGAACTGGATTGGGTTTAGAGATCGTCAAACGGATTGTCACAGCACATGGTGGAGAATTGACGATCAACTCTTCTACAGCAGGAATAACGGTGAGTGTTCAATTGCCGACCATTCCGAAACAATAAACTACTCTCGCAGTGCATAGCCAACTCCTCGTACTGTATGCAGGAGCCTCGGCTCCTGATTTTCTTCTAGCTTCAAGCGCAAGTATCGAACATAGACTTCAATAATGTTGGAATCGCCCATGAAGTCATAGCCCCAAACGCTTTCAAGAATCTGATCTCTTGTAAAAACTTGCCGAGGATGGCTCAGAAGATACTCTAACAGATCAAATTCTTTTGCAGTCAAATCGATCGCTCTCGCCCCGCGATGCACCTCGCGCGTTTTACGATTCAGCTTCAATGTTTCAAACTGCAAGGTGGTTTCGTCACCCTCTTGCGCCCGTCGCAAATGGGCACGCACTCTTGCAAGAAGTTCCTCAATGCTAAAGGGCTTGACGATGTAATCATCGGCTCCTGCATCTAAACCCGTAACTCGATCGCCGACTTCATCTCTTGCTGTCAACAACATGACAGGCACTTTACTCCCAGTGGCTCTCAAACGGCGACACAATTCGACTCCGGTGAGATTCGGCAGCATCCAATCGAAAATTGCTAAATCAAGAGTGGCTTCACGAGCAAGAGTCAAACCAGTCATTCCATCATGTGCAACACTCACTTGATACCCTTCGCTGGTTAGCTCTAGTTCAATAAATCGAGCCAGTTTCACTTCATCTTCAACAAGCAGAATGTGGGCACTCATGGTCAAGTTCCTAACGTAAATAACGTCAAAACGATCTGGCTGTTTGACTGATTGAAGTATAGTAGATTACGCCTGAAGCTAGGCTGAATTCAATCTGTAGGTTTCCTAAATTTATGATGTGAAGCTTCTCAGACAAAACTCAGCGTTCTCTCAGGTTGCTGTGAATTCAAGGATTCAACTTTGAGCGACTGCGATCGCATGAATTCGAGTCTGACGATCAAAAATCACTCTCGGCTTCAATAGGATTCGGAATAGTAGCCACAGAGATCGCACTTCTCCAGGCGCACATCGGCTTTTCCACTGTCCCGCACGGCAGAATAAGAGTTCAATTAACCGGCGTTGTTGACTCAGATCTAACCCCTCAAATGTGACTCGTAAAGTGGGAAATTCGGGTTGTGGATTGCTGATCGTGACGTGCGCTTGAAGGTGTAAATTTTCTTCCATAATCTCGATCGTGACCGGTCGTAAATCGAGTAACTCTGGAACGCTTTTCTGAGTCAAAACAATCTCTGCTCCCACTTCTGAAATCACAGTTGTCATTCCCCAAAATTGTCGATCGTCAACTTGTAGCCGAACGGTTCGACGCAATTGAAACCATTCATGGCGCGATGGGCGGGGCGCATCAATCAAAATTAGCAGCGAAATGCTCAGCATCAACAAGTTATACAGGCTCCAGAACAAGCCTAAACTCAGTCCCTTAAACTGTTCTGCAATATCAGATGGAACGTTAGGATGCGCCATTCCGCTCATTGTATAAACGCCCAGATTCATCCACAAACTTAAAGCACTCGCGCAAAATAGCACGATTAACGGTAACGCTAATTGCAAATTGAATGTAAAGCGATCGCTCGTTTCTCCTTTCGGTGTCACATTGAATCCTTTAGAGAATGGATTGAGTAAGGTCTGAATCACAGTCAATGCTAGGGGAAAACACAAGACAAGCGAGTAAATATCGGCAAGGAGTGCAGAGCGCGATCGATGATTGAGCCAAGCGGTGGTTGTAAGCTGAACAAAGTAGTAAGGGATGAAATAATACAGGGCTTCAGCCGTTGTTGCTCGAATGGGAATGACTCCTAGAAACGCATATGCTAATGGGATCAATAGAAAGCCAAGCCGCGAAATGCTAGTAAACCAGTGCAGCAGTCCTTCTAAATGGGCAAGGCGCTGAATCGGACGTAAGCCCCGAATGGTTAACGGATTTGCCTGAATAAAGAATGCTTGTAACGTTCCTTGTGCCCATCGAACTCGCTGAAGCGCTTGTGCTGCAATATTCTCTGCTGCCAATCCTGCGCTGAGTTTCTCGTTGAGATAGACCAATTGATAGCCACTGGCTGCGAGTCGAATTCCAGTAAAGTAATCTTCGCTGAGGGATTCGGTGAAGAAATCGCCAATTTCCGCTAATGCCGATCGACGCACGACAAACGAAGTGCCTGAACAAATCACACCGCCTGCCGCATCGCGAAACGGTTGAATCTGCCGATAAAAGACTTCTTCTTCAGGGGTGAGAATGTCTTCTAAGCCTAAGTTGTAAGCGATCGGGTCAGGATTGTAGAAAGTCTGCGGTGTTTGAACGAGGGCAACTTGCGGCTGTTGAAAAAAGCCGACAGTGCGAGTGAGAAAGTTTTGAGTTGGAACGAAGTCTGCATCAAACACAACAATTAATTCACCAGTCGTATGCATGATTGCATGATTCAGATTTCCTGCTTTGGCATGACGATTATCAGGGCGCGTCAAATACTCACATCCCAACTCTTCTGCGAGTTCTTGAACTTGCGATCGCCGCGTGTCATCGAGTAGATAAATCCGTTTGTGGGGGTAGTCCAATGCCTGACAGCCAATAATCGTCCGCTTTAGAATAAACGTTGGCTCGTTATAGGTAGGAATTAAAATATCGACGGTTGGTGTAAAGGTGTGGTTGAGAACATTGATTGAAGCGTGATCGGCTTCGGATCTGCGATCGCGCACTCGCAACAAGAGCGTGAGTTGAATAATACTCCCCGCTAACATCAGCAATTCTAGAACGAACAATCCGATGCTAAAGGCTCCATTTAACGGTGTACTTAAATTCAATGTGGTGAGCGATCGCCAGAGTAAATATCGAATCGTCAACACCAGCAAAATACCTACGACAAAGACTCGCGACCAGGGCTGAGGACGCGGCGAGACTTTTGTAATCAGCAGCACCCCAAGCCACAATAAGACTGTCCAAAACAATAGATAATGCCCAACCATCATGGGCACTTCGATCCACATGGGAGGACTTTCTTGGAGCATATTAAGCTGTCGAAAAATGGTGCTAATCGTTCCTTGCCCTGTAAACCACGCTGCCGATATTGCACCCGATACAATGACGACACTGAGCATAACCCACGTAGCAACTTGAGGATATGCCACCCGTTTCCAGCGCGAAACTGAGAAAAACTGTTTGAACTGCTGTGAAGTCATAAGGCTGAGGTAAGTTTCTGAAACGAACTGCCCTTCATTGAAACAGTGCAAGATTAATTTACACTGAGAAAACGATCGAGAAATTACGACTGCACATCTATCTGAGAAAATGCTGAGTTTTAGCTGAGATTTTTCACTGAATAAACTTAGAAAACTACCAGGATTCGTTTAGATTCTCCTCAGCGATCGCGCTCATACTGGAGTCATCTTGGATAACGGGTTTGGTCATCAGGCTATTCTCACCTTACAGAGAGATTTTTATGGACTTTAAGGATGCTATTTTGCTGCTTCATCCTGTGATTGTCGTTACGATCGTATTTCCATTGATGGGACTCATCGCCAATCGTGGGCTAAGAGTTCGACAGCGACGCTTACAACTCGCGTCTGGTTATAAAAGTAAAGTGTCGCCCGTTGTTGGACAAGAGCATGTTCAGACTGGGCACTGGCTTACAGGCGCCGTAGTTGGGGCAACGCTGATTGCGTTGGCAAATGATATTTTTGGCAAGGTGATTGGTGAGCAACTGTGGAACACAAATTCGTTTCAGGTTGGGTTCATTGTGCTGCTGTTTGGTGCGACGATCGCATCAGTCGCATTGCTCTATCAAGCCCAGCAAATCAAGTGGAAAGCTACTTTTGCAATTTTAGCTGGAATGGGATTAGTGATTTTGGGCTGTCAAGATGGTGTGTATCGCAAAACAGATCAGTGGTACACTTCGCACTATTACTATGGGATTGCGGCATCGCTGTTAATGATATTTTCACTGTCAATCCTGAAAAGTATTTACCAAGATCGGACACAACGCTGGCGAACCGTTCACATCGTAGTTGGTAGCGCTGTGGCGCTGCTCTTTCTAGGGCAAGCGATCACCGGAACTCGTGCATTGCTCGAAGTGCCGCTGAGTTGGCAAGAATCCTACATTCAAAAGCTGTATGAACTCCAGTGTGATGCGAAACCTTGTACCGTTCAATCTGCTCCACGCACGCCATAAGAAGCATTGCGAAAACTTGGTTTATTTTTCCAATCGAACCGTAATGAACTTAGAAGAATCGCAACGATCTCGCAAAAAAAATTCGGGACAACTCTACCTCTGGCTTGCAGTCTTAATTTTCGGTGCTTCTAGTGCTGTTACCCGTAAGCTAACTGAAATTGGCGCTCAACACTTTATTGAGGGACAAAATCCGATTTCCTTGTGCAACGTTTTGTTTGTGGGAAATCTTTGTGCTTTGCTGGTTCTGATTACATTTTACGGACGGCAGTGGAATTTGGAAAATTTGGGGCGGATCTCTCAACGCGATTGGATCAGCTTGACCGTTGTAGCGCTTTTAGCAGGTGCGATCGCACCTGCTTTGATTTTTCAAGCTCTCGCAATAACGCCCGTGAATGATGTAGTATTAGTTGGGCGATTGGAGCCACCGTTAACATTGGCATTTTCGATCTGGTTTCTACAAGAGCGAGTCAGCCGATGGGAGACAATGGGCGCGATCGTCGCATTAGTCGGCGTGAGTTTGACCATCTTCTTGCAGCCTGCTGCTCCCACCCTGCAAATGGGCATTGCAAGGATTGGAATTGGTGAACTATTGGCGGCGATTAGCGCGATCGCATTAGCCATTTCAACGATCGTGGCTAAGAAACAGCTTTCTCAATTACCGTTAGGAATTTACGGGATTCTTCGGACGGCACTCGGAACCCTTGTCTTCTTTTTTGCTGCATTAGTTATTTATGGCAGTGACCATTTTAGAGATATTTTCTCACCCTTTCTCTGGAAATGGATGCTAGTCTATGGGGCAGTGATTGTCGTGCTAGGGCAGTCGTTCTGGAATCGAGGCTTGAGAGCATCAATGGTTTCGACGGCATCGATTATCAGTTCATCGACTCCGATCATTGGGGTTCTCGCTGCCTACTGGATTCTGCATGAAGCGCCGACCCAAGCTCAATATATTGGCGGTAGCGTTATTTTAATCGGTCTACTGCTGAGTCAAATTGGTACTTATCAAGCTCAAATGTCACTTAATCATCGATGTGTGCGGCAAATTGAACAAATGAAAATTGAAGCCGGGATGGGATTTAAGGGGGGTTAAAAGTATTCATACAATTGCTTACTTCTTTATTAATAGAGGTCACGATGGAAACAGCAGATGTAATTGTGATTGGGAGCGGGCAGGGCGGAATTCCACTCGCGGCTGATTTTGCGTCATCAGGGAAGAAGGTTGTCTTGTTTGAACGGGATGCTTTGGGCGGAAGCTGCGTGAACTATGGTTGTACTCCTTCTAAAGCATTTCTGGCGGCGGCTCATGCTGTCGGTCGCGCCCATCAAGCCGCAAAACTCGGTATACACGCGCAAATTGAGGTTGATTTTCCGGCGGTGATGGAGCGCGTGCGGGGAATTCGGAGTCAGTTTAACCAAGGGTCTAAACGGCGGCTAGAAAGTGCAGGAGTTAGAGTCGTCTGTGCTGAAGCTGCTTTCACTGGAGAGCGAACGGTGAGCGGCGGCGGGGTGACAGTGCAAGCTCCGATCGTGGTGATCAATACAGGAACCTCTTCTACCATTCCTGACTTTCCCGGTTTAGCTGGAACACCTTATCTCACAAACCGAAATTTCTTTGATTTGCAGCAGCTTCCGCCTCGTTTGTTAGTCATAGGCGGGGGCTATATTGCACTGGAACTCGGTCAGGGAATGGCACGTTTAGGTAGCAAAACAGAATTGATCGTGCGCGGCGGTCGCTTACTGGCTCAGGAAGAGTCAGATGCCAGTACGGTGCTTGCAAAGGCATTTGAGCGGGATGGCATCGGGCTGCGTTTTAACGTTAATGTTCAGCAAGTTAGTTATACAAACGATGGGTTTACGGTAACGCTCAGTAATGGCGAAGTTGTTGACGGGGAAGCATTGCTCATTGCGATCGGACGCAAGCCGAACACTCAGGCGTTGAATGTTACTTCGACAGGTGTGGAATTAGACTCACAAGAGTTCATTAAAATCGACGATCAGTTTCAGACGACTTGTGCTGGAGTTTATGCGATCGGGGATGCAGCGAAGCAGCCTGCCTTCACTCATGTTTCTTGGGAAGACTATCGCCGCTTGAAAGCGATTCTGTGTGGTGAATATCGGACGCGCAACGATCGTGTTTTAGGCTATGCGGTTTACACAGAGCCGCAAGTGGGTCGAGTCGGCATGACGTTAGAGCAGGCTCAGAAACAGGGGATTAATGCCCGTGAAGTGACTTTGCCGATGGCTCATATTGCGCGTGGTATTGAGTGGGGGCACGATCTGGGGTTCTATCGCATGGTCATCGATACGGATACTAATTTAATTTTAGGAGCAACGCTGGTTGGATATGAAACGGCTGAGCTAGTCCATGTCTTTTTGGCATTGATGGAAGCTGGAGCGCCTTGGCAGATGCTTGAACAATCGGTTCACATTCATCCAACTTATGGGGAAGCCCTGCCGAGTCTTGCAAGGCTATTGATTGGAGCGGATATGCCAACCTGTCCCAATATGTAAGGGGGAACGATGACAACTAACTTGAATGTGGGCGATCGCTTGCCGGATATTGAACTTCCCAACCAAGACAAAGAACTGATTAGACTTTCCAAGCTCACGCAGCCGATCTTAATGGATCGCTACATCGGATTTACAGATGGTTACCCGCTCATTCTAGTGTTTTATCGAGGCTTTTTCTGTCCGCGCGATCGACAACAGCTTCCGCAGTTGGTTCAGTTTCAGAGCGAACTCGCGGTGAACTATAGCAAGTTAATCACGGTGAGCGTTGATCCGCCGATCGTACAAGCTGCCTTTCGAGCCGGGTTAGGAGCGCAATGGCACTTCTTATGCGATGAAAACCGCGAATTGATCAAGCAAATTAATATTTTGGATGAAACCGAAGGAGAATATGCTTATCCCGCTCAACCTTATACCTTTGTGCTATGTCCTGATCTCAGCATTCACAGAATCTATAATGGTTGGTTTTTTGTAGGTCGCCCCACGATCGAGGAACTCCGACAGGATTTACGGGCGGTGATGGAGACTCGATCGGACTATCGCTATGAGGCTTACAACACGCCAGAAGTGAAGCAAGTTCGTATCCCTCAACAAACCTGGTTAGACGGTGCGCCAAGCTTAGGAGCAAATGGGTTACCTGTGCTAGAAGGCATTGTGCGTTGGTTTGATCTCAAGGCAGGGAGTGGCATGATTGCGAGAGCAGATGGGGGCGAAGATGTCTTCTTTAACTTTACGGCGATTCCGGGTGAGGGATATCGCACGCTACAAGCAGGAATGCAGGTCAGATTCGAGTTAGTATAGCGCTACCAAAGCGTATTAGGACGTATATTAGAGGGGTAGTGTTGTGAAGCATGGCTATGGCTGCCCCCTACAGCGAAGATATGCGCTCCAAAGCAATTGCTGCGGTGAAACGTGGTGAACG
>JAESGH010000493.1_pt1 | contig 16508 bp, 15 predicted proteins | sample 9269641 | NCBI WGS metagenome assembly JAESGH01 (sample SAMN14515345, study PRJNA621665) | algae metagenome | isolation source: Phormidium tanganyikae FI6-MK23 and co-occurring heterotrophs from granitic... | place: USA: Fort Irwin, California | collected 1998-05-24
CCGCCAACGATTTGAGGATTGGCGAGAGGTTGCTTGCCTAAACTCTGCCGCGTAAATTAGACAAATCGTGATCGTAGCGGAACGATTGTACTTAATTCTGGGTTTTTCTCATTAAGTTGACAGTACCCTTTCTTACAACATAACCAATTTTTCTGCTACAGCGTGAACTTCTTGTGTGAAGGGATGGCTGGGGTACTGTAAACAAAACACTCCACTACTTGCAAGTTGTAGTATCTCTTCGTTTTCTTGAAATAATCCTGCCACCATTGCTTCGTAGTTTGTTTCTACTTGCTGTCTAATCGTTTCTCGATCGAAGGCTTTGGGCATTTTATTGACGAGCAGCATCAGGCGAGGAACGTCTAACTTTCGAGCAACTTCTAGCGTGACTGCTGTTCCTAAATAATCTTGACGATCGGGGCGGAGAATAACAATCATCGCGTCAGAAATTGCGATCGACAGTAGGGTTTCTTCGTTGAGACCGGGGTGCGTATCAATGAATAGAAAATCCAGGTTTAACCGATCTAAAAGTTCTTGAAAACCATCATTCAAAAGCCCAACATCAAATCCTTCGCGTAAAACTTTCGCAATTTCACCTGCCTTTAAACTTGCAGGAACTAGAAAGATTTTGCCAGCGATCGTAGCTGATTCTCCGTTAGCATCCTTTAACTGATGGGTCACATCATAGGCAGTTTGTTCAAGGGCACAATTTCCCCAAAGATAGTCATTCAATGAGTAGGTGATTTTCTCTTCGCTTAAGCCAAAAATGACGTGAATTCCAGGTGATTGAATATCGGTATCCACAATGCAAACGCGTTTTCCTTGACTGGCGACAGCAGTGGCAATATTTGCGGTGAGGTTAGATTTGCCCGTACCGCCCCGAAAAGAGTGAATGGAAATGATCTGAGACATGGCAACTTCTTTGTCTGAATCGGTTGCCATTAGTATGGGAAAACTTGTGATGAAACTATCAGCAAACTTCAGTCGATCAAATTTAAGCGAATCAAGTTTAATGTGTAGGTTAACTGCTAAAAAGCAAGGGGAGCACTAGGAGCGCATTCTGCAACTTTAAAGATGATTCATTAGAAGAGTTTACTGACGATTTCTTCGCAGTTGTCCTGCACGTTGCTGTAGCTGTTGGAAGTATTCAGTTTCGGTGATTTCTACGACCTGCCGCGATCGCTTAGCAGCACTAACTTCAAGGCGGAGTTCTTGTAATTGTTGCTGCAATTTTTCTTCACGGGCTTTTGCTTCTTGCACCTGCTGTTGGTGAAATTGGGCATTCGCGATCGCTTGCGCTGCTTGAGAAGCAACGGTAGAAAGCAGTTTGAGATGTTGAGCAGTGTAATGGATAGATTGGCAATGGATGACATTCATGACCCCAATGACACCTTGCTCGGTTTTGAGGGGGACGGTGATCAGTGCGTTGATGGGCTGCAAGTCTGTGGATGACAGATTGTATCTCGCATCGGTTGTAACTTCGTTAATAATTTCGCCTTTTGCAGTTGCTAAAACGCTTGTGGTAAAGTGCTGAATCGCCGTGTGATTCACGTTGTTCAGGCTGAACGTGCTATCAGCAGCTTTGGTGACTGAATCGGTGAGCAAAATAGAAGCATCTGTGGTAGGAATTAGCTTGCGGACTTCAGTGAGAACGGTTTGACACACGATCGTGATGTCTAAACTTGCCGTTAGCTTTTCAGATAGGTTATAGAACAAATTGATTTCACGATACTGATCTAAAACTTCATCTGCTAAGGTTTTGAGTTCTAATTCTCGCTCGCATAAGTGAGCCAAAACAGTGGCAAAGATCTCTGCATCTCCACTGCCGATAATCCAGCCTATTAGTTTTTCGCCCACTGACACCGGATATTTTTCCGTTTGAGCCGGATTTGGCTGTCCTGCAAGGAGCGTTCCAACGGCGTCATGAATTTGCACAGGTACACTTAGGGTACTGAGCAATACAGCGATCGTATCTCCTGATTTTTTGAGAACACGCTTTAAGTTAACTTGCACCATTGGCTCGCCAGTTTGAGTGACTGAATTGAGTTAGTGTGCCCATCCCTCGTGAGAAGTCATAATTCCTTGGAATTAAATTTCTTCAACCTAAAACAGATTTGGGACTTCCTGTAACACAGTGGGCATTCTGAGAGCGGATTGCCCAAACCCTCGATCGATTTGGTGATGCAGAACCTTCATGACACACTCAGTAATTCAGAAAGCGATTGCACTTCTTCTCCTGATTGGGGTGGGTTATTTGCTCAAGCACAAGTTCAACACCGATGCTTCAGTAGGAGCGATTAGAGCCTTTATTCTCAATGCTGCACTCCCTGCGACTATTTTTTTATCTACAATCGAGATTGATACGAGCTTAGATCTAGTGCTGTTGCCGTCGTTTGCGTTGGCGGTCAACATCTCCTTAATGATCATTGGGTGTGGTCTAGCGTATTTACTAATTCCTAGAACGCAAAAGCCTAAAAGACGCGCTCTAATTCTATTATTTCCCTCGCTGGCACCGGGACTAACCGTTTATCCTTTTGTTGAGCAATTCTTAGGTAGCCAAGGGCTTGCTTGGGCGGCTTTAGCCGACATGGGTAACAAATTTTTTGTATTAATTGGGTTATACGTATTAGCAATTATTTGGTATCAAAAAACGGCTCGGCGCTTTGATTCTCAACTTAAACCCCAGTGGCAGCAGATCGGAATGTTTCTGCTGAATGAACCTGTTAATATTGCTATTGTGACTGGCGTTGTCTTTACTGCTTTCCATCTCAGTCCTGTTTCTCTTCCACTTGCGTTGTTCGATACGATTCAGAAGCTTTCAGTGTGTGCAACACCTTTAATTCTGTTTTATGTCGGAATCTCACTCAAATTAGAATCTTTGCAGTTTGGCACAATTCTAATGGTGCTACTGGCAAGGGCAGGAGTTGGTTTTTTATTAAGCGGAGGTGCGATCGCGCTACTTCATCCTGCTTCAGAGGTGGCGATGCTCTTAATTGCTCTACCACAAGCGTCTTGCAGTCTATGGTCACTGCTTCATGCCAGTCGAATTAATCAGCAGGATTTGCGGGCTGATCACCTGTTCTTTGATACAGAATTTGCGACAGCCTTGTTAGCAATGTCTTTTCCGTTTTCAATTTTTATGCTGTTAATTGTTTTTTCTGGCAGCACCTTTTTTAATTCGTCGATTCATCTTGCATGGGTAGGAAGCGCCTTTTTAGGGGTATTTAGCGTGGTGTTTTTATTGAAGCAGTTGCCGATCGGATTACAGACCCTAGTAGCAGCTAGTATCTCCTTAAAAAAACTAGTCAAGCCTAAACCACCGAACCGAGAACGCTCTGAAGACAAGCCAACCTCAATCGATTCAGGGCAAATTGTGCAATTTCTACAGGCTCACCCTCAACAAAGCCATAAATTAGAAAATCTTAATCAAGTCATCGTTCAGTACTTACGCTCAGAAATTAACAATCCTAATGTCGCTCTAAAAATTTACTACCTTGTCAAAGGACGAGTGCTCATTATCTTAGGTCAACATAAGCAGGGCAGTTTCATAGATTTAGACATCATATTTCAAGACCTAAAAAAAGACATTGAATCGCTAGAACTAGATTGCGCTGATCATATTCGCCTTTACTTCAGGGTTGTAGAACAAAAAGAACCGTATACGTGTTATCCATTTATTCTCAATTCTAACTTCAACAATTCCTGCACCATCAAGGATTAGAACTAAACATGCTTTCTCTACCCTGGCTACAACGCAAAAGACATCAATCTGGTGATGAGAAATTAAACCGCAGTAGAATCGCTTCTGTACTTTTAGTCGGCGGTTCCATTGCGGCGGTTGGAATTGTTTCATTTATGAGTTATTGGGTCGTTCGAGGTTTGATTCTCAATACTCTGAAAAACAATGCGCTGCTAAAAGTAGAGAATGCAGGAAGCGAAATTGATACTTGGCTGGCAAAACAGCTTGGTGAAGTTGAAACATTAGCAAGTAGTTATGAAGCCCGATCGATGAAGTGGGATGTTGCAGAACCTTTTTTGCAGTTAGAGCAGGATCGGTTAGCTGATTTTTGGATGTTTATTCTCGTCAATCCGGATGGAACCTACTACACAACTCGTGTTGGATTTGCTCAAGGGAAAAAATTGAGCGATCGAGAATATTTTCAACGCGCGATGAAAGGTGATTCTAATGTATCGGATATGATCATCTCTCGAACAACGGGCAAGCGTCAGATCAATATTTCTGTTCCTGTGTGGTCGTTTCCTCGCGCAAACTACGCCCAAATTCCTCAAGATAGAGTTGATGTCCGAGCCAAAAGTCTGCTGTCCTACAACCTTCCTAGCGATCTATCTCAACAACCAAAGGTAGTGGGCAACTTAGCCGGTAATATTCCCATCACCAACGTTTCCCAAGTCGTTGCCAACACTGAACTTGGCAAAGGAAGCTATGCGTTTGCGCTCGATTCTAAAGGTGTTGCGATCGCTCATCCTAATCCCAAACTGACCGAAGGCACTCAAAGCTTTTTAGAAAGTGCAAATCCAGCATTAGCTAAGATCGCTAACGCCATGGTCAATCGCCAGCACAGCGTTAATCTAATGCAGCTTGATGGTCAATGGGTGTATGTGGCGTATGCACCCATTCACAAGGCAGATTGGTCAGTGGCGCTAGTGATTCCACGGGAGAATCTAGAGCAGCAATTAAATGCGCTCAATCTGCTTGCTGCTGTCGTTGGCGCACTGTTGGCGTTGGCAATTTTCATTGCCTTACAACAACTGCATCAGCTAAAAGAAACGCGCGATCGAGCCATTCAGGAATCCCGCTTAAACAAGCAACTCGCGCAGACTAGCACGCAACTTCAAGACGCTCTGGCTTATCTTAGTACCATTATTGATACGTTGGTCGATGGATTGTTAGTGACTGACTTCAATGGCACGATCACATGCTGTAATCCCGCCCTGTCTAAGATGTTTGGCATCGAATCGGCTGACTTAGCTCAGCAAGATTCTGCGATCGTGTTTAGCCATGAGATCACTGATCTAATTGCTCAAACTCAGCAGTATCCCCATCAAGTGTTTACGGCAGAAATCACCCTGAACAGTGGTGGCATTGGCAAAGCGGTGGCATCGGCAATTTTGAAAGCTGCCTATTCCGACAGCCAAGGAAGTTTAGACCGCTCCTCGATCGGCTCTGTGATTTTGATCCGCGACATTACCTCAGAAAAAGAGGTGGACCAAATGAAAACAGACTTCATTTCAACGGTTTCCCACGAACTAAGAACTCCCTTAACGTCGGTCTTGGGCTTTGCCAAAATCATTAAAAAGAAACTTGCTGAAGTCGTCTTTCCGGCGGTTGCCAGCGAAGAAAAGAAAGTGCAACGAACCATCCGGCAAGTGGAAGACAATATTGACATTATTGTGTCAGAAGGAATGCGCTTGACGTCGCTGATCAATGATGTGCTAGACATTGCCAAAATGGAAGCGGGTAAAGTTGATTGGAAGATGGAATTGCTGGATGTGAGTGAAGTGGTGGAACGCGCGATCGCAGCGACTTCTGCGCTGTTTCAAGCCAATCAGCTTGAACTGATTCAGCACATTCAACCAAAGCTACCAAAAGTAATGGGAGATCACGATCGGATTGTTCAAGTTGTCATTAATCTGATTTCTAATGCCGTTAAGTTTACTGATCATGGTTCCGTAACTTGTCAAGCAATTCGTATTGAAGACGATGTTTGTATTAGTGTGATTGATTCTGGCACTGGCATTGCTGCGGACGATCACCAAAAAGTGTTTGAAAAATTTAAGCAAGTGGGCGATACCTTAACCGATAAGCCAAAGGGAACTGGGCTAGGGTTACCCATTTGCAAACAAATTGTCGAGCATCATAGCGGTAAAATTTGGGTTGAGAGCGAACTTGGAAAGGGCAGCACCTTCTCGTTCACGCTGTCAATTCAGAACGAGACAAGTCAAGCCCAAAAAATGATTGATTTCAGTACCCTTGTTCAGCAACTCCGAGAGCAAGTGATTCACCAGGATTCTGAAACGAATCGATCTCAGAAAACGATTCTTGTTGTGGATGATGAAGCCCCGATTCGAGAACTGTTGCGGCAAAATCTAGAAGCAGAAGGGTATCAAATCTTAGAAGCTAAAGACGGCAAAGAAGCCGTCGAAACCGTTAAACAGCAGAAGCCAAACCTAATCATTCTGGATGTGATGATGCCCGACATGACCGGGTTTGATGTTGCTGCGGTGCTGAAACATGACCCGCAAACGATGGGCATTCCCATTATCATTTTGTCGATCGTGGATGACAAAGAACGAGGATTTCAAGTGGGTGTCGATCGCTATTTGACGAAGCCCATTAATACTGAATTGTTGTTACATGAAGTAGATTCGCTGATTACTCAAGGAAGATCCCGACGCAAAGTTTTAGTCGTTGACGAGAATGAATTGGCAACAAAAACATTGGTTGGAATTCTGCAAGCGCAAGGGTTTAGCGCAATCGAAGCCTCAAATGATGCGGAACTGATCGAAAAAGCGCTCTCCACTCAGCCTGATACGGTGATTGCGAACGCGAAGTTTTGGGAACATTCAACGGCAGTGAAAACCTTAAAGTTTGAAAAAGGATTTGAAAATGTTTTCCTGCTTTTAATTGTAGATCATAAGCCCGATTCAACGTTGCCTTGAGCAAATGTTGACGAAGTTCTTAAAACGTCCTATTTGAAAAACAAAAGCCATGTCGCCAAAGATCTTGATTGTTGATGATGAATCTCACATTCGTCTTCTTTTAGAGCAAACCCTAGAAGAATTGGAAGACCAAGGGGTTGAGCTACTCACTGCTGCAAATGGACGGGAAGCGCTAGAAGTTATCAAAACTGAGGCTCCTCAATTAGTCTTTCTGGATGTGATGATGCCCCATTTGAATGGTTTTGATGTGTGCTCAACCGTTAAACATGAGTTGAACATTCAAGACATTTATATTATTATGCTGACTGCAAAAGGGCAGGAGTTTGATAAGCAGAAAGGTGCGGGCGCAGGGGCAGATTTATACATGACCAAACCCTTTGATCCAGATGAAGTACTAGAGAAATCGATTCAGATTTTAGGCTTGTAACACCATCAAAAAGCCCCTCTGTATTAAGGGGCTTGCAGCAGGAATTTTTGGGCGATCGCTCTATTAATGCAAATAGATTTGAATACCAACCACGATCGCAACTAATAACACGATGGGAATTGCGATCGCTGCCATGCCGTTGTGGCTTTTGACAACGCGACCTTCATGGCTAACCACCGCTTTTTTAATTGTCTCATGCATTTCCTCGCGCAATTTAGCCATTTCTGATTCTAGGCTGTCTGTGCTGTAAAGCTGCCGCAAGCGATCGAAGGTATCGCGAGCCATGACTAAGCTATCTTCAGGACGACGAAACAGAATATCTAGAATCTCTGTATGACCAAAGACTAAAAGCTTCGAGGATTCTACAGCCTTGACAGTCGACGATCGGGGCTTACCGTCGATAATTTCAATCTCTCCAAATACTTTACCTGCGCCCAAAGCCTTTGAAACCACATTTCCGGTTTCGGGATAGGTATCAATAATTTCAATTTTGCCAGTTTTAACGAGATAAACCGACTGGCTTTCGTCTCCTTCACAGTAAATCGTTTCACCCGCCGAGTAGGTGCGCTTTTCCATAGTGCTAATTTTTCACAGGAGCGATAGTTTCATAGCTATTATTCCCATACTGTATCCAGGTCTATCGCTACAAACAACGATAACGACAACAGGAGTATGAATGACGATGGGTATACGCCAACCATCGTCGTCTGATCGGGGGCAGCCCGGTACAAAGACGATGGCAGATCTACTGTTCCTTCCCGATCTGGAGCGCGGTTTGATGAATTGGCTTCTCCGCCAGCGCTCTGCGAGTCTCAATGAGGTTGCAAACTATTTGGCTAAAGATGAAGCCACGAGCTTAGAGTGCAACCTTAAAGGAAGCGCCCGATCGCTGTTAGAGAAATTAGCAGCAGAAGGATTTTTGCAGGCAACGGAATCCGAAGGACAAATCTGTTATCAGCCCTGTCTCGCTTCAAGGCGGGGTCGTCAAGTTCCCTCAACTATTTGGAATGCCCTCGATTCCTAATCGATATCAACCTCAGTTTCTGTGTGAGAAGTTGCCATGATTACAAATGAGCCGACCGTCAATCAATCCAACGTCGATCAATCCACAGCGGTGCTACCTTCTTCGCAGGTTTGGCAATGGCGTGGTTATCCGATTCGCTTTCAGACCGCTGGGACTCAGGGGTCTGCGGTGCTGTTAATTCATGGATTAGGAGCGTCGAGCGATCACTGGCGTAAAAATATTCCTGTCTTAGCCGAACATCATCGAGTGTATGCGATCGATTTGATTGGGTTTGGTCAATCTGCTAAACCTGCTCCTGGACATCCCCCTGAAAATCCGATTGAGTATCGGTTTGACACTTGGGGAGAACAGATCACCGCCTTCTGCCAGGAAATCATTGGGGAACCAGTGTATGTCGTGGGCAATTCGATCGGCTGCATCGTTGCCCTGCAAGCTGCTGTTATGGCTCCGCAAAGAGTGCTAGCGATCGCGCTGCTAGATTGTGCATTGCGGTCACAGCATGAGCGCAAGCTCAACTGGTATCGTCGCATCACCTTTCCCCTCGTTCAGAAGATTCTGACCTACCCTGCGATCGGACATTACTTCTTTTCGAAACTGGCGCAGCCGAAAATTTTGCGGAAGGTGCTGCTGAAAGCCTATGGTCGCTCAGACGCTGTAACAGACGAATTAATTGATATTTTGCTACAACCCACTCGCGAGCCGGGTGCAGCAGATGTTTTCCTTTCTTTTATCACTTACTCTCAAGGTCCTTTACCAGAGGATCTGTTGCCTCAAGTATCCTGTCCGGTCTTGATTGCGTGGGGTACAGCTGATCCGTTTGAGCCATTTGCAAAGGGAAAAGCTTTGGCAGATTTTCCGATCGTGAAAGACTTCATTCCGTTAGAAGGGATTGGGCACTGCCCTCAAGATGAAGCCCCTGAACTGGTCAATCCCATTCTCCAACAATGGTTTGCTAAACACGCGCAACCATCGTCTATCTAGATATTTACTGTTTGAGGCAAACACAGCAATTCATGCCACATCTTAAATTCCGACCTTCCAAGATTTCCCCCTTGGTCTTTATCTTCACGACTATCTTGTTAGATAAGTTAGGGGAGAGCATCCTGTTTCCGATTCTGCCTTTTCTGTTAGAACGATTCCGGTCAGATGCCCTGACGCTTGGATTGCTCACGTCGTCCTTTGCGTTTGCGCAGTTCTTTGCAACCCCAATGATTGGCTCTCTATCTGATCGCTACGGTCGCCGCCCGGTTCTGTTGATCTGTGTTTTAGGAACTTCTCTGTCCTATTACATGTTTGGCTTGGCAGGCAGTCTTTGGGTTTTGTTTGCCTCCCGAATGATTGATGGAGTCACTGGCGGCGTGGCGGCAACGGCTCAAGCTTACATTGCCGATATTTCAACCCCTGCCGATCGCGCCAAAAATTTTGGTCTTACAGGAGCTGCCTTCGGACTGGGATTTATGTTAGGTCCCGCTCTCGGTGGCTCGCTAGCCGGGATTAATATCAACTTACCCGTTTTTTTTGCGGGCACCGTAGCACTCCTCAACTTCATTCTGGGCTGGGTTAGCCTGCCTGAATCTCTCACCCCAAAAAACCGCCGAGTCTTTGGTTGGAAAGACTTAAATCCCTTTGGTCAAATCAGCGATTTATTTCAGCACGATCGCATCCGAGGATTTTTGTGGACGACCTTTATTTTCAACTTTGCGTTTTCTGGATTCTCCAGCATTTTTGTCCTCTTCCTTAACCGCCGCTTTGGGTGGGGACCTTCCTCAGCCGCTCTTGTGTTTGTCTTTATTGGCGTTCTTTCTACCGTGATTCAGGGAGGGCTAATCCGCAAGCTGATTCCTGCCTTTGGTGAAGGGAAGCTTACGTTGACTGGATTAATTGCCTTGGCGATCGGCTTTGGGCTGATTGTGGTCATTCCATCAAACAGTCCTACGGTCTATCTATTGCTTTATTTAAGTCAAGGATTGTTGGCGCTGGGTGTGGGGCTGATTCTACCCTGTCTCAGAGGGTTGATTTCCAATCGCGTTTCTGATCAAGAACAAGGACGTACGCTGGGGAGCGCTCAAGGTTTACAAAGTATTGCCTCAATCTTGGGTCCTTTATGGGCAAGCTGGTGTTTTGATCAGTTCGGTATGTTAACTCCATTTTGGCTGGGAGCGCTCTTCATCCTGTTAGCATTTGGAACAACGTGGATGAATTTAAGAACGATGTCTCCCCAAGCTGCTAGTTAGTAATTAGCAAATTGTGAAATTGAAGCCATTGATCCATGCTGACTGCAACTGACTGTTAGCCTGAATTAATGGCTTTAATTGAAAGGAAGAGAACGGTAGGTTGAATTAACTGAGATCTTGCACCAACCTATTCACTGCGATGGTGTCCCGCCCGTGAATGGACTTCGCACCGTTAGACCGTGATGTTCAATCACGGGCGGGTGAATGCTAGCCACGAGGAAGTTTTAATCTGGTGCAAGATCTCAGTTAATGCAGAGAACTCAATACTGAAAGCTAGAGCAACTTTACCCATTCTACAAATTTCAGGATTAAACCCTTCACCTAAGCGGCATTCGTTGCCAGTCGTCCGTCTTCCATATGGATAATGCGATCGGCGACGTCTAAAATCCGGTTGTCATGAGTAACAAGTAGGATGGTACATCCCTGCTCTTTTGCCAATCGTTGCATGATTTCTACAACATCTCGTCCTGATTTACTGTCCAATGCTGCCGTGGGTTCATCTGCTAGAACCATTTTGGGTTGGCTCACTAGGGCACGCGCGATCGCGACCCGTTGTTTCTGTCCGCCAGAGAGGTCATCCGGGTAATAGTTGATCCGATGCCCTAAGCCAACCGCATGGAGCATCGACACCGAGCGATTGACGCGCTCAATCAACGAAAGAGCGTTATGTAAGCGCAGAGACATGCCAACATTTTGTTGGGCAGTTAAACATTTCAGTAAATTATGAGCTTGAAAGATATATCCGATCCGGCTCCTTACCTGAACAAGTTGTTGTTTGCTGGCTCCACACAGTTCCTGATCCAAAACCTGTAAGCTGCCCTCCTGAACCGATCGCAATCCTCCCATTAAGCTCAACAGCGTTGTTTTTCCACTTCCAGAAGGACCCGTCAAAATCACAATCTCCCCTGGATAGATCTCCAGATCAATCTCTGAAAGAACAGGCTTTCGCAGCGTGCCTTTACCAAAGGTATGATTCAACTTCTTTGCTGCAATGACAGGCGTTTGAGACATATTCATCAACCAGTTGTAGTGAATCTAAAACACATCGGCTGGATCAGCAGATTGCAACTTTCGTACTGCGATCGCGGCGGAGATCAAGCACATGAATAACGTCAGAATAAATACCTGAAGCGCAACATCAAAACGCATGACAATGGCAACGCGAGTCAAGTTTCCGAGCAAGCCATACATGCCAACGGAACAGGCAAATCCAGGTAAAAAACCGAGCACCCCTAAAATCAACGCTTCTTGAAAAATAATTCCGAGCAGTTGCAAATCAGCGTAGCCGATCGCCTTCAACGTGGCATATTCGGGCAAGTGATCATTCACATCGGTGTACAGAACCTGGTAAACAATCACGATACCAACGATAAACCCCATCACAGTGCCAAAATTAAAAATGATGCCAGGTGGTTGTTTTGCCCAGTAGTTTTGCTCTAAAGCGATGAACTCTTGCCGATTGAGAACCTTGATATCCTCCGGCAACAGCTTCCGTAAACCTTGGATCACAGCGTTAGGATTGGCTCCAGGTTCTAGGGTGATAATACCCAGGTGAACTTCGTCTACTCCAGCTTGACCAACGACCCGCAAGTAGTTTGTATCGCTCATCACGATATGTCCCTGCTTAAACAGGCTACTTCCTAGCGTGTAAAGTCCACCAACCCACAGTTTGCGCCCACCGACTTCGGTATTCACGCTATCTCCTGCGCTGAAGAGTTCACTCACAGGTCCAAGGGAAGCAAGGGACTTGCTATCAAAGAGAACCGTATCCTGTTGCACGATCGTGCTAAGTTGCCCATTGATGTCTGGTAAATCCATCACAGATCGGGCTGGATTAAAGGCAATGATATTGACATCCGCCAGTTCTTTGGTCTTTGGATTCACCCAAGAAGTCCGGCTGTAGTAAAGCGGGTCAACAGAGGCAACTCTCTCGATCGCATTGGCTCGATAGAGCTGTGCTTTAGAAAAGGTTTTATTCCCAAGAAACTGACCTGTTTTATTGACAAGGAAGAGATCCCCTTTTAAGTGTTCTTGAATCCGAGACACTCCATCAAACATGGCCGCTCGAAAGCCTACCTGCATAAAGATCAGAATGTTGGCAAAGGAAATACCTGCCAGCCCAACTACTAAACGCACCTTCTGATGGGAAAGCTGAGACCAGGCAAGGGGAGGTTCCTGTGCAAAGCGATTGACCAGTTTTTTGGGAAAGAGGAAGTACATGGTCGATGTTCAATGAATGAATATTTCGCGAATTTGATGCACTAGTCCAAGCGAATTTGAACTCTCACTTGCATGTAAGTCAGTTCTGCAACCTTTTTGCTATCGTCCGGATCAAGCCGAATCTTAACTTCCACGACTCGGGCATTTTTGTCTGCTGCTGGGTCTGTACTCAGCGTATCGGTCTTCCTGATTTGAAGTCCGATCTGATCGACAGTGCCTTGTAATTTCTCATTAAACCCACCATTCTCGCTCGTGAGCACTGCTCGTTGCCCAAGCTTGACCTTAGGAATGTCAGTTTCATAAACCTCGGCAACAACATACATCTGGTCGGTTTGTCCCAGATCCACAATGCCTTGTGCGGCGCTCACCTGTTCTCCAATTTGGGTATTGATTCTCAAGATCTGACCTGAAACCGGCGATCGTACATAGAAATCTTCTAGTTCAGTTTCAGCCCCTTTCTGTTGAAGCAGCGCGTAATCGACCTCAGCTTGAGGAACCCGCAGATCGGCAGGACGGACTTCGCTCAACTCTTGCAGTTTGGCAGTTTCCTGCTGGATCTGTGCAGATAAGGTCAATTTTGTATTTTCCAGTTGCGCTTTTGCTTCGTTCAAGGAAGCAGTGGCGGTTTCAAAACTCTTACGATCGTTATCTAAAACAGAGGCACTAATTGCCCCGTCTTTGTGGAGTTGCTGCGATCGCGCATAGGTTGTCTGGGTATTCCGAAACTCAGCTTCAGCGCGAGCAATGGCAGCCTGTTTTGCGCTGATTTCAGTACTAGATTGTGCTTTTAAGCGGGTAATCGCTGCTTTTTGAGCAGAAAGCCCACCTACGGTTGCATTTCCAACTTTAGTTTGTGCAAGCTTTGCTTGCATGACAGCAACATTTTGTTTTGCTTCTTCAACCGCTGCTTGTTTCTTATCCAATCCCTGCAAAATGGCAATGACCTGCCTTGCCCGCACTTGATCGCCTTCCTTGACCAACAGCTTATCAACTCGGCTATCTTTTGCATTAACCACAGACAGCTTGATCACTGCTCCTTTGGGTTCAATGCGACCTAAAGCAGCAACGGTTCGCACCGGAGCAGGTTGACTCGATACATCTGCATCAGCGTTTTGCTTTGCCTTAGACTGGGACAGATACGCTGCGCTTACACCTAGCGACGTAATTGAGATTGCCCCAATTAGCCAGTAACTAACTGTCCTTGAAGAAATTTGTTTTTGCACCATAAGTTAAGCACACTGTAGGACGATGAGAGCAATGCCGCACATGAGGAGCACATCAGGAAGCGTCCGTTATCCACCCCATATCCGAAAACTTTTTCAGTAGTTTCCGATAAGCCATCAATGTGGCGTCGGATGCCACCATGAGTTCAGTGCTGTTCGTGAGGGGCGCAAGGCGAGGCAGTTGAGTTTGAACAACCACGTTATCTTCTGTGCAAATGCGGGTTCCGACCTGAGCGGTGTTGTGGTCAAGCCAATTGCTAATCAAGGGCGTATGGTTCAGGAAACTGCGAATGTTGACCGACTTCACGATCGTGGTGTTTTCGTCAACGGGAATGTGGGCTAGGATGCTTTCAATCTTGAGCCGACCAAAGTTAACACCAGAATAGGTGATATTGGGCGGTGCAAAAATGTACTGTTTCCAGGGGTCTTGATCATCCTCTTTCAAGAAAAACCGCATGGGACCGTTGATGCGATTAATCTTGATCCCTAACGTCGCCGATAACCCCCATTCGGTAACGTCCAGCTCATAATCCTCAATCACAGTGTTCTCAGGCGTTTTACTCTTTCCTACCGAGCCTTGGTGCATAAATGGAGCATGGGAAACATCCAGGGTGTTCTCCATTGTGCGAGTGAAATGGGCGTTAAAGGTATAGACGCTCTGGGAAGGTTCACGGGTAGGATGCTCAAACTGGGGAAACAACGGCAGAGGCGGGCGATCATGCTCTGGTAAATCGCCGATAAAGAGCCAGATAAACCCGTATTTCTCCTGGACAGGATAAGCCTCAACCCTAGCTCGCTTAGGAATGGGAATTGCTGCTGAATTTGCTGGGATCTGGCTACAGGAACCATCTGCTTCATATCGCCAACCATGATAGGGACAGCGAATACAGTCTCCTTCAACCCAACCACCTGCTAAAGCGGCTCCCCGATGAGCACAACGATTATCGAGCGCCACCACTTTACCCTGGCTGTCGCGGTACACAACCATTTTTTTGCCCATCAGGGTGATGAGTGTAGGGCGCTTTGTGATCGTGTTGCTAAACTCAACGGCGTACCAAAAATTCTTGAACATTGTTAACGTCTCCTTTCCTTAAACCTTGGTCGCTTCTATAGGCTGATCAAGGCTTGGAGTAGCCACATGTTCAAAGGACAATTGGTTGTATTCAGCCTTCTCCAGCAGTGCTTGTTTGTGCTCTGCTTTAGTCGAGTAATCTCCAATTCCCCAGCCTTGGTCTAGAAACTTACGGAGCAGCTTGCGGTAGGCGACCAACAAATTATCTGAGGCAACTAAAACCTCTTCCGTGACTCCATAGGGCACAACGCGAGGTTCTTGGGCTTCAATCACAGCCTTGTCTTCTAAATAGGTATCGACGGTATTTTTGATGGAGTTATAGTCCGCCCAAGGCTGAGTGAGGAAGTTTCGCACTCCAATCCATTTCGTTAAGGTTGTATTTTCGTCAACTGGAATGTTAGTAGCAAAGTAAACATATTGGTAACCGCGAAAGTTGAAATCTAGGGCAATGCGGTTAATGTTGGGCATGTAAACGGTCAATTTGGCGCTAGAGAAGGGGCGATCGCGTTTTACGATGTATTTCAGCAGTCCCACTCGCTTGGGTGGTTTGGTACGAACAGTAGCGCTTGTGCTCCATGCTTCACTCTGCACCTCGTAATCCCATACTTCTGCATCGTTCCGGTTGTTGAAGAAAGCAGCATGAACAAAAGGTGCATGGGAGGTATCTAAACCGCTCTCAATGACGCGAGTATAGTGAGCCTTCCAAACATATTCGCCCTGCACTTGCCGCCAAGCTGGGTCGCCGAATTCTGGGAAAGGTGGAATCGATGGGCACTCTTGCTCTGGCAAATCTCCAACAAATAGCCAAACAAACCCGTACTTTTCTTGCACTGGGTACGTTTCTACTCGTGCCCGCTTGGGAATGGGGACATCTGCTTCGTTTGCCGGAATTTGAGTACAGACACCGTCGGATTGATATTTCCAACCGTGATAGGGACAGCGTAGACAGCCTTCCTCAACCCAGCCCCCTGATAAGGCTGCCCCCCGATGAGCACATCGATCGTCGAGGGCTACGACTTGGCGATTCGCATCCCGATACAGGACATAGTGCTGTCCCATCAGCGTGATTTGATTTGGTTTGGTCGTTACAGCAGTACTGAACTCAACCGCATACCAGAAGTTTTTTAGCACGTGCGATCGCCCCACTCGTTCTGTAAAATTTAGAGATGGCCTACAGTGCCCAAGTTGGGATGAGGAATAGCGTTTCTTAATATAAAAGTCGTCAGATAGATGAGGCGTGATTCTGCGATCGAGATTGGGCAATCTGTCTTAAAGCAAGATGTTGCGTTAGAAGAACGGAGCAGTATGGTTAAAAAGGCTCAACGTCCGCTAGTCGATCCAGCCGACAAAGAGAAGATTCATGAATTTCGCCAAGAACTGAATCAGAAGCTTGAAGACGCGATCGAGCATCACGAATTCAAGATGGTTTATATTGGATTTGCGACACTCTTTGCGTTTGCGGGCATCATTTATCTTGCGGTCAAGTTTCCGCTTCCCTTTTTGAAGGTACTGTCAACTTAATGAGAAAAACCCAGAATTAAGTACAATCGTTCCGCTACGATCACGATTTGTCTAATTTACGCGGCAGAGTTTAGGCAAGCAACCTCTCGCCAATCCTCAAATCGTTGGC
>JAESGH010000495.1_pt1 | contig 16049 bp, 19 predicted proteins | sample 9269641 | NCBI WGS metagenome assembly JAESGH01 (sample SAMN14515345, study PRJNA621665) | algae metagenome | isolation source: Phormidium tanganyikae FI6-MK23 and co-occurring heterotrophs from granitic... | place: USA: Fort Irwin, California | collected 1998-05-24
GGCCAGGGCGTCGATCGCCTCCTGATTATTGCCCGCGTCAATGGCGTTGATAGCCGCCTGCGTTTCATCGAGAGCGGAAACCGCTTCCTCCAGCAGAGTTCCGAGTTGCGCCTGATCCTCGGCCGTGGTGCCGCCCGCAGCTTGATCCGTATCGGTTGCGCTAGCCGAAGCTTCCTGTCCGTCCGCCGCCTCCTCGGCATTATCGGAACAGGCCGTAGCGGCAAGCAATGCGATGGCGGCAACGCCGTGGGCAAGATTTCTGAATTTCATGGCGGAACTCCTTCTTTGATGGTTGGACCACAAGTCGGCTTCTGGAAGTGAAGCTTACTCCGCAGGAGGGGGTGGCAACTTAAGCGGCTCCCGGAATGATGCGAGATGCCGCACACCTTCGTTGTCCACAATAAGGACTGCCTCGATATTATCGCCGTAGCCTTTGGTCTGGATATCGACCGGGTGCGGGATCAGGTGAGCAAGCCCCTCAAGGGCGATGACCACGACATCGTCTTTGTGATCATAGGTGATACCGAGGATAGGAAGAAATTCGGCCTCGATCTGATCGCCCAAATCCAGCGACTGGACCTCGATTTCGGCGCGCAGGCCATTCAACCGCTTGCTAATGCGATCGCACAGTTCTGCCCACTCGTTTTTGGCAATTTGCTCCATCACCACCTCCATCAAAGAATCAAACGGGTGAAATCGCTTACTGCGCACCCGTTCATAAATTCGCGAAAGCCGTATCTCATTGCCATTTCCGCTATCCTCGCCGACTCGACAGTCATCTGGCGATACGAGCGTACCATAGGAAGCAGATCGGCCCACCCACTGATTTATGTCAGGACGAGAATGGCTTTTCTATTTAGAGGATGGCTCTATTTAGAGGCTGGCGTCATTGCGGGTTGATATGCGAGCAGACGGGAATTCGATTTCCTGCTAGTGCCTGCTCAACGTCCCATTTGAGATCGTAATTACGCTTGGAGACCCTTTGCGATGAACCTCGAGAAATTCACCGACCGGGCCAAGGGCTTTCTACAGAGCGCCCAGACAGTTGCCGTCCGCATGAGCCATCAGCGCATCACGCCAGTCCATATTCTCAAGGCATTGCTCGAAGACGAGGAGGGCATGGCCGCGCAGCTCATCCAGCGAGCAGGCGGTAGCCCCCCTGCCGCCATTGGCGAGGTTGAAAAGTCATTGCATAAATTCCCGGCGGTTTCCGGCTCCGGAGCGCAGACGCCGCCCGCCCTAGACAATGATTCGGCTCGCCTGCTCGATCAGGCCGAACAGCTGGCAAAGAAGGCCGGCGACAGCTTCGTTCCTGTACAGCGCATATTGCAGGCCATGGCCCTTTCCGACAGCACCGACGCAGGCAAGGCTTTGCAGGCTGCCGGCGTGAATGCGAAGTCGCTCGAGGCGGTGATTCAGGAAGTGACCGGCGGTCGCACCGCAGATAGCGCAAGCGCAGAAGAGAGCTACGATGCGCTCAAGAAATACGCCCGCGACCTGACCCAAGCGGCGCGCGACGGCAAGCTCGACCCGGTGATCGGCCGCGACGAGGAGATTCGTCGCACAATCCAGATTCTGGCCCGCAGGACCAAGAACAATCCCGTTCTTATCGGTGATCCCGGCGTGGGCAAGACCGCGATCGCCGAGGGGCTGGCGCTGCGCATCGCCAATGGCGATGTGCCCGACAGCCTCAAGGGCCGCACGTTAATGGCGCTTGACCTGGGCGCGCTGATTGCGGGTGCGAAATATCGCGGCGAATTCGAGGAACGCTTGAAGGCCGTGATCGACGAGGTGAAAAATTCCGATGGGCAGATCATCCTGTTCATCGACGAGATGCACACGCTGATTGGCGCGGGCGCCAGCGAAGGCAGCATGGACGCCTCGAACCTCCTGAAGCCGGCGCTGTCGCGCGGCGAGTTGCACGTGATCGGCGCGACTACGCTCGACGAATACCAGAAATATGTCGAGAAGGATGCGGCACTCCAGCGGCGCTTCCAGCCGGTCTATATCGACGAGCCGACCGTAGAGGACACGATATCGATCCTGCGTGGCCTGAAGGAAAAATACGAACTGCACCACGGGGTAAACATTACCGACAGCGCGATCGTGGCTGCTGCGCAGCTATCCGACCGCTATATCCAGAACCGCTTCCTCCCCGACAAGGCGATCGACCTGATGGACGAGGCGGCGAGTCGCATCCGCATGGAAGTAGAAAGCAAACCCGAAGAGATCGAAAACCTCGACCGCCGCATTATCCAGCTCAAGATCGAGGAAAGCGCACTCGCTAAGGAAAGCGACGAGGCGAGCAAGGACCGGCTCGCCACCTTGCGCAAAGAATTGGCCGAGCTCGAGCAGAAATCGAGCGAGCTGACCACGCGCTGGCAGAACGAACGCGACAAGATTCAGGCTGAGGCAAAGATCAAGGAACAGCTCGACCTGGCCCGGCTCGAGCTGGAGCAGGCGCAGCGCGCGGGCGACCTGCAAAAGGCGGGCGAGCTGTCCTATGGCACGATACCGAGCCTCGAAAAGCAGCTTGAGGAGGCACGTGGTGCAAATAAGACTGCGTTATTGCGCGAGGAAGTGACCGAGGAGGACATCGCCTCTGTCGTCAGCCGCTGGACAGGCGTGCCGGTGGACAAGATGATGGAGGGCGAGCGCGAGAAGCTGCTCAAGATGGAAGAGTTTCTCGGTCGTCGCGTGATCGGCCAGCAGCAGGCGGTACAGGCTGTCTCCAAGGCCGTGCGCCGAGCACGCGCTGGCTTGCAGGATCCGAACCGGCCATTGGGCAGCTTCCTGTTCCTTGGCCCCACGGGCGTTGGCAAAACCGAGCTGACCAAGGCTCTGGCCGAGTTCATGTTCGACGACGAGCGCGCCATGGTGCGCATCGACATGAGCGAATTCATGGAAAAGCACGCGGTCGCCAGACTGATCGGCGCGCCTCCGGGTTATGTAGGTTACGAGGAAGGTGGCGTGCTTACCGAGGCGGTGCGGCGGCGACCTTACCAGGTGGTACTGTTCGACGAAGTTGAGAAGGCGCATCAGGACGTGTTCAACGTTCTGCTGCAGGTACTCGACGACGGTCGTCTGACCGACGGGCAGGGCCGGGTGGTGGACTTCTCGAACACGCTGATCATCTTGACCAGCAACCTCGGCAGCCAGTTCCTCTCCAACCTCACCGACGATCAGAAGGTGGAAGATGTCGAGCCGCAGGTGATGGACGTGGTGCGCAGCCACTTCCGCCCCGAGTTCCTCAACCGGCTTGATGAAATCATTCTATTCCATCGCCTGAGCCAGGAGCACATGGCACCGATCGTCGATATCCAGGTCAAGCGCGTCCAGAAGCTGCTGAAGGACCGGAAGATCACGCTCGACCTCACCGAAGGCGCGCGCAACTGGCTCGGTCGGGTGGGTTACGACCCGGTATATGGCGCCAGACCGCTCAAGCGAGCGGTACAGCGCTATCTGCAGGATCCGCTGGCGGAAAAGCTGCTGGCCGGCGAAATCCCTGACGGTTCGACCGTCAAGGTGGACGAGGGCGAAGAAGGTCTCGTTTTCGTCATTGCATCCCAGATATGAGCAGCGCGAGCGCACGACAAGCAAGGGAAGGCCGGCGAATGGAAGCCGACAATATCAAGGTAGTTTGCCCACATTGTGATGCGGTCAACGCTATCCCGCCTGATCGGCCAGCCCAGGCCGCAAAATGCGGCAAATGCCACAAGGCGCTGTTCAATGGTTCGCCCGTCGACCTGCTAGGCCAGAGATTCGATCGCCATATCACACGATCCGACATACCTGTCGTTGTGGATTTCTGGGCGACGTGGTGCGGTCCTTGCCGCGCCATGGCTCCATCATTTGCCCAAGTCACGATTGCAATCGAACCGCGCGCCAGGTTCGCTAAGGTCGATATCGACAAGGCTCCCGAACTTGCCGCCCGGTACGGCGTGCAGGGCGTCCCCGCCTTGTTGATATTCAAGAATGGACGGCTGATCGATAAACGATCCGGTGCCTTACCGCCCTCCGCGCTTCGCCAATGGGTGGAGGCACAGATTGGCTGACCCGCATTTCCGCCCTGCATCCCAATTTCAGGGGATTTAGTTAATGGCAGATCCTTATACGATACTCGGCGTATCGCGCACTGCAGACCAGTCTGCGATCAAGAAAGCCTATCGCAAACTCGCCAAAGAGCTTCATCCCGATCGCAACAAGGACAAGCCCGACGCGGCGGCCCGGTTCGCGGAAGTCACGCAAGCATATGATCTTTTGAGCGATGCCGAGCAACGCGCACGATACGACCGCGGCGAGATCGACGAGCAAGGCAACCCGCGCGCACCTTACGGTTTCGAAGATTTCCAGGGCCATGGGCCGTTCTCGGGCGGAGGACCGTTTCGATCGGCGCAGGATGGAGCGACATCCTTTCATTTCTCTGGCGATTCGGAGGAATTGGGGGACATCTTCGCCGATCTCTTCGGGCGGGGTCGCGGAGCTGGCGGGCGCGAATATCGCCCGCGAGGAAGCGATGTGCTTTATGCGGTAAATGTCCCTTTCGAAAATATCGCCACTGCAAAACCATTCGCAATCAACCTCGATGGCGGCGAGCAAATCGAGGTCAAGATCCCTCCGGGAACCCAGAGTGGAGATCGCCTGCGCGTTGCGGGCAAAGGGCGGCCCGGACCGGGAGGGCGCGGCGACGCGATTCTTGAACTGACCGTCACGCTCCACCCTTTCTTCCGACAGGATGAGGACGACATTCGCCTCGACCTGCCAATCCGGTGGGACGAGGCCGTACTCGGCGCAAAAGTGCGCGTACCCACGATCGATGGGCCGATCATGCTAACAGTGCCGAAGGGATCCACCTCGGGCAGAGTTCTGCGCATCAAGGGTAAAGGAATGGCGCGTCGCCAAGGTGGGCGCGGCAATCAACTGGTGCGATTGATGGTTGACCTTCCGCAGAACGATAAAAGCTTGGAAGCGTGGGCCAAGGAATGGCGAGAAAAGAATGAATACAATCCCCGCTCGAAGCTGGGTGTCTAATGCGATCACATTGGGACAGGCAAGGCTGATCCGAAACGCCTGATCTGGATCAGTGGATTTGCCTGAGAAGCGACTAGAGGTACATTTTGGCACAGGAGGCCGGTCATGAAGCGTCAATTCCAGAGTAGCTTTCGGGACATGATGCCAGCAGGAACGTCGTCAGGGACCCATCTGCCATCGACGGAAGACCTGACAAGCATGCTTGCCGTGCTGGCTGCGGGCCTTGATACGTTGGAATTCGCCGATGAGCAGGAGGCGATCAAGCTTCGTCGCAAGATGCGTTTGGCGCTACTCAATTCGGCCAGATTAGTAAGCAAATGGTCTGTTCCAGCTGCTCATTCGCCGCTTCAGGCATTGGTCGATGTGCCAGAGTTGATCAAGCATTTGATGGACCAGATCCAGTCCGGAATTCCAGTGGAGGCGGAGTTTGAAAAGATTCTTGAAACAGGTTTGTGGCCGGTTCGGGTTGCCCCTGCCTCTTTCGCCAGCGCCTTATCGGCCCTGCTTGAAAATGCATTTCTGGCTGCCGGAGGAAATGGTGGGAAAGTATCTTTGCGCTTGAGGAACCGCCCGGCGATCGACGCTCTCCCCGAGCGGATTGAAATTGAAGTTGCCGACAATGGCCCTGGGCTCAGACGCGATGCGATCGCGCTGGCTTTCGAGCCGTTCTATTCGAATTGGGGCGCTGATCATCGCCTTGGGCTCGGACTTACTCATGCACAGCGATTCGCACAGAAGTCGGGAGGCAGCATAAGCTTGGTGCCTCGATCACCCAGTGGGGTCCGCGCAGTTTTGTGGCTGCCGCGCGCATACGACCATTCCGCCAGCCGATCCAGCCAGATCGCTGACGTGATCCTTCTGCGTTAGGGGAGCGGCGAACCCTCGCCTGCAAATATCTTAGTCTACTGTTTTCTGGAGCTGCAAACCATGGCTAAAGTTATCGGTATCGATCTCGGAACAACCAACAGCTGCGTTGCCGTTATGGAAGGCGGCAAGCCCAAGGTGATCGAGAATTCGGAGGGTGCGCGCACCACGCCATCGATCGTCGCCTTCACCAAGGATGGCGAACGCCTGATCGGCCAGCCCGCCAAGCGCCAGGCCGTTACCAATCCGGATAACACCTTGTTCGCGATCAAGCGCCTGATCGGTCGGCGGTTTGACGATCCGACCACCAAGAAAGACATGGAACTTGTTCCATACAAGATTGTCGAGGGGCCCAACGGCGATGCTTGGGTTGAAGCGGGCGGCGAGAAGTACAGTCCTTCCCAGGTTTCCGCCTTCATCCTGCAAAAGATGAAGGAAACCGCCGAAGAGTACCTAGGCGAGAAGGTCGAGAAAGCGGTAATAACAGTCCCGGCCTACTTCAATGATGCCCAGCGCCAGGCGACCAAGGATGCCGGTAGAATCGCTGGTCTTGAGGTCGAGCGCATCATCAACGAACCGACTGCGGCGGCGCTCGCTTATGGTCTCGACAAGGATGAAGGCAAGACTATTGCCGTTTACGACCTCGGCGGCGGTACGTTTGACGTATCGATCCTCGAAATCGGTGATGGCGTATTCGAGGTGAAATCGACCAATGGCGACACCTTCCTCGGCGGCGAAGACTTCGACAGCGCGGTGGTGGAATATCTCGCCGATTCCTTCAAGAAGAAGGAAAATATGGATCTCAGAACCGACAAACTCGCGCTGCAACGCCTCAAGGAAGCGGCGGAAAAGGCCAAGATAGAGCTGTCAAGCGCAGCACAGACCGAGATCAACCTTCCCTTTATCACTGCGCGCATGGAAGGCGGCACCACGACGCCGCTGCATTTGGTCCAGACAGTCACCCGCTCCGACCTCGAAAAACTGGTTGACGGTCTGATCAAGCGCACGCTCGAACCCTGCAAAAAAGCTATGGCTGATGCTGGGATCGACAAAGGGGCGATAGACGAAGTGATCCTGGTAGGCGGCATGACCAGAATGCCCAAGGTACGCGAAGTGGTCGAGGATTTCTTTGGCAAGAAGCCGCACGCTGGCGTTAACCCCGACGAGGTTGTCGCCATGGGTGCCGCCATCCAGGCGGGTGTCCTGCAGGGCGACGTCGAGGATGTTCTCCTGCTCGACGTGACCCCGCTATCGCTCGGTATCGAAACGCTGGGCGGCGTATTCACCCGCATGATCGATCGCAATACCACGATTCCGACCAAGAAGACGCAGACTTACTCCACCGCGGATGACAACCAGCAAGCGGTGACGATCCGCGTGTTTCAGGGTGAACGCGAAATGGCGGCGGACAACAAGCTTCTCGGCCAGTTCGACCTCGTCGGTATCCCGCCGGCCCCGCGAGGTGTGCCGCAGATCGAAGTCACCTTCGACATTGACGCGAACGGCATCGTCAACGTGTCCGCCAAGGACAAGGGCACCGGCAAGGAACAGCAGATCCGCATCCAGGCCTCCGGCGGCCTTTCGGAATCCGACATCGAACAGATGGTCCAGGATGCCGAGAAGTTCGCCGAAGACGACAAGAAGCGCCGCGAGCAGGCGGAAGCGCGCAACCAGGCGGACCGCCTCGTGCATGCAACCGAGAAGCAGCTCGAGGAGCATGGCGACAAGATCGACGCCGACCTCAAGGACCAGATCGAAGCCGCGATCGCCGAAGCCAAGACGGCTCTTGAAGGCGACGATCACGATGCGATCAACGCGAAGGCTCAGGCCCTCACCGACGCTGCCATGAAGATGGGTCAGCAGATCTACGAGAAGGAGCAGGCATCTGCCGCCGGCTCTGCCGAGGCCGGTGGAGCTGCCGGTTCGGAAGGTTCGGATGATGAAGAAGTCGTCGACGCCGAATTCTCCGAGGTCGATGACGACAAGAAAGACTAAGTACGGGGGTACAGGGCGTGTCGAACAATGCGAAGAATGGCGAGAACGAGGACGGATCGCCCTCGGCAGTAGGTAAAAACGTGGAGTCGGAGGTCCTGCCGGAACCGGGAGAAGGGGACGCGTTACAGGATCGATTGCTTCGTGCACTGGCGGAAGCTGAGAATGCGCGAAAGCGCGCAGAAAAAGCGGGAACCGAAGGTCGACAGGCCGGGATGGCGCAACTGCTATCCGAACTCGCACCAGCGCTCGACAATCTCGACCTGGCCTTGGAGGCTTTGGCGGGTTCACACGAGATCGAGCCATCGTTGATCAAGGGGCTGGAGGCGACGCGGCGAGCAATCAATGATGCCTTGCTCAAGGCCGGGGTAAAAATACTGCGTCCTTCGATTGGCGAAGATCCTGATCCCAACGTGCATGAAATTATCGGCACCGTGCCGAGTACGGGATCCAATGCGGGCCAGATCGTGAGCGTCGAGCAGTCAGGTTACATGATTGGGCCCAGACTGGTTCGCCCCGCGAGAGTTATTGTTTCACGAGAACGTGAGGCTTCCTGACGTGACATGACCAGCCTCTTTCGGCGCGGAACCGGCGACCAAGCGAAGAGGCCTGGAGACGGACCGCGTTATAGCGGCGAGCTGATATCGAATACACGGTCTATACGGGAATTTCGTGCACCAAGATTGAAAGTGACATATCGCACACTAAATGCGAAATGTCATTTATATCTTGGGTAGCTGTTTATGCATTATGGAGGGGCTGAAAATGGCCCGACAGATTCGTTGCGCCTCGAGGGGCGCATTTTTCAGCTTCGGCAAGGTCAGGCGATCGAATTGAATGTTAGCCAGGCACTGTGCCGCGTTGGCCATGGCGCGATTATGGAAAGCGTATGTGCGACTGACGGCCGGCGTTGGATCGTAGGTATTCACGTGCCCGGATGTGTGTTTTTCCTCAATCGCTGCGCTGCTGGGAGTCAAGCCGCGCAGGCTCTCGTCCAAAGCACTGTGCGGGTTGTCATTCCGAGCAGCCAGAAAGGCGCGAACCAGTGTGACACACATCCCGATCAAATCAGAGACTGGCGAGACAAGCGCCATGTCGATTCTCTACGGCGCGGTTTTATGCTGGCCCGGTCCAATTCAGTAGAGAAAGTAGCCTATTTCCTATCCGATTTGGCCGAAAGGCTGAATCGACCCAAAACCATTGATGTCGTTCTTTCACGTGAAGAAATCGGAGACCATCTTGGTCTGACGAGTGAAACGGTTACCCGTACGCTGACGTTCCTGCAGGGCGAAGGCATGATTTTGGTTGATGGAAAGCAAATCACTTTCTTAGAAATCGACAAACTCGAAATGCTTGCTGCGCAGATCTACTCTACCTGAGAAACAGACCGGTCGAATTGCCTGAGTCTCTTCTGCCTTATCGTGGCGCAGCCGACAAGCCCTGTGAGCGTAGATGTAGTTGCCCAGATCAACCCGCCAAAGTTGCTCGCAGCATCCATGCAACCTTTTCATGGACCGCAATTCGTGAGACCAGCAGATCTGAAGTCGCCTGATCCCCAATTTCCTCGGCATCAGGAACAACGCTTCTCGCAGTGCGGGCCGCCAAGTGATTCCCTTTCATTAGCAGGGACACCATTTCCATCGCTTCAGGTGGTGAATCGGGCACATCCGGCAATGATGTAAGTTGCGCAAATTGTTTATACGAACCGGGGGCGCAAGATCCGAGAGTGAGGAGCCTCTCGGCAATCAGATCCACTGCAAGCCAAAGCTCATTGTACTGCACCATAAACATTTGGTGCAAACTATTGAAGTGTGGCCCCGTCACGTTCCAGTGAAAATTGTGGGTTGTAAGATACAGTGTGTAAGTATCTGCGAGAAATTTCTTCAGGCCATCAATGACCACAATCCTTTTGGAATCATCGAGATTGGAATCCAGAACATGCTTCATTGACATTACTTCACCCTCACTAGAACGTTTGGACGAGCGCCCGAATGGCCATTCCAAAGATCTTGCGGCTCGGTTGTCCCGGCCGGAACATCACCCACTTGACGATCCCGGCCGGCAGTTGCCCAACAGTCGGGTCTGATTTTCCTGTTAGCCTCACTCATATCCAAGTCGCGCTGACATATATCAGGGACAGCGTGGATGAGGACAATATTATTTTTCCCCAGCAAGCCGACTCGCCGATTTCAGATTGGCGATAGATGAAGAGGTCCGATGCTTTCGCAGTCACAGAAGCAGTCGCTTAACCTCCGCGTGCTTTATCTGGTAGCCGGAAAACCCCACCAGGGCTTGCCGGTCTATGATCTCCAGCGTGTTTCCCCGTATTGTTGCCAAACCGAGTTTGCTCAATTCCCCTGCCGACCGACTGACATGCGTAGGCGAAATCCCGAGAAGGTCGGAGAGGTCGCCGCGTTGAAGAGGGAAGTGACACCACCGCTGGCTCTGCCCACCAAGTGCGCCAGCCCGATCAAATATTTCCAGCAAAAAATGACCAAGGCGGCTTGCCGAGGAGGTCTTCGCATTGAGGGTCATCTGGCGATCGGCGCGATTTTGATCCTGCAAAAGGGAATTGACCAGTCCACGTGCGAGACCTGGCTGGTGGGCGAAGAGTTCGCCGACTGCGGCACCGCCAAGAACACACAGCGAAACGCGGGTCAGGCTGGAAACGCCTTCGTTTTGCAGTCCGAGCAGTACGCTTTGCAATCCGATTATGCTCCCAGGAAGCAGGACCTCGACAATCTGTCGTTCGCCGCAGGTTGTCAGGCGATACCGGAGTGCCCATCCGCTCAGCAACGTATAGAGTTGATTTGCATGCCCACCGGGCTCGATGATGATCGTTCCCGCGTCATGCTCAACCTGCCCGCTTTTGAGGGAAGCGATAAACGCAAGCTCTTCCGGCGAATGCTTCCTGAAATGCGTCAGCTTTCGCAGCGGGCATTGCGTACAGCTGACAAAGTTCATCGGCGTCCTTGCGGCAATAGCAAATCGTTGTGGCACTCGCCGGTTCTCATGACCGATCGTTGGCACACCGAGCGACCATTTTCAATTGCCGACCCGTCCTGCCAGCAAATTGCTCGCAGCACTGTCTTATCCCCCCCAACATCGAACAAGGAGCAATCCAATGACGAGGAATAGCAAGTACTTACTTGCCGCCTTGATGGCGGGCGCGATGCTCACTTCACCTGCTGTCGCACAGGATAGCGAGCAGGCAAACGCGCAGACCCAAGTTCAATCCCAGGCGGCAGACGAACTGCAGCAGCAACAGCATGATGTAATAGCAGAGGCGACCGATGCGCTTGCCGCGACGCGGAGTGCTCTCGATGCCCTGAATGAGGGCAACTCTTCCGATGCCCTGTCCCGACTCGCGGAGGCAACCGGCAAGCTTGAAATCGTGTTGGCTCGGCGCCCCGAACTCGCGCTCGCACCCGTCGATGCGTCGGTTGAAACGATTCGACTGATCGCGGATATTGACAGCCTGCGTGCAGCACAGCGAAGTGCGACGCTGGCCTTGATTGACGGAGACACGCAGACTGCCCGCACTCTGCTCTCCAATTTCGCTGACCAGACCGCAGTTCGGGTGGAAAATCTGCCAATGGCGACTTATCCGACCGCGATCAGGAGGGCAGCCGCGCTGATCGAAGCCGGTAAGCTCGATGAAGCAAAGACCGATCTACAGCAAACCTTGAGTACTGTTGTTGTCACCGAGACGGTTTTTCCGTATCCGGTGATCAATGCTGTGCTCTCACTTGCCGCTGGGGAAGAACTGGCAGCGAAAGCGCGCAAGTCCGACGAGGATCGCGCCGCTCTGGCCATCGCACTGGAGGCAGCTCGCACATCTCTTCAGCGCGCCGCGGTTTTAGGGTATCTATCGCCCGCCACGGGGCGCAGTTTTGAAAGCCAGATTCGCATGATCGAATTGGCAACCATTGCTGGCGGCAAAGCAGAACGCGAATTTGCAGAACTCCTGCGCCAAGTGCGCGGAGCATCGTCGAGTAAAACGCGTTCGCGCTGAGAGTTATTTTCCAAGAGGAGAAAATGATGGTTTATCCAGCAAGCGTCTATCGGGCTGATCCCTTTGAGATCTTGAGGAAAGGTCTGTCGGGGTTGCCCACAGTCATGGCGAATAGCCCAACCGCTTTTCCCAAGCTCAACGTCTGGCGTACCGGGAACGGTGCGGCAATCGCTGCGGAAATGCCTGGAATTATTCCACAAAAGGTCGACATCACCGTCAAGGAGAACTTGCTTTCGATTTCAGGCGAACGCGCACAGCCCGATTGCGGCAAAGATGCGCGTTGGATGAGGCGTGAAAGGAGTTACGGCCAGTTCACTCGAGCCGTGACGCTGCCTTTCCGGATCGATCCGGAAAACGTCGAAGCGCGCTACTCGAACGGCATCCTTTTTATCGCTGCTGGCCTGTCCGACGCCGACAAGCCGCGCAAGATCGCGATCAAGGCAGGTTAGGAACTGAACATGAGCAAAAAGATGGAGACGACCAGCATCGAACGACCGGGGGAGCGATCGCAACCGGTCCAGAGGCCCTTGACCGACATCGTCGAAACCTCTGACGGAGCAATTCTCCTCGTTGAACTGCCCGGATGCAGCTCAGACGATCTGGACATCGAGCTTGCGAACGGCGTGTTGACAGTCGCGGCAAGGCCTTCGGTTTCGATGCCCCAAGAGGGCGAACTGCAGCACATCGAATTTGTTTCAACGGCTTATGAGCGCTCTTTCCAGGTCTCGGAAGATTTCGATCCCGATAAAACCGATGCGTCGATGCGCGACGGCGTACTTACTTTACGCCTTCATCGCTCTGAGAAACTGGCGCCCCGGAAGATTTCGGTGAAGGCCGGATAAGAAGGAGGAGGAGGAACGATAATGAAGATCAAGGATCTTGTGCCATGGACCCGCTCGGAGAACCCGCGCCAGCCCGTACCGAATGCTGATCAGGAGGAAGCGCATCACTCTCTCAAACGTGACATCAACGCGCTTGTCGATAGGTTTGTCGAGAAGATCGGCAACCTCGATTTGCCCTGGCAGGATAATGAAGCCAAATCGGATGTAGTCCAGGCAGGCGATGCAGTCGAAATTTCGATCGAGTTGCCCGGCATGGATTTGGCTGACATCGATCTTTCGATTTCGGGCGACATGCTGGTGGTGAAAGGAGAAAAGAAGGTCGAGCGACAGGAGGAAAAGCAAGGCTACTTCCTCTCCGAGCGGGCCTACGGGCAAATCTATCGCGCCATTCCCCTGCCCCCGAGCCTCGACACCGATGCCGCCAAGGCCGATCTGAAAAACGGCGTATTGACCATTTCGATACCGCAGTCGGACGAAGCGCGATCCTCGATGAAGAAGATTACGGTCAACAAGGCATAACCTTGTCCGGGCGGGCCCAGACCGCCCGGAAATACCTAGCACCGGCTAAGCACAAGCGCTAATCTGATCTCGTAATAAGATTTGCGTGAAAGAATTGCTCTTGCGCTTCCAACGATGAGAAAGCACGCAGCATATGTCCGATCGGGAAGATGATCAAACAGTCGACACGGTAGAAATCCGGGAAGTGGTTGGAATTGTTTACAATCACAACGCTCTTGAAGAAATGGCAACACAACTGGTTGCCGCAGGGGTCGACCGCAATGACATATCCCTCATGGCCGATTGGAATACGGTCATCGAAAAACTCGGCCTGACCTATCCCGATCCGGGCGCGGTCGTCGACAACCCCGAGACTCCGAGGCGGCGCCTAACGACCAGGGATGAACATGCCACGGTCACCGGAACCGTTTTTGGAACCTTGATTGCGACCGGTGCCTTAGCAGCCGGAGTACCCATCATAGCTTCAGGAGGTGCAATTCCGCTTGTACTTGCGGCATGTACTGCTGGCGGCGGATTAGGAGCGATGTTGGCCAAACTTGTTCGCAAAAATTTGCTGACGCGGGATGATGCCGATGCAATCGAGCACGATATAAATCGCGGCGGCATTGCAGTTTTTGTCAGGGTGGATAACGCGGATGAGGAGCAACGCGCAATCAACATCATGAGGCGCAATGGTACGCATAATGTCCATGCTCATACCATCACATTACGCAAGGAATTGAGCGACCTCTCGCTTGCAAACGTACAGCCCGATCCATGGCTAGCCGATGACTGACAAGACAGATAAGGCCTTGCCGCTCATAGTAAATTCGCGCGCAGGGCAGACGTCAAGCACCGTCTACAGCATTGGAAGTCAATGCGCGGGAAATTTTCTCGACCTCATCTTTAGGAAGATCGACAGCCGACAATACCAGACGTGCCAAATCCATTCCCAGATATAGCTCCGGGTCTAAGAGCCTGATCCGAAATTAAGTTGAGTGGTGCCAGCGGGTTAGCTTGACGCCAGCTGGTCTGAGCCCCGACGCTCCTCCACCTATGAGTAGAGCCGGAGGCCCGATTGACCTGCACCCCGATCCTGGACCACCTGGCCGGAGCCGATCCAGCGATCCTAAGTCAGGGCGGGCCATGTGCCACTGACGCGGATAGCAGCGATATCGGCGGTTTGTTGCCGATCGCGCTGTGCGGTCGTACTTCGTGTCCGTCGTCAGAACATTTGGCGCAGCTCGTGTCGTAGATTAGCGGAGTGCAGGCCTCGTCTGGGGGTGGATGTTAGGCGGCGATCTTGCGGTGCTGCAAGCGCCGATGTTCGATGGTCTGTCGCTTGATCCTTTCACGCTGTTTGATGATGGCTGGTGCCCTGCCGAAGTAGGCGTCGGCGGGCGTCACATTGTTCAGGCTCTCGTGGTAGCGTTGGTGGTTGTAGTGCTCGACGAAGGCCTCGATCTGCGCTTCGAGATCACCGGGCAGGAAGTAGTTCTCCAGCAGGATGCGGTTTTTCAGGGTCTGGTGCCAGCGCTCGATCTTGCCTTGGGTCTGGGGATGCATCGGAGCGCCGCGCACATGGCTCATCTTGTTGGCCTCGATGTATTCCGCCAGTTCACCGGCGATGTAGCTGGGGCCGTTATCGCTGAGCAGCCGGGGTTTGTGCAACACCGTGGCGCTGTCACAGCCGGAAGCCGCGAGGGCGAGGTCCAGCGTGTCGGTGACGTCCTCGGCTCGCATATTGGTGCACAGCTTCCAGGCGATTATGTAGCGCGAGAAGTCGTCGAGCACGGTCGACAGATACATCCAGCCCCACCCGATGATCTTGAAGTAGGTGAAGTCGGTCTGCCACATCTCGTTCGCTCTTGTGGTCTTCGTGTGGAACTGGTCAGCCGCCTTGATCACGACATAGGCCGGGCTGGTGATCAGGTCGTGGGCCTTGAGCAGCCGGTAAACCGTGGCTTCCGACACGAAGTAGCGCTGCTCGTCGGTGAAGCGCACGGCCAGCTCCCGGGGGCTCAACTCCGACAGTTCGAGCGCCAGCTCGATGATCTGGTCGTGGATGTCAGGCGGGATGCGGTTTCACACCCGGCTCGGCGCTGATGACCGATCTTCCTGCGCCTCCGGCCCGCCTTCGAGATAGTGGTCATACCAGCGGTAGAACGTCCGGCGGGGGATGCCGAGCCGGTCCAGCGTGCGCTTCGCCGGCAAGTGCGACTGCTCGACGATCCTGATAATCTCGAGCTTCTCGGATGCGGGATACCTCATGCGTCGTCGCCCCCATCCGCGATCATGCTTTTTTTGAGCAGCCGGTTTTCCAGCGTCAGGTCGGCCACGCATTCCTTCAGGGCGTGGGCTTCGCGGCGCAGATCCTGCACCTCGCCAGTGGTCGCGGCACGAGCAGTGTCACCGGCCAGGCGGCGTTTGCCCGCTTCCATAAACTCCTTCGACCAGGTGTAGTACAGGCTCTGCGCGATGCCTTCCTTGCGACACAGCTCAGCGATGCTGTCCTCGCCGCGAAGGCCATCGAGCACGATGCGGATCTTGTCTTCAGCCGAGAAGTGGCGACGGATCGCCCGCCGAATGTCCTTTACCACCTGCTCCGCAGGCTTTTTGGTGCTTGAGGGTTTGGGTCTCATCTTCGTTCCTTCGTCACTACGACGAGACCCAAACCCTCCTTAGAGCGGTTTCCACTCATTCCGGTTCATATCCGCACGAACTGAAGTAGTTGGCGCATTCGGCGGGTTGGAAGATGTCGACGAGCCTGCCGATCAGCCCCCACAGGCCGCTGACGGTTCGCTCAC
>JAESGH010000496.1_pt1 | contig 15937 bp, 18 predicted proteins | sample 9269641 | NCBI WGS metagenome assembly JAESGH01 (sample SAMN14515345, study PRJNA621665) | algae metagenome | isolation source: Phormidium tanganyikae FI6-MK23 and co-occurring heterotrophs from granitic... | place: USA: Fort Irwin, California | collected 1998-05-24
GGCCAGGGCGTCGATCGCCTCCTGATTATTGCCCGCGTCAATGGCGTTGATAGCCGCCTGCGTTTCATCGAGAGCGGAAACCGCTTCCTCCAGCAGAGTTCCGAGTTGCGCCTGATCCTCGGCCGTGACGCCGCCCGCAGTCTGATCCGTATCGGTTGCGCTAGCCGAAGCTTCCTGTCCGCCCGCCGCCTTCTCGGCATTATCGGAACAGGCCGTAGCTGCAAGCAATGCGATGGCGGCAACGCCGTAGCCAAGATTTCTGAATTTCATGGCGGAACTCCTTCTTTGATGGTTGGACTACAAGTCGGCTTCTGGAAGTGAAGCTTACTCGGCAGGAGGGGGTGGCAACTTAAGCGGATCCCGGAATGATACGAGATGCCGCACACCTTCCTTGTCCACAATAAGGACTGCCTCGATATTATCGTCGTAGCCTTTGGTCTGGATATCGACCGGATGAGGGATCAGGTGAGCGAGCCCCTCAAGGGCGATGACTACGACATCGTCTTTGTGATCATAGGTGATACCGAGGATTGGAAGAAATTCGGCCTCGATCTGATCGCCCAAATCCAGCGATTGGACCTCGATTTCGGCGCGCAGGCCATGCAACCGCTTGCTGATGCGATCGCACAATTCTGCCCACTCGATTTTGGCAATTTGCTCCATCACTACCTCCATCAAGGTTTCAAACGGGTGAAATCGCTGACTGCGCCTCCGTTCGTAAACTCGCGAAAGCCGCATCTCAATGCCGTTTCCGCTATCCTCGCCGACTCGACAGTCATCTGGCGATGCGAGCGTACCATAGAAATCAGGATGCGAGCGTACCATAGAAATCAGATCGACCCGCCCATTTATTTATGTCAGGACGAAAATGGCTTTTCTATTTAGAGGCTGGCGTCGTTGCGGGTTGATATGTGAGCAGACGGGAATTCGATTTCCTGCTAGTGCCTACTCAAAGTCCCGTTAGAGATTGTAATTACGCTTGGAGACCCTTTGCGATGAACCTCGAGAAATTCACCGACCGGGCCAAGGGCTTTCTACAGAGCGCCCAGACAGTTGCCGTCCGCATGAGCCATCAGCGCATCACGCCAGTCCATATTCTCAAGGCATTGCTCGAAGACGAGGAGGGCATGGCCGCGCAGCTCATCCAGCGAGCAGGCGGTAGCCCCCCTGCCGCCATTGGCGAGGTTGAAAAGTCATTGCATAAATTCCCGGCGGTTTCCGGCTCCGGAGCGCAGACGCCGCCCGCCCTAGACAATGATTCGGCTCGCCTGCTCGATCAGGCCGAACAGCTGGCAAAGAAGGCCGGCGACAGCTTCGTTCCTGTACAGCGCATATTGCAGGCCATGGCCCTTTCCGACAGCACCGACGCAGGCAAGGCTTTGCAGGCTGCCGGCGTGAATGCGAAGTCGCTCGAGGCGGTGATTCAGGAAGTGACCGGCGGTCGCACCGCAGATAGCGCAAGCGCAGAAGAGAGCTACGATGCGCTCAAGAAATACGCCCGCGACCTGACCCAAGCGGCGCGCGACGGCAAGCTCGACCCGGTGATCGGCCGCGACGAGGAGATTCGTCGCACAATCCAGATTCTGGCCCGCAGGACCAAGAACAATCCCGTTCTTATCGGTGATCCCGGCGTGGGCAAGACCGCGATCGCCGAGGGGCTGGCGCTGCGCATCGCCAATGGCGATGTGCCCGACAGCCTCAAGGGCCGCACGTTAATGGCGCTTGACCTGGGCGCGCTGATTGCGGGTGCGAAATATCGCGGCGAATTCGAGGAACGCTTGAAGGCCGTGATCGACGAGGTGAAAAATTCCGATGGGCAGATCATCCTGTTCATCGACGAGATGCACACGCTGATTGGCGCGGGCGCCAGCGAAGGCAGCATGGACGCCTCGAACCTCCTGAAGCCGGCGCTGTCGCGCGGCGAGTTGCACGTGATCGGCGCGACTACGCTCGACGAATACCAGAAATATGTCGAGAAGGATGCGGCACTCCAGCGGCGCTTCCAGCCGGTCTATATCGACGAGCCGACCGTAGAGGACACGATATCGATCCTGCGTGGCCTGAAGGAAAAATACGAACTGCACCACGGGGTAAACATTACCGACAGCGCGATCGTGGCTGCTGCGCAGCTATCCGACCGCTATATCCAGAACCGCTTCCTCCCCGACAAGGCGATCGACCTGATGGACGAGGCGGCGAGTCGCATCCGCATGGAAGTAGAAAGCAAACCCGAAGAGATCGAAAACCTCGACCGCCGCATTATCCAGCTCAAGATCGAGGAAAGCGCACTCGCTAAGGAAAGCGACGAGGCGAGCAAGGACCGGCTCGCCACCTTGCGCAAAGAATTGGCCGAGCTCGAGCAGAAATCGAGCGAGCTGACCACGCGCTGGCAGAACGAACGCGACAAGATTCAGGCTGAGGCAAAGATCAAGGAACAGCTCGACCTGGCCCGGCTCGAGCTGGAGCAGGCGCAGCGCGCGGGCGACCTGCAAAAGGCGGGCGAGCTGTCCTATGGCACGATACCGAGCCTCGAAAAGCAGCTTGAGGAGGCACGTGGTGCAAATAAGACTGCGTTATTGCGCGAGGAAGTGACCGAGGAGGACATCGCCTCTGTCGTCAGCCGCTGGACAGGCGTGCCGGTGGACAAGATGATGGAGGGCGAGCGCGAGAAGCTGCTCAAGATGGAAGAGTTTCTCGGTCGTCGCGTGATCGGGCAGCAGCAGGCGGTACAGGCTGTCTCGAAGGCCGTGCGCCGAGCACGCGCTGGCTTGCAGGATCCGAACCGGCCATTGGGCAGCTTCCTGTTCCTTGGCCCTACGGGCGTTGGCAAAACCGAGCTGACCAAGGCGTTGGCCGAGTTCATGTTCGACGACGAGCGCGCCATGGTGCGCATCGACATGAGCGAATTCATGGAAAAGCACGCGGTCGCCAGACTGATCGGCGCGCCTCCGGGTTATGTAGGTTACGAGGAAGGCGGCGTGCTTACCGAGGCGGTGCGGCGGCGACCTTACCAGGTGGTACTGTTCGACGAAGTCGAGAAGGCGCATCAGGACGTGTTCAACGTTCTGTTGCAGGTACTCGACGACGGTCGTCTGACTGACGGGCAGGGCCGGGTGGTAGACTTCTCGAACACGCTGATCATCTTGACCAGCAACCTCGGCAGCCAGTTCCTCTCCAACCTCACCGACGATCAGAAGGTGGAAGATGTCGAGCCACAGGTGATGGACGTGGTGCGCAGCCACTTCCGCCCCGAGTTCCTCAACAGGCTTGATGAGATCATCCTGTTCCATCGCCTGAGCCAGGAACACATGGCACCGATCGTCGATATCCAGGTCAAGCGCGTCCAGAAGCTGCTGAAAGACCGGAAGATCACGCTCGACCTCACCGAAGGCGCGCGCAACTGGCTCGGTCGGGTGGGTTACGACCCCGTATATGGCGCCAGACCGCTCAAGCGCGCGGTACAGCGATATCTGCAGGATCCGCTGGCGGAAAAGCTGCTGGCCGGCGAAATCCCTGACGGTTCGACCGTCAATGTCGACGAGGGCGAAGAAGGTCTCGTTTTCGTCATTCGATCCCAGATATGAGCAGCGCGAGCGCATGACAAGCAAGGGAAGGGCGGCGAATGGAAGCGGACAAGATCAAGGTAGTTTGCCCACATTGTGAAGCGGTCAACGCTATCCCGCCTGATCGGCCCGCTCACGCCGCAAAATGCGGCAAATGCCACAAGGCGCTGTTCAATGGTTCGCCCGTCGACCTGCTGGGCCAGAGGTTCGATCGCCATATCACACGATCCGACATACCTGTTGTTGTGGATTTCTGGGCGACGTGGTGCGGTCCCTGCCGCGCCATGGCTCCATCTTTTGCCCAGGTCACGATTGCAATCGAACCGCGCGCCAGGTTTGCAAAGGTCGATATCGACAAGGCTCCCGAACTTGCCGCCCGGTACGGCGTGCAGGGCGTCCCCGCCTTGTTGATATTCAAGAATGGACGGCTGATCGATCAACGATCCGGTGCCTTACCCACCTCAGCACTTCGCCAATGGGTGGAGGCACATATTGGCTGACCCGCATTTCCGCCCTGCATCCCAATTTCAGGTGATTTAGCTAATGGCAGATCCTTATACGATACTCGGCGTATCGCGCACTGCAGATCAGTCTGCAATCAAGAAAGCCTATCGCAAACTCGCCAAAGAGCTTCATCCTGATCGCAACAAGGACAAGCCAGATGCGGCGGCCCGGTTCGCGGAAGTCACGCAAGCATACGATCTTTTGAGCGATGTCGAGCAACGCGCACGATACGACCGCGGCGAGATCGACGAGCACGGCAACCCGCGCGCACCTTACGGTTTCGAAGATTTCCAGGGCCATGGGCCGTTCTCGGGCGAAGGGCCGTTTCGATCGGCGCATGATGGAGCGACATCCTTTCATTTCTCTGGCGATTCGGAGGAATTGGGGGACATCTTCGCCGATCTCTTTGGGCGGGGTCGCGGGGCTGGCGGGCGCGAATATCGCCCGCGAGGAAGCGATGTGCTCTATGCGGTAAATGTCCCGTTCGAAAATATCGCCACTGCAAAACCATTCGCAATCAACCTCGATGGCGGCGAACAACTCGAGGTCAAGATCCCTCCGGGAACCCAGAGTGGAGATCGCCTGCGCGTTGCGGGCAAAGGGCGGCCCGGACCGGGAGGGCGCGGTGACGCGATTCTTGAACTGACCGTCACGCTCCACCCTTTCTTCCGACAGGATGGGGACGACATTCGCCTCGACCTGCCAATCCGGTGGGACGAGGCTGTACTCGGCGCAAAAGTGCGCGTACCCACGATCGATGGACCGATCATGCTAACAGTGCCGAAGGGATCCACCTCGGGCAGAGTTCTGCGCATCAAGGGTAAAGGAATGGCCCGTCGCCAAGGTGGGCGCGGCAATCAACTGGTGCGGTTGATGGTTGACCTTCCGCAGAACGATAAAAGCTTGGAAGCGTGGGCCAAGGAATGGCGAGAAAAGAATGAATACAATCCCCGCTCAAAGCTGGGTGTCTAATGCGCACATTGGGACAGGCAAGGCTGATCCGAAACGCCTGATCTGGATCAGTGGATTTGCCTGAGAAGCGACTAGAGGTACAATTTGGCACAGGAGGCCGGTCATGAAGCGTCAATTCCAAAGTAGCTTTCGGGACATGATGCCAGCAGGAACGCCGTCAGGGACCCATCTGCCATCGACGGAAGACCTGACAAGCATGCTTGCCGTGCTGGCTGCGGGCCTTGATACATTGGAATTCGCCGATGAGCAGGAGGCGATCAAGCTTCGTCGCAAGATGCGTATGGCGCTCCTCAATTCGGCAAGATTAGTAAGCAAATGGTCTGTTCCGGCTGCTAATTCGCCGCTTCAGGAATTGGTCGATGTGCCAGAATTGATCAAGCATTTGATGGACCAGATCCAGTCAGGGATTCCAGTGGAGGTGGAGTTTGAAAAGATACTTGAAACAGGTTTGTGGCCGGTTCGGGTTGCCCCTGCCTCTTTCGCCAGCGCTTTATCGGCCCTGCTTGAAAATGCATTCTTGGCTGCCGGAGGAAATGGTGGGAAAGTATCTTTGCGCTTGAGGAACCGCCCAGCGATTGACGCTATCCCCGAGCGGATTGAAATTGAAGTTGCCGACAATGGCCCTGGGCTCAGACGCGATACGATCGCGCTGGCTTTCGAGCCGTTCTATTCGAATTGGGGCGCTGATCATCGCCTTGGGCTCGGACTTACTCATGCACAGCGCTTCGCACAGAAGTCTGGAGGCAGCATAAGCTTGGTGCCTCGATCACCCCGTGGGGTCCGCGCAGTCTTGTGGCTGCCGCGCGCATACGACCATTCCGCCAGCCGATCCAGCCAGAGCGCTGACGTGATCCTTCTGCGTTAGGGGGACGGCGAACCCAAGCCTGAACACATCTTAATCTATTGTTTTCTGGAGCTCCAAACCATGGCTAAAGTTATCGGTATCGACCTCGGAACAACCAACAGCTGCGTTGCCGTTATGGAAGGTGGCAAGCCCAAAGTGATCGAGAATTCGGAAGGTGCGCGCACCACGCCGTCCATCGTCGCCTTCACCAAGGATGGCGAACGCCTGATCGGCCAGCCCGCCAAGCGCCAGGCCGTGACCAACCCGGATAACACCTTGTTCGCGATCAAGCGCCTGATCGGGCGGCGGTTTGACGATCCGACCACCAAGAAAGACATGGAGCTTGTTCCATACAAGATTGTCGAGGGGCCCAACGGCGATGCATGGGTTGAAGCGGGCGGCGAGAAGTACAGCCCTTCCCAGGTTTCCGCTTTCATCCTGCAAAAGATGAAGGAAACCGCCGAAGAGTACCTGGGCCAAAAAGTCGAGAAGGCGGTAATAACAGTCCCGGCCTACTTCAATGATGCCCAGCGCCAGGCGACCAAGGATGCCGGCAAAATCGCCGGTCTCGAAGTCGAGCGCATTATTAACGAGCCGACTGCTGCGGCGCTCGCCTATGGACTCGATAAGGACGAAGGCAAGACTATTGCTGTTTACGACCTCGGCGGCGGTACGTTTGACGTATCGATCCTCGAAATCGGTGATGGCGTATTCGAGGTGAAGTCGACCAATGGCGATACATTCCTCGGCGGCGAAGACTTCGACAGCGCGGTGGTGGAATATCTCGCCGATTCCTTCAAAAAGAAGGAAAATATGGACCTCAGAACCGACAAGCTCGCCCTGCAGCGCCTCAAGGAAGCGGCGGAAAAGGCCAAGATAGAGCTGTCAAGCGCAGCACAGACCGAGATCAACCTTCCCTTTATTACTGCGCGCATGGAAGGCGGCACCACGACGCCGCTGCATTTGGTCCAGACAGTCACCCGCTCCGACCTCGAAAAACTGGTTGACGGCCTGATCAAGCGGACGCTCGAACCCTGCAAGAAGGCCATGGCTGACGCTGGGATCGACAAAGGGGCGATAGACGAAGTGATCCTGGTAGGCGGCATGACGAGAATGCCCAAGGTACGCGAAGTGGTCGAGGATTTCTTTGGCAAGAAGCCGCACACTGGCGTTAACCCCGACGAGGTTGTCGCCATGGGTGCCGCCATCCAGGCGGGTGTCTTGCAGGGCGACGTCGAGGATGTTCTCCTGCTCGACGTGACCCCGCTGTCGCTCGGTATCGAGACGCTGGGCGGCGTATTCACCCGCATGATCGATCGCAACACCACGATCCCGACCAAGAGAACCCAGACCTACTCCACCGCGGATGACAACCAGCAAGCGGTGACCATCCGCGTGTTCCAGGGTGAGCGTGAAATGGCGGCGGACAACAAGCTGCTCGGCCAGTTCGATCTCGTCGGCATCCCGCCAGCGCCGCGCGGCGTGCCGCAGATCGAAGTCACTTTCGACATTGACGCCAACGGCATCGTCAACGTTTCGGCCAAGGACAAGGGCACCGGCAAGGAACAGCAGATCCGTATCCAGGCATCGGGCGGTCTCAGCGAAGCCGACATCGACCAGATGGTGCGTGATGCCGAGAAGTTCGCCGAGGAAGACAAGAAGCGGCGTGAAGCCGCCGAGGCTCGCAACCAGGCCGACAGCCTGGTCCATGCGACCGAAAAGCAGCTCGAAGAGCATGGCGACAAGATTGATGCCGACACCAAGGCAGCCGTCGAAGCTGCGATCGCCGAAACCAAGACGGCGCTTGAAGGCGACGATCACGATGCGATCAACGCGAAGGCTCAGGCCCTCACCGACGCTGCCATGAAGATGGGTCAGCAGATCTACGAGAAGGAGCAGGCCTCTGCCGCCGGCTCTTCCGATGCCGGTAGAGCTGCCGGTTCGGAAGCTTCGGATGATGAAGAAGTCGTCGACGCCGAATTCTCCGAGGTCGATGATGACAAGAAAGACTAAGTACGGGGGTACAGGCCGTGTCGGACAATGCAAAGAATGGCGAGAACGAGGACGGATCGCCCTCGGCAGTTGGTAAAAGCGTGGAGTCGGAGGTCCTGCCGGAACCGGAAGAAGGGGACGCGTTACAGGATCGATTGCTTCGTGCACTGGCGGAAGCTGAGAATGCGCGAAAGCGCGCAGAAAAAGCGGGAACCGAAGGTCGACAGGCCGGGATGGCGCAACTGCTATCCGAACTCGCACCAGCGCTCGACAATCTCGACCTTGCCTTGGAGGCCTTGGCGGGTTCACACGAGATCGAGCCATCGTTGATCAAGGGGCTGGAGGCGACGCGGCGAGCAATCAACGATGCCTTGCTCAAGGCCGGGGTAAAAATACTGCGTCCTTCGATTGGCGAAGATCCTGATCCCCACGTGCATGAAATTATCGGCACCGTGCCGACTCCGGGATCCAATACAGGCCAGATCGTGAGCGTCGCGCAGTCAGGTTACATGATTGGGCCCAGACTGGTTCGCGCCGCGAGAGTCATTGTTTCACGAGAAGTGGATGCTTCCTGACGTGACATGACCAGCCTCTTTCGGCGCGGAACCAGTAGCCAAGCGAAGAGGCCTGGAGACGGACCGCGCTATAACGGCGAGCTGATAGCGAAGACATGGTCGATACCAGAATCTCCTGCACTAAGATTGAAAGTGACATATCGCACACTAGGGTCCATATCTGTAATTTGCGATCGCTTGGCGGTTGTCCTTTGAGGGTTTCAAGGATCTGTCCGCACTCGCCGATGCGAGGATCGGTGGTGCTTTATCGGGTCTCACAAGGCCGGACGTTGCATTGACTCGAAGCGGGCTTGGTGGCCCATCTGTCGACCTTCGCAGATCGTCCGTCCCTGCGTTCCCTCGCGGGACACCGCCATCGGGTCAGCTCGAGAGCATCACCACTGGCATCGGGATACTACCTCAACTCAGGCCTCGAACAAGGTCCCGTCACGCAGCATGGCGTGCATGATGACAGCGAGGCGGCGGGCTAGCGCAACTCGGGCCTTTCGCAGCCCGCGCCGCTTTGCGATCTTGAGCGCCCAGCTTTTCAGCGCAAAGCTCTGGCGTGTGCGCGTCAAGATCGAGTTGGCTGCTTCGTAGAGGAGCTTGCGGACCGTCCCGTCGCCTTGTTTGGTAATGCGTCCTGTCCAGTCGAGCTCTCCCGATTGGTGTCGGCGTGGAACCAGGCCAAAGTACGCGCCAGCCGTTCGCGATCGCTTGAACCGGCTGGCATCATCAACAGCGGCGGCGAACGCAGCGGAGGTCTGCACACCCACGCCAAGGATGCTCATCAGGGCCTGGCTGGCCGGAGAAGCCAGGCTGATCGCTTTGAGCTGGCGATCCATCTGCCCGATCTCCTCTACGAGGCGCTCGCGGGCCCGAAGGAGCGACGCCACCGCTTCGCAGAGGCCGGGGACAGAAGCAGCCACTCGCATTCGCGCGAGGAACCGCTCGCCCTGGCCCGCGCCGAGCCTGATCCCGAAGGTGGCGCAGAGGCCGCGGATCGTGTTGTCGAGCCGGACGCGTGCTTCGACCAGATGGCCGCGGGCGGTGATGACCGAACGCACTCCGTGCGCGGCCGGCGACTTGACATGCACGTCCTTGTAGAAGCCGGTACGCGCCAGCTGGGCAAGCCCGGCCGCATCGTGCAGATCGGTCTTGTTGGCCTTCATCGCCTTCAAGCTCTGATGCGCCTGACGCGCGTCGATGCAGGCAATGGCAACGCCCAACTCGCGCAAGCCCAGCGCGATCCACGGGCTCAAAGTCGGCGAACAGCATGTCCAAGGCGCCGGCCTGGGTCAGCCGTTCGCGGAACAGCCGGATGGTGTTGGCGTCGGGCGTCGGCGTGCCGAGGTCGAAGCCCAAAAAGCGCAGCCAGCTCAGCCGGTCGCGGATCAGATACTCCATACGCCCGTCGGCCACGTTGTTTTGCGCCGCCAGCACCAGCACCTTGAGCATCGTCACCGGATCGTAGGGCGGCCACCCGCCCTTCGCCCCGTCCGAATAGGCCAGCGACACGTCCAGCACCGGCCGGAACGCCTCGAAATCGACAACCCTCGCCAGCACTTCAAGCGGATCGCCATGCGCCGAAAGCCGCTTCAGATGCTCCGATAACCCGAACAATCCCGCCTGCGGCATCGCCCGATCCCTTCAGGCAAGAGTGAATCAGATTAGGTCTGGATTTGCGAGGGGTCTTTGGAGGTGCCCATCTTGGTCTCACGAGTGAAACGGTTACCCGTACGCTGACGTTCCTGCAGGGCGAAGGCATGATTTTGGTCGATGGAAAGCAAATTACTTTCTTAGAACTCGACAAACTCGAAATGCTTGCTGCGCAGATCTACTCGACCTAAGAAACAGCCCGATCGAATTGCCTGAGTCTCTTCGGCCTTATCGTGGCGCAGCCGGCAAGCCCGGTGAGCGCAGATGTAATTGCCCAGATCAACCCGCCAAAGTTGCTCGCAGCATCCATGCAACCTTTTCATGGACCGCAATTCGTGAGACCAGCAGATCTGAAGTCGCCTGATCCCCGATTTCCTCGGCATCAGGAACAACGCATCTCGCAGTGCGGGCCGCCAACTGATTGCCTTTCATTAGCAGGGACACCATTTCCATCGCTTCAGGTGGTGAATCGGGCACATCCGGCAATGATGTCAGTTGCGCAAACTGTTTATACGAACCGGGGGCGAAAGAACCGAGAGTAAGGAGCCTCTCGGCAATCAGATCCACTGCAAGCCAAAGTTCATTATACTGCACCATAAACATTTGATGCAAACTATTAAAGTGTGGACCCGTCACGTTCCAGTGAAAATTGTGGGTTGTAAGATATAGCGTGTAAGTATCTGCCAGAAATTTTTTCAGGCCATCAACGACTACAATCCTTTTGGGATCATCGAGATTGGAATCCATAACATACCTCATTGACATTACTTCACCCTCACAAGAACGTTTGGACGAGCGCCCGAATGGCCGTTCCAAAGACCTTGAGCCTCGGTTGTCCCGACCGGCACATCACCCACTTGACGACCCTGGCCGACCGCTGCTCAAGATTCGGGTCTGGTTTTCCTGTTAGCCTCACTCATATGCAAGCCGCACTGAGATATATCAGGGACGGCGGGGATGATGGCAATATTATTTCTCCTCCAGCAAGCCGACTCGCCGATTTCAGATTGGCGATGGATGAGGAGGTCCGATGCTTTCGCAGTCACAGAAGCAGTCGCTCAACCTCCGCGTGCTTTCTCTGGTAGCCGGAAAACCGCACCAAGGCTTGCCGGTCTATGATCTCCAGCGTGTTTCCCGGTATTGTTGCCAAGCCGAGTTTGCTCAGTTCACTTGTCGACCTACTGACATGCGTAGGCGAAATCCCGAGATTGTCGGAGAGGTCGCCGCGTTGAAGAGGGAAGTGACACCACCGCTGGTTCTGCCCACCCAGTGCGCCAGCCCGATCAAATATTTCCAGCAAAAAATGACCAAGGCGGCTTGCCGAGGAGGTCTTCGCATCGAGCGTCATCTGGCGATCGGCGCGATTTTGATCCTGCAAAAGGGAATTGACCAGTCCTCGTGCGAGACCTGGCTGGTGGGCGAAGAGTTCTCCGACTGCGACACCGCCAAGAACACACAGCGAAACGCGGGTCAGGCTGGAAACGCCTTCGTTTTGCAGTCCGAGCAGTAAGCTTTGCAATCCGATTATGCTCCCAGGAAGCAGGACTTCGACAATCTGTCGCTCGCCGCAGGTTGTCAGGCGATACCGGAGTGCCCATCCACTCAGTGTCTGATTCGAAATTATCAGTTGAGATTTCATGATCTTGCGCTGCGGCGGGTAAAGATCTGGATGGAGGCGATGAAGAGCCATGCGGTTGCGGAGGCGATGGTCTGCTCGAAGTCCTTGGCGAGGCGTCGGTTCCTGTTCAGCCATGCGAGCGTTCGCTCAACCACCCAGCGCCGCGGGAGCACCTCGAAGCCTTTCACCGCATCGGACCTCTTGATGATTTCGATGGTCCACTTGCCGAAGCGGCGCAGGGCTTGCTTGAACTTGTCCCCGGCATAGCCGCCATCGGCGAACACATGGCGCAGCCAGGGGAAGCGTTTGATGATTTCGGCGAGTACCAACGGCGCGCCATCGCGGTCCTGGATGTCGGCGGCATGGATCACGGCGTGAACGAGATTGCCCTGATCGCGGATGTTGACAGCCTGCGTGCAGCACAGCGAAGTGCGACGCTGGCCTTGATTGACGGAGACACGCAGACTGCCCGCACTCTGCTCTCCAATTTCGCTGACCAGACCGCAGTCCGGATGGGAAATTTGCCTATGGCGACTTATCCGACCGCGATCAGGCGGGCAGCCGCGCTGATCGAAGCGGGTCAGCTCGATGAAGCAAAGACCGATCTAGAGCAAACCTTGAGTACTGTCGTTGTCACCGAGACGGTCTTTCCGTATCCGGTGATCAATGCCGTGGTCTCACTCGCGCTGCGGAAGAACTGGCAGCGAAAGCGCGCAAGTCCGACGAGGTTCGCGCCGCTCTGGCTATCGCACTGGAGGCATCTCGCATGTCTCTTCAGCGCGCGGCGGTTTTAGGGTACTGTCGCCCGCCACGGGGCGCAGTTTTGAAACCAGATTCGCACGATCGAATTGGCAACCATTGCTGGCGGCAAAGCAGAACGCGAATTTGCAGAACTCCTCCGCCAGGTACGCGGAGCATCTACCAGACAGACGCGTTCGCGCTGACAGTCGTTGTCCAAGAGGAGAAGAATGATGGTTTATCCAGCAAGAATCTATAGGGCCGATCCTTTCGAAATATTGAGAAAGGGGTTGTCGGGATTGCCAACCGCAAGGGTAAGTAGTGCCGCCGCCTTTCCCAAGCTGAACATCTGGCGGACCGGGCAAGGTGCGGCAATCGTCGCCGAAATGCCTGGCATTAATCCCCAAAAGGTCGACATCACCGTCAAGGAGAATTTGCTTTCGATTTCAGGCGAACGCGCACAGCCCGATTGCGGCAATGATGCGCGTTGGATGAGGCGTGAAAGGAGTTACGGCCAGTTCACTCGAGCCGTGACGCTGCCTTTCCGGATCGATCCGGAAAACGTCGAAGCGCGCTATTCGAACGGCATCCTTTTTATCGCTGCTGGCCTGTCCGACGCCGACAAGCCGCGCAAGATCGCGATCAAGGCAGGTTAGGAACTGAACATGAGTAACGACATGGAAACGACGACCAATGAGAAATTGGCGCAGCAGGCGGAACAAGCACAGCCAGTCCAGATGCCCTTGACCGACATCGTCGAAACCTCTGACGGAGCAATTCTCCTCATCGAACTGCCCGGATGCAGCTCAGACGATCTGGACATCGAGCTTGCGAACGGCGTATTGACAGTCGCGGCAAGGCCTTCGGTTTCGATGCCCCAAGAGGGCGAATTGCAGCACATCGAATTTGTTTCAACGGCTTATGAGCGCTCTTTCCAGGTCTCGAAAGATTTCGATCCCGATAAAACCGATGCGTCGATGCGCGACGGCGTACTTACCTTACGCCTTCATCGCTCTGAGAAACTGGCGCCCCGGAAGATTTCGGTGAAGGCAGGATAAGAAGGAGGAACGATGATGAAGATCAAGGATCTTGTGCCATGGACGCGCTCGGAGAACCCGCGCCAGCCCGTATCGAATGCTGAGCAGGAAGAAGCGCATCACTCTCTCAAACGTGACATCAACGCGCTTGTCGATAAGTTTGTCGAGAAGATCGGCAACCTCGATTTGCCGTGGCAGGATAATGAAGCCAAATCGGATGTAGTCCAGGCAGGCGATGCAGTCGAAATTTCGATCGAGTTGCCCGGCATGGATTTGGCTGACATCGATCTTTCAATTTCGGGCGACATGCTGGTGGTGAAAGGAGAAAAGAAGATCGAGCGGCAGGAGGAAAAGCAAGGATACTTCCTCTCCGAGCGGGCCTACGGGCAAATCTATCGCGCCATTCCCCTGCCCCCGGGTCTCGACACCGATGCCGCCAAGGCCGATCTGAAAAACGGCGTATTGACCATTTCAATACCGCAGTCGGCCGAAGCGCGATCCTCGATGAAGAAGATTTCGGTCAACAAGGCATAACCCCTTGTCGGGGCGGGCCCAGACCGCCCGGAAATACCGACCACCGGCTAAGCACAAGCGCTTCAAATCTGGTCTCGTAATATGATTTGCGTGAAAGACTTGCTTTTGCGCTTCCAACGATGAGAAAGTACGCAGAATATGTCCGATCGGGAGGATGATCAAACAGTCGACACGGTTGAAATCCGGGAAGTGGTTGGAATTGTTTACAATCACAACGCTCTTGAAGAAATGGCAACACAACTGGTTGCCGCAGGGGTGGACCGCAATGACATATCCCTCATGGCCGATTGGAATACGGTCATCGAAAAACTCGGCCTGACCTATCCCGATCCGGGCGCGGTCGTCGATAACCCCGAGACTCCGAGGCGGCGCCTAACGACCAAGGATGAACATGCCACGGTCACCGGAACCGTTTTTGGAACCTTGATTGCGACCGGTGCCTTAGCAGCCGGAGTACCCATCATAGCTTCAGGAGGTGCAATTCCGCTTGCACTTGCGGCATGTACTGCTGGCGGCGGAATAGGAGCGATGTTGGCCAAACTTGTTCGCAAGAATTTGCTGACGCGGGATGATGCCGATGCAATCGAGCATGATATAAATCGCGGCGGCATTGCAGTTTTTGTCAGGGTGGATAATGCGGATGAGGAGCAACGCGCAATCAACATCATGAGGCGCAATGGTGCGCATAATGTCCATGCTCATACCATCACATTACGCAAGGAATTGAGCGACCTCCCGCTTGCAAACGTACAGCCCGATCCATGGCTAGCCGACGACTGACACGACAGATAAGGCCTTGCCGCTCATTGTAAATTCGCGCGCAGGGCAGACATCAAGCATGGTCTGCAGTATCGGAAGTCAATGCGCGGGAAATTTTTCGACCTCATCTTTAGGAAGATCGACAGCCGACAATACCAGACGTGCCAAGTCCATTCCCAGATATAGCTCCGGGTCTAACTGCAGGATCCGCTGGTCGGTGTGCATCGTCTCATCCCTATCCTGAGATGTGCCGAGCAAGACGATTTTCCCGTGAGCGTTTCCTTCGAGAAACCAGTCCACAATCCGGTTTTGCCTTTGCGAAGACGGTTTCGTTATCACGATTGCCGCCGCGGCGTTTGCGCGCGCCGCCTCGAGCGTAGCGGTGCGACCCGGGTCGCCGAGAATGACTGGCAGCCCTTCTTCGCGCGCGGTCAAATAAAGTCTCAAATCTCGTTCGATCATCACAAAGTCGTGTTCTGCCAGCCTCACCGCTCTCGCCGCTAATCGCGCAAGGTTGTCCGCGCCGCAGAAAACGATCTGATTGATGCAAGCCCTGACTTCGCGAGCGACTTCCACCTCCTCCCTTTGCGGTAGATTGGTCGTAACCGTGTCCTGAAACCTCCGCCGTGGCCATGCCCGCTTCCTGCTCCTTCAAGATCGCAATGATCTGCTCTTCGTTTAACCTGCTTCGCTTCATTCTCGTCCGACTCCTTGCGTCAGACTCTACTAAAAAGCGGTCACATTTCAGGGGAGCACGTCAGCATGGCTCGCGCTCTTCGTCATCCGCGACAATCGTCGCAGCGCCGCAGCGTCAAAAACTTCCCGCAAGCCAATCGCTTTTCCCATTGCGCCGATCTCCAATGTCACAGCACCATTGAGTCAGATTTCCGCCGCCTTGGGAATCCCCCCGTGAGTCAGAAATTACGCAGGTTGGTATCAGACCAAAGGCAAGCGAACTTCCGCTCGCGGATATCCAGCCCGATCCCTGGCTGGGTGGGGAATGCGAGGAGAAATCAGGCTAGATCGGACCGACCGCTGTTACTTATGGAGCCCTGCGTCGCACCGGGTCCAATATCTCGGCGCGCAATCTGTGAAGGATGTCGTCAGCCAGTTCGTCTGACAGGCTCTTCAACTTGAAGACAAGCGACACGAATTCAATGCCG
>JAESGH010000499.1_pt1 | contig 15295 bp, 9 predicted proteins | sample 9269641 | NCBI WGS metagenome assembly JAESGH01 (sample SAMN14515345, study PRJNA621665) | algae metagenome | isolation source: Phormidium tanganyikae FI6-MK23 and co-occurring heterotrophs from granitic... | place: USA: Fort Irwin, California | collected 1998-05-24
AGCTGTTGGTCAGCTCGTAACGGAAGAAGGTACGCAGCGTGCCGTAGGCAGTGGCGGTACGGGCATCGACGTTCAGACGGCCGCGAGCGCGGGTGCCGTAGGCGTCCTGAGCGTTACCGAAGCGGGTGCCGACCGTGTACTCAGCGCGAACACGACCACCGACGCGAAGGCAGGTGTCCGTACCCGGGATGTAGAAGAAGCCCGCGCCATAGGCGGAGCAAACGCGAACGTACTCGACCGGAGCGGCCTTCCGCGAAGGAAGGTCGGCGGCCTGAGCCCCGGCAACCGCGGCGATGCCGGCGGCGGAACCGAGGAGGAGGCTCTTAACGAGCTTCATTTGTTTACCTCCAAAAGAGTTTCGAGACCCTCGGGCGTCGGCGCGTTCCAGTCCGGTGGCCCCAGGAGACCTGTCCGGCGAACCCGCTTATCCCGGTCTTTCGCCCGCGTCCCCGAACCGTTCGGAGGCGAAGACGAAAAACAGCGACCGGGAACGTCCCGCCGCACAGTCACCATTACGAATGCCCGGCCCGCGATCAACCACGATCACGCCACAGTCCCCGCCGCAGACCCGCTTTGCCCCCCGGTGTTGCAGCCGAGACACGCTTTGACCGCCGAACTTAAGAGAGCGTTAACCGCATAGGGTGGTTTGCGGGCTTCCAGAGCCGCCGATCTGCCGTTCCAACCGCGAATCTGCGGCGTCATCCCAGCGATCGAGTCGGGACGTCAGTATTCCCACTCGGCTCCGACGCCGACCGCAGCGCTGCCGTCGGCATTGGCATCAGCCTGGAGCTTCAGGCGGCGCGTCAGGTCGATTCCGACAGAGACGCCACTGTCCTCGGGCTTGGCGCCGGCCTTCACGCCGAGGGTGACATTGTCGGAGATCGCGCGCGAGACGCCGACGGTTGGCCCACCGGGGCCCACCTGGATATCGAGATTATCGACACCGAGCGAACGACGGATCTTCTCGAAGACATCGTCGCCGCCAGCGCCGGAGAACTGCGCCGCGGTCTGGGCGAGCTGCAGCGCCTGGAAGGGCGAGAGCGAGCCCGAGGCGCGGGCGAAGAGCAGGCGCGACAGCACCTCGTCCGGCGGCAGCTCGGGCGAGGAGGTGAAGGTGAACTCGGGCGCCGAGGCCTCGCCGGAGACGATGATCCGTGCGGTGACATCGGCGGCGCGGGTCTCGGCGACGAAATCGAGCGTCGGCATGACGTCGCCGGAGAAGGTGACGCGGCCCTTGCTGAAATCGAGGCGCTGGCTGGCGAGATTGAGCCGCCCGCGCCTGAGATCGAAGCCGCCGGTCAGCTGCGGGGCGCCGGAGGTGCCGCCGACGCGCAGGTCGCCGCCCAGCTCGGCATCGATACCGCGGCCGCGAATGAAGACGCGCCCCGGCGCCGAGACGACGATGTCGAGCACCGCGTCGAAGGCCGGCGTGCGGGCGCCCTTGCGATTCGCAACGGCGCGCGCCCTGCGCTCGGCGGCGAGGCGGGCTGCCGCCTGGCCCTTGGCATTGATGTGGCGGATGCCGTCGACCGGCCGCAAGCTCGACGGCAGGCGGTCGGGCACCGAGACCTCGATGGTTATGACATCGACGCGTCCGGCGATGCGCGGACGCTGGGCGAGCGGGCCGGCGAGATCGAGATTGAGATCGGTGACCGCCCGGACCAGCCCGCTATCGACGAGTTGGGCGCGGCGGCCCTCGATGCGAATCGTGCCGGGGAAGCCGGCATCCGGATCGAGCTTGACGTTGCCGCGGGCCGAGAGCGTGCCGCCGCCCGGCGTCTGCGCGCCGAAGCGCTCGATGACGAGCTCGGGCCCGTTTGCGGTGACGCGCGCTTCGAGCGCGGTCAGCTTCACGCCCTGAAGCGCGTCGCTGAAGCTGCCGCCGGAGAGCGTCGCACCGCCGGACAGGCGCGGCGCCGCGAGCGTGCCGCCCGCGCGCAGGTCGAGCACGAGCTGGCCAGTCAGACGCCGGCCGTCGGCGGCGAGCTGGGCGTTGGCGAGCTGCGCATCAGCGCGGCCCTGAATCGAGAGGTCGAGCGCGCCCTCGCCGCCAAGCGGCGCGGTGCCCTTCGCCGTCAGGCTGACGAAGCGGCCGGCGTTCAGGCTCGCGTCGAGGCTGGTCTGGCGGCCGTTGAGCGCGCCCTGCCCCGAAATCTCGATCGGCGGCAGGCCGGCGGAACGCGTTTGCGGCGCAACGAGGCGGGCGATTCGAACACGCCAGGGGCCGGTCGGCGCCTCTGGCGTGCCCTTGATCGTCGCCTCGGCATCGAGCGTGCCTGAGAGATCAAGAGTAGGGGAAGCGAGGCGCGCGGCTGAAAGCGGCACGTTCTGCGCGGCAAAGCGCAGGTCGAGCGCCTTGCCGGCTTCGCCGTCGAGCGTGATCCGGCCGCCGTCGAGCGCGATGGCGAGATCGCGGATGGATACGCCGCCGTCGATCGCGGTGAAGCTCGCCGGCTTGGCCAGCGCGATGCGGCGGCCGTCGCGGGTCGCGGTGAAGCTGGCGAGATCGAAGCGCAAGGGATCGGCGACCGAGAGCCGCCCTTTCGAGGCGAGAGAGAAGCCGCGCGCCGTGGCGTCGAGGCTGATGTCGCTGGCATCCGCCCCACCCTTGGAGACGAGGCGGATCGCGCTCACCGGCTCGCCGGCGATGACGGCGCGGTCGATCTGGACATTGCCGTTGATCAGCGGCTTGCGCAGCGCATCGACGATGGCGATGTCGGCATCGAGCCGGTCGAGCGAAACGCTAGGCGCGACAAGCTTCTGCGCGCTGGCCTTCAGATTCAGATTCTGGCCGCCGGTCGGGCGCGCCAGCGTCACATCGGCCTCGATCCGGCCGCCGAGCTTGGCGAGCGCCAGCGCCGAGAGATCGTCGAGATTGCGGGCCGCGAGCTTGAGATTGCCCTCGGCGAGATTGGCAGCGTCGAGATCGAGCGCGCCGTTCAGCGTGACGGAGCCGATGGCGATGTCGAGCTGCGGCAGGGCCCAGCCGCCCGGATCGCGCTTGGCGAAGCGCAGGCCGCCGGTCGCCGGTCGCCCATCGACCTCGCCGGAGAGCTTGGCGTCGCCGGAGAGCGCGCCTTGAAGGTCGCGCAGGACCGCGTCGATGGCCAGACGCGGCACTGGCCGGCCGAGCGCGGTCGCATTGGTGATGCCTGCCTTGAGCGTCGCGTCGAGCTTGTCGAGCGGCCCGGTCAGCGTCGCGTCGAAAGCGCCCTGCCCCGAGAGTTTCGGGTCGGCCCGGCGCAGATCGGGAATCGCGATGTTGGCTTTCAGACTCGAGCCTTGCGCGCCGAGCGCGCCATCTGCCGTCGCTGTGACATGGGTGCCGGCGATGCGCAGGCCGTTGACGACGAGGCCACCGCTGCCGGGTACCCGGATCTCGCCGCCGAGCGAGAGCTTGCCGGCGAGCAGGCGATCGAGCGCCTCCTGGCCGAGCGCGAGTGCCTCGGCGCCGCCGTCGAGCTTGACGGCGTAAAGTCGCTTCTTCGGCTCGGCGTCGACATTGGCGGTGACCGCGGCGGAACCCTTGAGCGAGCGGCCAGCGAGCGTGCTGAGCCGCGAGAGATCGGGCAACCGCGCCTCGACCTTGCCGAGGATGCGGGCCGGGCTGAGCTGTCCGACATAGCCGATCTCGGCCCCGCCAAAGGCAAGCTTCAGCGTCTCGAACTCGCCGCCGCCGCCTTCGGAGGCCGTACCACGCAAGGTGAAGCGCAGGCGGTCGCCGATGAAGCGCGCCAGACCGGGATCGGCGAGCGCCACGCCGGAAGCCTCGCCGTCCGAGACCAGCACGGTGCGCGTTCTCGGATCGTTGAGCGCGCCGGTCGGCGTCGCGGTAAAGGTGAAATCGAGCTTATCGAGCTTGCCGGCCGGAACGCTCGCGCCTTCCGCCTGCAGGCTAGCATTGACGCGCGGCCCAGCAGCCGGACCGCGGATCGTCGCGTCGAAGGCGAGCTTGGCGATCTCGGCGCCGGAGGCGACCGTGCGGCCGCCGGCATTGGGCCGGGCGGCGGCGGTGACTTTGAAGTCGAGATTCTTGTCGGCGCCGTAGAGCCCGTTCACATCGAGCCGGGCCAGCGCCGAGACCAGCGCCATCTGGTCGACCGAGAGGGCCCCGTCATCGGCGAAGGCGACCGTGCCGTCGAGCCGGGTCGAGCCCTCGAACACCGGCGCGACCGGCGGCGGCATCAGGCCGGCGATGCGCGAATCGAGCGCGAGCAGCAGCCGGCGTGCCGTGCCCTGCCGGCTGAGATCGGCCGTGCCGTTGGCGCCGATGGTCGAGCCGGCGGCGAAGGCGAGTGTCGCCCGGAAGCGGTCGAGCGGGCCGTCGCCATTGAGGTCGAGCTTGACCGGCGGCCGGTCCGGCAGATCGGCGATGGTCGAGATCAGGCCGCCCGCCGGCTCATCGAGCTTGACCGCAAGCTGGAGCTGCGTCGACTGAGGCACGAAGCGCAGGATGACGTCGAGCGTGCCGCCCATGTCGAGCCGGCGCCCGGCGAGCCGGAGATCGAGGCCTTCATTGGGCGGGCCGAGACGAGCGGCGCCAGTCGCCGAAAGCCGGGCCGGCGCGCCGATCACCGTCGGCCCCAGCGCCAACTCACCGAGCTGGAAGGCCTCGATGATCACCTTGAGCGGCAGTTCCGGCAGGATCGGCGCATTGTCGGCCGGCGGCGGGGCGCCAGGCTCGGACACCGGCCTGCGCAGGATCTCGAGCTTGCCGATCTCGAGCCGGTTGACCTCGAGCCGGCGCAGGAACAGGGCCGAGCGCGTCCAGATCAATCGCGCGCGGTCTAGCCGGAGCCAGGGCCCGTCGCGATCGGAGATGACGATGTCGCGGATCGAGGCGTCCGAGGAGAGCGCGCCATCGACCGCGCCGATCGAAACCTGGCTGCCATCGGTGGAGAGCGCCTTCGATATCAGGTCGGCCAGGACGCCGCGCTCGCCGGCGTTCTGGGCGAAGCCGCCGAGGCCGGTGACCAGGACAATCGCCGCAGCGATGACCAGTGCCGCGAGGCCAGCGAGCAAACGGGAGATGCGGAGCGTGCCCATCAGAAGGCCTGCCCGATGCTGATATAAAGCGCGACCGGCTTGTCGCCCTTGCGCGGATTGAGCGGGGCGGCGACGTCGACCCGGATCGGCCCGATCGGCGTATAGTAGCGCAGGCCAAGGCCAGCCGCGTACTGCATCTTCTCCTTGAAGTTGGGGAACTGCGATTCGAACGCCATGCCGGCGTCGAAGAAGGGCACGATGCCGATCGTGTTGGTGACCTTGATGCGCGCCTCCACCGAGGCCTCGAACAGGCTGCGCCCGCCAGTCAGCCGGAAGAACGGGCCCAGCGGCGAGAGCGAGCGATAGGCATAGCCACGCACCGAGCCGCCGCCGCCGGCATAGAAGCGCCGCGTCGCCGGAATCTCGTCGAGATCGGCGCCAGCGACCGAACCCAGTCCGATCCGGCCGGCGAGGACATAGCGGGCATCGTCGTCGAGGGCGTAGTAGCCGGAGATCGAACCCTTGCTCTGGATGAAGGACGCATCGTTGTCGCCAAAGGCGGCAAAGGGCGTGACCGAGGCGGCGACCCTGATGCCGCGGGTCGGATCGAGTAGGCTGTCGGTCGAATCGTAGCGCAGCGACAGCGGCACGCCGACGATCATGTAATCGACCTGGCCGAGCACGTCGCTGGTCTGGCCACGCTCGGCTTCGATGCCGGCCTGGATCGAGAAGACGTCGCTGAAGCGATGGCGGATCGCGGTGGTGACGTTGGCGTAGCGCGCCGTGTAGCCGCCATAACGGTTGGTGCCGACGCGCTCGCGCACGGCGGAGGCGTCGATCAACAGGTCGTTGCGGCTGCCGCCGAGCGCCGGCTTCATGAAGCTCGCCGTGAAGCGGCCGCCGAGATCGCTGCGCTCGAAATCGCCAAAACTCTGGATCTTGGTGCCGTCGATGCGCGGCGCCAGGAAGACCGAAGCCTCCAGCCGCAGGCTCTCGGCGCCACCGAACAGGTTGCGATGCTCCCAATAGGTCTTCACCGCCGGGCCATCGATCGTCGAATAGCGGGCCGAGAAGCCGAGCAGGCGCTTGGGCCGCTCGTTGACCTCGACGAAGACAGGCAGATTGCCGGCCCCGTCGAGGCTCGTGCCCTCGCGGATGCGCACCGAGCCGACCGCGGGAATCGTCGCGATCGACTTGCGGGTATCGGTGAGTGACTTGGGCGAATAAGGGTCGCCCGGCTCTAGATAGATGAAGGAGCGGATCACCTCCGGCGGGATGTCGCCGGTCTCGGTCACCGAGACATCGCCGAAGCCGGCGACAGGACCGGGATCGACGAGGAGCGAGACGTCCATCGTCTTGGCGGCATGGTCGACGACCGGGCGGACCTCGACGACACGAGCGAGCGGCCGGGACTTGCCGCGCCAGTAATCGACCAAAGCGGCCTGCGCGGCGCGGATCGAGGACGAGGTGGCGGGCGCGCCCGGCACGAGGCCGGAGACCTTGCCGGGATCGGAAATAACTGCCGAGGGATCGCGTCGGCCGCTCGGCACGATCTCGACATTGCGCAGCGAGAAGAGCGGGCCGGGATCGACCGTGACCATGACCGGCGCCGGCGCGCGGTTGCGATAGGCGTCTGCCGTGCGCGCGAAGCCTGGCGGCGGCTCACCGGCCTGCGTCACCGCGACGCCATCGACGGCGATCGCGACCTGCGCGTTGAAATAGCCCTGCGCCCAGAGCGCATCGATCAGCGGGTTGATGTCGGCGGCTGCGCGGCGGGCCAAGGTCTCGCCATCCGGCGGTGCATCCTCACGCAGACGATAGAGCAGAGAGGCGTCCTGCAGGCTGCGCTTCAGCGCGCTGGCGCCGGATACGTCACCGACCTCGAACGTCAACTCATAGGGCAGCGTCGTCGCGCTGACCGGCGGCGGCTTGTCCTTGCTGCCGAAGAGGTTGAAGACGTCGAGCGATGACAGGTCGAAGGCGCGCGCCGGCGAAATCTCACCGGCAAGCATCGCCGCGAAAGCAACCAAGCCTCCGCCGGCAATGCCGATCCTGCCCCTTCGCCATGACCGCATCAAACCTCCAACGCAACCGAACTAGAACGCAGCGAATGCGTTGATTTTGTGATCGCGCCTCCAGTTGATCACAATTCGACGCTCAGAGTTAGCGCACCATCAACCGAAAATCTGAACGAATCGTTGGCTCTTCGCCCGCAGGCGAAAGCCGTCAATCGCCCTGCTCCGCCAGCGCGAACGAGATCGCGGTGACGGGATCGAGCCGAGCGATCACCGGCCCGACCGTCGGCGCGAGCACGCCGCCGCAGAGACTGCCGGTGGTGATGATCTGGCCGGCCTTGAGCGGGCCGAGCGGCCCCTCGACCGAGCGGTTGGCCCAGGCGAGCGCCGTGACCAGCGGATCGCCATTGGCATGCAGCGCCTGGCGGTCATAGAGCACGTCGCCGTCGAGCTCGACCGTGCAGGTCAGCGCCGGTACGTCGTCGAAGATGCTGAAAGGGACCTCGGGGCCGAGCAGATAGCCGCCATGGCCCATCGCATCGGCGAGCCAGAGCGGGAATGGCACATTGGTCCAGTCGGCGATGCGGCTCTCGACGATCTCGATGCCGACCAGCGCGGCGTCGCAATGGTCGATCAGCTCCTCGCGGGTGTAGGGCTGGCCGGGCCGCAGCGGCATGTCGCGGCCGAGCCGGATGGCGAGCTCGATCTCGACGCGCAATTCAGCGCCGTGCACGCCGCGATAAGTGTCGCCGGATTTGAGATAGGGCCCCTGCATCAGCCCGGCCATCGGCCGGCCGCCCTCGCCGAGCGAGACCTTCCAGCCGGCGAGCGGATAGCCCATGCCCTGGTTGACCTCGGCCTGCGCGGCGAAGCCGGCATCGACATCGGCGGGGACCGGCAAGGTCGCGATGTCGACCAGCTTGTGGCCACGGCGGGCGGCAATGAAGGCGCCAGCAGGAGTCTCGGTCGTCACAGCCATGGTCGTCTCGTCCCCGTCGTCAGCGTGGCGGAACCGCGCCGCCTGATCCTCTCTGGCTACAGCATCGACCGGCTTCCGGGAACCCAGGATCGGGCCAAGGATTATTTCCGGCTGGCGAGCACGACGCCGAACACGGCGACGGTCATGCCGAGGAGCTGGATCGGCGACAATGTCTCGCCGAACAGAATCCAGGCCTCGACCGCGACCGCCGGCGGCACGAGATAAAGGAAGGTTGCAAGACGCGAGACCTGGCCGCGGCGGATCAGCACGAGATAGAGCCCGATGCCGCCGAGCGACAGCGCCAGCACCGACCAGGCCAGAACCAGGCCCATGGTCAGGTTCCACTCGATCCGCATCGGTTCGAGCCAATAGGCAAAGGGCAGCGTGAACAGGACAGCGGCGATGTACTGCACCGCTGTCACCGTGCGCAGATCGCCCTCGACGATACGCGCCTTCTGCCAGAACGAACCGAAGGTGACGGCGAACATGCCGACGACGTTGACGATGATCGGCAGTGCAATGGCAGACAGCGCCTCGGGCGCGACGCCGACCAGCTTCGGCTCCAGCACGAGCGCGATGCCGACAAAGCCGAAGACGATGCCGAGCCAACGGATCGGGGAGATGCGCTCGCGCACGAGCAGCGGCGCGAACAGTGCGGTCAGGACCGGCTGCAGCCCAGCGATCAGGCCGGAGACGCCGGCCGGCAGGCCGTGGCGCACCGCCCACCAGACGCCGCCGAGATAGATGGCATGGAGCAGGATGCCCGCGATGGCGCAGTCAATGATGGCGCGCCGCGTCTTCGGCCAGGGTGCGCCGACAGCGATGGCGAGGACAGCGAGCGCTAGCCCGGCGCAGGCGAAGCGGACCGAGAGGAAGGTCAGCGCGTCGGAATAGCGGGCCGAATAGCCGGCGACGATCCAGCCGCTCGACCAGAGCAGGACGAAGAGCGCCGGCGACAGGCGCAGGAAGAGCGGGGAATCGAACATCGCAGGAGCTTTCTAAGCGCCTGATAGGCTGGATTGCAGCAGTTGTCGCCGCATGCGGACGCTGTAGCGGCATGTTTGGCGTGCGCCCTTCCTTCTCCCCTCGAGGGAGAAGGTGGCAGCGCGTAGCGCTGGTGTATGAGGGAAGGACAGGCGCTACCTGCCTTCGTCCCACCCAGTCGTACCGCCCTCATCCCTCTGCTGCGCAGACACTTTCTCCCCCGAGGGTAGAAAGTGATGCCGTGCCCTCCCCGCCTTGCCAGCCGCCCGGAAGCGGTGACAATCACCGCTGCCCCGCCCGAGACCCCGATGTCGCTAAGTTCAGCTCCCACCCTCGCCTTCGAGCGCTTCATCGCCCATGACGGCTGGGCAATCGCCAGCCACATCGCGCTTTCGGTGCTGATGTCGCTATTTCCCTTCCTGATCCTCGTCACGGCGCTCGGCGGCTTCTTCGGCTCGCAGGCGGCGGCCGACGAAGCGGCGCAATTGCTGCTCCAGGCCTGGCCACGCGAGATCGCCGAGCCGATCGCGCGCGAGGTGCACTCCGTGCTGTCTGCGGTGCGCACCGACGCGCTGACACTCGGCGCGATCCTGGCACTCTATTTCTCATCCTCCGGGGTCGAGGCCGTCAGGATCGGGCTCAACCGGGCCTACGAGGCCTATGAATGGCGCTCTTGGTGGCGGACACGGCTTGAATCGATTGTCTACGTCGTCGGCGGTGCAATCTTCATGCTCGCCTTCTCGCTGCTGGTCGTGCTCGGCCCATTGATCTGGCGCGGCATCGTCGGCTTCGCGCCGGCGCTCGCCCCTCTCGGCTTCCTGCTCGCCTTCCTGCGGATCGCGGGGGCGACCGTGCTGATCGTGCTGGCGCTCAACCTCGCACACAGGCTGCTGCCGGCCCGCGCGCCGCATATCGGGGCGCTGTGGCCGGGCATATTGATGACGCTGGTGGTCTGGCTGATCGGCGGTGTCGGCTTCGGCTGGTATCTCGACTCGTTCGCCGGCGCTTACGTCACAACCTATGCCGGCCTCGCCACCGCGATGATCGCGCTGGTCTTCCTCTATTGGCTGGCGGCGATCTTCCTTTATGGCGCCGAGCTCAACGCCGCGATCGCGCTGCGCCGGGCGCCGGAGAAGTCGAGCGGAGATGTCTTGAGCGGGCTATGAGAGCCTCCCACCCGCGGAAGGATCAAGACGTCAGCGCGACCAGGCCTTCACGGTAGCGGCGGCTGCCGGAGAAACTCTCTCCTGTATCCATCTCGACGTCGAAATCGCCGGAGGGCTTGCCGGCGATGCGCCGGATGCGCCTGTGATTGACCAGTCTCGTGCGGTGGATACGGGAGAAGCCGAGCGGACGCAGGCGTTCCTCTTCGGCCTGCAACGTCGCGCGGATCAGATGGCGCCTGCCGCTCGCCAGGCAGTATTCGACATAGTTCCCGGCCGAGACCACGGCGACGATCTCCGCCGGTTCGAGCCGCAGATTGATCGTGCCGTCGCGCAGCCAGAACCCTGGTGATGTAGCGGCCATGACGGCTGCAGCCTGCGGCTGCGGACGACGCCGCCAGAGCTCGAACAGCCAGAACACCACGGCGAGCAGCAGGTAGACGAGAATATCCTTGCGCAGCTCGTAGAACAGGTTGCCGCCGGAGAGGCCGAAGCTGTAGCCGCCGGCGCCGGCGGCCCAGTAGCCAAGCTTGCGTAGCAGAACCATGCCGCCGACATGCACGGCCGAGAAGGCGAGAATCGCAGCGGCGTGCAGTGCCCCGAAGAGCCATGGCCGGTGGGGCCAGGTGAAAGATACCAGCACTAGCCGATGGACGAACGGCGCCAGGGCGACGACCATGACGCCACTCGACGCCTCCCATAGCAGGGGTTGCCATAGCGGAACGGCGCGGCCGAAGCGGGCGAGATCGTGCAGGGTCGAGAAGGCATTGACGAGGCAGGTCGCGGCCGTGCCGAGCGCAATCGCGAGATAAGGCAGCCAGCCCGGCAGACGGCTGGCTCCGCCGTTCGTCACGGCTGCCCCGCCGCTCGTCCCCGTTCGCTGGCCTTCGTCACGCAGCATCGGCTGCTCGTCCCGCACCGTCTCGACCTTTGCGCAGGCATGCCGGCCTGCTCGGAGCGAGCAAGGGATAGCCGCCATGCCTGCGCAAATCGATCATTCGCCACCACACAGCACAGAACGCCGGCTCGATCTCGACTGGATCAGGATCGGCGCCTTCGGCCTGCTGATCCTCTACCATGTCGGCATGCTCTATGTGTCATGGGGCTTCCATGTGAAGAGCGTCCACCGGCTGCGCGAGCTCGAGCCGCTGATGCTGGCGCTCAACCCCTGGCGGATGGCGATGCTCTTCCTGGTCTCGGGCGCAGCGACGCGGTTCATGCTCGGCAAATACGATGTCGGCGCCTTCGCGCGGCGACGCGCCGCCCGCCTGCTGATCCCACTCGCCTTCGGCATGCTGGTGGTGGTGCCGCCGCAATCCTGGGCCGAGGTCGTCGAGAAGCTCGGCTTCTCTGGTGGCTATCTCGACTTCTGGTTCGGCCACTATCTCGCCTTCGACCAGAGCTTCTGCCGGATCGAGAACGGCCGGCAGGCCTGCATCATCTTGCCGACCTGGAACCATCTCTGGTTCGTCGCCTATCTCTTTCTCTACACGATGATGCTCGCCGGACTGCTCGCATTTGCGCCCGGTCTAGCTACGCATGGCGAGCGGCTGCTCGAGCGCGCCCTGCCCGGCTTGCTCCTGCTGCTCGGGCCGGCATTGCTGCTCGGGCTCAACCGCTCGCTGATCTTCCCAGCCTTCCCGCCTAACCACATCGTCATTGGAGACTGGTACCAGCACGTCCTCTACGGCTTCTGCTTCCTGTTCGGCTTTCTCGCGGCGCGCTCGCAGGTGCTGGCCGAGCGGACCGAGCGGCTGCGCTGGCTCGCGCTCGCCCTCGCTGTCGCAGCCTTTCTCGTCATGCTCTGGCTGCGCGCCCAGCCGCCGGGCGAATTGCGTCGGCTTGCCGGCCCCTTCATCTACGGGCTCGACCAATGGTGCTGGATCGTCGCGATCCTCGGCTTCGCCCGCCGGCATCTCGCCCGGAGCGACGGGCCGGTGCGTCGCTACCTCGTCGGTGCAGTGTTCTGCTGGTACATCGTCCACCAGACCGCGATCATCCTCGCCGCGCACTGGCTGAAGCCGCTTGCCCTGCCGGCCGGGCAGGAAGCCTCGCTGGTCATCGCGATCACGGCGCTGAGCTGCGCCGCCACTTACGAGATCGCCAGGCGTATCGGCTGGCTGAGGCCGCTGTTCGGAATCGCGGCGGACAGGCGCAAGCGCCTGCCCGCCCCTAGCCTTCAGCCCTCCAGCGCCTCGACCACGTCCTCATAGGTGCGCAGGCCGGTGCGCGGGGCGTAGACCAGCACGGCCATGTTGCCCGGCGCATGCTCGTTCTTCCACATCTTGTGGTGGGCGAGCGGGATCTTGTCCCAGGGGAAGACCTCGGACATGCAGGGGTCGACGCGGCGGTCGATGACGAACTGGTTGGCGGCGCTCGCCTGCTTGAGATGGGCGAAATGCGAGCCCTGCACGCGCTTCTGCCGCATCCAGACATAGCGGGCGTCGAAGGTGATGTTGAAGCCGGAGGTACCGGCGCAGAACACCACCATGCCGCCGCGCTTGGCGACCAGGCAGGAGACCGGGAACGTCGCCTCGCCCGGGTGCTCGAAGACGATATCGACATCTTTCTTGCCGGTGATGTCCCAGATCGCCTTGCCGAACTTGCGGGCTTCCTTGGTCCACTCGGCATACTCAGGCGAGTTGACCGTGGGCATCTGGCCCCAGCAGTTGAAGTCCTTGCGGTTGATCACGCCCTTGGCGCCGAGGCCGAGCACGTAGTCGCGCTTGGTCTCGTCGGAGATCACGCCGATCGCATTGGCGCCGGACGCGGCACAGAGCTGCACGCCGAAGACGCCGAGGCCGCCCGAAGCGCCCCAGATCAGGACGTTGTCGCCCGGCTTGATCGTGTGCGGGGCGTGGCCGAACAGCATGCGGTAGGCAGTCGCCAGCGTCAGCGTGTAGCAGGCCGATTCCTCCCAAGAGAGATGCTTCGGCTTCAGCATCAATTGGCGTGACTGCACCCGGCAGAATTGGGCGAAGGAGCCGTCCGGCGTCTCATAGCCCCAGATGCGCTGGGAGGAGGAGAACATCGGGTCGCCGCCATTGCACTCCTCGTCGTCGCCGTCGTCCTGATTGCAGTGGACGATGACCTCGTCCCCGACCTTCCAGCGTTTCACCTTGGAGCCGACGGCCCAGACGATGCCGGAGGCATCGGAACCGGCGATGTGCAGTTGGCCCTTGTGGACGTCGAAGGGCGAGATCGGCTGGCCGAGACCGGCCCAGATACCGTTATAGTTGACGCCGCCGGCCATCACGAGGAGCAGCACCTCCTCCTCGCCGATCGACCAGGTCGGCACCACCTCGACCTTGAAGCTGTCCTGCGGCGGGCCATGGCGCTCGCGGCGGATCGTCCAGGCGTACATGTTGGCCGGGACATGGCCGAGCGGCGGCAATTCGCCAAGCTCGTAGAGATCCTTCAACGCGGGCTTCGCAACAGGTTGCAGCTGTGCCATCGGCTCATTCTCCCTTGTCGCCACGCCTCTGATCCGGTGGCGTTACCGGCATCATGCAGACCAATGCTGCGCTGCGCCATACTCCTATCGAATTATGCCGCACCGCAAAAAACAAGTGGAAATGCGGAAGGTTCCTGCGGAACCTCAGCCAGCCCTCCCCGCTGCCAGCATGTAGTTGACGTCGAGATCGCGCGAGCGCGACCAGCGATCGGCTAGCGGGTTGTAGGCGACGCCCTCGCGGGCGAAGACCGAGAGCCCGCCGGCCTCGATCGCAGCCTCCAGCTCGTCCGGCGTCACGAACTTCTCCCAGTCATGGGTGCCGCGCGGCAGCCAGCGCAGGATGTATTCGGCGCCGACGATGGCGAGCGCGTAGGATTTCAGCGTGCGGTTGAGCGTCGCCATGACGAGCAGGCCGCCGGGCTTCACCGCCGCGCAGCAGGAGGCGACGAACGCGTCGACATCGGCGACATGCTCGACCACCTCCATGGCGAGGACGATGTCGAAGCGCTCCCCGGCGGCGACCACGGCCTCGATCGTCTCCTCGCGATAGTCGACCGCGATACCCGCCTTCTCGGCATGCGCCCGGGCGACGGCGATGTTGGTCGTGGCCGGGTCGAGCCCCGTCACCTTCGCGCCCAGGCGCGCCAGCGGCTCGGACAGCACGCCGCCGCCGCAGCCGATGTCCACGAGGCTCAGCCCCTCCAGCGTCCGCAGTGATTTCGAATCGCGGCCGAAGCGCTCGCAGGCGAGATCGCGGATGAAGGCGAGGCGCACCGGATTGAACTTGTGCAGGACCGCCATCGGCCCTTTTGGATCCCACCAGCTCTTCGCCAGCGCGTCGAAGCGCGCGACCTCGGCCGGGTCGATGGTGGAGCTTTCGCGTGCCGCTGCCGTCATCGCCCTTGATATCCCGTTTACGCGTGTCTCGAACGCGGCCGCATTGACACTTTCGGTGCTGCCCGTCATCTACACCCGCCCTTCGCTTGGCGCGAGGGCGCTATTTGTCCCGGCCTCGCGCCGGGTCCGTTGCTGAGAGCTCTTGGACGTCATGGCCCGTCTGGTGATGAAATTCGGCGGCACTTCGGTCGCCACTGTCGAGCGCATCAAGAACGCGGCCCGCCACGTCAAACGCGAATTCGACGCCGGCAATCAGGTCGCGGTCGTGGTCTCCGCCATGTCGGGCAAGACCAACGAGCTCGTCGCCTGGTGCAAGGAGGCCTCGTCCGCCTTCGACCAGGCCGAATACGACACCGTGGTCGCCTCGGGTGAGCAGGTCACCTCTGGCCTGATGGCAATCGTGCTGCAGGAGATGGGCCTGCCGGCGCGCTCCTGGCAGGGCTGGCAGATTCCGCTCTACGGCTCGGACGCGCATGGCTCGGCCCGCATCGAGGGCGTCGACGGCGCCGGCATCCTCGCCGGCTTCGACCGCAATCGCGAGATCGCGGTCTGCTCCGGCTTCCAGGGCGTCAATCCGCGCAGCCATCGCATCGTCACGCTCGGCCGCGGCGGCTCGGACACCAGCGCGGTGGCGCTCGCGGCCGGACTCAAGGCCGATCGCTGCGACATCTACACCGATGTCGACGGCGTCTACACCACCGATCCGCGCGTCGTCCCGAAGGCGCGGCGCATGGATAAGGTCTCTTTCGAAGAGATGCTGGAGATGGCCTCGCTCGGCTCGAAGGTGCTGCAGGTGCGCTCGGTCGAGATCGCCATG
>JAESGH010000506.1_pt1 | contig 14785 bp, 13 predicted proteins | sample 9269641 | NCBI WGS metagenome assembly JAESGH01 (sample SAMN14515345, study PRJNA621665) | algae metagenome | isolation source: Phormidium tanganyikae FI6-MK23 and co-occurring heterotrophs from granitic... | place: USA: Fort Irwin, California | collected 1998-05-24
ACCGCTCCACCGGCCGAGGTTGACGGCAGCGCGCTGCGCGCCCTCCGCTCATTCGACCTTTCCGATCCTTCAGTCTTTCAGGGACTCGCGCGAGCGGGCCGATCCGTCACATGTCCAATTCTCCGACGATCCTCGCTTTGTCCTGCCCCGACCGGCCGGGCATCGTCGCCGCCGTCTCGACACTGCTGGCCGAAGCCGGCTGCAACATCCGCGACGCGCAGCAGTTCGACGACCTCGAAACCGGCCGCTTCTTCATGCGGGTGGTATTCGACCGGCTGGAAGGCGCGCGCAGCGCCACCGAGATCCGCGGCCTCTTCGACGAGCTGGCGGCGCGCTTCAAGATGAGCGTCTCGCTACGCGACGCCACCGCTCGCAAGCGCGTGCTGCTGCTGGTCTCGAAATTCGACCACTGCCTGGCCGACCTGATCTATCGCTGGCGCATCGGCGAACTGCCGATGGAGATCACCGCAATCGTCTCAAACCACGCTCGCGAGCACATCGCCTCGACCGATCTCGGCGACCTGCCCTTCCATCACATGCCGGTCAACCGGCAGACCAAGATGGAGCAGGAGGCCGAACTCTGGCGCCTGATCCAGGACACGCAGAGCGATCTCGTCGTGCTCGCCCGCTATATGCAGGTCTTGTCCGATGGCCTGTCCGCCAAGCTGGTGGGCCGCTGCATCAACATCCACCACTCCTTCCTGCCGGGCTTCAAGGGGGCCAAGCCCTATCATCAGGCGCATGAGCGCGGGGTGAAGCTGATCGGCGCGACCGCGCACTACGTCACCTCCGATCTCGACGAAGGCCCGATCATCGAGCAGGACGTCGAGCGCATCAGCCATCGCGACACGCCCGACGACCTCGTCCGCAAGGGCCGCGACATCGAGCGGCGCGTGCTGGCGCGGGCGGTGCGCTACCACCTCGAAGATCGCGTGCTGCTCAACGGCAAGAAGGCCGTCGTCTTCACCGATTGAGACGGTACGGCGGCCGGCTGCGCCGCTAAGTTCAGGCGCCGCGGCCGGCCAGCGTCTCCAGGGCATCGACGCGCGCCGTCAGCCCGGCGATCGTGGTGCGCTGGCGGCGCACCACATCGATCAGCAGGACGCTCAGCCGGTCGTACTGGACCGCATCGGGCCGCAATTGCGCGTCCGGGTGCAGGCAGCGCTCGCCGGCGTCAGCCGCGTCCTTGGCTGGAGTGTCGTACTGGTCTTCCTGATACCCCCAATGGACGAGGCGCGGATCGACCGCCGCCACATCCTCGGCCAGCAGGCCGTACCAGCTCCATTCGGCGCGATCCTGCGGTGCCGCGGAACGATAGCGGACCGGGACGAGATCGAGGACCCGATCTGCCGCAACCGGATCGAGCGGCTCGATATCGCGCTTGTAGCGGCGCGACGAGGTCGAGCGCAGCAGGCTGTTGCCGGTCGCGCTGTCGAGCACGGCGTTTGCCGCCGCCGCCGTGGTGCCGGCGCTCGGAAAGCTCGTACGCCCATCGGCGGCGATCCGCAGCCGCTCGACCGGCGTCGCGGAGCCCGATGGCGAGGTCGCGAAGCTCAGCCGCGACGGCATGCTGCCAGCCGCGGGCGTTCCGTCGGCGCTCGCGAAGATGCGTGCGCCGAGCTCGAACGCCGTTCCGGTATCGCCGTCGAAATGAATCGCGCCGAGTTGATCGCCGCTGACGATGGCGACATGGCCGCCGAGCGCCGCGCGCGACTTCACGAAGTTGAAGGAGGCGCTGGCGGAGTTGGCCGAATAGCGGCCGAGCGCCATCGCGGCACTGCCTGCCGCCGTGCCGGCGATCTGGAACCGCGCCGCGACCGCTTGGCTCGGGTCGAGGCTGGACTGTGTGCCGATCAGGACCTGCCCCGGCGCGACACGCAGGTTCTCGCTCCCTCCGGTCGAGATCGCGACCGTGTCGGCCGCCGGGAAGACCAGGCCGGTATTGCTGTCGCCTGCGGGAGACAAGCTTGGCGCAGCGGCAGAACCGGCGCGCAGTCGCAGCGCGCCCGTCGCACCATCGATGCGCAGCCCCTCCTGCCAGAGGGAACCATCGGCGGAGACGCGGAACTGCAGGTCGTTGTCGCCGACGAGGCCGATTTCGGCGCGCCCGGAATAGCCGCTCTGGAACAGCAGCGAGAGCACGCCGCCGGCGGCTTCCTTGTTGAGGGTGATCCGCAGAGCGCCATCGCCGCCCTCGCCCACCCCGCGGGCCGTCCACAGCGCCTTGTTCAGCTTGGCCGCAAACGGATTGGTCGCATCGGGCGTGGTGCCAAGCCCGAAACGCGTCAGCAAAGCCGGCGCCCCGCCATCGAGGACGCCGCGCCAGGCGGAGCCGTCGTAGATGAGAAGCACCTGCTCGTCCTCGACCCAGGCTATCCAGCCGGAGCGGGGCACATGGAAGATCCAACCACTATCGCGCCGCTCGGCCAGGTGCCCGCCCTGTCCCGCCCAGTCACCGAGCGGGCTGGCTCCGAGAAGCCAGATCCCCCCCTCGGCCGGGGCCGGAGGCGGCGACAGCACATTGCGGGCAGCAACGCGCAGCTGAACGAGCGCGTCCAGATCCATCAGCGCGTCGTTATGGGTGACATGCTTCTGCGCCTGCCCGGCGGCCAGAAACGGAAGAGCGAGGCGGAGCGTAGTGGGCATCGGCACTCCATATGAAAATGAGCCTATTTAGGTTATTATTCCTATAATAGATCATGCGCCTTGTCAAGTAAGCAAGCGGGAGCGGTCGGGAGCCAGCCTCGCCTCCGGCACGTTCCGGCTGCGGTCACGATGCGAGAATGGCTGGCAGGAACCGGGCTTCCATTCGCCAGTAACATGTCGGCGTCCGATCGAAGTCGACCGTTTCCCGATCCGAAATCCGCATCGGACAATGTGGCGAATATCCGTCAGCCCATATCAACACTTCGGAGTTAGACAGGATTCCTGACCTAGGCTGAAGGAATCCGATGAGCAGACTTTCTGTGCATGCCTTATTGATCGTAGCGGGGTTCTCTCTCTCATCTACCGCTACGTTTTCGCTCACTCAGCCCGAGATCAACGCCGCGATCGCCACGGTGGCCAAGATGTCCCGAGAGTACAGCGAGTGTCTGCGGATCGGAGGCGGCAAGCTCGAACAGGCGACCGAGGTCAAGGACATCAATGACGATGGGATCAGCGAAATCATCCTGACCGAGACCGGTACGGCCGGAGCGAGCCTGTGCTTCGGGATGGTTGGGCAGCAGATGTCGCTCATCGTAGCCAATGGCGCCGGAGGGTGGCGGACGGCGTTGAGCGTTCCCGCGGCTGGTCTGGATTTCATCAAGGGCAGCGATCGCGCCTGGCCCGACATCGAAATCGGTGGTCCAGGATTCTGTTTCCCGATCTGGAGAATGCAGGAGGAGAAGGGGGTCTACGACATCTGGAAAAGGTGCGAGAATGGCCGTCTCGTCGAGGCCAGGCCATCGGATCCGAGGACCGGAGCTCAACCTGTCAGCGTCGGAACACAGGTTCCGGTCGAGATCAACAAGGCCAAGCTCGACGGCCCTCCCTACGATCACAACGGGTCGATCGTCATCGTCGACGCTGCGAAGGGGCTGATCGTCTATGATCGGCCGAAGGCGTCGATAGCGGCCACCATAAAGCCCGGAACCGTCCTCTTCCGCGGCCAGCCCTGGAAGGATGGCGATACCGACATCGTCATCAAAGGCACCGCCTACGTCTTCAAAAAGGGCTGCCCGGCAGCGGCCTATGAAGCCCGCGGCACCTATCACCCGACTTTCGGGATCAGCAAGCTCACGCTGGAAGGCGCGGCTCCGATGCGCTCCAAGACGTCGTGCGACATCATTGGACACACGGCCACCGGCCCCAACTCGAAACTCGTGTTCGATATCGCGATCGACTGATCAATCACACCGAACCGGATCGGGTCATAGCCGGTCGAGCAGGCCAGTCGCCGAGATGCCCGTGGCCACTGATTGTGCCAGGCCGCCAGACATCAGATCTTCGGTGATGGCAGGTTCAGTTCCTGCGTCAGCCATTGTGCGAACATGCGGACCGAACGGCGCGCTTTCGCCACGCGCGGAAAGACCAGGTAATGGCCGACATAGCGCACGTCCTGCGCCCGCCCTGCCAGAGGCACCACCAGCCGGCCATCGGCGATCTCGCGCTCGGCGAGCCGCGTCGATTCGAGCGCGACGCCAAGGCCGTCCACGGCCGCCGCGATCGCCATGAACGAGCGGTCGAAGCGCGAACCGCGCGGCGCCGGCGGGCTGATGTCGTTGGCGTCGAACCAGCTGGTCCAGCGCACCCGCTTATTGTCGCTTTCGATCAGCTTGGCGCCGAGGAGGTCCTTGGGTGAGTTGATCCTTTCGGCAAGCTCCGGCGCGCAGAGCGGGGTAACCGTCTCCTCGCCGAGCGGAATGACGATCAGCCCTTCCTGCCGCGGCGGCCCATAGCAGATGTCGGCGTCGAACTCGTCATGCTCGAATTGTGGGTAGTCGACGCCCGCCGCCAACCGCACTTCGAGGCCGGGCTGCTTGGCGAGGAGATCGCGCAGGCGCGGCAGCAGCCATTGCGCCGCCATTGACGGCGCGCAATGCAGCCGCAGCAGATTGCCGGAGCGGGCGCCGACGGTCTCGATACCCTGCCGCATCTCGTCGAACCCCGCCGCGACATGGCGCAGCAGCGCCTCGCCGGCGACATTGAGATGGACCGCGCGGCTCTGCCGCTCGAATAGCGCGGCGCCCATCAGGATTTCGAGCTTGCGGACCGCGTGGCTGATCGCGCTCGGGGAAATCCCGAGCTCCTCGCCCGCGGCGCGAAACGAGCCTGTCCGGGCGGCCGCCTCGAAGGCCTGGAGCGCGGAAAGCGGCAAGCGTCGCATGGGTGTCCCCTCGGGCGCACTTGGGCTGCACCGCCGACAGGTGAATACAGTTCACGCGATAGCGCAATCTTTGCGTTTTTCATGTGCCGAAGCATGAGCCACCCTCAGGCAACAAGAATTTGCCGATCGAGGGATGGGAATGCTCCTGCAGAACAAGACCGCCGCGATTTCCGGCGCGGCCAGCGCGCGCGGCATCGGCCTCGCCACCGCCAAGCTGTTTGCCGCCCATGGCGCGCGCATCGCCATCCTCGACATCGACGAAGCCGCAGCACAGCAGGCTGCAGCCGAGCTCGGCGCGCAGCATATCGGCCTCGGCTGCGATGTCGCGAACAAGGCGTCCTGCCAGAAGGCAGCTGACCAGGTCATCACCGCCTTTGGCCATCTCGACATCCTGATCAACAATGCCGGCGTCACCCAGCCGGTGAAGACGCTGGAGATCGACGAGGCGAGCTGGGACCGGGTCCAGGACATCAACTGCAAGGGCGTTCTGTTCCTGAGCCAGGTCTTCATCCCGCATATGCAGGCGCGGAAACAAGGCGCGATCGCTTGCATGTCCTCGGTGTCGGCACAGCGCGGCGGCGGTATCTTCGGCGGGCCGCATTATTCCTCGGCCAAGGCGGGCGTGCTCGGCCTCGCCAAGGCGATGGCGCGCGAATTCGGCCCGGACGGGATCCGCGTCAATTGCGTGACCCCCGGCCTGATCCAGACCGACATCACCGGGGGCAAGCTCACCGACGAGATGCGCAAGGACATCATCAAGGGCATCCCGCTCGGCCGGCTCGGCGACGCCAGCGACGTCGCCGGCATCTACCTCTTCCTCGCTTCCGATCTCTCGGCCTACGTCACCGGCGCCGTCATCGACGTCAATGGCGGCATGCTGATCCACGGCTGAACCATGAGCACCGCTCCTCTCGGCCACAATGTCTCGCTCGAGCGCCGCGCCTGGAACATCCGCCGCCACGCCATCCTGATGGGCGAGGTCCAGGGCCAGGGCTATATCGCGCAGGCGCTCGACATCGCCGATGTCCTCGCGGTCGCCTATTTCCACGCGATGCGTTACCGGCCGGATGATCCCGACTGGGAGGGACGCGACCGCTTCCTGCTCTCGAACGGCCATTATGCGATCGCGCTCTATGCGGCGCTGATCGAGGCCGGGATCATCCCGGAGGACGAGCTCGAAACCTATGGCTCGGATGAGAGCCGCCTGCCGATGTCGGGCATGGCGAGCTACACGCCCGGCATGGAGATGTCCGGCGGCTCGCTAGGCCTGGGCCTGTCGATCGCAGTCGGCAAATGCCTCGGCCTCAAGCGCAAGAGCTCCGCGTCCTATGTCTACACCCTGTTCTCGGATGGCGAGCTCGACGAAGGCTCGGTCTGGGAGGCGATCATGTCCGCTGCCCATTACGGGCTCGACAACCTGATTGCCGTCGTCGACGTCAACAACCAGCAGGCCGACGGCCCCTCGACCAAGGTCATGGGCTTCGAGCCACTGACGGAGAAGCTGCAGGCCTTCGGCTGGTTCACCCAGCGCGTCGACGGCAACGACCTTCCTGCCGTCCGGGCTGCCTTCGACGCCGCCAAGGCTCAGACGGCTAAGCCCAGCATGATCATCGCCGACACGCTGATGGGCAAGGGCGTGCCCTTCCTCGAGGCGCGCGAGAAGAACCACTTCATCCGGGTCGAGGCCCATGAATGGCAGCTCGCGCTCGCGGCGCTCGACGAGAGGAAGCCGTCATGAAGCCCGCTGCCTCTAACCCCGGCTCCGGTAAGCCGCGCCTGACCACCTCGGCGATGATCGCCTCGATCGCCGGCGACGGACAGCGTACCAAGCCCGCGCCCTTCGGCCATGCGCTGGTCGAGCTGGCGAAACAGGATCCCTCGATCGTCGGCATGACCGCCGATCTCGGCAAATACACCGACCTGCACCTCTTCGCGCAGGCCTTTCCCGACCGGCATTACCAGATGGGCATGGCCGAGCAGCTGCTGTTCGGCGCGGCGTCGGGCCTCGCATCGGAAGGCTTCACGCCCTTCGCGACGACCTATGCCGTCTTCGCCTCGCGCCGCGCCTATGACTTCATCCACCAGACGATCGCGGAGGAAGACCGCAATGTGAAGATCGCCTGCGCGCTGCCGGGCCTGACCTCAGGCTACGGCCCCTCGCACCAGGCGACCGAGGACCTGGCGCTGTTCCGCGCCATGCCGAACATGGTGGTGATCGACCCCTGCGACGCGCATGAGATCGAGCAGGTCGTGCCCGCGATGGCGCGGCACAAGGGCCCGGTCTACATGCGCCTGCTGCGCGGGCAGGTCCCGCTCGTTCTCGACGAGTACGGCTATAAGTTCGAGCTCGGCAAGGCCAAGCTCCTGCGCGACGGCTACGAGGTCCTGTTCATCTCCTCCGGCATCATGACGATGCGCGCGCTGGAAGCAGCCAAGGCGCTGGAGCAGGACCGCATCGATGTCGGCGTGCTGCATGTGCCGACGATCAAGCCGCTCGACACCGCCACGATCCTTGAAGCCTGCGCCAAGCCGGGCCGGCTCGTCGTCGTCGCCGAGAACCACACGGTCAATGGCGGGCTCGGCGAGGCCGTCGCCGGCCTCTTGATGCGCGAGGGCGTGCATCCCGCCTTCCGCATGATCGGCCTGCCTGACGAGTTCCTCGCAGCGGGGGCGCTGCCGACGCTGCATGACCGCTACGGCATCTCGACGGACGCTCTCTGCAACCGGGTCAAGGGCTGGCTGAAATAGCCGGAGCACGCTGCGGTTCCCGCCAAGGGGAACACGCGACGGGGAGGAATGATGAAGACGATCGGCTTTGTGGGGCTCGGCTCGATGGGCCTGCCCATGGCGATCAATCTGGGCAAGGCCGGCTTCGCCGTGACCGGCTTCGACCTGCGCGCCGAGGCCCGCAGCGCCTTGCAGGCTGCCGGCGGCGAAGCGGCCGGCTCGCTCACCGAGACGTTCTCCCGCCGGGAGGCCGCCGTCCTCATGGTCGTCAATGCGGCGCAGGCGGAGGACATCCTGTTCGGCCAGGGCGCGCTGACCCAGCTCGCCCCAGGCGGCACCGTCATCCTGATGGCGACCTGCCCGCCGGCTGCCGTCGCGGCGCTTGCCACGCGTGTCGAGGCGGCCGGCCATGCGCTGGTCGACGCGCCAGTCTCCGGTGGTGTCGTCGGGGCCGAGGCAGGCAGCCTGACCATCATGGCGGCGGCGCGGCGGCCCGTCTTCGAGGCGGTGAAGCCCGTGCTCGACGCCATGGGTTCGAAGGTCGTCTTCATGGGCGAGGAGCCGGGACAGGGGGCGACGGCGAAGGCCGTCAACCAGCTGCTCTGCGGCGCCCATCTCGCCATCGCGGCGGAGGCGCTGTCGCTGGCTGAGAAGCTTGGCGTCGATACCACGGCCATGCTCGACATCGTCTCCGGCTCGGCCGCGTCGAGCTGGATGCTGAGAGATCGCGGCGCCCGCATGCTGGAGCGCGAGCCGCGCGTGACCAGCGCGGTCGACATCTTCGTCAAGGACCTCGGCATCGTCCTCGAAGCCGGGCGCGATGCCAAGGCAGCGCTGCCGATGGCGGCGCTCGCCCATCAGCTCTTCCTGTCGGTCTCGGGGCGCGGCCTCGGCGCGCAGGACGACAGCCAGGTGATCGCCGCCTACCGCGCCTTGCAGGGGCGGCACGCGACATAGCTCAAAACAACCAGCAAGAGCCGTCGAAACGGCGTGAATGGGAGGATGACATGACGAAGATCGATCTGCCGGCCGGAGGCCTCAGCCGCCGGACCCTGCTCGCCACGGGGCTGGCGATGCCTGCCGTGCTGAGCTTCCCGCGCGGGGCACAGGCACAGGTCGCGATGACGCTCGGCCACAACGCCGCGGCCGGCAATCCGCGCTGGATCGCGGCCGACAAATTCGGCGAGCTGATCAAGGAGCGCACCAATGGTCGGCTTTCCGTTCGCGTCGCCGGCGCCGAACAGCTCGGCAACGAGCAGTCCCTCCTGACCAGCCTGCGTACCGGCGCAGTCGATATGACCGTCAACAGCCAGGGCTCGACCTCGGCGCTGCTGCCGGAGCTCGCGGCGCTCGGCCTGCCCTTCCTGTTCCCGACCTCGGCCGACGCCTTCAAGGTGCTTGAAGGCCCGATCGGCGCCGAGCTCGACCAGCGCTTCGCCAAGATCGGCATGGTGCCGCTCGGCTGGTGGGACAACGGCATCCGCCACATCACCAACAGCAAGCGCCCGATCGTCAAGCCGGCCGATCTCAAGGGCCTGAAGATCCGCACCCCGCCCGACCCGATGACGATCGACATCTTCCAGGCGCTCGGAGCCGGCACAGAGCAGATCTCCTTCGGCGAGCTCTACGTCGCGCTCCAGCAGGGCGTCGTCGACGGCCAGGAGAACCCGCTCGTCAACATCGCCTCGTCCAAGCTCTTCGAGGTCAACCGCTTCATCTCGCTCTCGGCGCATAAATGGGAGTGCTCGCCTTTCCTGATGTCGCAGATCACCTGGATGCGGCTGTCGCCGGCCGATCGCGAGGTGGTCAAGGCGACCGCAAAGGAAGCGGGCGAATTGCAGCGAAAGCTTTTTCTCGACGCCGAGACCAAGTTCGCGGCCGAATTCAAGGCGAATGCGAAGCTGCAGGTTAACGAGGCCGATCAGGCCGCCTTCCGCGAGGCCTCCGCCAAGGTCTACGACACCTGGAAGACCAAGCCCTTCGGTGATTTCGTCGACCGGCTCGCCAAGGCAGCGCGGGGCTGACGCCATGGACAGGCAGCCCGAGACGGGGTGGCGCGCAAGTGCCATCACCCTGGCTGATGGCGTTGACCGCCTCGCCGCCAGGTTCTGCGAGCTGGTCGTCATCGCTGTCGGCTCGGCGCTGCTCGCCATGCTCACCGCCAATGTCGGCGCGCGCTATGCGCTCGAATCCGGCGGCTTCCGCTTCGCGCAGGAGCTGCCCGAGCGGCTCTTCCCGGTCTTCATCATGGCCGGCGTCGTGCTCGGCGTGCAGAAGGGCGGGCACATGGCGGTCGAGACCGTGCTAGCCATGCTCGGACGGCAAGGCGCGCGGCTCATGCTGCTGGTCGGGCATGCGATCGTGATCGGCAGCTACATCCTGCTGAGCAAGGACATCCTGCTGCTCGCAGACATGCTCTGGATCGACCGTTCCCCGGTGATGGGGATCCCGGCGAGCTATGGCTACTACACCCTCGCGATCGGGCTCGCGCTGGTCATCGTCGTCACGACGACGCAGGCCGTGCGCGTCGCCCTGATGGGGCCGGAAGCCATGCCTGTCCCGGGGCCAGAGGAGCAGGTCGCATGAGCCTCACCCTCATCGTCGCCTTCACCGTCCTGATGCTGCTCGCCATCCCGGTCGGCCATGCGCTGATCGTGGCGGCGGGCACGGCACTGCTGGTGCAGGGGCAGATCCCGCTGACGATCATCGCCCAGCAGATGTACCAGCAGACCCAGTCCTTCCCGATGCTGGCGCTGCCCTTCTTCATGCTGGCGGGCTCGCTCATGCTTGGCGGAGCGCTGGGCAACGAGTTGCTCGCCTTCGCCTCCAAGGCGATGCAGCGCTGGCGCGGCGGCCCGCTCTCGACGACTGTGGTCGCCTCGGTGGTGTTCGGCGGCGTCTCCGGCAGCGCCGTCGCCAATGCCAGCGCGCTCGGCTCGGTGCTGATCCCCTGGCAGAAGCGGCAGGGCTATCCGGCGCCGCTCTGCGCCGCCAACAATGCGACCTCGGCGATCATCGACATCCTGATCCCGCCCTCGATCCCGCTGATCCTCTATTCCCTGGTCTCGAACGTCTCGATCGCCGACCTCTTCACCGCCGGCATCCTGCCCGGTCTGCTGATGGCCGGCGGCTTTATCGTGCTGTGCAGCTGGATTGCGCGGCGCCGCGGCTATGTCTCGCCGGAAGCGCCGGTCTCCAAGGCGGAGCTGGCGCGGCTCGCCTGGCGCAGCATGCCGGCACTGCTGATGCCGGTCTTCATCCTGCTCGGCCTGCGCTTCGGCATCGCGACGCCGACGGAGATCGCAGTTCTCGCCGTGCTCTATGCGCTGGTGCTGAGCGTCGTGCTCTATCGCGACATGAGCTGGCGCCGCTTCCGGGTCAGCATGGTCGAGGCCGGCGTCGCGACCGGCGTGGTCATGCTCGTCATCATGGGCTCGGCCATCGTCGGCTGGATCCTGACCTTCGACCAGGTGCCGCAGCGTTTCGCCGAATGGGTCTCGGCGACGATCTCGAACCCCTATTTCGTCATCCTGGCGATGAACATCCTGCTGCTGCTCGTCGGCATGCCGATCGACCTGCCGCCGGCGATCCTGCTGCTCGGGCCGATCTTCGTGCCGCTCGCGGCCTCGATCGGGCTCGACCCGGTCCAGCTCGGCATCATCATGGTGCTGAACCTCGGCATCGGCCTCTACACGCCGCCGATCGGCACGACCTTGTTCATCTCGACCTCGATCGCCCGGACCTCGCTCGGCGAGACCACGCGCGAGCTCTGGCCCTTCTTCGGGGTGGCGATGATCGTGCTGTTGCTGGTGAGCTATGTGCCGGCGCTGACGATCTACTGAGCGGGTCGGTCCGGCCTGTCGTGCGGGTGCCGGACTGCCGGCACCCGTCCACATCCTGACGCCTCCGGGCGCGCGGTCATGGCAGAGGCGTGTCGGCGATCCCATATCGGCTGGGGTCGACCGCAGACATCGGGGCCAATCCCATGACGTCCATCGCAGTCCGTTCCGCCTCCCGCGACGAAACGAGCGCCGTCTCCGCCCTCATCACGCTTGCCTTTGCGACCGATCCGATGGCGCGCTGGTCGCTGAGAGACCCGCAAGCCTATCTCGCCGTGATGCCCGAGCTGATCCGCGCTTTCGGTGCTGCCGCCTATGAGAGCGACAGCGCCTATGTGAGCGAGGATGGCGGTGGCGCGGCAATGTGGCTGCCGCCCGGCGTGGAGCCCGACATCGAGACGCTCGATCGCCTCATCCAGGAGAACGCCGATCCGGCGATCCTGCCCGACGTCGAAGGGATATTCGATGCAATGGCGCGTTACCACCCGGAGGAGCCGCACTGGTATCTGCCGCTGATCGGCACCGACCCGATGCGGCAGGGCGAGGGCATCGGAAGCGCACTCATGAAATATGCGCTCGCCCGCTGCGACCGCGACGGCGTCGCAGCCTATCTGGAATCCTCGAATCCGCGGAACATCCCGCTCTATCAGCGGCATGGCTTCGACATTCTCGGAACCATCCAGATCGGATCGTCTCCCGTCTTGACGCCGATGCTGCGTCCGCCGCGACCTGCTACGAGCTGATCGGGCGACGCCGATTTTTTGCCAGGCTTACAAGCGCGAGCGCGCCTGCGCCGCCACGGCCTCGGCGGTGATGCCGAAATGCTTGTAGAGCTCCTCGGCCGGACCGGAGGCGCCGAAGCCGCTCATGCCGACAAAGCCGCCATCCTCGCCGATCCAGCGCTCCCAGCCGAATTTCACAGCGGCCTCGACCGCGACGCGCACGCAGTGCTCTCCGAGTACGGACCGGCGATAGGCGCGGTCTTGCGCCTCGAATAGGCTCCAGCACGGCATTGAGACGACCGCAGTTGGAATGCCGTCCCGCTGCAGCAGCTCGCGGGCCGCAAGCGCGATCTGCACTTCCGAGCCGGTCGAAAGCAGCGTCACCTTGCGCGCTCCGCCCTCGGCTTCGGCGAGAACATAGGCGCCACGGGCCGAGCGATTCTCGGGGCCGCCATCGCGCCGCAGTTGCGGCAGGCTCTGGCGGGCGAAGACGAGGGAGGCCGGGCCACTGCGGTGTTCCAGCGCGATCTCCCAGGCCTCGGCCGCCTCGACAGCGTCGCAGGGTCGTAGCACGAGCATGTTCGGCATCGCCCGCAGCGAGGCGATGATCTCGACCGGCTGATGCGTCGGCCCGTTCTTGCCGATGCCGATCGAGTCGTGGCTGAAGACGAACAGCGTCGGCAGGCCCATCAGCGCCGCCATGCGCATCGCCGGCCGCTCATAGTCCGAGAACGGCAGATAGGTGACGGCGAGCGGGATCACGCCGCCATGTGCCACCATGCCGTTTGCGAGCGCGCCCATCGCATGCTCGCGCACGCCGCAATGGAGATAGCGGCCGGCCCGGTCGCTGGCATTGAAGGCGGCAAGCTGGCGCTTGTGGTTGGTCGGCGCCTCCAGATCGGCGCAGGCCGTCATCATCTCCGGCAACACCTCGTAAAGCGCGGCCGCGATCTCACCGGAGGCCGCGATCGAGAACTCGGCCTCGCCGTCCTGTGCGTTGCGCTGCTTGAACGCATGGATGGCCTCGCGCCAGCCCGCTTTCAGTGTGCGCCCGTGCACGCGCTCGAATTCGTCGCGCACGGCATTGCTTGTCTCCGCAAGCCGTGCGGCCCAGGCTGCGCGTTCCTGCACCCCGCGCGCTGCGGTCGCGCGCCAGGCTGCCGCGATCTGCTCGGGAACCTCGAACGATCCGCCCGTCCAGCCGAAGCGCTCGGCCATCTCAACGCGATCCGCGGGGAAGAGCTTGCCGGAATGGCCGCCGCGTTGCCCCTCGAGGCGCGGAATGCCGCGCGCGATCGTCGTCTTGCAGGCAACCAGCGAAGGGCGCGGATCGATCTTGGCGGCGTCTATCGCCGCGTCTATCGCAGCGATGTCGTGGCCGTCGATCTCCTGGACGTGCCAGCCGGCGACGCGGAAGCGTTCGGCGACGTTCTCGGAAATCGAAAGCTCGGTCGCTCCGTCATCGGTGATGGCGTTGTCGTCCCAGAAGACGGTGAGCTTGCCCAGCCGCAAATGCCCGGCGAGCTGGATGACCTCCTGCCCGACGCCCTCCTGCAGGCAGCCATCCCCGACGAAGGCCCAGGTCCGGTGGTCGACAAGCGCGTCGCCGAAGCGGGCGTTCAACGAAGCTTCCGCGATCGCCATGCCCAGTGCATTGGCGATGCCCTGGCCGAGCGGGCCGGTGGTGGTCTCGATGCCGGCGGCCGGCTCGTACTCCGGATGCCCGGCGCAAGGTGAGCCGAGTTCACGAAAGCGCTTCACCGCATCGAGCGAGATGTGGTGGTAGCCGGTCAGGTGCAGCAGGGAATAGAGCAGCATCGAGCCATGGCCGTTCGACAGCACGACGCGGTCGCGGTCTGGCCAGGTCGGATCAGCCGGATCGAACTTGAGATGCCGCGCATAGAGGGCGGTCGCGATCTCGGCCATGCCGAGCGGCACGCCCTGATGGCCTTCGCCTGCGGCTAGAATGGCATCGACCGAGAGAAACCGGATTGCGTGGGCCATGTCGGCAAGAGTGGCTGGGAGCATTCCAGTGGAAGCCCCCCATTGTGAAATGTTCAAGCTCTGCCTCTCGCGATCCAGCGTCCAGAGAGCAGAGTGTGCCCAAGTTCAAGCGCCGGCTAAAACGCGAAATTTAGAGCGATACATGAACCTGAGTCAGCTTTCGGTGCTATCAGCTTCGCGCGCGATTGATCGCTCCTCGTCGATGCGCTGCGATCCATCTCAATGCGCAGATGCAGAGCGCTCCTCAGCCATCCACGGGAGCGAAGAGCGGACCGCCAGGAATGTCCGCTTCCCGGCTGCGAACCCATGCCAGCGCTTGGCGCGAATCGGAATCGCATCGCTCGATGCGTGATGGGAGCCCCGCACCATACTTGCGAGCGGGAACGAGCGTTGGGGTGATCGTTGGGATTTCGAGCGCCTGCGATCCTTGATCTTTCAATCAGCTCATCGCCTTGGCGCAGGAATGATGGCGGAGACGGAGGGATTCGAACCCTCGATACCCTTGTGGGGTATGCTCATTTAGCAAACGAGTGCCTTCAGCCTCTCGGCCACGTCTCCGTTGGAAGGCTCTATGCCCGATCGCGACCCGCTTTGACAAGCCGTCAGAACGCGCGATCGACAGGCAT
>JAESGH010000507.1_pt1 | contig 14708 bp, 19 predicted proteins | sample 9269641 | NCBI WGS metagenome assembly JAESGH01 (sample SAMN14515345, study PRJNA621665) | algae metagenome | isolation source: Phormidium tanganyikae FI6-MK23 and co-occurring heterotrophs from granitic... | place: USA: Fort Irwin, California | collected 1998-05-24
ATTGATGAGCTTAGCGGAAGAGAAGCCTCAACGCGCTTTGTACTTGGGCGCTTGGTGTCCAAGGCATTACCTGACGCGAGGCTACGGCGTGGAGGGGCCTTCGGCGAACCGTTGTCGGTCTCTGCTAAAATTCGGTACACCTGCATACGTGAACAACCTACACGCCGGGCAATCTCCGCAGGCCCTAACCCGTCAATTTTGAGCTCCAAAACCTGAGCTCGGCTGAAGCGCCGTTTACCGCCGGTATATCGACCCTGTGCCTTCGCCTGCTCAATGCCTTCGCGCTGACGTTCCTTGATAAACCGCCGCTCCATCTGGGCGACCATCCCAAGCACTGTGAGCACGATGTGCCCCATTTCACCACGCGTGGAGACGTGGGGGTCAAGTACAGTGACGAACGCTCGCCGCTGCTCGCATTCATGGATCAAGTTCAACACGTCGCGAGTGTCACGCCCGAGGCGATCCAGTCGAGCTACCACCAGTTCATCACCGGGTCGGAGAAACTGGATGACCGTTTCGAGCTCGACACGGCCCTCGCGGCTACCACCAGACACCTTCTCTGACCGGATAATCTCACAGCCCTCAGCTTTGAGCTTGGCGTGCTGGATGTCTAGGTCTTGATCAATGCTGCTAACGCGAGCGTAGCCGATGCGAGCCATGTATCACCTCAAGGTTTAGGCCTCGAGGCTCGCATGCTGCAAATAGTCGGTGTCAATAGGTGCTAGTTGACTCGACAAAGTCCACGGTCACGCCGGGTGTCACCATGGCGGCAAGCTCTTCGGCATCCCAGTTGGTCAAGCGAATGCAACCGTGTGAACCGGTTTTGTCGATCTTTGAAGGCTCGGGTGTGCCATGTATACCGAACGATGGCTTCGATAGCCCGATCCATACCGAGCCAACCGGGCCATTGGGGCCGGGTGGGATGGTCAGAACTTGGGTGTTTTCACCTTGCTGGAAGTTGATCTTCGGGTTGTAGGTGTACCCCGGCATGGTCACAGCATGCTTGACCATATGCGTGCCAGAAGGCGACGGATTGTCTTGGCTGCCTATGGTGGCTGGGTAGGCGGCAAGCAAGACCCCACCTTCGCCATAAACTCGCACCTGCCGAAGGGCCTTGTCAGCCTCGATCCAAGCAACCGTGCCTTTGCGGTTCTTGCCTGTCATAGCGACGTTGATGGTCTCACCGACGGCGAACTGGGCAGAGGGATTAAGCACTTTCAACAGGCCAACGTCCATGTGGAAGCGCTCAGCCACAAGCTCTGCCATGCTCTCATAACCAAGATGCTTCATTGCAGCTTTTTCGACGTAGTCATCTGGAATAGGACCGCTGACCGAAGAAAGATCGTCCTGCATAATGGTGTAAGCGCCAATGACATCACCCGCATTATCGAGGCGGGCGGCAAGGGCAAACGTCAGCTCACCATTGGCATCCATGCCGTTCATCATCTGAAAAGCGCGCAGAGCCTTTTGAAGGTTGCCACCTTCAAGACCATCAATGACCCCGGGGGACGCTCCAGCTCTATCTAAGAGAATTTGGAGGCGGGCTAAGGCTGGGTCAGCAGTGACCTTTGCGGGCGTCATAGGGCCGTTCGACGCCACCTGAACCACTTCCGGCCCAAGTGCCGCCGAAGCCACGTAGTCAACTAAGCTCGCGGCATTGATGGCGTCGGGCGATATGGACGTCGATTGGGCCAATGCATTGCTGATGCCGAAGAAAGACAAGAAAACGAAGGTGGTTGTATAGGCGGCGCGAAACATGAACGAAGGCATGCTGAACTCGGAACTTAGAACTTGGCAGCGGTCCGTCGGCAGACAGAATCCCGACGGCTTCATAGGCGGTCAACATAGCTAACGATGTTCTAAAGCTGACGCGGTCGTGAACAAGGGTGAACTGCGTAACAGCAAGGCCTAGGCCCTACGGAATACGTGTCACTGTAAGCTCAACTGATGCTCATGTTATCGAAATCGACCATATGCCCGTGACATCACGCAACGGTACGCCCTGCTGTTACCTTGGTCTTGATCGTTTCGCACCTGCTATTTGCACCAGCCAAGTTGCTGTGGTTGCGTATTGAGCAAGCTGGTGCATAAATCTTGATTTCTGCTGCTTCTAGGGGACACTGGCGGCGCTAAGTTAGCGAGTTGCGGCATGACCAACACGAAACAGACTTCTGAAGTACTGCTCAAGATACGCGAAACGGCGAATGCTCTAAGGAGACAGCGGCCTCGCCCAAACCTCGCAGGGTACTATCTGCAGCTATTGGGGGAACCCTACAACGAAGAAGTTCGCTTTTTCTTGAGACTGTCTCTTAGAGACGAATACGTCATGGTAGGTGACTTTGACGCGGCGACAGTAATCGCATTGGAGCACATCGCAGAGCGCCCCGACCACCCTATTCCGCTGCTTAGTTTAGTAGGGCAGAAGCATCACCACGAAGGTAATCCGCAGGCGGCTTTCCCCCTTGCTCTGCAAGCCGTCACGTTAGCCGACAACATGCGCGAGTTTAGGCGTCATGCTCGGGCCATGTTGTTGCGGGTCGCTGCCGATCTCGGCGATCTTCAAACTGTGCGGACTTGCATGCGTGAGATCATTGACATGAAATCGGCGGCGGGTGAGCCAGATATCAGAAGAGAAGCTGATCTACTGGAGCTTGCTCGACGGGTTGGTGTTGAGGAGCACGTCCTAGAACATTACAGGGCTTTTTTAATGCCGCAGGCTGAATTAGGACTGCTTTCGGTGCAAACTACCTGAGAAGATTTCTGGCTCAGCTTTGACTAATACCACCATCAGGCGATCCAAATGGACGAAATGACAGCAAGGGAGATCATCAAGGTTTCCATCCGAGCCATGGCATTATTCGATCAGTTGGTAGGCACACTGCAAACCAGTTTGTCGGCCGAGGAGTACGAAATACAAAAGCGCAGGATCGCAGGTGTGATGGGGGAGATAAGCTTCGAACTACTGCAACCAATCACCAAGGAGTACGCTTCGCTTGACCCAGTAAAAAGTCGGGAAGCTTGGACAGCTGCAGGCCGATTGTTCGAGCCTATCTGGTGGAGTGCGCCGCAAGGAGAACATCCGAAAAGAGTAGATGAAGTAGTATCAGAAGGTCGAAGCGGTTCGGCTCGTTCGGCGAACAGTGACGCTCTTATGAAGATGTCTGATCAGGACCTCGATACCTACTTGCTTTCGCATATAGTGAAGGAGCGTCGCAAAATCATGCGAGTGATCGCATCGGTGTTTCAGAACGATCTGAACTACAAATCTCAAAGTATTTTGCTCTACGGCTTTGGGTCTGATGATCCCGATGCTTTCCTTGATCGTTGCATCTCTAGATTGCGCCACATGGTGAGCATAGGTCAGCTTGAAGCCTTTGGTGATATCTCTCAACCACGCTTTAGCGAAGTGCGCCTATGCGTTGGCGGCGCGTAAATCTTGAGTTCTGCGACTTACGCGATCAGTTGCCTAGACCACCGGGATCGGGAAGCCTATTCGGCCAAGATTGCATACGGCCAGTACTGGCCAAATAGTACTGCCATGCCATTACCAAGCCTAAAACGACTATCACCGCCACTAGCGCCCAATTGATCCTTGCCAGCACTGTCCCCAATGATTCACTTGCCGCGTTTAATATAAGCCTCAAGGTAGTTCACAAATCTTGGGATATGCACCGGCGGCATCCGACCCCATTTCAGCCATTCCGAGGAAATCTCAGGGATCCCGAAAGCGGACAATTTACCCGCTGCAACGATTATGGCTCTAGGCTCACGCTTCCGACTAAAAACCTCCCAGTTCCTCAAGCGCCAAACTGGCTCTTGCGATCAAGGATGTCTCGAAGTCAGTGGTGCTGGAGCTCACTGGGCGATCACAAAGCAATCTCAAATGGGCAGCAATAGCTCATGCCGAATTCTAGCCATCCGGTTGTCGGCTTGACCTCTGTGTTCTTGAGTGTCGGGTTGGAAAGCGCATCGTCAACGTATGTGCACAAGCCTTGGTGCACAGATCGAGAGTCGGCCACACCAAACCGGTACTGCCCAGCAGTTTCATGCGATGCAGCAGAGTAAACTTCCCGCTTAACGCGTGCGGCGCATTGAATACGAGACGTACTCAGCGCTTGCGAACTGCGCCAGCACATGACCAATCTAAGATTGTCGTTTGGTGTATCTCACCGCGTGCGTCTACACGGGGGTTGAGGACCGTGACGAAGGCCTGCCGCTGCTCGCACTCCTATATCGGGTTGACTTCGTCGCGGGTGTCCCGCTCGCTCTGCACGGCGCTTCATCGCAGCGCTATGACATTGGCTTAGCACGCGTGCCAACGCTCACTTCAGTTCGCCCCAGGTCTCATTCCAAAGCTGTGCCTCAGCAATCTGAATGTAAACACCAGAACCTCCCGCCGGCTTCAGTATAGCGGCGAGTTCCTGAGCTTTAGTGAGTGCATCTGGCACACTCATGGGCCCACGATGCTCCGGCAGACTTATGCTTCCCCCTATAACCAGTAACTTACGATCAATCTCGCCTTGAACCATGCCGTTGGTGCGAGAAATGGTGACCACGATCGGCATCGGAGGCATATCGCTGTGGTTTAGGCTGTGAAATATAGGGCGGGGTGTCATCTAGCGCTCCATTGTCGGTGCCGCTAATCGGTGATCTGCTAATGGCTCTACTAAGTGCGCAAATTGGCGTTGGTTCCGGCACGTCAATAACAAAGGTTAGTGCGCGGCCCATGTTGGCCTCACCTCGTTGGTCAAGGCTCTGCGGCGTGCGAGCCCGTGCGTGGCGACAAGGCACACAGCCTTGCGTGTTTCAGCAACATGTCGTTTTGGCCTGTGATCGCTGCGCCCTGCCCTATAACGCAGCGCGACATGAAGGCCCACGTGCCGATCAAGAGTTCGGGACCCTTTGCCTTTGTAAATTGGTCTTACTGGAACGCTGTTGGGCAAACCATCCTACGGCAATGCTATTGAGGTTGATAAGACCTCGCAGAAATAAATGGGAAGTACGGGCCGCTGCTTGTTCTCAAGTGCTCGACTCAATGCGCTCGCTTGCGACTGTCTACGGATTAGGCCGAGGTAAATTGCTGGGTACTTGCGAGCTAGCAGCACAGCCCAGGCGGCAGCAATGGCTTTGGGGGGGCGCCGACCAAGTAGAGATCTATCATCTTGTCGCCCGCCTCGATCAAGTGCGCTCATTGCGTGAGCGCGTCCGCCGTGTCCGGACAGGAGACACGCACCATTTGGGTTGGGCGCACAGCCAAAGGTCATTGAGGCTGACGTCGAAAGGACGGGTTATCAATCCACCACTTCCCTTTGACGGCACGACCGCTTCTGTGACACTTGCCAGGCAATGCTAAAGGATGAAAAGGCACTCAAAGCGGAGTGACACAGCGTTACCGCAATGCGGCCGCTTACGACCCCATAACCCCACTTTGTACACATGAAGCTCACAGGCGGGTGCCTCAAAGAAGGACGGACGGCTTGCGACCATGTTGATGGCTCGTCTCATAACGGGCGTCACCTAAGTGCCCTTGAATGACAAAAACGGTTGTTCCTCTTACCACCCCGAAGGCGAGGCGAGGGCTGAGGCAGGTAAAGAACCATTCCGGCCTCTCGTTCTGACTGGGTAAGCTCCGACGAGCTGCCATTGCATGGTTGGATTGTTGAGCAAACGGGCGTGTCTCAGCAGATGCTGGCTAGTATAGTGGGCGGTGGAGTGCCTGCGGCGGAGGCTAAGTTCGCCCGATCCGCTGCAACAAGCGGGCAAGCTGCATAGTGTCGACCGGCTTCTCACATCGCGGCATCGCCGCATAGGCTTGGGGAAGTACGTGAGAGTCGTAACCTGTGGCAAATATGAACGGCACCCCGGCAGCTAATAGCGCATCAGCCACGGGAAAGACCTGCTCACCCCTTAGGTTTACATCAAGAATTGCACCATCGAGGTTGTCACTGTTGCTTGATACGAGCGTTAGTGCCTTAGTCACAGATCCTGCAGGCCCCACCACCTCCGCTCCTGCTTCCCGAAGCCATTGAGCCAGATCAGAGGCGAGCGTGTACTCATCTTCCACTATGAGCAGGCGTTGACCTTTCAAATGGTCCAGCAACTGGTCGATCATGCTCGATCTCCAGCCGCTCGGACGGGAATCATGATCGAACAGATGACGCCATCGGGCCCGTAGTAAAGATCGGTCTCGGCATCGAGCTGGTACGGCAGGGCGTTTTCGATCAACTCGCTGCCATAGCCTTTGCGCTTCGGGCTGTCTTCAGCCATCGGCACGCCGCTTTCGCGCCATTGCAGTGCAGCTCTGGGCTTGCCCTGTTCCTCAGTTATTTCCCAAGTGACCGTTAGCTTGCCTGTTGGCTGCACTAGAGCACCATACTTGACGGCATTGGTCGCCAACTCATGAACAGCAAGGGCGAGCACCTGTGCTGCTGATGCTGGCAGCGTGGCCGGCGGTCCTTGGACCAGCACTTTGTCGTTCTTTTCGACGTCGTGCGTATGGGCGGCAAGCTCCATGTCAATTAGTGTGTGGAGGTCCACATCTTTGTAGTCCACGCGGGATATCAGGCCCTGAACGCGGCTCAATGCCCGCAAGCGACTTTCGAACTCTTCTTGGAACGCCGACAGTGACGCACTTTTCCGAGCTGTTTGACTGGCGATTGACTGCACGATGGCAAGAAGATTTCGGGTGCGATGCTGAAGTTCAGCTACAAGCACTGACTGCCGATCTTGGAGTCCTCGCAATCGGTGGATATCTGTCGTCGTTCCGACCCAGTTGTTGCTGGTCGGGCTGAGGTCGTCGATTGGCCTGGCCCGGGTCTGGTGCCAGCGATATTCTTTGTCATTACCACGCCGGATGCGATGCTCGATGTAGTATTCCCCTTTTTCGATTGCACCTTCCCACGCTTGTTGAGTTGCCGCCCTATCATCGGGATGAATAGCGTCCAGCCACCCCAATCCCAGGCTTTGATCGAAACTTAGGCCAGTAAACTCGATCCACTGCGGACTGCCCCAAGTCCTGAAGCCATCCCCGCGGGTTTGAAATACTAACTGAGGGATGCTGGTCGCCAGAAGGCGGAACCGCTCCTCGCTCTCGCGCAACTGTTCGCGGGCCTGATACTGCTCGGTGCGGTCACGCGTGATCTTGACGAACCCTGGTTCGTTCTTAAGTGGCATCAACAATCCTGACGCCCAGAATCGCGAACCATCTCTGCGTTGATGCCATCGTTCATCAGCGCCCCTGCCATCTCGAAGCGCCTGAAGCCGCTCTTGCTCTGGAGCTCCTCTCTGCCGATCCTCTGGCAAGAAAATAACGTCCGCGGTTGAGCCGAGGATCTCATCCTCGGAATAACCGAACAAGCGTTCAGAACCTACGTTCCAGCTGGTCGCATTACCTTCTGAATCCACCGTGTAGATGGCGAAATCAGTCGAGCTTTCAACAATAAGCTCGAACAGCTCCGCCTTGGTTTGCTGGACCAAGTTGTTTTCAGGACTTGCATCGCTCATCGTGAGCCTACTCGGGTGAGGTTTCGCTGTTCTAGCGCTGCTAACGCTACGAAGGCATATGGGCTGCCGAATAAACCAGGATCACTTTACACTCCTGAAGTTGCGGCTTTACGCGACCCCATTTGAGCCGTTGGAGTGTAGCCTTTTCAAACCTGAAAGCTGCCACGGGCATTAGTCACGTTGGGCTTCACTACGGCGTAACCCTTTGATGCAATCTGTGCCTCGAGGCTTACAGCATCGGTGTCCCCGAACATCCGATCACCAGTACTTACGCTAGCAAAGTAGATCCAGCCCAGCCGGAATTCTGGCGGTATGGCGGCTGTGGGACTTATCGGGAGCACCAAGAGCGTGTTCTGCAGTTGCCGGTTCTCGCGGGTGATGAAGACATTGACTTGCATCAGCTAGCAGCGTGCCAGATGGCCAGCATGGTCATCCATGCCACTACGGCTCCCAAGAGCCAAATCCAAACGCGCTGCCTCTTCATTGGCCTTCTGCCTCAAGTTGTGGCTTGCCTTTAGGCACGAACGCAAAATTAGTCCGCAACGCCTTGCGGGAGAGTGCCGGACTTAAACAGCACCCGGGGCTCATCGTAGGTATCGGCTTCAACGTCGACGTCAGCTGAATGTGCCCAAACGCCAGCACGCGATGGTGCAATCCGCTCCGCTGATGCGATTGCCGCTTCTGCGCTTCTGGCCGCCTGAGGTTGATCCGCCTCCAGCTTGCGTCCCTTTTGACGGAAGCCCTGAACATAAAACATCGTCGGCATAATCTGTCCTCCAGATTTGATGACGCTGATAGCACGTTCGTTGAGCAACACCCACCTCTTCGCTGTTGTGGCTTTGCTGTCTCACGCACCAACACCCAGCGACAAGACCAACGCCGAGGCTCGGGAGAGGCTGACAGCGCAGAAACTGGCTGAGCAGGACGGCTCAGACTTCATCGGTCCGTCAACCAACTGGAAGTACCGCAATAGCGGCAGATGGTTATAACCAGTCAGCAGGTGACGCAAAGAAAGGTGAATGAGACGGGTGCGGGCGGGATAAGCGCTGGGCTACCGATTCGTTGGCCGGGGAGGGCAACCGGAAAAACCATCCCCGTTCCCTATGCCACCATGTCCGGTTGACGCGCATCCGGGTCTCGGGGACGCCAATGGGTCGGATGCGATATCGTGTAGGTTTTGCTAAGAGCCTCGGCTAGTCAGGTTCATAGATCATGTGGGTGCGAAACAATATCCATCCCAATCAGACTAGCGTAAGGTCTGTCCAGATGGACGCGACCCGTGCCCTGATCGAATGGCCCTGTTGAGAGGGCACCCATGAACCTCCACTGTTTGATCCTGTAGCCATGAGCATCCGCATTACCATTGGTGCTCGGGTTGTTGGAGAGCATAGCGCCTCCGGTTTGTCTCAGGAGCGGCAGTTTATGGAGCTATCGGCAATGACAAACTGGATAGCCGTTCACATCCCAGAAAAAGAACGGGGCTTAATAAGCCTCTGGATCGGCGGAAGGCCGATCACCGGCGCAACTCTGGTGACCACGCTGCGCACGTTGCCGATTTACGGTGTGTCTGAGCTTTCCGAAATAGTTGGTACTGATCCATGATCGAAACCGAAGCTTTGCCGAACGGCCAGCCTTATGAGCTTTTCATGTTCGCTAAGAAGCATGGAATAGGCCTTGATAGGGCCAGGGAGATACTTGACCTACATGGTTCTGACCGAGGCGCAGCCGACTTGGCAGCTGCGCTGAAATTGCCCTTAGACTTGGTATAGGCGTAGACGTAGACGCTATAAGGCGCTCTGCCAGATCACTATCTCCAAACATGCGGCGCAAAGTCACAATCAACGGCTAGTGACAGATAAGCTTTAGCACTCTGGGCTTGAGAGTGCTAAGGGATGGTTGCGCTACATTCGGCGCATTGTTCGAAAAGGAACAATCATGAGTTTCCGTCCTCTGCACGATCGTGTGGTCATCCGCCGCCTAGAAGGCGAAGAGAAGACGAAGGGCGGCATCATCATACCCGATACGGTGAAAGAAAAGCCGTCCGAAGGCATGGTTGTGGCTGTTGGACCCGGTGCCCGTGATGAGCGCGGCGAACGTGTGCTGCCTGACATCAAGGCTGGCGACCGCATCCTCTTCGGCAAGTGGAGCGGCACCGAGGTCAAGGTCGACGGTGAGGACCTGCTGATCATGAAGGAAACGGATGTGATGGGCGTCATCGACGCCTGACAATTGCTAAATTCTAATGATCATCAACCCAATTAGGAGCGCCCTCCATGGCTGCTAAAGAAATCAAGTTTTCGACCGACGCGCGTGAAAAAATGCTCCGCGGCGTCAACATACTGGCGAACTCCGTGAAAGTGACACTCGGTCCAAAAGGCCGCAACGTCGTCATCGAGAAGTCCTTTGGTGCACCGCGCATCACCAAGGATGGTGTAACTGTCGCCAAGGAGATCGAGCTTGAAGACAAGTTCGAGAATATGGGTGCCCAAATGCTCCGGGCTGTTGCCTCCAAAACCAATGACAATGCCGGGGACGGTACGACAACGGCGACGCTTTTGGCTCAGGCCATCGTCAATGAAGGGGTCAAGGCTGTCGCTGCAAGCATGAACCCCATGGACTTGAAGCGCGGCATCGACATGGCCGTTCTGGAAGTCGTTGAGAACCTGAAGGCCAGAGCCACTAAGATCACGTCCACCGCAGAAATAGCCCAAGTTGGCACCATTTCTGCAAATGGAGAAACCTTCATCGGCGAGGAGATCGCCAAAGCCATGGCGAAGGTCGGCAATGAAGGTGTCATTACCGTCGAGGAGTCGAAAACTGCCGAGACGACGGTCGATATCGTGGAGGGCATGCAGTTCGACCGAGGTTATTTGTCACCCTATTTCGTGACAAATGCTGAGAAGATGACCGCTGTGCTGGAGGAGCCGGTGATCTTGCTCCACGAGAAGAAGTTGAGCAATTTGCAGGCCCTCCTGCCTGTGCTCGAAGCTGTGGTACAGGCACAAAAGACGCTGTTGATCATAGCCGAGGACATCGAAGGGGAGGCCCTTGCTACTCTTGTGGTCAATCGTTTGCGCGGTGGCCTCAAGGTCGCTGCCGTCAAGGCCCCTGGATTTGGTGATCGCCGCAAGGCAATGCTTGAGGACCTGGCAGTGCTGACTGGCGGTCAGGTCATTTCCGAAGAACTTGGTATCAAGCTCGAGAACGTGACCTTGGACATGTTGGGCACTGCCAAGCGCGTCGAGATCACCAAAGAACTTACAACCGTGATTGACGGAGCCGGTGAGAAGGATGCGATCGATGGTCGAGTGAGCCAGATCAAGGCCCAGATCGAAGAAACAACTTCGGACTACGACAAAGAAAAGCTCCAGGAACGTCTTGCCAAGCTTTCCGGCGGCATTGCCGTAATCAAGGTAGGTGGATCGACCGAAGTCGAAGTCAAGGAGCGCAAAGATCGTGTTGACGACGCCCTCAATGCCACTCGTGCAGCTGTTGAAGAAGGCATCGTTCCGGGCGGCGGCACGGCCCTGTTACGCGCCTCATCCGATCTCAAGGTGAAGGGCGCCAATGCTGACCAGCAAGCCGGCATCAACATAGTTCGTCGTGCCCTGCAAGAACCAGTTCGGCAAATCGCCAACAACGCGGGCGGCGAAGGCTCCGTTGTTGTTGGCAAGATTCTGGAAAACTCCTCCCTCACGTTTGGCTACAACGCAGCTACCGGAGAGTATGGAGATATGATTGCAATGGGCATTATTGATCCGCTGAAGGTGGTGCGCAGTGCACTGCAGGATGCGGCATCGGTTGCTGGCCTTCTTATCACCACTGAGGCCATGATTGCTGATGCACCCAAGCCTGCGGCCTCTGCGATGCCTACAGGAATGGGTGGAATGGGCGGGATGGACTACTAAGCACCTTTAAGGCACGGCAGAAATGCCGTGCCGACCCCGACGCACAAGTGAGAATGTCCGGTTCAAACCCGACGCATTCTTACCTAGGTGACGATAGGCGTAGTGCTTAGCGAGCAGCGGCAGGCGCAGTCAGCTTTGATTATCATTGAGCATTGTGGATCCCGTCACAGTCGGATTTTCACGCCATTCGAGTTCGCCGGTCTCTAGGCACTTCCATTGCTGTTGCAGCGGGGCTGGGTCGTTGGGTGAATGGGCAAAGTAGCGAAGCTCGGGGGTGCTCTGCCAGGTGCGGTCTCCCCCTAATGTTTTTGTTGCCGCAAAACGAGGATCGGGGTCAACTTGATTGTTGCTCATTGTCTCTTTCACTGAGTTCACGTGGTCCGGGCGCACAAAGGCGCCTCCTTTGCCCCAGCCACCATCATGGCAGCATGTTGATAAGCATCATAGGTGTTCAGAAACGGGTGTAGCTACTCCACCGACACCTCAACTAACGCTCAGGCTGCTTTCGCGGCAAAAGTATCAGACGCAGACTGGAACATTCCTTCTAGGCTGTGCGCCTCATTTATAGACATAGCAAATGGTTAAATTCGCTTGGACAAGCAAGTAGGCCGAAGAGAGGGGGCAGTACAGCGCACTGTGAGGTCCTTGCCGCCTGAGATCAGAGTGCTCACCCGGCGTCTTTCGGCTCTGGTTGCGGCACACCTCGGATTGAGCGGCAAGGTCAGGTTCGGGTGGAAGTCAGCAGCCACAGCTTTCCGCTCAACGCCGTGTCCAATCCAGCGTAACATAGTTCGGGTCATCTATTGCTTCATCCAAGCCATGTTGAACTGCATAGGCGGATTGCGAAGAGCTGAATGAGTTAGCCGCCGATGTCTTGTGCTGCAGAAGAGTGCAGCAGCTGCTTGTAGAGATCGCAGGCTTAGATAAAGCGAGAGGCGGGCTGAGCCCGCCTCTCTACGGCGCTACACAGGATAGCGCCGTTGTTGCTACATGGCCGATTTTGGCGTCAGCACAGCGTCGATCACGTGGATCACGCCGTTAGACTGGATCACGTCGGCAATGGTCACATTGGCAACGGTGCCGTTCTCGTCAGTCACGGTGACCTTGCCATCAGCAGCCTTGAGGGTCAGCTTGCACCCGCCGACGGTGTCCACAACATGCTCGCCGCCGTCTTCCTCAACCATGCCGACGATGTCGGTGGAGAGTGCCTTTGCCGGGATCACATGGCAGGCCAGGATCGTTGATAGCATTTCTTTGTTTTCTGGCTTCAAGAGGGTGTCGACGGTGCCTTCTGGGAGGGCTTCGAAAGCTGCGTTGACTGGAGCCAGAACGGTGAACGGACCTTCGCCCGACAGCGTCTCGACGAGGCCAGCGGCCTGCACGGCTGCAACCAACGTGGTGTGATCAGCCGAGTTGACAGCGTTCTCGATGATGTTCTTGTCCGCGAACATAGCAGCGCCGCCCACTTCTGGGTTTTCCTGGGCGTAAACGGCAGAACCGGCGACTGAGGCAACCGAGAGCATGGCGGCAAGGGTAAGAGCGCGGAAATTCATTTGGTCGTTCCTTCTTGTGTTTGTTCCCATTGTTTGTCCGGGATCACATGAAGGTACGGGAGCGCTGAACTTAAGTTTCAGGTTACTTGCGCGCGAGACTGAATGGCGGGCTGCGCATGGTTGGCTAGTTGGACCCCAAATTGATGAGAATAGCTCCGCTCCTATGAAAAAGCGACGCCTGTCGACTTGCCGCCCCAGTGAGGCCGGTCGACAGGCTACACCAACTCGGACCTCCGTAATGAGGGTTGGCAGCTTTCAAGGGCGGGCCTTCAGCTGCCTTTGTCAACGACGGTCAGCCTGGCGAGAAAGACAGCATTGCTTTGCAGGTCAAACAAGCCCCATAGTAGCATACGTTTTCAGCCTACGACGGCTGCCCTACCGGTCATCCCCGGTCTTCGGCTCACTGCTCCGGAATGCGAACGTTCGACCCCCGACAGCATAGTGCTGGCGGGCAACGCTCGCGCCAAGGCATCGAGCTTCAGAAGGAATAAAACAATGGGCAGCATTACAGGCACCGTTAAATTCTTCAACACAACTAAAGGCTTTGGCTTTATCTCTCCTGAAGGTGGTGGCAAGGACGCCTTCGTGCACGTTTCTGCGGTCCAGCAGTCAGGCCTGCAGGGCCTTTATGAGAACGACAAGGTTACCTATGACGTTGAAAAAGGCCGCGACGGCAAAGAGTCCGCTGTTAATCTTACACTGCTGTAGCAGATAGTCTTCGGGCTTGGCCTGCTTGCAACGCAGGCCAAGCCCCTTGCAGCCGGAAAGCTGGAGGACCTGTAGGCGCAATTCCTGAGGATCGGCAGTTACGTCGGACTTGGTGCCACCTCTTGAGCGGCGCAGGTCGACTTAGGCGGCGGTCGAGATTTAGCTCCTTCAGCTTTCGGCATACCTTCCGCGGCCCTCGTGAACTCAACCTCTGTCAGGCTGGGGGGAATGACCGGAAGAAGAACCTTTGCCGAAACCACAAGCGTGTTAGTGTTGCATAGCATCAAGAATGGCTCGGATACTTTCTGCCTCGACTTCTGTCCGGAGACGCCGCACAGCTTCAGAATATTCTTCGTGTTTGTTCGCCGGCACTCTGCAAAGCAGTTCTTCCGCCTCCGCCACTAGGAGTAGCCTTTGGACGTTTGGCTCAAGGCTGCGTATCTGATCGAGTTCTACCGCTAGCAGTCGAGCCTGCAAACGAGACTCGCGCTCTGGCCAGTTTGCACGCCAGAGAGCGATACGGGTCCACCTTTGAGTGGTTCCAAAGGCATGACTGTCTGGTTCAAACATATGTAGATCTGGTCCTAGTCCTAAACGAACATTGAACCACCGGCCAAATGGCTACTGATATTGTGCTGTCTGGAACAACCGTTTGAGCTTGGTAATCGGGTGACCAGCAAGTGCTTTGGCCGTCTGTTCTACAACCTCCCACTTAACGATTTGGGTAGCCGCAATACGCCGTACCAAGCACATGACCTCCGCGAGGCCTTCCTTACGGCAGCTTTTGCCGTCTGTCCTCCTTGAAGCTGCCAGTCTCCTAACCACCCGTTCCAGCCAGTGGCGTCGTTCCATAATGGTGGATATGCGTTTGAACTGCTTTACCACGGCTCCACGGTGACCTCAGGCCAGACGCTCATGGCCCTCGCGCCTTTAAGTTCATGGGTCTGCTGATTATCCATCGCTCGATTTGGCGTCACTCGAAACGAGAAGAGGTCATTCAGTCCGTATGGTGCGTAGATTTTCAGAACGCCTTCGA
>JAESGH010000509.1_pt1 | contig 14386 bp, 17 predicted proteins | sample 9269641 | NCBI WGS metagenome assembly JAESGH01 (sample SAMN14515345, study PRJNA621665) | algae metagenome | isolation source: Phormidium tanganyikae FI6-MK23 and co-occurring heterotrophs from granitic... | place: USA: Fort Irwin, California | collected 1998-05-24
GAGATAGCTGACGCTATTGCAATGGATCGCACCACGCTGTCGCGGAATCTCAAATTGCTCGAGCGTAAGGGGCTGGTCACGACGGCACCCGCTGAACGGGGCAATGGACGCATAGGCTCGGTAACCCGGACGACCCGATAAAGGAGGCCGACGCGTTCGATCTGGTGCCCAATGTCGCCAAACCAAAGGCGCTAAACTATACGCTATCCAACTCATTTGGATTTGGTGGGGTGAATGCGGCGCTGGTGTTTGGGAAGGCACAACTCTGAACTGCGGCAGCAGGTGGTCGCAGTAGGATGCAGCCTCCCTTGACTGCCGTAGAGCCGCGAGTTCGGCGCTCCAATTCACTAAAGGCCAGGTGTCAGCTTTCCGGCCCTACAATTCACAAGCGGATTAGCGGCTTACGACCCCCAATCGGTCATTAGCCGTCAGTTCTAAAAGTCCGTAAGCTGCCCTTCATCTGCTCACGTCGGCAGCATGTTGGCGCCCGATCTCGAACGTTCGGATCACCTGCTTCCGTCCCGAAAGCCTCAATTGCAGGAGTAGGCTGGCTTAGCTAAGACGCATCCGTTTCTGGTGTCTTGGCGGGCTCATGGCAGCCATTGACTCGCTCAAATTCCTGTTCCTTTGCGTAGGTTGCAGGTCGGAGTCGAACTATCGATTCACGGCAGGCGTTGTTGGACTGAAGAAAATCTTCGGAGACCAATTATGTCGAACAATAAGCAAGATCGCGCCCGTGTAGCAGGCGGCCAGGACTACGAGGTCAAATACGAAGCCAACAAGGAGGGCGTTTCGAAAGCTGACGTGAAGGAGGCGATCAAAGAAGTTGGCAACAGCCGCAAAGCGGTTGAGAAGAAGCTCGAAGACTGATCATCTGACCCTGGAGGGGCTGCATCCTTCCCATCTCCATGCAGTAGCGTCGCCGCACCATGGAGCCAATATGCCAGTTGACCGCCAGGAACTTATTGCACGTCAGGACGCCCTCGCGAACTTCGGCGATCTTGCGCTTCGCTCGAACGACCTGCAAGCCATCCTTACCGAGGGCTGCCGCCTTATTGGGGGTGCCCTTGGAGCTGACCTGGCCAAGATCATGGAGATCGAGCCCGACCGGAACACCGCCCTAGTGCGCGCCGGGGTGGGATGGCGCCCAGGCATCGTTGGTGAACGGCGAGTGTCTCTAAGCGGCAATACCTCTGAAGCCTACGCCATTGGGGAAGGAAAGCCGATCACCACGCCCAACATTTCGAGCGAGTCCCGCTTCGACATCCCTGACTTCATGCATGAGCATGGTGTGGTCGCGCTGGTGAATGTTCCAATATTCCTGCCTGGAGGCGCGGCCTATGGCATTTTGGAAGTCGACACAAAGCGCCCACGTGAATTCGCCGACGAGGACATCGGCTTCCTCCGAACCTATGCCGGTGTGCTCGGCCCTGTGATCGACCGGCTGTACAAGATCGCCGATCTTGAGCGCAGCAACGAACGTTTCCGGCTCGTTGTTGAGAATGCTCGGGACTTCGCGATCATTCTGAGCAATCCCGATGACTTGATCACAGCCTGGTTTCCGGGTGCGGAAGAGGTCCTCGGTTGGAACGAACAAGAAGTCCTCGGAAAACCGGTTGCGACCATCTTCACCGACGAAGACAAGCAGAGCGACATCCCGGCTCGCGAGACAGGCAGTGCCGCAGCCAAGGGGAAATCCCCCGATGTGCGCTGGCATGTCACGAAGTCAGGGGGGCGGGTGTTTCTCGATGGGCAAACGATCGCACTGAGACACTCCGATGGGTCGTTGCGAGGCTTCCTCAAGATCGCGCAGGACCTGACGGAACGAAAGCGCAATGAAGAGCGCCGAATGGTGTTGTTGGCCGAGTTGCAGCATCGGGTGCGCAATGTGCTCGCCATGGTCAGCGCAGTTCTGAACCGGAGTGATGTGTCGGTTAGTGCCAAAGACTTTCGCGACCGATTAAGCGGCCGGATCACAGCGATGGCTCGCACCCAGGCGCTGCTCACACGGGGCGCCGGTCTGGGCGTCGATTTGGAGGGGATGATCCGCGAAGAACTGCTCGCCCAGGGCGCGGGAGACAGACAGTTCATTTTGACAGGACCTGGTATAACACTTCCGCCCAAGGCTGCGGAGGTCCTTACGCTGGCTGTGCATGAGCTTGCAACCAACGCCAGCAAGTATGGAGCGCTCTCGAAACCTTCAAGCCACATCCTGGTGCAATGGAGTTTAGAGGGCCAAGGCCAACAGACCTGGCTCGATTTCCAGTGGTCCGAACATGGGGTGGAGCTTGCAGCTGGGGCGCCTCAGCGCAGGGGATTTGGTACCGAACTGATCACCGGCCGCGTGCCCTATGAATTGGGCGGGACGGGGAAGATGACCTTAGAAGCGGAAGGACTTGTGTGTCGCCTCAGCTTCCCGTTGGGCGCAGGTGAGAGCATTCTGCAGGCCGGCATTTCCCCTACTCAGCGGATATAGGAGTGAGACGCATGAGCGACAGGACACCCCGGGATGGCCGATCCGTACTGGTCGTCGACGATGATTTCATTCTCGCCATGGACGCTCGCGACGCCCTGGAGGATATGGGCTTGGCAGTCGTCGGACCGTTCAGTGGAGTAGATCTGGCGCTCGCATCCCTGCAGGAGAACCGTCCAGATGTGGCTGTTGTTGACCTAAATCTCGGTTCCGGCCCGAGCTTTGATCTCGTTCGGGCACTCACGGCTCAAGCAGTGCCGACCTTGATGGTGACGGGGTACGACAAGAACATAATCCCGCACGACCTTGCGAGCGTGCCGTACCTGCAAAAGCCGATCGCGATGAGCCAACTCGTTTCATTAGTGGACCAGCTGCTCAGCCCAGTATAACGACTTGCCGGCGGCAAAAAGCATCAATCCTCTGCGTTGCCCAAGCACCGTGCTCCTATTCTTTACTTCGAGCACTTTAGCCGTCAAGCGCATTTCATTTGTCACGTCTGCTTTATCTAGACAAAGGCGCTGTAGCCCCAGAGTAACTGGCTAACAATGGTCAGCGTGGCGGTGCGGCCGCCTATGTTCGGGGAAGTCTAACCAGCTATTCTGGTCTCCGATCACGCGGTCGACCCGGATCGGGTAACCGGCTCGTCACGTGGCCCGAGGGCCGAAAGCGCGAGCAGGATCGCTCCGCTAGTTGCATGCAGCAGGAGTGGCAGCGTCGCAGACAGGCCGCTTTCATGGAGAACCAACACGATGTCTCCTGCAGGAATTAGAGCGCTTACAGCTAGCAACCGGCGCGTCGCCTTGCCTGAGATCGGCAACAGGGCAAGGATGAAAAGGCAGAGTGCGATGTCGCGCATGCCAAGAGCACGCACATACGCCAGTTCAGCCGTCCCGGGCAGGTATATTCCGAACACTGAAGACGCAAAATTGGGTACGAGCACAAAGAAGGCACCCAGCAGTCCCAAGACCAGCGCCACGGCTGTGGTTAGCACACGCCAAAGGTTTCGTGATTGCGGCATAGCCCTGCTTTGCTGTTCCAGTTAGGCTGCGAGAGTGGGAGCAACTGTTCTGCCAAGTTCCCGTTGCATTCTCAGGAGGCAAACTCGCCGGAGCTTTAAGGATCAACACACGTACGCATGGTGTCATCGACTACCTGATGGACCTAACGCTCATTTATGTGCCTCTTCTTTTCGACTTCTGGCGCTCAGCGCGCATAACGCCGCGTGCGTGCCGGACTGAATGCTTTGATGCTTTGCGAGTAGTGCCGATGTGTCTCAAGACATGTGAGCACCCGTTGGTGTTTGGAAACAGTTCTGTTGCTACACACGTGATGTCGGAGGCCCGATGCCTCGCTTTTATTTTCATGTCAAAGATGGTGCCGACATACGGGATGAAGTTGGGACTGAACTACCCAGCATCGATGCGGCCAGAAACCAAGCCGTAGCGTCGAGTTCCGAGATGATCTGGGATCTTGGCCGCAAGTTCCGCTTAGCCGAGGTTTGGCAGATGATCGTTACTGACGAGAATGGACGCGAGCTGTTCGAGCTTTCGTTCACGGCAACAATCAAGGCGGTGTCATGAGCTTCAATCCGAGCCACGAAGGCGGTCGCTAAAGGACAGAAGCTCGCACGGCTGGATCAGGAACTCCCGTCAGGAGTTTTGTTCTTGAAAGCGGATTTTACCTTTTCAACGCCGTTGCGGATTAGCCCGCGCTCAGGTGGCAACACCAGGTCACCGGCCCGGTCCACGATCTCTGGGTCCCGATCCTGGGTTCGCATCAGATGCAGGTAGTTGGTCTCGTACTTGGCCGCTTGCTTCAGGCGCGGCGGGTCCAACACCGTCAAGACTTTGCCTTTGAGTTCAATTAGCCCTTCGCCCCTAAGCTCCTGCAAAGTCCGGTTGACGTGAACGGCTGTCATCCCCGTGGCGTCAGCGAGGTCTTCCTGGGTCATAAAAAACGGCAGCGAGTCGTCGGTTGTTTCGGCTATCACGCGGTAGCGGATCAACAGCTCGTAACATAGATGCGCGATACGCTCCCGGGCGTCTCGGCTGCCATGATCGACGATCCACTCTCGCAGAATGGCGGAGTCCGTCATTGTGCTCCACCAAAGGGCCTTGGTGAGTTTGGAGGATTCTGTCAGCAAATCCTCCACAACCTTGGCTGGAATAAGCACACAAGTGGTATGACTCATGGCAGTTATGTTGTGGTCCAGTGCGTCAAGGATAAAGACTTCGACATCACACAGATCGCCGGGAACAAGCAGCGCCATGATCTGCCGCTCACCGTCGCGCAATGTCTTGGTGCGAGCTGCCAAACCGGTGAGAACAAGATGGATGTCCTCCACCTTGTCGCCTTCACCGATGATGTCCTCACCGCGTTCGTAGGACCGCGTGGGGAATGCCAGCAATTCGTTCAGCCGCAGACGCTCTTCCGGATCAAACCGGGTGAACTGCTCCAACTTCATTGTCAAAGGATTGGCCATCTAAGCGCCCTCTTGAAAGTCAACGCCACCAGGGCATATTGGGGGTTCCACACCCTTGGTCCTGCTGTTTGATTACATTGTAGCGGATCTGGTGGTCGCCGCCAGCGCCCACGGCAAGTGACTTGAAAGCATAAGCCCAACTGCAGCTACTATGGGTCTGTAGGCAACGCCGATCAGGTTTTAGCGGCACCTGAGCCCAGCCGCGGGTTTGAGGCAGCTCGCGATCGTTTCGCGCTTTTCTTGCACTCCCCCTCAAATGTTAGAGCGGGAATACCAGATCAGGAGTTTATGGGCGCCCATTCCATGACCGATCTGATCAATCTTGCGCTCCGGCGCGAGATCAAGCGCGCTGTTGCAGAAACCCTGCAGCAAAGCGAAGCCCTCCACCCCTGCTTGCCGATCAACAAAGCCACTGGTATCGCCATGGCGCGGGCGCATGTTCCAGAACAAGACCGCCCTTTTGTGGCCAATGAAGTCTGCCGCGAAGGACTAAGGCTCCGCCTGGTGCTGGAGTTTGGCTGAAGCTCTGGAGCGGATGTGCGGAAGCAACGGTCTCCACTTACTGTGCTGCGCTAGTAAGTGGGGAAGCGGGAGACCGCTGTAGCTCACTGCGTTCATAGTTATGGGGCCTATCCTATGTTGTGGGGCCTTCGTTCCAATGTGTGCCTATGTCGGGTGTGGGCGGTCTCGCGCCTCACATTGTTGCACAACATCACCAGCGGCTTGCGAGCGTCGCCAGAGAGCGACCATGCACAACCGCCATACAGACCTTATCATTCGCAGGCTCGAGGCCATCGGAACTGTCACCGATGAGGCGCGAGAAGCCTTGGAAAGTCTGCCGGTACGAGAGAGGGAAGTATTTCGCGGTCAGGACCTGATCCGGGAAGGTGACAATCCGACCGAGTGTATGCTTGTGCTTTCAGGCTTCCTCTACAGCTACAAAGCCTTAGCTGACGGCAACCGCCAGATTGTGTCATTTCACGTGCCCGGTGATATGCCAGACCTCCAGAGCCTCTTCATCGAGACAATGGATTTCTCGATAGCCTCTTCCACTACGAGCACCGTCGCAGCGATACCCCATGATAACATCCGTAAACTGCTCAGAAGCCAGCCCAACCTTGTGGATCTGTTCTGGCGCGACACGTTGATTAACGCCGCCATTTTCCGCACCTGGGTCATGGCCACTGGTCGATTGGAAGCCAGCGAGCACCTGGCACACGTGCTTTGTGAACTTTATGCCCGGTATGAAGCAGTCGGATTGACGCAGGACACAAGCTTCGCCCTTCCAGTCACCCAAGCCGAGCTTGCCGATGCGCTTGGCCTTTCAGCCGTTCACGCCAATCGCACTGTACAGGCACTCCGCGGCGAGGGAATGGTGGAGATGGAAGCAGGGCACGTCACCATCCTGGAGCTGGGGCGGCTGCAGACATTCGCCCAATTCGATCCCACCTATCTACATCTGAGTTACCCCACCAAGCACTCTAAGTGACTATCCGGAACTACCTGTCTCCCAAACGAGCTTGCTCCTGCCGGTCTCGTCTGGAGCCCAGATGTCAGCAGACCTATGCTGATCGCCGAATAATTCGATCAGGCGAATGCAAGAGGAGATCGCCTCCTCCTTGCTTATCATGGGACCGAACGGCTTGCCCTCACAGTCCACCCACCAAAAACCACCGATCGATCGAGCCGACGATTTCCGTTTCTGAATAGCCGAAGAGGCGTTCAGCACCAACATTCCAGCTTAATGCCTCCCGCCTCTACCGTGTAGATGGCGAGGTCCCTCGAGCTCTCAACGATAAGCCCGAATAGCTCCGCCCTTGTTTTCAGGGTCGGATCGATGTTGGGTTCTTTGTCGCTCATTTTGCGTATGGCTGCTTAGCGTAAGACCAGTGACAGGATATAAAGCGCAGCAATGCGAATGGGTTCGCGTTTGCCTTGGAGGGCCATTTCGCTCACTTGCGCGATTGCATTCAGGCTTCCTGGAGATGCAAATACGTCAGATCGAACTGACCAAAGGCCCGCAGGCTTCCATAGTCCAGAATGCGGACTTGCTCGTCCACCATTTCGATCAGCTGGTGCCGGATCAGCTCCTGCACTGCTCGACTGGCACTGATTGAGCTGACCCCCAGCGTGTCGGCTAGCTCAGCCTTGGTCAGCGGGAAAGCCACTTCATTGTTGCCGGCAAGGCCAACAGCTCTCAGCCGCGCATAAAGTTCACAGATGATGTGCGCCAGATGCTCTGCGGTAGTGAGCGTGCCAGAAGCTCCCACCCAGGTGCGGTAGGTTGAAGCCTCGATCAAGCTGTCTCGCCAGAAGAGATCGGCAAGCATAGGCAGGTTGCGCAGCAAGGGGCGCAAGTCACTGTGTTTGATAGCGCCCACCACTGAGTGGCTGTGGGCGGCCAGAGAGAAGTCGACCGGCATTAGGAACAGAGTTTGCAGATCAGCAATGTCACCTGGAACATGGAAACCGGTGATCTGCTTGCGTCCATCAGGAAAGACCTTGTAGCTGGACAGCAATCCCGACAGCACCAGCAGACACTCGGCAGGATCTTCCCCTTCTTGGCGAAGGTCCTGGCCCCGCCATACTTCGCACTTCTGCATGGGAAGAGCTGCGAGCGCATCCCGGTCCTGCTGGGAAACAGGGCCGATGCATTCGAGCCTGCGGATCAGGATGTCTGCTTGATGTTCCATTGTACCACCCCCCTGACGGTTTGCGCACCGGAGGTGACCACGACCGGCTTGAGGCTCGGACTTCAGCATTCCTGCGCTTAGGTCTGTATGCGACCAGATGGAAGGCCGCGCTTTACCATATGATAAAGCCGCTACATCAGTTCTCGTTCATTTTCCTTTGGCTGGCGGCTGAGAGTTCGTACTCCCGCCTCACCACAGGGGACTACCCCATGCCGCGGTACTTTTTCCACGTTCTGGACAGCCGTGCTTTGATCGACACTGAAGGCACCGAGCTAGCCGGCTTAGATGAAGCTCACGAGATGGCTATTCGATCGGCAGGATCGATCCTCAAAGCGGAAGGTGTAGCGTTCTGGAATGGTGGCCAATGGCGCATGTCGGTTGCCGATGAGTGCGGCGAGCTCTGCTTTACCCTCAACTTCTCCGTCGAAAAGGATGGAGAATAACCCTAGCTTGGCTGCCGCTCGAGCTTGCCTGGACGAATATGAGGGCCCCAACCTAGGTAAGTAGGCTCGAACTCGGCCAGCTCGGCCATTCTGTCCCAGTCCGTGATCGTCACCTCGTGCCCTTTCCAGATCACCAGGCCAGACCCACGCAAAGCCTGAACTGTTCGGTTCATGTGAACCGGAGACAGCCCCAAGACATCGGAGAGCTCAGCTTGGGTGATCGGCAGCTCGAAACGAAAGTCTGCTGCACGGCCAACGTATTCAAGGCGCAGATACAATTCGCATAGCAAATGGGCTGTATGGGCTTCTGCTTCGAGCAGCCCCATGGCGACCAGCCATTGCCGACTGATTGCCGCATCAACCAGGGTATTCTTCCACAAAAGAGCTGTTAGCGAAAACTGCTGCCTGGCGAACTCACGCAACCGGGCGTGAGGGAAGAACACGACCTTGCAGTCCGTCAAGCACCCAACAGAGTGCTCCATTGGATGTTGCAGCATACTGTGAAGGTCAACGAAGTCGCCAGGAACGTTCAGCGCTGTAATCTGGCGGTCCCCACTGCTGATCAGCTTATAGCGACTGGTCATGCCCTCCAGTAGCAAGCAGCTCGCCTCCGGAGATGCCCCTTCAAGAACCAGGTCGGTGCCTTTGGCAGCAGCCGCTGGCACACCGGCAGCCTCTATCAGCATATCCCGCTCGTTTTCGGAAAGTAGGCCATAGCCCGCTAGCTTGGTGCAAAGCTCTTCCAGCATAGTTGTAGCCGTTTCCTTCCCCGCCATCATTGTCGGCGGTTCAGCCATTTAATGATGTGCCGTGTCGGACATACGCAGATAACTCGGCGTGAACTCAGCCAAGCTCACCAGTCCGGCCCAGTCCTTGATCGTGATCAGGTCACGTTCCCAACTGATCAGACCGGATGCCCTGAGCCGTTGCACTGCACGGTTGGCGTGCACTGGGGTAATCGCCATGCACTCACCTAAGACCGCCTGAGTCAGTGGAACATGAAAGCTGTTTTCATCAGTTCGATTGATCTGCTTCAAGCGCAGGTAAAGCTCGCAGAGCAAATGCGCCAGATGCTGATGAGACTGAAAGCTGCCCAGACAGAAGCTCCAACGCCGGTGGATGCCTCCGTCGACCAGCGTGTTCAACCACAAAACACTCGCCAGATGTGGAGACTGGCCCACCAGGCGTTTCAATGCTTCATGCGGTACCGATGCCAATCTGCAGGTAGTCAGAGCGACAATGCTGTGATCCATGGGCCTCATCAGCAGGCTATGGAGGTCCACGAAGTCGCCAGGCAGGTGCAAAGACGTTATCTGCCGCAGACCATCATGCTTGAGATTGTAGCGTGCCGCAAACCCGGTCAGAATGAGAGTGGAATGGTCAGGGGAGGTATCCTCCAGAACAAGTTCGGTGTCGGGTGGCACCTCTCGCTCAGAGCTGATAACCCCCACCAGCAGCGACTGCTCTTTGGCAGATAGTGGCCCATAGTTGAGCAGTTTCGCTATGAGATGCTTACCCGGATCTGTGCTCGGAACCATGCTCTTCCTCCAGTGGGGGCAAGAGCAAAGCGCTTCTCTCAATCGGATGCGCCCTAACTTTTCGGCAAACGATAATCCGACATTATCACGATTGATCTGGAGCCGAACTATCCTAAGTCAGTGTCACCGATCCATGTTATGGTGAGATTGCGGTTCCAGCTCCGTGCGGGCGATATTGGCACATAGGTGCCTCTTGGCTCTCCGCAAAAGGAGGCCAACATGGCCCGCTTCTTCTTTCACGTTATCGATGGCGAGTTTATCCAGGATCCAACTGGAATTGAGTGCGCCACACCTGCTGACGTTAAGCACCAAGCCGTTCGCATTGCTGGCGAGATGATCAAGGACCAAGGCCTAGAACTTTGGAAAACACGCCGATACGATCTGTTTGTGTGTGATGAACGGAACAGAACGCACCTTAGGCTCTCTTTCAGTGCGGAAGATCTCACTGGGATGCCCCAGTGAGAGCGGCTGTTCAATCAGCGAAGCCTAGGATGTAAGGGGCAAGGATCATGACAATGCCGACGAGGTAGTCGATAACGCCGTGGACGTGAGTCGGGATCATGGTGATTACTCCGGTTTCCCGCTCGGGAGCATCACCGCCTGACACCTTGCCAACGCGAGCACCCAATTTTTGGTTAGGACACCCGTAGTCGATGGGTGACACCGCCCCAGTGCGTTCCGCGAATGGCGACGGCGTTATCCCCGAGTCAGCTAAATTATGACTCAAAGCTAGATTTCAATTATCGAGCGATGCTGCGGGAATGCTCCAGAGCGTGGCGTCAGTGCGGACTTTCCTCTGTTGTTCATTGCGGCAAACGCTCACCATCGGCCCGCGCGATGCTATTGTGAATGTCGGTGGCGGCGATGGCCGCATGACCAAGCGCCACAGCAATCTGGTTGAGCTCGTGCACAACGTCGCCTGCCGCATATAGGCCTTCAACATTGGTTTGTTGGTGTTGATCTACGATGATGCATCCGGCCGCTTCGCAATCCGCTCCCAAGGAGCGGGCGAGGTGTGACTGCACCACGCACCCAAGTGCCGGATAAAGTACGTCGAAACGCATGTCCCTGTCGGCAAAGCGTACCTCAACGTCGTCGGAGTTGATTTTAATCTCCAGAGGAACGGGTGCGACTTTGATGTTGCGCCTCGCGAGCTGGGTTGAGAGTGCGCTGTCCATCGGGCCACCGGACGATGGCAAGACGGTTATGCTGTCGCTGTAGGTGCGAAGAAACATTGCTTCAGCAGCCGCGCGAGCTGCCGGTCCATAAACAGCGATTGCCTGATGCGTTGCTTCAAAACCGTCGCAGATCGGGCAGAGTCGCAGGGCTCCGCCGTTAAGACTCGCATTAAGGCTAGGCAGTTCAGGCACATTGTCGACGACCCCAGTTGCTAGCAGTACGCGCCTCGCACTGATGGTTTGTCCTTCGGCCACGACGTGAAAGCTATCAGAGGTGACTGACACGCCAGTGACGGTGCCTTGGAGCAACTCGACGCGATATCGCTCAGCTTGGGTGCGCATGCGAGCTAGTAGCTCTTCGCCCGCTATACCCGCGGGAAATCCAGGCACGTTGTGAGATGCTGGTATCCATCTTGCGCGGCTGTCGCCGGCATCCACAACCAGCACAGTGCGGCGAAAACGGGCAAGGTAGGTGGCTGCGGTGAGTCCGGCAGGGCCGCCGCCGACAATCACGCAATCATAGTCAAAATTGGCATGAGTGGTCATGGCGCACTCAACACCATGAAGGCATACGCGTTCCCACCGGCTAGCCAGCTCCGACGTATGGCGCGGCGCCCAGGCGGTCAGCGGCACGCCTCTTGCCAATCGACCTGAGCTCATTGATCCTTCCAACAAGCCGCTTTTGGCTTTCACGGCAGATACTATTCCCCGACCAGCCAGTGACCCGGGCGACGCTACCGTAATGCGGCTTACATAACCCATGTTGAGCCCAGGCGTGTAGCTATCGCCTACTCGGGATGCTCTGGGTGAACATCAGCAACAAAGGAGATCAGCGGCCGTTCGACTGGTTCCCTAACTGAGTTCTTCGATGAACGGCACACGATATCAGGTTGATGACTCCGCTTTGGTCAGCATGTTGCGAGAAGCCGGCATTCCCCTGGCAAGTCTTGACGATATCCAGGCATTCAGCGCGCCGTTCGCCCGTTTTGCAGGTGCACGGGTGGTCTTGCTGGGTGAAGCGTCACATGGAACATCCGAGTTCTATCGTGCCCGCGCGGCGATCAGCCAGCGGCTCATTAAAGAGCACGGCTTCAACGTTGTTGCGGTTGAGGCCGACTGGCCAGACGCAAACCGGGTAGATCGCTATGTGCGCCAACGGCCTGGTGGCGAATACGACGAGCATGTCTTTGCGCGCTTTCCAACCTGGATGTGGCGTAACCGCGAAGTGGCTGAATTTGTCGAGTGGCTTCGCACACACAATGCTGGCAGACCTGCGGAACAGCAGTGTGAATTCCGTGGCCTCGACGTCTACTCGTTGCGCAGCTCCATCGCCCAGGTACTCGCCTATTTGGACCAGGCCGATCCGCAAGCAGCTACGCTGGCGCGTCGACGCTATGGTTGCTTGTCTCCGTTCCAAGTTGAGCCGAGTTGGTATGGGCGCGCTGTGCTTACGGGGGAGCACGACGCCTGTGAAGACGCAGTTGCCAAGCAATTGAACGAGCTGCTGAATCGTCAGCTCGCTCACGCTGACAATGCTGATCTGTTTGACGCAACACAAAATGCGCGTGTCGTGCAGGCGGCGGAACGCTACTACCGGCTCATGTTCCGAGGGTCTAACGAGTCATGGAACATGCGCGACACGCACATGTTCGACATGCTGCTGACCGTTCTTGAGGCAAAAGGGCCTGACGCCAAGATGCTGGTCTGGGCACACAACTCTCATATCGGCAACGCTTCGGCGACGGAGATGGGTTGGGATGGCCAGCTCAATCTTGGTCAGCTTTGCAAAGAGCGCTTCGGGGCGGATGCCGTAACGATCGGCTTTGGAACAGACCGGGGGACTGTTGCGGCGGCGCATGACTGGGACGAGCCCATGGAGATCATGTCAGTACTGCCGGCACGCAAGGACTCAGTCGAATGGCTGTTCCACCAAGCCGGACATGCTTCCTCCCTGACCGATCTGCGAGATCATGCTGACCTTCGAAAAGACTTGAATAAGCCGCTTCTGGAGCGGGCGATCGGGGTCGTTTACCGACCGGCTACTGAACGCCACAGTCACTATTTCAAAGCAGTTTTGCCTAACCAGTTTGATGCTTTTGTCTGGTTCGACAAGACCACGGGGGTTACGCCGCTGCCCTCTAATGCGCCGCAGGGAACGCCTGAGACTTACCCCTTCGGCTTGTAGTCCCTCCACTGAAAGCTAGCTGTTCCGGCAAGCGCTAGGAACGTGGCCTTCGCGTTCGGGCTGGCACCTTTTGGAGAGCATGTTGACAGAACACAAAGTTGAATGGAGTTCCGGGGTTCTGACCAGCCGACCGAAGCCGCTGGTTGAATGGCATCCTCCACATGCAGGACAATCCTGGCCACTTGGGAAGGGACAGCGCCAGCCGGTGCTTTTTGTACCAACTGCATTGCCCCAGCACCCTGTGCCACTGCTGGTCCTTCTGCACGGGGCGGGTGGAACTGCATCCGATATCCTGCCTCTCGTGCAGGACGATGCCGAGGCCCGTAAGTTCCTCGTGCTCGCGCCCCAATCTGCCGGGCCCACGTGGGATGTGGTACGCGTTGCCTATGGACCAGACGTCGCGATCATCGACAAGGCACTCGCAACCGTATTTGAAACGTTCGCCATCGATGCAAGCCTTGTTGCGGTCGGTGGGTTCTCGGATGGTGCCTCCTATGCACTGAGCCTTGGCATCACGAATGGCGATCTATTCAGCTCAGTGCTGGCCTATTCGCCTGGGTTCCTTGTGCCAAGCCGTAAGTTTGGTAGACCGAGCATCTTTGTTTCACACGGGCGGAAAGACAATGTTCTACCCATTGACCGGTGCAGCCGGCGTATTGTCCCGGCGTTGCAGAACGATGGCTACAATGTGCGCTATGAAGAATTTGAAGGTGGCCACGTGGTGCCGACCATCGCAGTGGAACGGTCGCTTGATGTGTTCTTGCCTCCTGATTGAATGTTGGCACGCGAAAGCAATTGCCCCACATTGGAAGCCCACTGCCGATTGCTTTTCGTCCATCGGCGCTTGTTGATCTGTGTGGCCTGCTCTAGTTCGACCAGCTTTGGCCTTGGCCAAATTGGTCGTTTGCAGGAAGAGAATCTTGCACCTTATCAACCCTGCGGATCGCCGGTTTGTTGCGCTCCTAGCATGGCTAAACCCTGTTCCTCGATCGCACCGGTCTAAGCTCCGCTCAAACTTCACGTCCGCTCTACCCAAGCTTTTCCAAAAAGCGGACTGGCGGCTCTCCACCCCGTTTGCGCCATTTGGGATAGCAGCCTTGAAGGGCAAGCGAGGGGCCGTAAGCAGAACGGCGGCTAATAGCTCAGAAGTATGAACAGCGGACTCTGACTCCTTAGATCCTGGTTCGAATTCTGGTTTGAAGGTCCTCGCACAGTCACCCTTTTAGCTGAAGGTAGTGACGCCGACCCAGAGGTATGGACAAGCTGCTAGGGCCCGATGTGATATCTATGCAGCCGGCCCGTTGCAGGACAGAGAAGCCTATGACCTTGACCAATCAGGATCTCGTCGAGTTGACAGCATGGCGACGTAAGTTGCACCAACGTCCTGAGCTTTC
>JAESGH010000510.1_pt1 | contig 14127 bp, 10 predicted proteins | sample 9269641 | NCBI WGS metagenome assembly JAESGH01 (sample SAMN14515345, study PRJNA621665) | algae metagenome | isolation source: Phormidium tanganyikae FI6-MK23 and co-occurring heterotrophs from granitic... | place: USA: Fort Irwin, California | collected 1998-05-24
AGTTGGCCAGCCAGAACGCGATGGCGTCTCGATAGTCAGCAAAGGAAAATCGAACGGTTCCGCTACGCTTATCCACCGATCTGAACCAATGGCTTGCCGCATGGATGCAACACCAAGCTTCAGCGACGATGCGACGACGATCTTCAACGGCGTTATCGATGTCCAAGGCTAACTCTATGCAGTAGTTGGTCTTGAACGGAGCAACTGGCAGTGTCATCGGATTGCACGACCGAACAAAATCAGATGAGCAACCCTGACTGCGATTATCCAACGTCCCTCAGATATAAGGTTGCGAAACACGCATATCATCGCGGACTCAGATACACCCCCTCCGAGAGCAAGATAATTCGGAGCACGATTGCACCAATATGTAGAAAAGTGACGCTGGCTTGTTGTGAGGCCGCGCCTCAACATGAGATCGTAGAGATGGATCGTCCGGCTCCCTGGTCAATAATCCGACCACCTTATTTGGCGCCGGTAGACCTATTTAGCCGGCGGAACGGCCCGCACGGCGTCGAAAGATATCGTGGGAAGGCGAGCCGTCCTGTATAAATAGAAGATCAGTCGGCCATGCCGACGACCATATCGTTCAGGGGCGAGATCGCGGTGGCCCCGCCGCAGACCGGCTATCGGGACGACAGACCGAGAACCGTGGGAGAACGCCCCTCAAGGCGACATCGAAAGCCCAGCCAGATTCACTGGCCCGCGAGCTTGAGAAGAGCGGCCCCTTGGAGACGGAGTTCTCAAGAAGGCACCTTAAAACAAGGAGGACGTGTGCGTGTTGGACAATTTCACGCCCGTCCGAACGCGCCTTGTCCATCCGACCGCAGGGCGCGTTAGCTTGAGGGCGAGAGCCGCCCTCATAACCGTTCAGCCATCCAAAAGCTGCCGGGGACACAAGGCGGTGCCGATGAAAAAGGCTGTTTGCACATCGAGTCATCAAGGCCCCAAAGTCCCTCCGTCTCACGACATATCGGCGAGCTTGGCGAGATTGGGCGACTACATGCTGGTCCCGGTGAACCGCCAGCTTTCGCTATAGAAGCGGATCGTCGCCGGTCGGAGATATCCAAACGCAGTGGGATGTCACGATCTCTTCTTCGCCTGTCGATTTCGGTCGTCACGGCGAGGGGAGAAAGAGATAATTTCCGACTGGGGATGTGCGGATCGATTCCATACGAAGTGTCTGCCGTTGGCCGTGAGAGCGAGCGCAAGCGAGCGACAGGCCATAAGGCTTCGGAGCGGGCGCGCGAGCGGCCGCTTCGAGATGAAGTTACTCCGTTCTCGATATTGATCCGCCCCCCAATCTGTATTTGCTACCTCCAAATAACGGCTGCCGGCACAAACACAAAGTGGTGCTTTCAAATAGGACGGGTTGCCAAACACAGGGAAGTAGTTGGCGATCCGCTAAACCATGATAAGCTGTTGACAGGCGGGTTTCCGTAAGCAATAAGGCGAACATATTGAACGCGATATTGGCATTTTGCCCCAATCGCCTCGCCGTTACGGCTCATCAAGAGAAATCGGAAATGCAACTGGTCCACCTCGCAGGTGGCTCGCGGAATTCTGCTGCGGATAACCCTGCGCCACCTCTGCCCGATGGCATGGAGTGCCAAAGCCTGACTGTCCTCCACCGTATCGAAGATGGAGGAGTGCCTGTGCCGCTGATGCAAGCTGACCATCTGCATGGCGCGATCATCGGCATGTCCGACGTGCTGTTCCATTCATTGGCTCGACAAATCGAAGCCGGCATCGGTGATCTGGATCGTCGGGAGAAGGTTCGGACAATCCTGGCCCGCACCTTTTGGGGAATGAACACGGAGCGGCGCGGGGATGTCCGCGTCGTTGTCTATGCAGATCGGAACAGCCCGACAGTGACCTTCTCCATGGAGCAGCAATGGTCGGTCAAACAGCGGCTGGAGTTGGTCTGGCAAGGTCGGAACGGCGTCGAGCTTTCGGCAGTCACTTCTCAGACAACCGTGCGCGTCGCGCCCGCCGAGCGAGCCGGCTGCGCGGCCTGGTTCACGAACCAGCGCATTCGGCTGGAGAACCATTTTGCCAAAAGGCTGGCACCGGCAGCCGGCGCAGGGAGGACGCGCGCATGACTCGGCAGCCGAAACAGATCGAACAAGCACTGCAATACTGCTGGGTCGTGATCCTGATAGACCCCAACGACTCGGACTGGTCGCCCTGGCCTGTCATCGCGGACGGCAAGCAGCAAGCAATCCTCAGAGCGCAATCTGACTGGCGCAGGTGGTCTCAGGTGAACGCGGACGCCGAGGTGGTTAAGGTTTACGCCAAAAGTTGGATCGGAGAGATCGCATGACCGCGCTCCCCAACGCCGGCCGTGACGCTTCTGAGGTTCAGGAAGCCGAGCAATACGTCCGCGAACTGCTGAAAGACGAGATGGCTCTGCTCCGACTATCCAAAGCGGAATGGAAGGAGGCGGTGCGGCTCGCGAGCCTCGTGCCAAAGGGCCGTTGGGACACCAGCAAGCTGGAGACCGACCTCAAGAACGCAAGGCAATCAGCCAAACGACAAGCGGCTCTCGACAGCATCCCATCTTCAGAGATGATGCATGTCGGCGTCTATGGTCGCTACGATCAAGCTCTGGTCCGTAAGGTGGACAAGATCGCAATCCAACCCTGGCTTGCGGTGCCTCGGCTCTATCAGAACCAGCCTTCGAAGTTGGTTTTCGAAGGGGGACGTCCGAACGCCGAAATCCGCCGGAGCGACGAGAACTTCACGCACTATGCGGGCATCCCCCAAGATAGGTCCAGCGAAGTCACGACTGCAATCATGTGCTCTCGGGCGGACGCTGCGCTCCTCAAAATGCATGACCTGCTGGGATGGCAAGCGAACCTGGCGCCGGAACTGGAAGACTACTTCAGGCGAACTGCGACGTTCGATTGGGAGGCGGCGGAATGATCAGTCGTCACAGAGCGGACTTCTGATAGCCGGGTTGCGCTGGGCGAAATCCCGACGTTCGACGAGATGCTGCGGAGGTTTCCACCGCCGGACTCGTGGAAGCTGCCGGACATGTTTGATTACGAAGGGTTCTTCAGAGCGGCGGTCGAAGCATCAATTCTGACAGACGGCCTGACCTTGTTGGCGGTGCCACCTTCGACAGCAGCTTGGTAGTTCGCTATGTTGGGGAGGCTGCGAGCGACGACGGATGTATATTTTTCGGGTTCCTATTTGAAGGGGACTGCTTCGAAGTCCTCGTTTGGGTCGATGATGACGCATGTAGGGTCAAGCTCGTCTGGCAGGGCGATCAAGATGCCTGCGTTCGCGCAGAGCTTCTATGCGAATGTTGGAGGGGGAGACGCTCGCCCATCTACGGAGAGCGGCTGGACCAAGCAGATGAAAGGCCCCGTCGAGGCTAATCCCAGTCCATCGCACGCGAGAAGCTCCGAAAGCTGCGCCATCGGGAGCCACCGGCAGCCTCGTTTATCCGAGGGATGCCGAGCAGATCACACTTCTGCTCGGCCGCCTCATAGGTGCTGATCGCCACCGGCGAGTTGCAATGCCCGTGGACCTGCCAGAGCATCCACCCTGCATCGGCGGTCAGCGGTCGGAATTCCAGCAACGCCTCACCCCGGAACTCCGCGACGGCGAGGCGGCCCGCCGCCACATGGTCCAGTTTGCTGGAGAGGCAGTTCCGATAACGACGGGCCGCTTCGAGATATTCCTTCATCGTCGTCAGCGGACGAAGCTCGTTATCGGCGACACGGATCGGATGGGCCGGCAGACGGTCGGCTCGTCGAACGAACCGATCCAAGACGCGCGGCAGTGTGGATGACGGCGCCATCGCGGCGATAGCTGCGGCTACCACCTCGTCATCGGCCCTCGAACAGACGCTCTGCACGAACTCCAGGGCGGCGTTGAAGCGCATCGCCTCGGCGGGCGTGTCGAGCCGGGTCAGGGCATTGGCGTGATGCCAGCGCGGGTCCAGGGCCGCGAGAACATCCAGCTTGCGTCCGCTGATCCGGTCACCGCGCAACGCATCAAGCGAGCGTATGCTCCCGCTGGTGGCGAGGCGATGGAGTGACAGGTAGTCCTGCGGGCGCGGGAGGGGCCGCTCACCGACCCGGCTGAGAAGGCCGGGCAGTCCCTCGGGCACGGTCGCGAACGCATGACGCAGGATGTCTCGAACCCGACCATGACGGATGACGTCGGCCAGAGCGACCGGAAAGAGATCGTAGCTGGCGGGGTAAGCGGCGGACATATCCGACTGCACGGCAAGGGCCGCGAAGATCGCCTGACGCCGGCCGGCCGACGCTGTGAGCACTCGCCCGAGCACGCCGGGGCACTCGTCGTCGAGGCGCACGAGCATGTCGGTGGACCAGCCGAGAAGTCCGTCACGCATGCGCGACCTCCCACGGAAACAGGCCCTGGCCCTGCGGATTGGGGTTCAACTGGAATGCCAGCCAGCGCCACTTCCTTATCTCACCCGGAGTCATCAGGTGATCGGAAAAGGTGCGTGGCGGTTCGTTGGTCAGATCGGCGAGGATCGCCTTGACCGCGATGCTCTCGGGTAGGGCGACCGGGACCGTGATCTGATCGGGTTCGGTTCTCGGAGGTTCGATGAACAGCCATTCGTCGGTGCTCATCCACTGGGCGACGCCAGCGATCTCGTTCATCAACGCTTCGAGTTCAAGGCCGTCGATCTGACCTGCGGCACCCTGCAAGGCGCGCACGGCAAGGCATCGAACTGGTTGTTCCTCGGGCGCCAAGCGGCCTCCTTTATAGGTAGGTCAACAGGGTCTCATGGAACTCACGGCTGTCCACCAAAACGACTCAAAGTTGGTGTGGTTAACCGTCAGTCAGTAAATTTGCGGCGTCGTCGTGAGGAAGCGGCCGGGGGGCGACGAATGGCAATTGAAGTTGAACTGACCGGAGTGCCGCCCAGCGAACCTGACGCTGATTTCGCATTCTACGTCGACTTCAAAAAAGGGCGCGGCTCTCCCTCGCGCGTGTTCGCCGCCGCGCAGGATTTCATCCATGCATGCGAACGATTGGACCGCGATCTCGTCGGGGTGGTCGATCCCGGCATCGAGACCGTTCTGGTCCTCGAAGACATCGAGGCCGGCTCGCTCAAGGTCTGGCTTCGGAATGTCCTTGCCGCCACTGATGACGACGCCATCAAGGATTTGGATTGGAAGAAGCAGGTCGGCAGCTACCTGCTGAAGGCGAAATACATTCTCCTCCGCTGGGCGGACGATCCCGCCGCGCCGCAGAAACTGCCAGAGGTGCGCCAGGAAATCCGGCAACTGGCAGCGGACACAGACGTGCGCCACCTCCCTGATTACGCGGCGCCCTCCCCCGAAACACTCGTCCGAGCAATGACCGACTTTCAGGCCGTTAAAGAACGGCTCGGACCTGGCGATTCCGCCAGCCTGATATCCGCCGATGGCACGCGCTACGAGATCGACCTGAACATCCGCTGGAACGCGGAGACCCTTGAGGACTTGGCGGTCAAACACACACTGGATTCACCGCCCATCGCCATGATCCTTGCGGTGAAGAAGCCCGACTATCTGGGCGCCAGCCGCTGGTCGTTTCGACATGGCAAGAAAACCATCGAGGCCAAGATCGAGGATGAGCCATGGCTTCGGTCATTCCAGGGCCGACAGATCGATGTTCGCCCCGGCGACGCGCTGCAATGCATGGTCATGATCGAAAGCCTGTATGGCTACGACAATGAGTTGCTGACCGAACGCTACCGCGTGTTAGAGGTCAAGGGAGTGCTCACTGATCGCATCTCCCAAACGGACATGTTCGACGACGAGACGCAGCCCGGCCGAGACGGTTAGGGCCGCAGCCTCGGCGACATCTTCCCGCGCGGGTTGATGCACGATCTCCTCCGTCCGTAAGTTGCGCCCTATGAATCCCGTTGAGATCGAAGAAGCTGTTTCGAACCTTGCGCTTGAGCCGTTTGACGCGGCCGAGTTCCCGTTTCAATTCCTGGCTGCGTTCGACAACCCCGCGACGACGATCAAGCGGCTGCGCTCAGGCGCCACGAACCAGTCGGATGTGTCGAGCGGCGTGCTCCAGCGAAGCAACATCCACATCGCCACCTGCCAGCCCGGCGAGGTGGACGCGACGCTGACGGCTCTGCGCGAAAGCCCCAAGACCGCTGCGGCCAAGGCGAAGTTTATCCTCGCGACGGACGGCGAGACCTTCCAGGCCGAAGACCTGAACGGCGGCGGCACGGTCGCGTGCAGCTACGCCGAATTCCCCGACCACTTCGGTTTCTTCTTGCCTCTGGCTGGGATCACCACGGTCAAGGAAATCCGCGAAAGCTCGTTCGACGTGAAGGCGACGGGCCGGCTAAACAAGCTCTATATTCAACTGCTGAAGGAGAACCCGGACTGGGCGACGGCCGACCGCCAGCACGATATGAACCACTTTATGGCGCGGCTGATCTTCTGCTTCTTTGCTGAAGATACCGACATCTTCCGGTCAGAGGGGCTATTCACCAAGGAGGTGGAGCAACTCACGGCGGGCGACGCCGCCAGCACGCACAAGGTGATCGGCGAGATTTTTCGCGCCATGGACACCAACCATCCAGAGCGGGACTCGGCTAACCTCCCGACCTATGCGCGAAAGTTTCCGTATGTGAACGGGCAGCTTTTTAGCGGCAGCACCGACGTGCCCCGGTTCAGCAAGGTGGCGCGGTCCTACCTGATGCACATCGGGAGTCTGAACTGGCGTAAGATCAACCCCGACATTTTCGGGTCGATGATCCAGGCCGTAACCGATGACGCTGAGCGCGGTTCGCTGGGCATGCACTACACCAGCGTGCCCAACATCCTGAAGGTGCTAAACCCGCTCTTCCTCGACAGTTTGCGTGGACAGCTTGAGGAGGCGGGGACCAACGCCCGCAAGCTATTGAACCTCCGCAATCGCATGGCCCGGATCAGAGTGTTTGACCCAGCGTGCGGTTCGGGAAACTTCCTGGTCATCGCCTACAAGGCGATGCGTGAGATCGAGGCCGAGATCAACAGGCGGCGCGGCGAGCCTGATCGTCGATCTGACATCCCGCTAACCAACTTCCGGGGCATCGAGCTACGCGATTTTCCTGCGGAGATCGCACGCCTCGCTCTTATCATCGCCGAATATCAGTCCGACGTGACCTATCGCGGGCAGAAGGAGGCGATTGCTGAGTTCCTGCCGCTCGGCGCGGAAAACTGGATCACTTGTGGAAATGCGCTAAGGCTCGATTGGCTGAGCATCTGCCCTCCGACAGGCACTGGTGTGAAGGTTATGCCCAATGACCTCCTACAGGCGCCACTCGACCAGGCGGAGATCGACTTCGATAACGAAGGCGGCGAAACCTATATCTGCGGCAACCCTCCCTACAAGGGCGGAACTGAACAGAACGCGGCTCAGAAGTCTGACATGGAGCTCGTGTGTGGACACCGCACAGAAAGCTGGAAGTCACTCGATTATGTTTCGGGGTGGTTTCTTAAGTTTATAGATTATTGCAAAAGTTCTGACTCTACATGTGCGTTCGTTTCAACCAACTCGATTGTGCAAGGAGAGCAAGTTGCAAGACTATGGCCACTCATTTTGCAGGATGGCCTCAGAATTAACTTTGCACACACCTCGTTCAAGTGGTCGAATCTTGCGTCAAATAAAGCCGCCGTCACTGTTGTGATTGTTGGATTGAGCAAAGGTTCTGCGCTCGCCCGCCTTTATGAGGTGGGTGACGACGGAGTGCCACGAGTTAGAGATGTCGCGAACATATCTCCCTACCTTATCCCTCACGAAAACATTGTTGTAGGAGCGCGAACCTCGACAATCTCTGCCTTGTCTTCGATGACCAATGGGAACAAGCCGGCTGATGGAGGGAGCTTGATTTTCAATCTATCAGACGCCGAAGCCATCCGCTCCAATGGTAGCGAGGCAGCGCGCTTCGTGCGGAGATTCGTAGGCGCGGAAGACTCAATCCAAGGAAAGCAAAGGTTCTGCCTTTGGATTGATCAGGGAGAATTAGAGTCTGCAATGAGCGTCCCCCTCATTGCAGATCGTATAGAACAAGTCCGAAAGATGCGGCGGGAAAGCCCGAAGGAGTTGACGAGAAGGGGGGCCGATACTCCTCATCGTTTCCAACAGGTTCGGCAGACGGGTCGCGAGCGCGCCATCGTGATCCCCCGTCATTCGTCAGAAATCAGACCATACCTTCCCGTCAGCATGACTGATCGTGGCAGTATCATCGCTGACGGTGCTTTCGCCATATTCGATGCCCCGCTGTGGAATTTCGCTATCGTCGCCAGCAAGCTGCACTTGGTTTGGATTGCCGCCGTCTGCGGCAAGATCAAAACTGACTACCGGTATTCAAGCACGCTCGGCTGGAACACTTTTCCGACGCCGGGGCTGACCGGGCAGAACAAGGCTGATCTGTCCCGCTGCGCCGAAACTATCCTTCTCTCCCGTGAAGCCCATTTCCCGGCGACGATTGCTGACCTCTACGACCCGGCGAAAATGCCGGATGATCTTCGGCGGGCTCACGAGGCAAACGACGAAGTGCTCGAACGCATCTACGTCGGTCGTCGCTTCCGCAATGACACCGAGCGGCTTGAAAAGCTGTTTGAGCTTTACACCAGGATGACCACCAAGAAGGTGGCGGCATGAGTGATCTGGCGCGACGACCGGGCTGGGACAAACAGGCTGTGAACCAGATCGCCGCCGACGAGTATGGCGGCCTGGAAGCCATGTTCGCGGCGCACGGTTGGGAGCGAGGTGACCGCACCTTTGGCCAGATCGCTCCCAGTCGAGTGAAGGCCACCTACGGCGGCGTCGAGGCGTTCGTGCAAGCTCACGAGAATGGGCGCGAGGGGAACGCCCTGCTGAACCCGCTGGCGGCGATCTCATCCGAACCTCCGCAGGTTTTCCTCAAGAGCTTCTACGGTTTCACGCCCGAGACTTGGGGCTTTCTGGGCTACACCGAAGCCTTCATGCGGGACTGGTTTCTGCGTGAAAGCAAACCGGGCGCGCTCGTCGTGATCGCTGGAACGGGCAAGGCTCACGATCCCAACGAGAGACTGCGAGTGCTGGGCGTGCAGCAACAGTCCCACGTCACCGGCACCAAGTGGGATTTTCTCGCGCCTCAGCGGCATGACGAGGAGCGACGCGATCCAGATCGTGGACGCCGCTGGCATCATGCTCTGAAGGCTGTGCGGGCGTGGCGTGTCCCAGACGAGGATCGTCCTTATGTGCGCGACATCTTTCCGGTCACGCACAACGACGGGAAGAACGGCACGGCCATAGGCTCATACGGCATGAGGTTGCACGCCTCGGAAACCAGAAAGCTTCTCGACCTGACACTGGTTGAAGTTCCGGTCTTCGGCGGCGCCTCGGTGGACGCTCTGCTTCCTGGTCCGGCGGCCGAACTCCTGAAGCCAAGCCGGCCAGGTCCGGTGTCCCAATCGGGCTACATGGTTCGAGAGGCGGAAGGTCCAAAGCACCTCTACATGCTGCGGCTCGTCGGCGAGGAGCGGCACCTGTTGGGCTACGATCCAGCCGGCTGCTGGGTGGTCAAAGTCGGCTTCTCAGTCAGCCCCTCAACGCGGTGTCAAACTCACAATAAGGCTCTACCAGCTTGCGCCTACGGCTGGCAGGTATTGCATTCGACACACAACGATGGCCGTCACCCATTCGCGTCATCCGACCACGCCAAGGCAGGTGAGCAAGCGATGAAAGACTTGCTGGAGCGAGAAGGCCGCTCCCTTGGAGGCGAGTTCTTTCTCGCAAGTTCGAGCGCGGTTTCACACGCTTGGAAGGCGGGAGTGAATGCCGCTGAAGCTTATAAGAAGACCTGAGTCACGATGACCACAGCTAAACCCATCCCCGCCGTCAGCTTCACCACTGCCCGCACTGGAGCGTCTGCCAAAGCGAACGAATTGGGCATGCGTCCGATGCAGGAGCGCGCCTATGCAAAGCGCGGTGAGCCGTATCTGCTGATCAAGTCGCCGCCGGCTTCAGGGAAGTCGCGCGCGCTGATGTTCATCGCGCTGGACAAGCTGCACAACCAGGGCCTCAAACAGGCGATCATCGTCGTGCCCGAGAAGTCTATCGGAGGCAGCTTCGCCGACGAACCGCTGTCGAAGTTCGGCTTCTGGGCCGACTGGACGGTGAAGCCCCAGTGGAACCTCTGCAACGCGCCAGGCCCGGATGAGCAGCGCGTCGATCCGTCTAAGGTGCGGGCGGTCGGCCAGTTTCTCGCCAGCGACGACAAGGTGCTGGTCTGCACCCACGCCACCTTCCGTTTCGCCGTGGATCAGCTTGGCGTCGATGCGTTCGATGGGCGGCTGATCGCCGTGGATGAATTCCATCACGTCTCGGCCAACCCGGACAACCGGCTGGGCGCCCAACTGGCCGAGTTCATCCGTCGCGACAAGGCGCACATCGTCGCGATGACGGGCAGCTATTTCCGGGGCGACGCCAATCCCGTTCTGATGCCCGAGGACGAGTCGAAATTCGAGACCGTCACCTACACCTACTATGAGCAACTGAACGGCTACGAGCACCTTAAGTCATTGAACATCGGCTACTTCTTCTACAGCGGTCGGTATCTGACCGCCATCGAAGCCGTGCTCGATCCGTCGAAGAAGACCATCGTCCACATCCCGTCCGTGAACTCGCGCGAGAGCACAGCCGATAAGATCAAGGAGGTGGAGCACATCATGCACTGCCTCGGCGAGTGGCTGGGCGCCGATCCGGTGACGGGATTTCATCGCGTGAAGCTGGCAGACGGCCGGGTCATCAAGATCGCCGATCTGGTCGATGACGGTGACCAGGCCAAGCGCGCCAAGGTGCTGACCGCGTTGAAAGACCCGGCGCACAAGAACGACCGCGACCATGTGGACATCATCCTGGCCCTCGGCATGGCCAAGGAGGGCTTCGACTGGATTTGGTGCGAGCACGCCCTGACGGTTGGTTATCGCTCCAGCCTGACTGAGATCATCCAGATCATCGGACGCGCCACCCGCGACGCACCCGGTAAGGATAGTGCGTCGTTCACCAATCTGATCGCCGAACCGGACGCTTCGGAAGCCGCCGTCGTCGATGCGATCAACGACACGCTCAAGGCCATCGCCGCGAGCCTTCTGATGGAACAGGTGCTCGCGCCACGCTTCAACTTCACGCCGAAGGATAACGGCAAGATGGAGGGCTTCGACTACGGCGACGGTGACTATCAGGAAGGGAAGACCAACGTCGGCTTCAACGAGGCGACGGGCCAGTTCCACTTCGAGATCGCCGGCTTGGTCGAGCCGAAGAGCCCCGAGGCGGCGCGCATCTGCCGCGAGGATTTGAACGAGGTCATCACCGCGTTCGTGCAGGACAAAACCGCTTTGGAGCGTGGCCTGTTCGACGAGGAGACCGTGCCTGAGGAGCTAACCCAAGTCCGCATGGGCAAGATCGTGCGGGACAAGTATCCCGACATGAGTGCCGAGGATCAGGAGGCAATCCGACAGCACGCTGTCGCGGCCCTGAACCTCACACAGAAAGCCAAGCAGTTGGCGACTATGCCGGAGAGTCCCGGCGAGCCGAAGGCAAACACTGCGCTGCTCGACGGTGTTCGTCGGCTGGCCCTGGAGGTCAAAGAACTCGACATCGACCTGATCGACCGCATCAACCCGTTCGAGGCCGCTTACGCCGTCCTGGCCAAGTCCATGAACGAGGCCACTCTGAAACAGGTCCAGTCGGTGATCGCGGCCAAGCGGACGCCGCTCTCGCCAGAGGAAGCCAAGGGCTTTGCCGCTCTCGCCGTTCGTTTCCGTCGCGAGCGTGGTCGTTCGCCGGCGATGGATGCCGCTGATGAGTGGGAGCGGAAGCTGGCCGAGGGCGCCGCCGCCTTCATGCGCTACGACCGGGAAGGCCGATATGGCTGATCTCAGTCTCGACGATCTCCGCGCCGAACTCGCCGACTTCGCCCCAGCCGAGGCGAAGACGACGACCTACACGCCGCGCGAGGAACGCGTCATCGCTGGATTCGAGGACATCGTTCGCTTCTACGAGGAGCACGGGCGTGCGCCTCTGCACGGCGAAGATCGCGATATCTTCGAACGGCTCTACGCCGTCCGGTTGGACCGGCTTCGGGGCCTGGAAGAATGCCGAACGCTCCTCGTGGCGTTCGACAAACACCGCCTCCTCGATGCCGCGCCGACAACGGTCGAACCGGAAGAGATGGACATCGACGCACTTCGGGCGGAACTCGCTGGTTCCGACGACGAGGACATCACCAAACTGCGTCACGTCCCGTCTCGCGAGGAACGTCAGGCGGCAGAGGAGATCGCGGGGCGTGAACGGTGCGCGGATTTCGACAAATTCGAACCGCTGTTCGCCGAGGTTCAGAAGGACCTGGATACGGGCGTTCGCGTGACGCGCCGCTTCGTGCGCGATGCTGGTTTCCAGAAGGCCGACATTCGCACGGGAGACTTCTTCATCGTCGGCGGTCAGATCGCCTACGTCGCCTCGGTAGGAGAACCTATCAAGGCACCGAACGGCGAGACGGATGCTCGTTTGCGCGTCATCTACGCTAACGGCACTGAAAGCGATCTGCTGCTGCGGTCATTGCAGCGCGCGCTCTACAAGGATGATGCGGGGCGCCGGATCACTGAACCTGATGCGGGGCCTCTCTTCGGAGTCGTGGCCGAAGACGACGCGCCCATCCCTGTCTTCGGTAGCGAAGCTGACGATGGAGACATTGAGGACGGCACGATCTACGTCCTGCGTAGCCTCTCGGACCAACCGTTCGTCGCGGAACACCGCCAGGTCTTTCACAAGATCGGCGTGACCGGTGGCGACGTCGCCTCACGCATCGCCGGAGCGAACAAAAGCGCGACCTACCTGCTCGCAGACGTCGAGGTCGTCGCCACCTACAAGGTCTATGGGGTCCAATGCCGGAAGCTCGAAGCCCTCATCCACAAAGTGTTTGCGCCCGCGCTGTTCGATCTCTCGATCCCTGATCGGTTCGGCAACGACGTGAAGCCGCGCGAGTGGTTTCTGGTGCCTCTCAGCGCGATTGATGAAGCTGTAGAGCGCATCCGCGACGGGAGCATCATTGGCTTTAGGTATGACCCGGCTCTGGGACGGCTTGTTCAATAGGTGGGCCCGCAGCCACCTAACGGGTCGTCACCGTCCCAACACGGCTTCAACTGCGCTGGTGCTCCATCCCTCACGATCTTTCAGGTGTTGAAAGAAGTGCCGTTCGAGTTCGGCAAGGTCGTCGCCAAAAGCAAATGGGAGATCAAGCCGGTCGAGAAAATCATACTGCGGCTGAGGCACGGGGCCGCCGATCATTATCTCGCCCAGCAGAATCACCGACAAAGCTTCAGTTGCCTCCAGCAGTGACCGGTGTGCCGCATCTATAGAGGCGAGTGACAGCGCGAGCGGCTTTAGGCCAGCCCGAGAGGAGTGGCTGGCGGCATGGGAAATGACTTTGTTGCGGTGGGCGCGAACGTTCGAAATCGTTGGGCCGCTAAGCCTTCGCGCAATCGCCGCAATAACGCGGCTATGAACTTGGTCACCACGCGTTCTTCGGTCGGGAGAGCGACGGCTAAGCCGGTCAAACAGATTGTGTCGCTCTTCGGAGACTTCCCATGGTTCGCGTGCGACCCATCGCACCCCTGTAACCCAAGCCCGTGGCTCCTTCGGTCTCCAGTCGTATGGGGTGCCGTCGTAAGCGACGAACATTTCTCGGGTGACAAGTGCTCTGTTGTCTCGCACCAGCTTCAAGATCGTTGGGATAGATACCAAGCTGCGGCTGGCATCGTCCTGCGCCTCATCGGTCAAGCGCGAAATCCCTGTCACCTCGAACAGCAGGTAGGATGCATCTATATATTCCCCCAGCAACCCAGAGACGGCAGCATTTGGCCGTGCATCTGAAGCAGACTTACGGGCCTCATTGAAAATTCGGTAGGTTGCGTCACGCCAAAACAGCGTAACCATCTGCTCCCAGATCGAGTGGTCTTCGTCCCCTCGGAGAAGCTCGAACGCAGTAGCTCTCAGTCTCCGATATGACGCCAGTCTCTCGTGGTCGGAGACATCGCACTCGCTCTCAGGTTTCATGCCGATCCCCTTTCCCCAGCTTTGGGCGAGCGAAAAGTCGAACGCTCCACC
>JAESGH010000513.1_pt1 | contig 13814 bp, 15 predicted proteins | sample 9269641 | NCBI WGS metagenome assembly JAESGH01 (sample SAMN14515345, study PRJNA621665) | algae metagenome | isolation source: Phormidium tanganyikae FI6-MK23 and co-occurring heterotrophs from granitic... | place: USA: Fort Irwin, California | collected 1998-05-24
CGGCACCTTCGAGCTGGAGAGCCGTTCCGGCATCTGGAACGAGCTGCAATGCGGCTCCTACATCTTCATGGACGCCGACTATGCCAGGAACCGCATGGCCGACGGCTCGACCTTCCACACCTTCCAGCATGCGCTGTTCGTGCTCGCCGGGGTGATGAGCAAGCCGGTCCCGGACCGCGCCATCGTCGATGCCGGCCACAAGGCGGCTGCAGTCGATTCCGGCATGCCGGTGCCCTGGCAGCGCGACGGCGTGATCTACACCAAGCCCTCCGACGAGCACGGCATCCTGACCGGCGACCCCGTCGCCGTGCCGCATCGCGGCGACCGCGTCCTGCTCGTGCCCGGCCATTGCGACCCGACCGTCAACTTGCACGACTGGTATGTCTGCGTGCGCGGACTCAACGGTCCGGACGCGCATGTCGAGGCGGTCTGGCCGGTCGCCGGACGCGGGGCACTCAGCTGATTCCTGGGGGCGTGATGTCGTCCGAAAACCGGCATCCACTTTTCGGCATCACGCCCTGATGCTGGCGGAACTGGCGCTACAGGCCCTGACGCCGGCCGCACCGCTGGCGCGCCGGTTCGGGCTGCTGCGGGAGGGCATCGCGCTCTGGGCGCGTGGGCAACGCCAGCGCAAGGCCTGGGAGCCGCATCAGGCCGGCTGCCGCGCCATCATCGCCGACATTGCAGAGGCACTGCCGCGGCGGCGCAAGGTCGTGGTGCTCGGCTCCGGCCCAGCCCGCGATATCCCGCTCGACCTGCTCTGCGAGAGCTTCGACGAAGTCGTGCTCATCGACATCGTCCATCTGCCGCTGCTCCGCCTGAAAACGTGGCGGGAGAAGAAGGTTAGTCTCATCAGCCGCGACCTCACCGGCGCGATGGCCTGGCTCACCGGAGAGGCGGCGGAACGGCAGGACCCGGTCGCCGATCTCGTTGACGACGACAGCGTCGACCTCGTTGTCTCGATAAATCTGCTCTCGCAGCTCGCCTGGCCCGTCGCCGACTGGCTGGAGGACAACCCCGCCCGCGCCGCCGCTTTGCCCGAGAACCTCCCGGGCCGCTGCATTGCCTGGCACCTCGACGACCTCGCCCGCTTCAAGGGCCATGTCTGCCTGATCAGCGATGTCGAGATGATCGAGCGCGACCGTGCCGGAGCAATCCATGAGCGGCTCGACCTGATGTACGGCGTCGCACTCCCGCAGGAGGATGAAAGCTGGCCTTGGCCGGTCGCCCCCTTCGGCGAGGCCGAGCGCGACCGGGAATATGTGCACAAGGTCTGTGTTTGGCGGAGGTTTAAGTGGGGCTGAAGCCCTCTCGCTCATTACGGGCCGTTACCGCAGGGTCGATCTAAATGGCCGACACCACGGAGGAATCGACGATCTTCGCGAAATCCGATTCGAGATGCGCCATCGTCACGTCGAAGATTGTGCGCGCCGATAGTCCGGGCAGATCGAAGCCGATCACTGCATCCCTGACCACTGTCATCTTGAAACCCAAGTCGGCGCCGGCCCGAACCGTCGAGTTGACGCAGTAACCGGCCACACCACCGGTCACCAGCAGATCGGTGATGCCTTTCACGCGCAGATAGGCTTCGAGCTCCGTAGAGGCGAAACCGGACGACGTGCGTTTCAGGAAAATCGGTTCCCCCTCGACCGCTTCGGCGCATGGCATGGGCGGGTAGCCAGTAGCATCGGCATGGAACGGCGAAGCCGGGTCATCCGCGCTGTGACGGATATGGATAACCGGCTGCCCGCTGCTGCGGAACGTTTCGGACAGCAGGGCGATCCGGTCCGGAGCCTCCGGGTTGACGCAATCCCGGCCGGCATCGATCCGGTGCTGCATTTCCATCTGCATGTCGATGATGACCAGGGCTTTCATGTTTGCCTCACCCCACCACCAGCCGCCGCCTGACGATCTCGGCGTGGAAGCGTGCGCCGTGGATCAGCCCGTTATCGTCGAAATCATAGCGCGGATTGTGCAGCGGGGCGCTGTCGCCATTGCCGACGAAGGAGAAGCAGCCGGGCACATGTGCGAGGAAGCGGGCGAAGTCTTCCGAGCCGGTGAAGGGCTCGGAGACGACGGAGACGTTCTCAGAGCCGAGCACCGCGCGCGCAGCTTCCAGCGCCGCCTCCGTCTGGGCCGACTGGTTCACCAGCGGCACGAATTCGCGGGTGTAGCTGACCGATTGCTGGACATTGTAGGCGCGGGCGATGCCCTCAGCGATCACGCGCATCTGCGCTTCGATGTCGGCGCTGACCTCAGGGTGGAAGCTGCGGGCATCGCCGAGGATGCGCGCCTGTCCCGGCAGGGCGTTGCGGGTGCCGTCGGTGATCAGCTCCGTCACCGAGACGACGGCAATCTGCGCCGGGCTGAGGCGCCGCGAGACGATCGTCTGCAGACTGGTGACCAAAGCGCAGGCGGCAACGAGGGTCTCGTTTCCGACATGCGGACGCGCGGCATGGCCGCCGACGCCGGTGAGGACGATCTCGAAATTGTCCTCCGCCGACATGATCGGCCCGATGCGGGTCTGAAATTGGCCGACCGGCAGCCCAGGCGCGTTGTGCAGCCCATAAATCTCCTCGAACGGGAAGCGCTCCAGCAAGCCGTTATCGAGCATGGCAAGCGCGCCGCGGCCCCATTCCTCGGCCGGCTGGAAGAGAAAGCGCACCGTGCCGTCGAAACCGCCCTCCTCCGCCAGTAGCTTCGCCGCGCCAAGCAGTATGGCGGTGTGCCCATCATGGCCGCAGGCATGCATCACGCCGGGGCTTTGCGAGCGATGCGGCAGCTCGCCTTGCTCTGGGATGCGCAGCGCATCCATGTCGGCCCGCAGCGCGATCGCCCGGTTGCCGCTGCCGCGTTTCAGCGTGCCGACGACGCCGGTGCCGCCGACCCCCTCGGCGACGTCATCAAGCCCGAACTCGCGCAGCTTGCTCGCGACGAAGGCGCTCGTGCGCTTTTCCTCGAAGCCGAACTCCGGATGGGCGTGCAGGTCGCGCCGCCAGCCGGTCATCTCCTGCACAAGCCTGTCGAGATCGATCGTCACGGGCTGCCCTCGCCTGCAAAATTCGGCCGGAAGACTATGCCGCCGCCGTTGCAAAAGGCGCTGCAAATGCCGGCCCGATTTGCAAGCCTGTTTCGCGGGCTTCGCCGGAGGTCAGCGGTTCAGCCGCACCGTCCCGCTGATCGAGAGGTCGTAGCCGCCAAATTCGCTCGCCCGCGCCGCCATGTCGGGGCGCCGCATCCAGGCGAGCAGCTTCTGCGTCGCCGGCTCGAAATAACTCCGCCGGCGCATGACCAGATCGACATGTTCCCAGACCAGCGGCAGGAAGGTGAGGCCAAAGGCCGTGGCAATGGCGCGCGCAGCGATGCCGCAATCGGCCCGGCCAGAACGGATCGCCAGCGCCAGATCCTGGCCGGTAGCGCATATCCCCTCGGCAACGACCATGCGGCCAGAGGGAACCCCAGCGCGCTCCAGCAGGCTCAGCAGCAGCAATTGCGCCCCGGCCCCGCGCTGGCGTTGGGCGAAGCGCGCACCCTTGGCGACCGCAGCGCCCAGTCCATCGATTCCTAGTGGATTATCCGGGGCGACCAGCAGGCCCTGCTCGCGCCGGGCGAAATTAATCACCACAGCGTCGTGCAGCGAAGCCTCCGCCTGGATCGCCGCGAGATTGGCAGCGTCATCATCGGGCGTCGCGTGCAAATGCAGCGCCGCGATGGTGACCTCGTTGCGCACCAGCCGGTCGAGCCCGGCCTGCGAGCCCTCGGCCAGCAGCGCCAGCCCGCAACCGGATTCGCGGATGGCGAGCTCCAGCAACGAATCCTGGCTGCCGCCAACGATCGGTGGCGGTGGCACAGCGTCGAACCCTGCTGGCCGCGACAATCCCGCCTCGAGCCAGCGGTCCAGCCCGGTGCGCGGGAACAGCCACTTGCCGGAGACCTTGGTGCAGGGCACGGCGCCCTGCCCGACCAGCTCGTAGAGCTTGCGCTCCTTGAGCCGCAGATAGGAAGCCGCTTCTCCTGTGGTGAGCCAGACCTGATCCTGCATCGGCTTGCACAAGCCTGCGCTCGTTACGACATTGGCATTTGGTCGCATTGAACTCTACCAATTGCAAATGCTTGCAATCTCAAGGCGAGCGCGCGGGAGCAGGCTTTGGACGTTGGCGCGATCTTTCAGGCGGCTTTTGCCTTGGTGGTCGGGCTCGATCCCGGCTTCCTCGGCATCGTGTTCCTGTCGTTACGCGTCACCCTGACCGCTGTTCTGATCGCGGCGCTGATCGGCCTGCCGCTCGGGGCCGCGCTGGCGCTGGCGCGCTTTCCGGGGCGATCCGCCATCATCGTCTGCCTGAATGCACTGATGGGGCTGCCGCCGGTGGTTGCGGGCCTAGCCGTCTTCCTGCTGCTCTCGCGCTCCGGCCCGCTCGGTCCGCTCGGCCTGTTGTTCACGCCGACCGCGATGATCATCGCCCAGGTGCTCCTGGTGCTGCCGATCGTGATCGCGCTGACCCGGCAAGTGATCGAGGATTTGTGGAGCGAGTATCGCGACCATTTGCGCTCGGTCGGGCTCGACGGCCTGCGCGCCATCCCGACCCTGCTCTTTGACGGGCGCTTTGCGCTGGCGACGGCGCTGCTCGCCGGCTTCGGCCGGGCCAGTGCCGAGGTCGGCGCCGTCCTGATCGTCGGCGGCAATATCGCCGGCTACACGCGTACGATGACGACGGCTATCACGCTGGAGACCTCGAAGGGCGACCTGCCGCTCGCTCTGGGCCTCGGCCTCGTCCTGCTCTCGCTGACGCTCGCCATCAACGCCATCGCCTTCGGCGCCAGCCGCATCGGCGCGCGCTATGCGGGTTAAGCTGTCATGCTGAGTATAACCTCGATCCTGCCGCTCACCGTCGAGGCCGCAGCCTTCTCCGGCGACGGCAAGCTCCTGGTCGAGCCCAACAGCTTCACCATTCCCGCCGGCGGGCTCACCGTCCTGCTCGGGCCGAACGGCGCCGGCAAGTCGCTGACCTTGCGCCTCTGCCACGGCCTGCTGACGCCGAGCCGCGGCGCCGTGCGCTGGGCCGCCGGAGCCGAGGGCCGCGGCAAGCGCCACGCCATGGTCTTCCAGAAGCCGATCATGCTGCGCCGCTCGGTGGAGGCCAACATCACCCATGCCCTCGCCGCCGCCGGTGCCAATAGCGCGGAGCGCAAGGCGCGCGCCGCCCAGGCGCTGCAGCGCTTCGGCCTCGCCGAGCGCGCCAGCCAGCCGGCCCGCCTGCTCTCCGGCGGCGAACAGCAGCGCCTCGCCATCGGCCGCGCCTGGGCGCTTCGGCCCGAACTGCTCTTCCTGGACGAACCGACCTCGCAACTCGATCCGGCCGCGACGCGCCAGATCGAGGAGCTGCTTTCCGGCCTCGTCGCCGAGGGCATCACTGTGATGATGTCGACCCATGATCTCGGCCAGGCCCGCCGCCTTGCCGACCGCGTGCTCTTCCTGCATCGCGGCCGCCTGGTTGAGGACGCGCCCGCCAAGGATTTCTTCGCCGGCCCGCATTCGGCCGAAGCACGCGCCTTCCTCGCCGGCGAACTGCTCTGGTGACAGACAAAGACCAACGACAGGAGAAACGCCCGATGACCACCTTGCCCCGCCGCTCACTCCTCGCCGCCGGCCTGTTCCTCGGCCTGACCGGCATGGCGCTCGCTCAAGCTCCAGCCCCCGCTGGCGAGCGCTTCATCACCGTGGCCTCGACGACCTCGACCCAGGATTCCGGCCTGTTCAACCACATCCTGCCGCTGTTCAAGGCCAAGACCGGCATTGAGGTCCGCGTCATCTCGCAGGGCACCGGCCAGGCGCTCGACACCGGCCGGCGCGGCGACGCCGACGTCGTCTTCGTCCACGCCAAGGCACAGGAGCTGAAATTCGTCGAAGAAGGCTTTTCGACCGAGCGCCGCCCGGTGATGTACAACGACTTCGTCCTGATCGGACCCAAGAGCGATCCGGCCGGCGTCGCCGGCACCAAGGACATCGTCGCCGCGCTGAAGAAGATTCAGGAGAAGGCCGCGCCCTTCGTCTCGCGCGGCGACAAGTCCGGCACCCATGCCGCCGAGCTCAATCTCTGGAAGGTCGCAGGCATCGACATCGCCGCGCAGAAGGGCCCCTGGTATCGCGAGATCGGCCAGGGCATGGGCGCGGCGCTCAACACCTCCGGCGCGATGGGCGCCTATGTCCTCTCCGACCGCGCCACCTGGATCTCGTTCAAGAACCGCGGCGATCTCGTCATCTCGGTCGAGGGCGACCAGCGCCTGTTCAACCAGTACGGCGTGATGTCGGTGAACCCGGCCAAGCACCCGCATGTGAAGGTCGCCGACGGCAAGCTCTTCGCCGACTGGCTGACCAGCCCGGAAGGGCAGAAGGCGATCGCCGACTACAAGATCGACGGCCAGCAGCTCTTCTTCCCCAACGCCGGGCAAGCGGGGGCCTGACATGCTGCGCCGGCTCGCATTCGTCGCCGTCATCAGCCTGTGGCCGGCGCTCGCGCCGGCACAACAGGCTCAGAAGCCGGTCTTGCTACATGCAGCCGGCAGCCTAAAGAACGCGCTGACCGAGGTCGCCAAGGCCTTCGAAACCTCGGCGCGCATTCCGGTCACGACCAGCTTCCGCCCCTCCGGCCTGCTGCGCGAAGCGCTGGCCAAGGGCGAGCCGGCCGAGGTCTTCGCCTCGGCCAACATGGAGCATCCGCTCGCGCTGGCGAAGGACGGCAAGGCCGGCCCGGTCGCGCTTTTCGTCCGCAACGAAACCTGTGCCTTTGCGCGCACCGGACTGGACGTGACCAGCAACACGCTGCTCACCCGTATGCTCGATCCCAAGCTCAAGCTCGGCACCTCGACGCCGAAGGCCGACCCGTCGGGCGATTATGCCTGGCAGGTCTTCGCCAAGGCCGAGGCACTGAAACCCGGTGCCAGGGCAACGCTGGAAGCAAAGGCGCTGCAACTCGTCGGCGGTCCGAACAGCGCCCCGACCCCGCCCGATCGCAATGGCTATGGCCATCTGCTGGCGACCGGCGCCGCCGATCTCTTCCTCGGCTACTGCACCAATGCCGATCCGATCGCGCGCGAGCAGCCCGGCATCCGCATGGTCAGGCTGCCGGAGAAGCTGCTGGTTGGGGCGGATTACGGTCTGACGGTGATGAATGGGGCTTCGGCGAACGCCTACCGGCTGGCGATGTTCATTCTCTCGCCGGACGGGCAGCGCATCCTGGCGCGGCACGGCTTCGTCGCACCCGGCCTGCCGCGCGAGGGGAACTGAGATTTGGCCCGGGCGCCCCAGCAGAGCCAGCCCGGCATTGAGGCTGCGCCAGCCCCGGTGAGCCTTCATGCCGCCGGCAGCCTGCGCGCGGCGCTGCTCGACATTGCCGATGCCTTCCAGAGCGAGACGGGCATTCCCGTCTCCGCGCAATTCGGCGCCTCCGGCCTGCTCAGGGACCGGCTCGCCAAGGGCGAAGCCGGCGAGGTCTTCGCCTCGGCCGATCTGGGGCATCCGCAGGCGCTGGCCCGCGCCGAACTCGCCGGCCCGGCCGTGCTCTTTGCCCGCAACGAGCTATGCGCCTTCCTGCGACCGGGGCTGGTCGCGACGAGCGCCACTTTGCTCGATCTCATGCTCGACCCCAAGGTCAGGCTCGGCACTTCGACGCCGAAAGCCGACCCTTCGGGCGACTATGCCTTCGCCGTCTTCGCCAAGGCGGAGGTGGTGAAGCCAGGCGCGAAGGCGGCGCTCGAAGCCAAGGCGCTGAAGCTCACAGGCGGGCCAGATTGCACACCGGCGCCAGAAGGCCTCAACGTCTACGGTCACAAGCTGGCGAGCGGCGAGGCCGATATCTTCCTGGCCTATCGCACCAACGCCCAGCCGCTGGCGAAGGAACAGCCGGCGATCGCGATGCTGCGCCTGCCGGAGCAGCTCGCAGTCGGCGCTGATTACGGGCTGACAGTGTTGAACCGAGCCTCGCCCAATGGCTACCGGCTCGCCATGTACATCCTGGAGCCGCAGGGGCAGGCGATACTGGCAAGGCACGGCTTCACGGCGCCGGGCCTGCCGCGCGAGGGATAGCGGGAAGAGCGAGATCATGGACTGGCACGCGACCCGGCCCGGCGAAACCGAAGCACCTTTGCCCGAGCGGAGCGATGCCCGCCTCGTCTTCATCGGCCGCATCCGCACGCCCTTCGCGACGCGTGACGACTGCCCACGCCAGGGCCGGCAGGACGGGCCGCTCTGCCGCGTCGAGATCGACCCACATTGGCAGGCGGCGCTCAAGGGCATCGAGACCTTCGCCGAACTCGATTTGCTCTACTGGATGCACGAGGCGCGGCGCGATCTGCTGACGCAGACGCCGCGCGGCGGCGATACGCTCGGCACCTTCGCCTTGCGCTCGCCGGTACGGCCCAACCCGATCGCCCTGTCGCGGGTGAAGCTCGAAGGGGTCGAAGGAGGTATACTGCTCGTACGCGGGCTCGACTGCCTCGACGGCACGCCGCTCCTCGACATCAAGCCGCATCGGTGCAGCCATTCGCACGGCGCCACGGAAACCTCCCATGCCGCACCCTGATCGCCGCGCCGTCCTCGCCGGCCTCGGCGCGACGATCGCCGCCCCGCGCCTCGCCCGCGCCGCGACCATTCGCGATGGCGCCGGTCGCGAGGTCACGATTCCCGGCAAGGTCGAGCGCATCTTTCCGGCCGGGCCGCCGGCGGCGATCCTGGTCTACACGCTCGCGCCCGACCTGCTGCTCGGCTGGCCGCGCGCCAACCGGCCGGAGGAGCGCGAGTTCCTGCTGCCTGGGATCGGAGACCTGCCGGAGGTCGGCCGCATCACCGGCCGCGGCAATAGCGCCAATCTCGAGGCCGTGCTCCAGGCCAAGCCCGATCTCATCATCGATTCCGGCTCGACCGGCCGCACCTATGTCGAGCTCGCCGAGCGCGTGCAGCAGCAGACTGGCATTCCCTATGCCCTGCTCGACGGACGCTTCGACCAGACACCGGCGAGCTACCGCATCCTCGGCCAGCTCACCGGCCGCAGCGAGCGCGCCGAGACATTGGCGCGCTGGTGCGAGGACAGCTTCGCGACGATCCGCGGCCGCATCGCTGCGATCCCGGCCGAGAAGCGCCCGAGCGTCTACTATGCCCGCGGCCCCCGCGGTCTGGAGACCGGGCTCGGCGGCTCGATCAATGTCGAGACGCTGAGCTTCCTCGGCGCCCGCAACGCCGCCGCCGAACAGCAGGGCAGCGGTCTCGCCCAGGTCTCGCTCGAACAGGTGCTGGCCTGGAACCCCGACGTCATCGTCACTATCGACCTTTCCTTCGCCGAAAGCGTCCGCAGCGATCCGAACTGGGCCGGGGTCAGGGCGGTGCGCGAGGGCCGCGTCCATCTCTCGCCGAAGCTGCCCTTCGGCTGGGTCGACTTCCCGCCCTCGGTCAACCGGGCGATCGGCCTGTGGTGGCTGGCAAAGCTGCTCTATCCCGCGCAATTCCCCGAGGACATCCGCAAGCTCGCCCGCGACTTCCACACGCTGTTCTACCAGGTGACGCCGAGCGAAGCGCAGCTCGACCGCGTGCTGGCGGGGCGGGGGTGATGGTTCACCATCTCAGTCATCCCGGGCGACCGGAGGGAGACCCGGGATCCATGCCTGAACCGTTCCGGAATGGACCCCGGATCGGCGCGGCTTCGCCGCTTGTCCGGGATGACCATGTCGTGGTCACTTGGCCGGCGAAACGCCGTTGATCCGATGACCTCCTCCCTGCGCGGCAACCTGATCGCCTTCGCCCTGCTGGCGCTTGCCGTGCTCGCCGCCTTCGCGCTCGGGCGCTTTCCGGTCGCGCCCGGCGATCTCGGCCGCCTAGCCTGGTCGCTGGTCACCAGCGAACCGTCCGGCCTACCGACCCAGATCGAGACCGTGGTCTGGAACATCCGCGGTCCGCGCATCCTCGCGGCGATCCTGTGTGGCGCGGCGCTCGCCATTGCCGGCTGCGCCTTCCAGGGCCTGTTCCGCAACCCGCTGGTCTCGCCCGACATCCTCGGCGCGTCCTCGGGCGCAGCGCTTGGCGCGGTCATCGGCATCTATCTCTCGCTCGGCCTGTTCGGCATCCAGCTCGCCGCCTTCGCCGGCGGGCTGGTCGCGGTCGGCGCCGTCTACGCGGTGGGATCGACGATCCGGCGCGGCGATCCGGTTCTCGTGCTGGTGCTGACCGGCGTCGTCGTCGGCTCGCTGTTAGGGGCCGGCATCGGCCTGGTGAAGTACTGGGCCGATCCCTACAACCAGCTCCCGGCCATGACCTTCTGGCTGCTCGGCAGCCTCGCCGGCACGGCCACGCCCGACCTCGTCCCTTTGCTCGGCCCGGTCCTGATCGGCGCCGTCATCCTGCTGGCGCTGCGCTGGCGCATGAATGTGATGTCGCTGCTGGAGGAGGAGGCGCGCGCACTCGGTCTCGCCACCGGCCCGCTGCGGATCGCCATCGTCGCCGCCGCGACCTTGGTGACGGCGGCGAGCGTCGCGGCGGCCGGCATCATCGGCTGGGTCGGCCTCGTCGTGCCGCATCTCGCCCGCTTCCTGGTCGGGCCCGATTTCGGCCGCTTGCTGCCGACGGCGGCGCTGCTCGGCGGCGGCTATCTCCTCGCCATCGACACGCTGGCGCGCACCGCCGCCCCGGTCGAGACGCCGCTCGGCATCCTGACCGCCGTGATCGGAACGCCCTTCTTCATCTGGCTACTGGCTTCGGCGCGCGGAGGCTGGTCGTGAGCCTCGAAGCCTCCGCCCTCGCCTATGGCTACCGCGAGCGCGAGATCGGCCGCGACATCGCACTCGACCTCGCCGGCGGCGAGGTTCTCGCCCTGCTCGGCCCGAACGGCCACGGCAAGACGACGCTGCTGAAGACGCTGCTCGGCCTGCTGCCGACAAAAGGCGGCACGCTCACACTCGATGGCAAACCGTTGGCGGTGCTCTCCATAGGCGAGCGGGCCCGTGCCCTCGCCTATGTCCCGCAGGTCCATGCCGGCACCTTCGCCTTCTCGGTGAGCGAGATCGTGCTGATGGGACGAACCGCCCGCTCCAGCCTGTTCGCGGCCCCGTCGGGCCATGACCGGGACGTGGTACGGGCGATGCTGGACCGGCTCGGCATCCCGCATCTGGCGCAGCGCCCCTATACCGAGATCTCAGGCGGGGAGCGTCAGCTCGTGATGATTGCCCGCGCGATGGCGCAGGAGCCGCGTTACGTCATCTTGGACGAACTGACGGCGAGCCTCGATTTCGGCAATCAGGGCAAGGTGATGAACCAGATCCGCCGCCTCGCCGGCGAGGGCCTCGGCGTGCTCTTCACCACCCATGATCCGAACCAGGCGCTGCGCTATGCCGACCGGGCGATGCTGCTGCGCGACGGCCGGGCCCTCGCCAGCGGCAAGGCCGGCGATCTTCTGACGCCGGAGCGGCTTGCGACGCTCTACGGTGTCGCGATCGAGACCGTCAGGGGCGAAGACGGAAAGCTCGCCTTCCTGCCGGGCTGAACGGCCCAATCCCGTCACAATCTCCTGATCAAGTTTACCTTAAGTCAGGACATGGCGTGGAAGCGTGACGCGCCGGCGGTCGGCCCCGCTTGCGGCGGCTCGATCTGCCGGCCTTGTGAATGCTGGGGACCACCGCATGAAGCGCATCATCGCAGCCGCGCTCGTCTTCGGCCTCGCCGCCATGTCCAATGCGACGACGGCGCTGGCGCAGCAGCCCGCGCAGGCCTCGATCGAAGCGCTGCTGCCGGAATTCGAGAAGCAGGTCGCCGAGGGCATGAAGGCCTTCTCGGTGCCGGGCGTCGCCGTCGGTGTCATCCACGATGACAAGCTGATCTACGCCAAGGGCTTCGGCGTCCGCGCGCTCGGCAAGCCGGAGCAGGTCACGCCGGAGACGATCTTCCAGATCGGTTCGACCACCAAGGCCTTCTTCACCACCACCCTGGCGCAGGCGGTCGATGCCGGCCGGCTCGGCTGGAATGATCCGGTCATCGACCATGTCCTCGAATTCCAGCTCGCCGATCCCTGGGTCACCCGCGATTTCCGCGTGCTCGATATCGCCGCCCAGCGCTCGGGCCTGACGGCTTACGTCAACGACGCGCTCACCATGCTCGGCTACGACAGACAGACCCTGATCCGTTCGCTGCGGATCGCGCCGCAGCTCGGGCTGTTCCGCTCCGATTTCCGCTATCTCAACATCCCGCATGTCGCCGGCGGCGAGATCGTCGCCAAGGTCAACGGCACGCCATCCTGGTTCGACTCGCTGCAGAAGAGTCTGCTGTCCCCGCTCGGCATGAGCGCGACCACGGCCACGGCCGAGGCGATCACAGCGGTGCCCAACCATGCGCAGGGCCATCGTTTCGCCGAGCCGCCCGTCGCCGTGCCCTTTCATCCCTCCTTCCCCTATGCGCTTGGGCCGGCCGGAGCGCTCAACTCGAACATCCCTGACATGGCGAAATGGCTGCGCCTGCAACTCGGCCGCGGCCATTTCGAGGGCAAGGTCCTGGTCTCCGAGGACAATCTCGACGTCACCTGGACGCCGCGCGTCGCCATGAACGAGCGCAGCTCCTATGCCGTCGGCTGGATCGCGACCGCGACGCCGCGCGGCCGGATCATCTGGCACAATGGCGGCACTGCCGGCTTCGGCGCCCATGCCGGCTTCCTGCCCGACGGCAAGACCGGCATCGTCATCCTGACCAATCTCGAGAATATCGGCCTGCCGGACGCGCTGGCGATGTGGTTCTACGACCGCGTGCTCGGCAATCCCGCCGTCGACAATGTCGCGCTCACGGCCGCTGCCGCGAAGACCCGTCGCGAGGCGGCACAGGCCGAGGCAGCCGGTTTCGTACCCGGCCCACTCTCGCCGCTCGCCGCGGGCTTCACTGGCAGCTACGCATCACCAATCCTGGGCGACGCCACCGTGGCGCTCGCAGACGGCAAGCTCGGCCTGACGCTGGAGAAGACCGAGGCGCAGCTGCTGCTCGAGCCGAACAGGGACGATCCCTACCTGTTCCAGGCGCGCCTCGCGCCGGTCGGCGCCTTCGTCGCACCGGCCGAGATGTCCGGCGGCGAGCCCGTCGTCCGCCTGCGCTTCGAGACCGACGCCGCCGGCAAGATCAGCCAGATGCGCTGGCTCAGCCCCGAGCTGCCGCATAGCTTCGCGCGCTCGGCCCAGTGACGACGGGGAGCATCACCATGACGATCCGTATCGCCCTCCTGTCGTTCGCAGCCGCTCTTGCCGTCGGCTCCAGCGCCTCGGCCGCGCCGGCCTTCGCGCCTCTCTCCGAGGTCGCCTCCGCACTGCCGGTCGAGCCTGCCCGCTCGGCCCTGCGCAAGTTCTTCGACGCGCTCGGCGACGACGACGTCAACGATGATCACTACGACTGGAACGACTATCGCGACGCGACCTCGCGCAAGGACCGTATCCGCGACTGGCAGCGCATGCAGCTCGACGCCCAGAAGGATTACTGGCGCCAGCAGAAGGACGCGCAGAAGCGGGCGATCAAGGCCCAGCGCGGCTGGTAGATTGCCGGTGTCGCGGCGGCTACGTCAGGGATTGGCAGGAAACCGTCCCACCCCCCTTACCTTTCCCCATCGGGCTGTTGCATAGTCGCCCGGACGTGGCGTCATGACGCCACAGGATGGGGAATGGACATGAAGACCTTAGCTCTCGCCGCGGCGCTGCTCGCCGCCGGCACCCTCGCCGCTTCCGCGCAGCAGCTCGCGCCCAGCCCGACGCTCGACGCCATCAAGGCGCGCGGCCATCTCGAATGCGGCGTGCATCTCGGCCTG
>JAESGH010000427.1_pt1 | contig 13718 bp, 9 predicted proteins | sample 9269641 | NCBI WGS metagenome assembly JAESGH01 (sample SAMN14515345, study PRJNA621665) | algae metagenome | isolation source: Phormidium tanganyikae FI6-MK23 and co-occurring heterotrophs from granitic... | place: USA: Fort Irwin, California | collected 1998-05-24
GTTTGTGGTTGGCGCAACAGAGTTTGGCTCATGTAGCTCAGCTGGTAGAGCACACCCTTGGTAAGGGTGAGGTCAGCGGTTCAAATCCGCTCATGAGCTCCATCTAATGAAGGCAGATATGAAAGTATCTGCCTTTGTTTTAATGGCGGCATGGCTTGCTCAATTCTTCGCTAGGAGACGGTCAAGATGGCTAAAGAGAAATTCGAACGTAACAAACCGCACGTCAACGTCGGCACCATCGGTCACGTTGACCACGGTAAAACCACTCTGACCGCTGCTCTGACCCGCGTCTGCTCCGAAGTTTTCGGTTCGGCCAAGGTCGACTTCGACAAGATCGATAGCGCTCCGGAAGAGAAGGCTCGCGGTATCACCATCAACACTGCGCACGTGGAGTACGACTCTGCCGTACGTCACTACGCACACGTTGACTGCCCGGGTCACGCCGACTACGTGAAGAACATGATCACCGGTGCTGCCCAGATGGACGGCGCGATCCTGGTCTGCTCGGCTGCCGACGGCCCGATGCCGCAAACCCGTGAGCACATCCTGCTGTCCCGTCAGGTTGGCGTACCGTACATCGTTGTCTTCCTGAACAAGGCTGACATGGTTGATGACGCTGAGCTGCTGGAACTGGTCGAGATGGAAGTTCGCGACCTACTGAGCACCTACGATTTCCCGGGTGACGACACTCCGATCATCATCGGCTCCGCGCTGATGGCTCTGAACGGCCAGGACGACAACGGCATGGGTACCACTGCGGTGAAAACCCTGGTGGAAACTCTGGACAGCTACATCCCAGAGCCGGTTCGTGCCATCGACCGTCCGTTCCTGATGCCGATCGAAGACGTATTCTCGATCTCCGGCCGCGGTACTGTAGTGACCGGTCGTGTAGAGCGCGGTATCGTCCGTATCCAGGAAGAAATCGAAATCGTTGGTCTGCGTCCGACCACCAAGACCACCTGCACCGGCGTTGAGATGTTCCGCAAGCTGCTGGACGAAGGTCGTGCTGGTGAGAACTGCGGCGTGCTGCTGCGCGGCACCAAGCGTGATGAAGTCGAGCGTGGTCAGGTTCTGGCCAAGCCGGGCACCATCAAGCCACACACCAAGTTCGAAGCTGAAGTGTACGTTCTGTCCAAAGAAGAAGGTGGTCGTCACACCCCGTTCTTCAAGGGCTACCGTCCTCAGTTCTACTTCCGTACCACTGACGTGACCGGTTCGTGCGAACTGCCGGAAGGCGTTGAGATGGTAATGCCGGGCGACAACATCAAAATGGTTGTCACCCTGATCAAGCCGATCGCCATGGAAGATGGCCTGCGTTTCGCGATTCGCGAAGGCGGCCGTACCGTTGGTGCTGGCGTGGTTGCCAAGATCGTCGAGTAATCGGTTGATCTGTTCCTCTCAGGCCGGCATAATGGTCGGCCTGATTTTGCTTTAGGTCAGTAGCTCAATTGGCAGAGCGGCGGTCTCCAAAACCGCAGGTTGGGGGTTCGATTCCCTCCTGACCTGCCATTTTCTAACGAATCTGGCGTGTCTTTCACAGGATCCTCTCGAATGAATGTTAAGGCTGAAGCCAAAGACTCTCGCTTTGATCTGGTCAAGTGGCTGGTTGTCGCTGCCCTGGTTGCTGTGGGTGTTGTCGGTAATCAGTACTTCTCTGCTGAGCCGGTTCTGTATCGTGTTCTGGGCTTGGTTGTGTTGGCTGCTGTTGCTGCTTTCGTGGCGTTTCAGACTGCTCGTGGTCAAGCCTTCGCGGTGCTGCTGAAAGAAGCGCGCGTCGAGATTCGTAAAGTTGTTTGGCCGACCCGCCAGGAAACCATGCAGACCACTCTGATCGTGGTTGCGGTTGTTCTGGTGATGGCGCTGCTGCTGTGGGGGCTTGATTCCCTGCTCGGTTGGCTTGTTTCCCTGATTGTTGGTTAAGGGTGTCTCGTGGCTAAGCGTTGGTACGTCGTGCATGCCTACTCGGGTTACGAGAAGCATGTGATGCGCTCGCTCATCGAGCGCGTGAAGCTGGCTGGTATGGAAGATGACTTTGGCGAGATTCTCGTTCCCACTGAAGAAGTGGTCGAGATGCGCAATGGTCAGAAGCGCAAGAGTGAGCGCAAGTTCTTCCCTGGCTATGTTCTGGTGCAGATGGAAATGAACGAGGCGACTTGGCACTTGATCAAGGATACGCCGCGCGTCATGGGTTTCATTGGTGGTACGGCCGACAAGCCTGCGCCGATCACCGAGAAAGAAGCCGAAGCCATTCTGCGTCGTGTTGCCGATAGTGGTGACAAGCCCAAGCCGAAGACTCTCTTCGAGCCGGGCGAAATGGTACGAGTTGTCGATGGCCCGTTCGCCGATTTCGGTGGCGTGGTCGAAGAAGTGAATTACGAGAAGAGCCGCATCCAGGTTGCTGTGACCATTTTCGGTCGCTCCACCCCGGTCGAGCTGGAGTTCAGTCAGGTCGAGAAGGCATAACTGACATAAGCATCCCTCACCCCGCAGCCTTAGGCTGCGGGGTTTTGTCGTCACTGGGATAAATGCGTAAGTAACCTCGGGGAGCCGTCAGGCGTTCGAACCCGAAATTGGAGTAGCTAATGGCTAAGAAGATTCAGGCTTATATCAAGCTGCAGGTTAAAGCCGGTCAGGCAAACCCGTCGCCACCCGTCGGCCCCGCTCTGGGTCAGCACGGTGTGAACATCATGGAATTCTGCAAGGCGTTCAACGCCAAGACTCAGGGCATGGAACCTGGTCTGCCGACTCCTGTGATTATCACTGTTTACAGCGACCGCAGCTTCACCTTTGAAACCAAGAGCACCCCGGCATCGGTACTGCTGAAGAAGGCTGCAGGCCTGTCCAGCGGTTCCGCTCGTCCGAACACCGTCAAAGTAGGCACCGTTACCCGTGCTCAGCTGGAAGAGATCGCCAAGACCAAGCAGGCTGATCTGACTGCCGCTGACCTGGATGCGGCCGTGCGCACCATCGCCGGCTCCGCTCGTAGCATGGGCCTGAACGTGGAGGGTGTGTAATGGCTAAGTTGACCAAGCGCCAAAAGGCCATCGCGGCCAAGGTTGAAGCCGGCAAGGCATACACCTTTGAAGAAGCTGCCGGCCTGCTGGCCGAGCTGTCTGCCGTCAAGTTCACCGAGTCCTTCGACGTCGCCGTGAACCTGGGTGTAGATCCGCGTAAATCCGACCAGGTTGTACGTGGCGCCACCGTTCTGCCGAACGGCACTGGCAAGACTGTACGCGTTGCCGTGTTCACCCAGGGTCCGGGCGCTGAAGCTGCTCTGGCTGCCGGTGCTGACAAGGTTGGTATGGACGATCTGGCTGCCGAAATGAAGGCAGGCGATCTGAACTACGACGTGGTCATCGCTTCCCCGGACGCCATGCGCGTCGTTGGCCAACTGGGCCAGGTACTGGGCCCGCGCGGTCTGATGCCGAACCCGAAAGTCGGCACCGTTACTCCGGACGTCGCTACCGCTGTCAAGAACGCCAAGGCTGGTCAGGTACGTTTCCGTACCGACAAGAACGGCATCATCCACACCTCCGTTGGCAAAGTCGGCTTCGAAGCCGCTGCGCTGAAGCAGAACGTGGAAGCCCTGCTGTCCGACCTGAAGCGTCTGAAGCCGTCGACCTCGAAAGGCATCTACGTCAAGCGCGTGACCCTGAGCACCACCATGGGTCCGGGTCTGATCATCGATCAGGCTTCGCTCGACGCGTAAGTGATTGGGCCGGTAGCCGTGAGCTGCCGGCTTTGAAAGATTGGGGTCCCTGCCTGGCGGGGGCTATCCAAGACCGTAGGTGACTCGCGTTTTAAATGTCAGGTTCGCCTGATGGCCTACGCAGATGGTGCTCCCGATTCGTTACCGAATCAGACACCAAAACGCCGCCGAGCTCCGGTTCGGCGATACGGTAAAAACCAGGAGTAAACCCGTGGCAATTAAACTCGAAGACAAGAAGGCCATCGTCGCTGAAGTCAACGAGGCTGCCAAAGCCGGTCTGTCCGCTGTCGTGGCTGATGCCCGTGGCGTGACCGTCGGCGCAATGACCGGACTCCGTAAAGAGGCCCGCGAAGCTGGTGTGTACGTGAAAGTCGTGCGTAACACCCTGCTCAAGCGCGCCGTTGAAGGCACTCAGTTTGACGTGCTCAACGACGTGTTCAAAGGCCCGACCCTGATCGCATTCTCCAACGAACACCCGGGCGCTGCTGCTCGTCTGTTCAAGGAGTTCGCCAAGGGTCAGGACAAGTTCGAGATCAAGGCAGCTGCGTTCGAGGGCAAGTACCTCGCAGCAAACCAGATCGACGTACTGGCAAGTCTGCCGACCCGCGACGAGGGCATCGCCCAGCTGATGAGCGTTATTCAAGGCGCCACCAGCAAACTCGCTCGCATTCTGGCAGCCATTCGCGACCAGAAAGAAGCTGCTGCTGCCTAAGGCAGCGTGAGCCCTTTCGAAATCAAACGTTTAATTTGATGGTCGCGTAGGCCGTCACCCCAATACAGGAATTGATAGTCATGTCTCTGACTAACGAGCAAATCATCGAAGCTATCGGCCAGAAATCCGTTATGGAAATCGTTGAGCTGATCAAAGCGATGGAAGAAACCTTCGGCGTTACCGCTGCTGCCGCTGTTGCCGCCGGCCCGGCTGCTGCCGCTGCTGCTGTCGAAGAGCAAACCGAGTTCAACGTTGTTCTGGTTGAAGCCGGTGAGAAGAAAGTCAACGTGATCAAGGCAGTTCGCGAGCTGACCGGTCTGGGCCTGAAAGAAGCCAAGGAGAAGGTTGACACCGCTCCTCAGGTCGTCGCTGAAGGCGTTTCGAAAGAAGCTGCTGAAGACGCCAAGAAGAAGCTGGAAGAAGCTGGCGCTAAAGTCGAAGTCAAGTAATTTCGACTTTGCGTCTCCAGCCCAAGCGTTGAGCGAAAGGCTGATGGCTGGTGGCTTTTGCCACCGGCCTTTTTCCGTTCTAGGTTGGCTGTTCAACAGCCGACCTGGAGCCGAAAAGATCCCGCCCGAGAGGCGGTTGCAAACCGAGGGTTTGCACGATTTTCTGGTCATCGCCGCCGGCGCTGGCCAAACAAGCAGGTGACCAAGCTGGGGAACGCTGATGGCTTACTCATACACTGAGAAAAAACGTATCCGCAAGGACTTTAGCAAGTTGCCGGATGTCATGGATGTGCCTTACCTCCTGGCCATCCAGCTGGATTCGTACCGCGAATTCCTGCAGCAAGGGGTGAGCAAGGAACACTTCCGCGACATCGGCCTGCATGCGGCCTTCAAATCGGTATTCCCGATCATCAGCTACTCCGGCAACGCCGCCCTGGAGTACGTCGGCTATCGCCTGGGCGAGCCGGCGTTCGACGTCAAGGAGTGCGTCCTGCGTGGCGTGACCTTCGCTGTGCCGCTGCGCGTGAAAGTGCGCCTGATCATTTTCGACAAAGAATCGTCGAACAAAGCGATCAAGGACATCAAAGAGCAGGAAGTGTACATGGGCGAGATTCCGCTCATGACCGAGAACGGTACCTTCGTCATCAACGGTACCGAGCGTGTGATCGTGTCCCAGCTGCACCGTTCACCGGGTGTGTTCTTCGACCACGACCGTGGCAAGACCCACAGCTCGGGCAAGCTGCTGTACTCCGCTCGCATCATTCCTTACCGCGGCTCCTGGCTGGACTTCGAGTTCGATCCGAAGGACGCGGTATTCGTGCGTATCGACCGTCGCCGCAAACTGCCGGCTTCCGTCCTGCTGCGCGCACTGGGCTACAGCACTGAAGAAGTACTGGATGCCTTCTATGACACCAACGTCTTCCATGTGAAGGGCGAGAGCCTGAGCCTGGAGCTGGTTCCGCAGCGTCTGCGCGGCGAAATCGCCGTGCTCGACATCAAGGACGGCAGCGGCAAGGTGATCGTGGAGCAGGGCCGTCGTATCACGGCTCGCCACATCAACCAGCTGGACAAGGCTGGCATCAAAGAGCTGGAAGTTCCGCTCGACTACGTCATTGGCCGTACCACTGCCAAGGCGATCGTGCACCCGGCTACCGGCGAAATCATCGCCGAGTGCAACACCGAGCTGACTGCCGACCTGCTGGTCAAGATGGCCAAGGCGCAGGTGGTTCGCTTCGAGACCCTGTACACCAACGACATCGACTGCGGTCCGTTCATCAGCGACACGCTGAAGATCGACAGCACTACCAATCAGTTGGAAGCGCTGGTCGAGATCTACCGCATGATGCGTCCCGGCGAGCCGCCAACCAAGGATGCTGCCGAGACCCTGTTCAACAACCTGTTCTTCAGCGCCGAGCGTTACGACCTGTCTGCCGTTGGCCGCATGAAGTTCAACCGTCGTATCGGTCGTACCGAGATCGAAGGTTCGGGCGTGCTGAGCAAGGAAGATATCGTTGCCGTACTGAAGACCCTGGTCGACATCCGTAACGGCAAGGGCATCGTCGACGACATCGACCACCTGGGTAACCGTCGTGTACGTTGCGTCGGCGAAATGGCCGAGAACCAGTTCCGCGTTGGCCTGGTGCGTGTAGAGCGCGCGGTCAAGGAACGTCTGTCGATGGCCGAAAGCGAAGGCCTGATGCCGCAAGACCTGATCAACGCCAAGCCGGTTGCTGCGGCGGTGAAGGAGTTCTTCGGTTCCAGCCAGCTCTCGCAGTTCATGGACCAGAACAACCCGCTGTCCGAGATCACCCACAAGCGCCGCGTTTCTGCGCTCGGCCCAGGTGGTCTGACCCGTGAGCGCGCTGGCTTCGAAGTCCGCGACGTACACCCGACCCACTATGGTCGCGTATGTCCGATCGAAACCCCTGAAGGTCCGAACATCGGTCTGATCAACTCCCTGGCTGCCTACGCCCGCACCAACCAGTACGGCTTCCTGGAGAGCCCGTACCGCGTGGTCAAGGAAGGCAAGGTCACCGACGAGATCGTGTTCCTGTCCGCCATCGAAGAGGCCGACCACGTTATCGCCCAGGCGTCTGCGACCCTGAACGACAAGGGTCAGCTGATCGACGAACTGGTAGCCGTACGTCACCTCAACGAATTCACCGTCAAGGCGCCGGAAGACGTGACCCTGATGGACGTGTCGCCGAAGCAGGTTGTTTCCGTTGCTGCCTCGCTGATTCCGTTCCTCGAGCACGACGACGCCAACCGTGCACTCATGGGTTCGAACATGCAGCGTCAGGCTGTACCGACTCTGCGTGCCGACAAGCCGCTGGTAGGTACCGGCATGGAACGCAACGTCGCCCGTGACTCCGGCGTCTGCGTCGTGGCCCGTCGTGGTGGTGTGATCGACTCCGTCGACGCCAGCCGTATCGTGGTTCGTGTCAACGATGACGAAGTCGAAACTGGCGAAGCCGGTGTCGACATCTACAACCTGACCAAATACACCCGCTCCAACCAGAACACCTGCATCAACCAGCGTCCGCTGGTGAGCAAAGGTGACAAGGTGGCGCGTAGCGATATCATGGCTGACGGCCCGTCCACCGATATGGGTGAACTGGCGCTGGGTCAGAACATGCGCGTGGCGTTCATGCCGTGGAACGGCTTCAACTTCGAAGACTCCATCTGTCTGTCCGAGCGCGTGGTTCAGGAAGACCGCTTCACCACGATCCACATCCAGGAACTGACCTGTGTGGCGCGTGACACCAAGCTCGGCCCAGAGGAAATCTCCTCTGACATCCCGAACGTGGGTGAAGCTGCGCTGAACAAGCTGGACGAAGCCGGTATCGTCTACGTCGGCGCCGAAGTCGGCCCGGGCGATATCCTGGTCGGTAAGGTCACCCCGAAAGGCGAGACCCAACTGACTCCGGAAGAGAAGCTGCTGCGTGCGATCTTCGGTGAGAAGGCGTCTGACGTTAAGGACACCTCCCTGCGCGTGCCGACTGGCACCAAGGGTACCGTCATCGACGTGCAGGTCTTCACCCGTGATGGCGTGGAGCGCGACTCGCGCGCCCTGTCCATCGAAAAGATGCAGCTGGACGAGATCCGCAAGGACCTCAATGAAGAGTTCCGCATCGTCGAAGGTGCAACCTTCGAGCGTCTGCGCTCCGCTCTGGTTGGCGCTATCGCCGAAGGCGGCGCTGGTCTGAAGAAAGGCACCGCGATCACCGACGAGTTCCTCGACGGTCTCGAGCGTGGCCAGTGGTTCAAACTGCGCATGGCCGACGACGCCTTGAACGAGCAGCTGGAGAAGGCTCAGGCCTACATCTCCGACCGCCGTCAGATGCTCGACGACAAGTTCGAAGACAAGAAGCGCAAGCTGCAGCAGGGCGATGACCTGGCGCCGGGCGTACTGAAGATCGTCAAGGTTTACCTGGCCATCCGCCGTCGCATCCAGCCGGGTGACAAGATGGCTGGTCGTCACGGTAACAAGGGTGTGGTCTCGGTGATCATGCCGGTCGAAGACATGCCGCATGACGCCAACGGTACTCCGGTTGACATCGTACTGAACCCGCTGGGCGTTCCGTCGCGTATGAACGTCGGTCAGATTCTCGAAACCCACCTGGGCCTCGCGGCCAAGGGCCTGGGCGAGAAGATCAACCGCATGCTCGAAGAGCAGCGCAAGATCGCCGAACTGCGCAAGTTCCTCGCTGAGATCTACAACGAGATCGGTGGCCGTCAGGAAAACCTCGACGAGTTCTCCGATACCGAGATCCTCGAGCTGGCGAAGAACCTCAAAGGCGGTGTACCGATGGCGACTGCCGTGTTCGACGGCGCCAAGGAAACCGAGATCAAGGCCATGCTGAAGCTGGCTGATCTGCCGGAGAGCGGCCAGATGCGCCTGTTCGACGGTCGTACCGGTAACCAGTTCGAGCGTCCGACTACCGTCGGCTACATGTACATGCTCAAACTGAACCACCTGGTGGACGACAAGATGCACGCCCGTTCCACTGGTTCCTACAGCCTGGTTACCCAGCAGCCGCTGGGTGGTAAGGCGCAGTTCGGTGGTCAGCGTTTCGGGGAGATGGAGGTCTGGGCGCTGGAAGCCTATGGCGCCGCCTACACCCTGCAGGAAATGCTGACCGTGAAGTCGGACGACGTGAACGGCCGTACCAAGATGTACAAGAACATCGTGGATGGCGATCACCGTATGGAGCCGGGCATGCCCGAGTCCTTCAACGTACTGATCAAAGAGATCCGTTCGCTCGGCATCGATATCGATCTGGAAACCGAATAACACGACGTGAATCGGCAGCGGGGCTAGTCCAGCTCGCTGCCCGCTCCGCCAGGAGGAAAGGCCTTGAAAGACCTACTGAATTTGCTGAAAAACCAGGGTCAGATCGAAGAGTTCGACGCCATCCGTATCGGATTGGCCTCGCCTGAGATGATCCGTTCGTGGTCGTTCGGTGAAGTTAAAAAGCCGGAAACCATCAACTACCGTACCTTCAAGCCAGAGCGCGACGGCCTGTTCTGCGCCAAGATCTTTGGCCCGGTCAAGGACTACGAGTGCCTGTGCGGCAAGTACAAGCGCCTCAAGCACCGCGGTGTGATCTGCGAGAAGTGCGGCGTTGAAGTGGCCCTGGCCAAGGTTCGTCGTGAGCGCATGGCGCACATCGAACTGGCCTCGCCGGTCGCCCACATCTGGTTCCTGAAGTCGCTGCCGTCGCGTATCGGCCTGCTGATGGACATGACCCTGCGTGATATCGAGCGCGTGCTCTATTTCGAGAGCTACGTCGTGATCGACCCGGGCATGACTACCCTCGAGAAGGGTCAGCTGCTGAACGACGAACAGTACTTCGAAGCCCTCGAAGAGTTCGGTGATGACTTCGACGCGCGCATGGGCGCCGAAGCCGTGCGCGAGCTGCTGCACGCCATCGACCTGGATCACGAGATCGGCCGCCTGCGTGAAGAGATTCCGCAGACCAACTCCGAGACCAAGATCAAGAAGCTGTCCAAGCGCCTGAAGCTGATGGAAGCCTTCAAGGACTCCGGCAACCTGCCTGAGTGGATGGTGCTGACCGTTCTGCCGGTTCTGCCGCCGGATCTGCGTCCGCTGGTACCGCTGGACGGTGGCCGCTTCGCGACCTCGGATCTGAACGATCTGTATCGCCGCGTCATCAACCGTAACAACCGTCTGAAGCGCCTGCTCGATCTGTCCGCGCCGGACATCATCGTGCGCAACGAAAAGCGCATGCTGCAGGAAGCGGTCGACGCCCTGCTCGACAACGGCCGTCGCGGTCGCGCCATCACTGGCTCGAACAAGCGTCCGCTGAAGTCGCTGGCTGACATGATCAAAGGTAAGCAAGGTCGCTTCCGTCAGAACCTGCTCGGTAAGCGCGTGGACTACTCCGGTCGTTCCGTTATTACCGTAGGCCCGACCCTGCGTCTGCACCAGTGCGGTCTGCCGAAGAAGATGGCCCTCGAGCTGTTCAAGCCGTTCATTTTCGGCAAGCTGGAAATGCGTGGTCTGGCGACCACCATCAAGGCTGCCAAGAAGATGGTCGAGCGTGAGCTGCCGGAAGTGTGGGACGTTCTCGCTGAAGTGATTCGCGAACACCCCGTACTGCTCAACCGTGCACCGACCCTGCACCGTCTGGGCATCCAGGCGTTCGAGCCGGTACTGATCGAAGGTAAAGCGATCCAGCTGCACCCGCTGGTCTGCGCCGCGTACAACGCCGACTTCGACGGTGACCAGATGGCCGTTCACGTGCCGCTGACGCTGGAAGCCCAGCTCGAAGCGCGCGCGCTGATGATGTCGACCAACAACATCCTGTCGCCCGCCAACGGTGAGCCGATCATCGTGCCGTCGCAGGACGTGGTACTGGGTCTGTACTACATGACCCGTGAAGCCGTGAACGCCAAAGGCGAAGGTCGCGTATTCGCCGACCTGCAGGAAGTTGACCGCGTGTTCCGCGCCGGCGAAGCGTCCCTGCACGCCCGCGTGAAAGTGCGTATCAACGAAACCATCAAAGAGAAAGATGGTTCGATCACCAAGAACACCCGCATCGTCGACACCACCGTCGGCCGCGCGCTGCTGTTCCAGATCGTACCGGCCGGCCTGTCCTACGACGTGGTCAACCAGTCGATGAAGAAGAAGGCGATCTCCAAGCTGATCAACCAGTGCTACCGCACCGTTGGTCTGAAGGACACCGTCATCTTCGCTGACCAGCTGATGTACACCGGTTTCGCCTACTCCACCATCTCCGGTGTGTCGATCGGCGTGAACGACTTCGTCATCCCGGACGAGAAGGCGCGCATTATCGACGCCGCCACCGAGGAAGTGAAGGAAATCGAATCGCAGTACGCCTCCGGCCTGGTTACCCAGGGCGAGAAGTATAACAAGGTGATCGACCTCTGGTCGAAGGCCAACGATGAAGTCTCCAAGGCGATGATGGCCAACCTCTCGAAAGAGCCGGTTGTCGATCGCGAAGGCAAGACCGTCGAGCAGGAGTCCTTCAACTCCATGTACATGATGGCGGACTCCGGTGCTCGTGGTAGCGCCGCCCAGATCCGTCAGCTGGCCGGTATGCGTGGTCTGATGGCCAAGCCGGACGGCTCCATCATCGAAACGCCGATCACCGCGAACTTCCGCGAAGGTCTGTCGGTTCTGCAGTACTTCATCTCCACCCACGGTGCTCGTAAAGGTCTGGCGGATACCGCACTGAAGACCGCGAACTCCGGTTACCTGACTCGTCGTCTGGTCGACGTGGCGCAGGATCTGGTGGTGACCGAGATCGATTGTGGTACCGAGCACGGTCTGCTGATGACGCCGCACATCGAAGGCGGCGACGTGGTCGAGCCGCTGGGTGAGCGCGTACTGGGTCGAGTGATCGCCAAGGACGTGTTCAAGCCTGGCACCGAGGACGTCATCGTTCCGGCCGGCACCCTGATCGACGAGCAGTGGGTCGAGTTCATCGAGCTGAACAGCGTCGACGAAGTGGTCGTGCGTTCGCCGATCACCTGCGAAACCCGCTTCGGCATCTGCGCCAAGTGCTACGGCCGCGATCTGGCTCGTGGTCACCAGGTCAACATCGGTGAAGCTGTCGGCGTTATCGCTGCCCAGTCCATCGGTGAGCCGGGTACCCAGCTGACCATGCGTACGTTCCACATCGGTGGTGCTGCAAGCCGTACTTCGGCTGCCGACAGCGTCCAGGTGAAGAACGGTGGTGCGATCCGTCTGCACAACCTCAAGCACGTCGAGCGCGTGGACGGCAATCTGGTAGCGGTTTCCCGCTCCGGTGAGCTGGCTGTGGCTGACGAGTTCGGTCGTGAGCGTGAGCGCTACAAGCTGCCGTACGGTGCCGTGATTTCCGTGAAGGAAGGTGACAAGGTCGACGCTGGCGCCATCGTCGCCAAGTGGGACCCGCACACCCACCCGATCGTGACCGAAATGAAGGGTACCGTGACCTTCGTCGGCATGGAGGAGGGCATCACCATCAAGCGCCAGACCGACGAACTGACCGGTCTGACCAACATCGAGGTTCTCGATCCGAAGGATCGTCCGGCTGCTGGCAAGGACATTCGTCCGGCCATCAAGATGGTCGACGCCAACGGCAAGGAACTGCTGCTGCCGGGTACCGACGTTCCCGCTCAGTACTTCCTGCCAGCCAACGCCCTGGTCGGCGTGGCTGACGGTGCGCAGATCGCGGTCGGTGACGTTATCGCCCGTATCCCGCAAGAGACCTCGAAAACTCGCGACATCACCGGTGGTCTGCCGCGCGTTGCCGACCTGTTCGAAGCCCGTCGTCCGAAGGAAGCTTCGATCCTGGCGGAAATCAGCGGCACCATTTCGTTCGGTAAAGAGACCAAGGGCAAGCGCCGTCTGGTCATCACCCCGACCGATGGTAGCGATCCGTACGAGGAGCTGATTCCGAAGTGGCGTCACCTGAACGTCTTCGAAGGCGAACAAGTGAACCGCGGCGAAGTTATCTCCGACGGCCCGAGCGATCCGCACGACATCCTGCGTCTGCTGGGTGTGAGCGCGCTGGCCAAGTACATCGTCAACGAGATCCAGGACGTTTACCGTCTGCAGGGCGTGAAGATCAACGACAAGCACATCGAGACCATCCTGCGTCAGATGCTGCGTAAGGTTGAAGTCAGCGAGTCCGGCGATTCGTCCTTCATCAAGGGCGATCAAATGGAGCTCACCCAGGTTCTGGGCGAGAACGAGCGTCTGGCTGAAGAGGACAAGTTTGTCGCCAAGTACACCCGCGTACTGCTGGGTATCACCAAGGCGTCGCTGTCCACCGAGTCGTTCATCTCGGCTGCGTCCTTCCAGGAAACCACTCGCGTCCTCACCGAGGCAGCGGTTACTGGCAAGCGCGACTACCTGCGTGGTCTGAAAGAGAACGTGGTCGTGGGTCGCCTGATCCCGGCTGGTACCGGTCTGGCCTATCACAGCGAGCGCAAGCGCAAGCGTGATGCCGATAAGCCGGTACGTGTCAGCGCCAGTGAGGTGGAAGCCGCACTGACCGAAGCGCTGAACTCCAGCGGAAATTGAGTCGAAGCCTCGCTAGTTCGCTAGCGGGGCTTTGCCTTGACTGGGGGCGTGAGTCTCTTTAGACTCATGCACCCCTAAATTTGGCAGGGCGTTGTGCTCTGCCATCTTTATTTGTGAGCGTCGAAAGACAACAGTGGAGCTAGTAGATGGCAACTATCAACCAGCTGGTACGTCAGCCGCGTAAGCGTATCGTCGAGAAATCCGACGTACCTGCGCTGCAGAACTGCCCGCAACGTCGTGGCGTGTGCACTCGCGTGTACACCACTACGCCGAAAAAACCTAACTCGGCAC